>ERZ894251.137-NODE-137-length-58099-cov-12.048412_pt1 | contig 58099 bp, 59 predicted proteins | sample MGYA00380301_ERZ894251 | MGnify/ENA primary metagenome ERZ894251 (study PRJEB32331, sample SAMN06328418) | human gut metagenome | biome: human gut microbiome; feature: stool | host: Homo sapiens | collected 2014-02-13 ... | reverse complement strand
GCTTTTTGTTATTCGAAAACCACAAAAAAACGAGAGTTCAAATCCTATAAGTTGAACTCTCTTTTATTTTTATTAAAAAGTAGGAAATTGTAATGCAAAAATTAAAAGCAGCAACTTATTGTCCAGTAAGCTCAGATCCCGAAGATCAGGAGCGCAGAAAAGTTTATTATGGAAAATATATGCAAAATAATAAAGATTGGATTTTAGTAAACATATACGCTGAATGAATGTCAGGTTTGAGGTTGGAAACGTATGCCGGAAGGTTGTTAAAATAGTAAAATTGATTTGAACTTTTTCTCTCTCCGCACATATAATAATTCATGGAATCAATATGATTCAGTATTATTTTGGAGGGATAAATATGTGTGGAATAGCCGGATTCAGCAGTTTTGATAAGGATTACACAGCTATTGAAAATTACTTTAAAAGCCGTATTGATATATTAAAAAAGATGAGACAATCATTTGCGTACAGAGGAAATGACCAGACGGGCGAATGTCTGAGAAGAAACGTTGGATTCAGTCATACGCGGCTTTCCATTAGGGACATCTCAGGCGGCGCTCAGCCTATGATAAAATCGCGCGATGGCGCAGAGTACATAATAGTATTTAACGGAGAGATCTACAACACCGGCGAGCTTACACTCCGCCTGAAATCGCTGGGATATAAATTTGAAACCACTTGTGACACAGAGGTAATATTGCTTTTGTATATGCAGTATGGTACGCGGTGCGTTGACTATCTGAACGGTATATTTGCCTTTGCGATTTGGGACGGCGGAAATAATACCCTCATGCTTGCAAGGGATAGGGCGGGTGTAAAACCGCTTTTTTACACAGTGCAAAACGGCGAACTGATTTTTGCCTCCGAGATAAAGGGACTGTTTGCGCATCCTGATATTAAACCTCGTATAAGCATAAACGGATTCCGTGAAATATTCGGCGTAGGTCCGGCAAGAACTCATGGCTGCGGAGTTTTCGACGATGTTTCAGAAATAGTACCGGGGCATTTTGCTGTATTTTCTGAAAGCGGCTTGACGTTACATAAATACTGGGACTTGAAAAGTAAGGTTCATAAAGACAGCTACGCTGAAACGGTTGACAAGGTTTCTTATCTTGTGAGGGACGCGATAACAAGTCAAATGGTGTCGGACGTCCCGGTTTGCAGCTTTCTTTCAGGCGGAATTGATTCGAGTATAGTTACTGCTGTTTCGGCGTCTTATATGGAAAGGTCTGGCGGAAAGCTAAATACATTTTCATTCGATTTTTCCGGCAATGACAAATATTTTACCTCAAACAGCTTTCAGCCTGAGCGCGACAGACCTTATGTAGACATTATGCTTGGTCACATAAACACAAACCATACCTATCTTGAATGTGATGAGGAAAATCTTGCGGACTTGCTTTTTGACGCCATGAAAGTAAAGGATTTACCCGGCATGGCTGATGTAGACGCCTCTATGCTGTATTTTTGCAGTCTTGTGAAAGAGAAGAATAAGGTTGCTCTTACAGGAGAATGTGCCGACGAGATTTTCGGCGGTTATCCGTGGTTTTATCGTGAGGATCTGCTTATGGGGAACGGCTTTCCGTGGTCTAAAAATATTTCAGTAAGGCAGTGTCTTTTGCATGATGATTTTATAAAAAAACTTGATTTAGAAGAATATGTAAGTAAAAGATACATTGAATCCGTAAAGCAGGCGCCGATTTTGGAGGGTGAATCTCAGGAAGAAAAAAGGCGAAGAGAGATAACGTATCTAAACATAAAATGGTTTATGCAGACTCTTCTTGACCGAATGGACAGAACCAGTATGTATTCCGGGCTAGAGGCGAGAGTACCCTTTGCCGACCACAGAATTATGGAATATGTGTTCAATGTTCCGTGGGAGATGAAACGCAGAAACGGCGTTGAAAAATCGCTTCTTCGCGACGCTTTTAAGGACATTGTTCCCCATGAACTGCTATACCGCAAAAAAAGCCCGTACCCTAAAACCTATAATCCCGCTTATGAAAAAATACTTTCCGAAAGACTTACAGGTATAGTGAACAACAAAAATAATCCGATAAACGAATTTGTTGACGGCAGGAAGGTAATGAAATTTCTCAAGGCTCCGAATGAATACGGAAAGCCTTGGTTCGGACAGCTTATGACAGCGGTCCAGCTTACGGCGTATATGCTCCAATTTGAATACTGGCTGGAGGAATATAAGCCGGAGATAATCATGTGATATTAGTAAAATTTTGATTCGGGGGTAAACGCATATTCTGTCAGACATAAAAAAACAAATTACTTAATAACATGGGGAGCTTATCGTTTTAAACTGTACTGTATTGACTTTTGCGGCTTTCCATAAACTAATAATTTAATATCGTGGTAAATCCTGCTGCTGACAATAAGGTTTTACAATTATTTAGCGTTTCTGATATTTAATCAGAGGCGCTTTTTTATTGCCCGAAAAACAATTTCCAAAGGAGGTCAATCTTATGCCAATCTCACAGCTTCGGCATTCTCCGAGGGAACAAGCACAGAGCCTGTTTTTCCGTTGACGGTGCGTCTTTCGGATATGTACCCAAACTGAATTTTACCGCCATGATAAAAGCCGGTTTCTCTTGCTTTTGTCTGAAAAGCATCGGCAACTCTTGCGGCAATGGTTTCACGTTCAAACTCAGCGAAGTTTAGCCGATTGTTACGCATCATACGTCCCTCTTTGGTAGCCGTGTTGAACGGCTCAGGGAGAGAATAGACGGTAACGCCGTACTTATCCAGTTCGTCGATGATGTTGAGATATTCACGCATATTTTGGGAAAATCTGTCATATTTCTTGACGATAATACGGCTGAGAAGTCCGTTGCGAGCGTCCTGCATCATCTGCTAAAATGCAGGACGGTGAGCAATATCCTTACCCGATTTTCCGTCATTGCAGTAAATCCGATAATCGCATTTACCTGCAAATTTCACACATTCCTCTTTCTGTGCAGCTATCGAAAGGGTGTTGTTCCCCCTGTCTTTGTCGCTGACGGAACGGCGGACATAGATAGCTGTGATTCCGTTTGTATTTGTTTTTGTTGTCATTTTGACCTCCGATATTGTGTTTGCAATCGGACAGTCGGTTTTGCTGTTATAATATTAGCGCAGACCACCGAATATTGCAAGCCATTTTCGGCATATTATCCGGTTAACTGCTGTTTTCTGCATTTTCTGTGCTGCACATTGCACCGGTGAGAATATCATACATTCTGTTTATTTTTTGTCAGCGTACGGCTTCGGAAACTGCATCGAGGTATGTCACTTTGACGTTGATACCAGAATTTGAAATGAATTCAGAGGTCTTGTTTGTTGCGGGGACAGACTTATCCCTTGTGTTTGTAGTTGTCATAGCTTCTTTTCTCCTAAGCTTATTTATTTCTATGCTTTTGGAACGGCTTTGCTTTCTCACTTTTGCCGTCGATTTTTCTATATTCAAACATTATACTGCATCAGGATGCAGAAATCTATTCGCAAGGCGCAACAATTTTGCGTATAAATTCAATTTTCAGTTCCGCATTTTCACCAGGGAAATATTTGTGTGGAATATGAAATATGTTTCTCTGAATATACAAAACATACAAGATCCGGCAACCTTAACAGAATGTATATTCGATAATGTTTTTTCAAAGGTTTTTGAGTATTTTACGAGGAAACGGGAATACCATTTGATTTTGGTATGTTGAATAAATTAATGGAACACATAGTTGGTTATTCTAACACATTTTCAAAATTTGTGAGAAACAATATTTTTTTTGGACACTTTCAAGAAACAGCTCCGCAGGCTTTGTAAACATCTGAAATTTCTTCCAAACAAGATAAAGCTCTGCCTCTACTTTTGGTTCAAGCGGACGGAAACACAGATTGCTTTTTTCGGGTATGTTTACAAGGTTGTCAAAGGTAAACGCCATACCAAAGCCTTCTTCTATCATCATAGAGGGCGTAGTAATCAGATTGAATGTAGAAACAATATTCAAACTCTGCACATCTCGCCCAAGCCAGCCGGACAAAACATTTCCCTCAAGCTGTTGGTGCGCTACCCATACGGGCAAATCCCCGATGTCCTCTGGATGAACGGTCTGTAAAGAAGCAAGCGGGCAATCGTTACGCATAAGCAGACCAAACACATCATTTTTCGGGAGCTTGATATAATCGTATTTCTGCATATCCACAGGTGCGACAAGCAACCCAAAGTCAAGCAAACCCTTATTCAAACCGTCTGTAATCTCCGCAATGCTTCCACTAAAAAAATCATAAGTAATTTGTGGGTGGGATTCTTTGAGCGACATAATACAGTTTGCAATCATTTTCATTGTCTGCGTTTCAATAGCGCCGATATGAACGACGCCGCTGACAATCTCATTAAAAGTTTTCAAATCATCTTCCGTTCGTTCGGTTAATTCTATAATTTCTTTTGCACGCTTGCGGAGAAACATACCCTCCTCCGTGAGCGTTATTTTTCTGCTTCCCCGTTCAAACAACTTTTTTCCTACTGAATTTTCAAGTTCGGCAAGCTGCCTTGATAAATTAGACTGTGTGGTATGCAGCACTTCCGCCGCTCTTGTCATATTTTCTTCCTGCGCTACGGTAATAAAATATTTGAGTACACGAATTTCCATAATCCTACCTCCGTTTAACTAATGAAATTATAGCACATCTTTCTATGAATGTAAAGCATAGCAACGTATGAAAAACAACTATTTGTAATAGAACGAGATTCTTGATATAATAAAAATGCAAAGGAGGTGCGCTTAAATGAATAAAAAGAATTGGAATGCTTTTGTTTTGGGGCTCTTGTTTATTGCTTTTGCTCTTGCGGGATGCAGCAATACAGACACATCGACAAAACAGGAAGAAGCGTCAGCTAACCAGGCACAAAGCCAGTCGAATGTGGATAATAATCAGACGGCGGACAATTTTTCAAATACTGATTTTGATTTTGAATTGAAAACAGTACTTTTGAACAGCGGCTATGAAATGCCGATTATCGGTCTTGGAACTTGGACGCAGGATGATGAAACCGTTGAAAATTCTGTTTATCACGCTCTGAAAGACGGGTATCGACTGATTGACACAGCAAATATGTATGGCAATGAAGAAGGCGTTGGAAAATGAGTGCGACGAGCGATTGATGAGGGAATTGTAACCCGTGAGGAAGTGTTTATTACAACGAAACTGGTGCCTTGGGGATATGATGATTATGACGCCGCTATCGAAAAAGCAAATGAAACGCTTGGTCTTGGCTACATTGATTTATTTCTAATCCATCAGCAGGGAGTTGATGAAAAAGAATTGTATCGGGCGATTGAAAATGCCATAGATAAGGGCATTGTCCGGTCATTGGGGATTTCAAATTATTACATACAGGAGGATTTCGAGCGTATTACAGAAAACGCCAAAATAATGCTCGCTGTTATTCAAAATGAAAACCATATCTTTTTCCAAAATACAGAGTTTCAAAGCTATGTAAAACAGTTTGGCGTGATTATTGAATCTTACTATCCCTTTGGAGGCAGAGGACACACCTCGGATTCAATGAACAATGAAGTCATTGCGGAAATTGCAGAAGTGCACGGAAAAACAGGAGCGCAGATTATCCTGCGGTGGCATTTGCAGGCAGGATATATCACAATTCCCGGCTCAAGCAATCCCGACCATATTACCGAAAACTACGACATTTTCGATTTTGAACTGACCGAGGAGGAAATGCAGAAAATCGCAGATTTGGACACAGGCGAAAGATATGAAACTTGGTAAGACAAAGGAGGAATGCAAGATTGGCAGATGAAACTCAAAAAACAGAGGAGCTTATAAAATGTGTATCGGAACTTGATATTGACAAGGAAATAAAGTGTTCTGTTATTGAGTCTATCCGAAAAGGACAGTTGACGAGGGGAATACGGTTACTTAGGCAATATCGTGGGGAGATACTAAACGATTTACACAGCGACCAGAACAAACTTTATCAGATTGATTATGTATTACAAAAAGCAAAATAAAAAGGAGAGATTATTATGATTTTGAATGATACTTACACACTTTCTAACGGAATGAAGATTCCAAAACTTGGACTTGGTACTTGGGAAATTCCCGACGATAATGCAGCACAGGCGGTAAGGGACGCTGTAAAAATCGGTTATCGCCATATTGACACAGCGCAAGGCTATGATAATGAAAGAGGCGTGGGCGAAGGCATCCGCACTTGCGGCGTTTCCCGTGAGGAACTGTTTGTGACAACCAAATTGCAGGCGTTCTACAAAACTTATAAGGAAGCAAAAGAATCCATTGCAGAATCTTTACGGGTATCGGGACTGGACTATTTTGATCTAATGATTATCCACGCTCCTCAGCCGTGGACGGATTTTCACAATGGAGAACATTTCTTTGAGGGTAATCTTGAAGCGTGGCGGGCTTTGGAAGAAGCGCATTATGAGGGCAAATTAAAAGCTATCGGCGTTTCAAACTTTGAGGAAATTGACCTTGACAATATTCTGAAAAATGGAAAGGTAAAGCCTGTTGTTAATCAAATTCTTTGCCATATTGGGAACACGCCGCTTGACTTGATTGATTACTGCAAAAGGAACGATATTCTTGTGGAAGCCTATTCTCCCGTTGCACACGGAGAAATGTTGAAAAACAGTCGCATGGCAGATATGGCAAAAAAATATGGCGTTTCTGTTCCGCAGCTTTGTATCCGTTATTGTTTGCAATTAGGGACATTGCCCTTGCCGAAAACGGCAAATCCGGCACATATGGCAGACAATGCGCAGATGAGTTTTGAGATTTCAAATGAAGATATGGAAACGCTGAAATACGCCGAGAAGATCAAAAATTATGGTGATTTCAGTATGTTCCCTGTATTCGGCGGCAAAATGGCGGCGGACGGCAGTTGTTCGCCACAGGATTTTCCGCATAAAAAGTAAGGAGGTTAGCGTAATGAGAAAACAAATATGGTGTATCGCAATGTGTATGGCTGTTATATTCAGTCTTGCAGGATGCGGCAGTAATACTACAGGAGGAAGCAATATGAGCGATAGTCATTACAGCGTGTCAAATGAGGATAACAAAACAGAATTGGAAACTACTTCAACTGAACAGACCGCAGGCAAAGAGCAAACAGACAATCTGACAGAACAAGATGGTACAACGTTGGAAACTACAACCTATACCATAGAGGGCATAGATTTCAAAATGATATTGGTAGAGGCAGGAACTTTCACGATGGGATCGGATAATACAAATGTTGCCTTCAGCGAATCCCCTGCTCATAAGGTTACTTTGACACAGGACTATCTTATGGGAGAGACAGAAGTAACAGAAGCCTTATGGAACGCTGTTATGGGTACTGGAGGTGGCAGCAACACTCACCCGAAAACAAGCGTAACTTGGGACGAAGCTCATACCTTTGTTGACAGGTTGACTGAAATTGCACGAGAGCAGGGCTTAATCTTCGATGATATGCGTTTTCGTCTGCCTACCGAGGCACAATGGGAATTTGCCGCAAAAGGCGGTAATCAAAGCAAAGGCTATCTATACTCAGGTAGTAATGATATTAACGAAGTCGCTGTTACTTACGAAAATTCCGGCAGCAGCAGCCCACTCGATGTCAAAACAAAAGCACCTAATGAGCTTGGACTTTACGATATGAGTGGCAATGCCTACGAGTGGGTGGACGATTACGGCGGGGATTATTCGGCAGGAGAACAGACTGATCCCCAGAATACAAGCGGACGAAATTATGTGAAACGTGGTGGAAGCAATTACCATAGCTTTGACTCCGAGTCCTATCTGTTTACCACCACCGGCAGATATTTTTACGGCTCTACCGATTGGACAATCGGACTTAGGATTGCATTGGTAAAGGAGTGATTTTATGGAGAGTATTGACATAGCAGATAAAAAATCAGCCCACAAAACCAAAAAATCAACGAAAATTATCTGTATTGTAGCACTCTTAATAATTATGGCTGTTGTATTAGTTCTTTTTGCGCTTAGACATTCTGGCAGAAATTTAAGCGGCAAAAAGGTAAACTTTGAAATCGACGGAAAGTCGTATGTTGTTGAGCTTTATGATAATCCAACGGCTGATGATTTATATGCTAAGCTGCCCCTTACACTAACGATAAATGATTATGAGGGATGGGACGAAAAAGTTATTCGACTTGAGGAAGCATTGTCTATGGAAAATGCTCCCGCAGGCGATTGCCCCAAGATACCCGAAATAGGATATTATGAACCGGGCAACTGGATTGCAGTTTATTATGGTTTTATTGGTTGGTGGTCGGGGAAAGTTCCGCTTGGCAGGATAGACGCATCTACTGACGAGCTTGAAAGTATCGCAAATGGAAGCACAATTAATATGCTTGTGTCTTTGTTTGGCAAGCTGTGGAAAGGACACATCGGTTAATAATAACAAAAAGGAGTGCTGACTATGAAAAATATGATATCAACTGCTTTTGCAGCATTGTTGCTGCTCTCCTCTACTTCATCATACAATTATTCTCCTGTTGAAGTAGATACAGACAATCATACTTATACGATAAGTGATGTTGTTGAATTGCAGTCTTTTCTTCTTGGGAGAATCACAACAACCAAAAGAATGGATTATGATCTTTACAAAGATGGCAAATGGGATGTTTTTGACTTATGTCTTTTAAAGAGAGAGGTAATCAACAGTATGAATACTAAGAATATGGATATTGATTTAAATGGTGTGACATTCAAGATGATTTTTGTGGAAGCCGGAACATTTACAATGGGTTCGGATAATACAAATGTTGCTTTCAGCGAATCTCCTGCCCACAAAGTTACTTTGACGCAGGACTACCTTATGGGAGAAACAGAGGTAACAGAAGCTTTATGGAACGCTGTTATGGGGAATGGCGGCGGCAGCAACACTCACCCCAAAACAAGCGTAACATGGAACGAAGCTCATACCTTTGTTGACAGGCTTACAGAAATTGCTCGTGAACAGGGCTTAATCTCCGATGATATGCGTTTTCGTCTGCCTACCGAGGCACAATGGGAATTTGCCGCAAAAGGCGGTAATCAAAGCAAAGGCTATCTATACTCAGGTAGTAATGATATTAACGAAGTCGCTGTTACTTATGAAAATTCCGGCAGCAACGCCCCTATTGATGTAAAGACGAAAGCGCCAAATGAACTTGGTCTTTATGACATGAGCGGCAACGCTTATGAATGGGTGGACGATTACGGCGGAGATTATTCAGCGGAAGAACAGACTAACCCACAAAACACAAGCGGACGAAATTATGTGAAGCGTGGCGGAAGCAATTACCATAGCTTTGACTCGGAGTCCTATCTGTTTACCACCACTGGCAGATATTTTTACAGTTCTACCGATTGGACAATCGGACTTAGGATATGTCTTATATCAGACTAAAAAGTGAGGGGAAAGATAGTAGCTTTTGTACCATTCTTCCTCTGCTTTTTACTATGAGCAAATCAATTCGTTATTAACAATCTCCTTTTCTCTGACTTGGATATTATTTATTCTTCTAACCCATCCACTGATTTTCGACTTTGAGTTTTTCCGTGATATCCTCACGCTCTGCCATCTTCTTTATCAGCTGAAGAAACATCTCCAGCTTTTGCCGGTCAATATCAGTAAGGTAGCTGTTCAGACTGCGCCTGTGAACAGATTTGTGCATGTAATCTTGTGATGCTCTTTCAGATAGCGTTTGTATCGCTGTCTCTATAAACTAATAGACTGTTCTGTTGTGGAAGATGAATTGATGAGCGACAGTTTAGTTACAATCAATACCAATATTGAAGATATCCGCTGTTTGCGCCTATCATAGAAATAAATGGATCAGTCCGTTAATGAAAATGTTTGTTGATTAACTGAAAAATTCGACGAATGACAATTAGCCTGTAGAAGTTGCGAAAGGTTTTAACGGTTAACATAAAAGTCTATTGCTTTCCAGAAAAATATGCGGAATTATTCTGCAAAAATCGGAGTGAATGAGTAAGAAAAAACTCATCGATAACAAATATAGCTAAGCAAATTTATAAGGGAAAATAAGCTTATACGGACTATGATTTTCAATGTCATTATTATTCAAAATAGCAACTAACTTTTCGTAAAAATAAGTTGCAGTACTGAAAATATTTCTGATAACATAAGTTATCCTCACCTTTAAAGATAACAGATTCCTTCTTATCACGCTTGATTTTGCCCTGTTTTATGAGTTCTTCTTTCTCAGCTCTTATGCGTTCAAGCAGTACGCTCGCAGGCTCATCATTCGGGTCCTGCGGTACAAGTTTTCCTCTGATTGCAAGGTCGAGAATTTTGGATTTGGTGGATTGGATTACGGTTTAGAGATTTGATTTTTCTTTTTCAAGGTAATCAATAAACTCAAAATAGCTGTTAATTTTGTTTGTTACAATATTCTGTTCATTAATTGGAGGAAATGGAAACAACAAGGAGTGTAGTTGATTTGAAGATAATCCTTGAATGCCTATACTTTTTCCATTGATACGTTCAGTATGTTTATTTGAATATAAAACATAATAGTAAAATTTTACATTCAACTTTATATAAGGTCTCATTTTAGAATATGATTTTGAATTCTAATTTCATCATCATTTTCCCATATGGCTGAGCGTCCTATATCACCACCCTTACAAACAAGCAAATCACCCTTTTTAACTGTGCATTTTTCTAATTCAGCATCTGTAAATAACATTTGTTTTAAGTCGGTGAGTTCAAATCTGTTTCAATATAAATTCGATGTTGTAATATATGTATAAGGTTTGCCAACTTGATTTTTTGAATTAGGTGCTTTTCCAGTATTATGAGAAAAAATAACATCTAACCTCGTCCACTCCCAAAAGTGAAATCTGAGCCAGTTGCTCTTGCTTTTATTTCTTTTTATCTTAGCGCACTTGGTTTTTTAAATGCAAAGATTTTTCTATAAGTTTGTAGGCATAGATAAATTGAAGATTGAGAATATATTTTTCCCGGTGAAAGCTGCGGAACGAGTTTTGTAAATTGTAGCTGTGAGATATTGATTCTTAAAGGCGATTATAGTATAATTATTTTTGCAGAAGTGAGCAAAGAAACGACCCTACAAATCGGAATTCGCATAAAGGTTGATGAGAAAGAATGAAGTACACAAACGAACATATAAAGGAATCATATTTTCCGTATAAAGTTTTATTATATATTTTTTCTATAGTGCTTGTATTAGGAATAATGCTTGTGCTTTGGGGATTAATTGCAACTGGTAATCAGAAAAATAATGTTGCTCCTTTAGAAGATGTATTGAATCAATATTCAAACCCTGCCAATAAAACGGCGTATCTTGAAATTATCGAAGTTTCACAAAAAATAGCAGAGGACAAATATGAGGGGTATTATCTTGTGAGAACAAAAACGGGAACTTATATTTCAGGTATGCAAGAAGAGCAGTATGCAACTCTAAAGGAGGAATTGGAAGAAAAAGGTAAATCTAAACTGGAGGGAATGACGAATGTAATTATTGATGAACAGGTTATTGAGAATTTGTCAGAGTATTTAAATGAAAAACATATTCAACTTCGAGTGACAAAACTTAATTATATCGGAATTTTAAAGGAGGGCTATATTGTTAATTTGATTTTAGGCGGTTTATTCGCTTTGCTTAGTCTTGGATTCATATTTTACTCAAATTCAGAGCTTAATGGATATAAAAATTCACAGGCAAAAAAAGTTGACGAGGAGTGCAATCGGAAAGATGCAAAGTGGCTGGGAGAATATAAAATTTATCTGACGGATAGTTTTTTGGTGAGTATATATAGTGGTTTAACAGCAATTGATATTGATACAGTCAGCAGTGTGATTTTATATGATGAAAAGCAGGAAAGTGGTATAAAAAGGATAATGGACGCAAGAAAAACAGACGGAAGCGTGGTTAAAATTTATGAGAATATTTCAAAGGATAAATTGATTTTTGAAGAGGAAAAAGACTATTTGGAAATGATTTTTGGAAGTAAGAATATATGTTTTATATGTGAAACGGAAGTGCAAGATGAATTAGAATATGAAGAATATTTTGAATAGAATTTTCTGGAACGACAAGATGAAGAATAAATCCTAGTTTATAAGGCACTTTGTATATCTTGCGTGATAAAAAAATACGCCTCGTAAATAACACATTTACGAGGCTTTTTGGTTGCGGCGGCTGGATTTGAACCAACGACCTTCGGGTTATGAGCCCGACGAGCTACCTAGCTGCTCCACACCGCGTCATATTTTTAATCACTCTCCTGAGTACTTAATTATTATATCACAAATTTATATCTATGTCAATAGGTTTTTAAAATTTTTTCAAGAAAAATCCTATATATAATTCTGAATAAATACCGTCGGATAATCATGGCGTTTTTCATGATTATCCGAGGTAAAATTTATTCTTAATTATTTTCACATACGATCTTATAATATGCTCTTGAAGTTATAATATACATAACGATATAGAAAACTGCAAAAACAATAAAGCTTATTGCGGACGACGCAATAAAAAGGGGAGTGTTAAACAGACCGAACATGTTAAGCAGATATTTTATTATATTGAATGCGGCGATAATATTTATTGCAGAGCCTATAAGCGGAAGCAAAAATACCGTCAGCATTTGAGAATGAATACTCTTTTTTATTTCACCTTTTGTCATACCGACCTTTTGCATTATTTCAAATCTGTTTCTGTCTTCATATCCTTCCGTTATTTGCTTGTAATACATTATCAGAACCGTTGCCGCGATGCAGATTATTCCTAAGAAGATTCCTAGAAAAAATAATCCGCCATGCATACCGTAATAATCGGCGCGTTTATTAACAAAGCTTATACAGTCAGTTTTTATGCCTAAGCCTGAATTTCTTTCCTGTAGTTCATTATACACTGCAATTTGAGTATTATCGTCGCAGTCGATATCAAAGCCGTAATAATATGTTAGGTCTGAAGCCTGATCTCCGTATTGCTCAAGCTGTAACTGATATATATTATTTAAAACGTCCATGTCGGGAACAATTACCCACATACGCGATACTACGCTTATCATTGCGCTCATATTTTTAAACGGAAATTTGCTTAACTTCTCTTTTACTTCAAAATTATTTATATTTTCCAATTCGAAAGTATCATACTTATAGCTGGAATTTTCACAGTAAATCATTATTTCATTTTTTTCAAGAGTTTTTGATTCGTTTGTGTATTTATTGTAGTCTTCAAGTGGTATTATACAAAGCATTGCTAAATTGTTCATGTTGAAATCGTCAGAATCAATTATCGACTGGTCAAAGCTTACTTTGCTTCCGGTTTTATATCCGGTTACATCAAGAGAACGGTATTCGTTTTCATTAATCGGGCTTAAATTATAATTCTGGAGAATAGAATTAGTATTTTTTTGTATTTCATCAATGTATTTATTTTCTATAGAATCAGCGTTTATTACTATATCTTTCGGATGAAGAGTTTGCAGCGCGTCTTCGGAGCCGATAAATAGACTTGAAGTAGAAGATATCATGACAAGCACAGCAGTTGAGAGGATACATATTGAGGCAAGACCCGCTCCGCTTCTTTTCATTCTGAAAACCATAGATGAAACTGCAATAAAGTGATTGCTTTTATAGTAATAGGATTTTTTCCTTCTGAGCATTTTTAAAATAGCTACTGAGCCCGATATAAACAGCAGATAAGTACCTATTATTACCAGTATAACTGCAATAAAGAAATAGTTTAATGCCATCATAAGGTTTTCGATTGTATTTGCCATATAATAGCCGCCGGCTAAAGCGGTGATACCCAAAATCGCAGTTATATAATTAGCCCGCGGCTGTTTTTCTCCCTGATTTGTGCTGTGAAGCAGGTCTATCGGATTTGATAAATGTATCTGCCTCAGACCGTTTAGTAGAATAAGGGCAAATGCCGCCGCATATATCAGAAACGTTGATGTTATCATTGAGGGTGATACTGAAAATTTACCTGTCGGCTCTTCCTTCATAAAATTAATAATTGCCAATTGGGCAAATTTTGAAAAGAGCATTCCGCAAAGAATACCTGCAATCAGAGAAATAAGAAATATTATAACAGTTTCCCATACCATAATACTTCCTATATTTTTTTTATCCATTCCAAGAATATTGTAAAGTCCAAATTCTCTTTTTCTGTTTTTTATCAGAAAGCTGTTGGTATAAAATAAAAATATTACAGAAAATAGAGCCAGGACGCCTCTTCCTATATTTAAAAGAGTTTGTATCTGAGGTCCTCCTCTTAACAAGGAGATGGATTCTTCAGCGGACAAAAAGGTAATGATGTAATACATCATAATCATTCCGACGCAGGTTAAAATATATGGAAAATATGTTTTTTTATTTTTTAATATACCCGTAACAGCGAGCCTGGGATAGAACATTCCTTTCACTTTGAATCACCGCCTGTCGCAAGTAAAGCAAGGGTGTCGGAAACTTTCTGATAAAGCTCTTCATCAGACGCGTTTCCTCTGTATATCTGATGAAAAATCTCGCCGTCCTTGATAAACATCACGCGTCCGGCATGACTTGCCGCCTTGACAGAATGCGTTACCATAAGAATGGTCTGACCGTCTTTGTTTATTTGAGAGAAGATGTTTAAAAGCTCGTCTGTGGATTTGCTGTCGAGCGCTCCCGTAGGCTCGTCTGCTAAAATAATCTGAGGATTTGTTATAAGCGCCCTTGCAGCCGCGCATCTTTGCTTTTGACCTCCTGAAACTTCGTATGGATATTTGGACAAAAGATGTGAAATCCCCAGCTTATCGGCAATAGGCTCAAGCCTGCGGTACATTTCGCCATAGGTTTTACCGGCCAGTACGAGCGGCAGGAATATGTTGTCCCTTAATGAAAATGTGTCGAGAAGGTTGAAATCCTGAAACACAAATCCCAGATTATCTCTGCGGAACTGAGCTATTTGAGATTCCTTTACCTCAGAGAGCTTTATACCCTTCAATATAACCTCTCCGGCAGTCGGTTTGTCAAGAGCAGCCAGTATATTCAATAGAGTAGTTTTACCTGATCCCGACTCTCCCATAATTGCGATATATTCTCCGTTTTCAACGGAAAAGCTAATATCATGAAGAGCCTCTACTTTATTTCCGCCTAATCGGGTAGTATATATCTTTTTTACATGGTTAACTTCCAGAACTGACATTTTAAATGCCTCCTTGCTTTTATTTTACAAGCTTATTATATCATAACGATAAACAGCATGCCTTAACTTTAGCTTACATTTTATCGCCGTAAGCTTACAGTTTTGCAAGATAAGCAATGTTTATTCTGTCAGCATATCGTTGCTGGAAAGATCCAGCGTTATTTCTGTTCCTATACCTGATTCGGAGGAGGCGGTTATTTGATGACCGAGCTTCGTACATATTCTGCGGCATAGATATAATCCTATTCCGCTTGCTTTTTTATCGGTGCGCCCGTTATAACCTGTAAATCCCTTTTCAAATATTCTCGGAAGATCTTCAGGTGAAATGCCGATACCATTGTCTTTTATACACAGAATCTGACCAGGTTTTAGAAAAATAGATATTTCACCTCCGGTATTTGTATATTTTAAAGCATTTGAAAGTATTTGTTCTATAACAAAAAGAAGCCATTTTTCATCTGTAAGTATTTTAACGTTAATTGATTCATAATTCAGCCTGATCTTTTTTCTGATAAATTGCGAAGAATATTTTCTTAATGCCTGTTTTATAATGCTGTCAAGCTTATATTTTCTGATTATATAGTCGGTGGAATCGGACTCGAGTCTCAGATATGAAAGCACCATCTGAGCATATCCTTCTATTTTTTGAAGCTCTGCGGTAAGCTCGCAGCCATCAGTTATATTGCTGCTTTGTAGTATCAGTCTCATTGCTGAAATAGGAGTTTTTATCTGATGTACCCATAAAGTATAATAATCAGTCATGTCAGCATATTTAGAGTTTACTTCATTAATTATTTTCTTATTATCCTCTGTAAGAGCTATTATCAGCTCCTGATAATCTTTTTCGATTACATTGGAGGGCTGAGGCATATGTTCGTTTGAAACAGAAATATTATCCTTTAATATTTCAAGCTGACGATGCTTTTTCATAAACGAAATAAAATCTGCCGTAATAAATATTATCGCTATGAATGAGCATAATAATGCGGAATATCCGATTGACGTAACGGGGAGTCTGTAAAGAATAAATACTGTTAATAAAGTACCGATAAAACATATGTTAAATATAATCAATTTGACATGAGAAATAATGTATTTAAAAAACATCGGAAATTTCCCTTCTATTCTATGATATAGCCAAGACCTTTTTTTGTGGTAATAAAATTGCTGAGACCTGCTGAATCAAGCTTTTTTCTTAATCTTGCTATATTGACAGTTAAAGTATTGTCGTCTATAAAGCAGTCGGTTTCCCATAGCTTTTGCATAAGGGTTTCACGACTGACCAGACTGCCTTTCTTTTCCATTAGAGTTTGTAGTATGCGATAATCGTTTTTAGTCAGATCTATTTTTTGTCCGTTAAATGTCAGCGAAGCGTCGGATACATTTAAAACGGCGTTTCTGTGTGAAAGCTCGGGAAGCTGTATTGTGAAATCATAGGTACGCCGTAGAATTGCCTGAAGCTTTGCGGTTAAAACACTGAAATCAAAGGGCTTTGAAATAAAATCGTCGCCGCCCATATTCATTGCCATTATTATATTCATATTATCTGATGCCGATGAGATAAAGACTACAGGTACCGTGGATAATTTTCTTATTTCCTCGCACCAATAAAATCCATTGTAAAAGGGAAGAGAAATGTCGAGAAGCACAAGGTGCGGTTCAAATTCCAGAAACTCCTGAATTATAAGCCTGAAATTTTCTGTACATTTAGCCGTTATTCCCCATTTTTCTATATGATTTTTTATCGAAGCCGAGATTGATTCGTCATCCTCTACTATATATATCCGATACATAATACCTCCCGTTTTATTAAAAGCCGCTGTTTGGAACAAATATTATATTGATATTATATCAAGCGGTGTTTTTATTGTCAATGTATGAAATATTTTATAAAGTTTCGTTAATAATAAAATAAAAAGGAGCATGCTTAATGGAATCTATATGGAGCGCAGAAACAAAATTACCGGAATTTCAAAAGCTAAACGGAGATATAAAAACGGATGTATTGATTATCGGAGGCGGTATTTCAGGAATATTGACTGCATACATGCTTAAACAGCAGGGAATAGACTGTATTGTTGCAGAGGGAGACAAAATCTGTTCAGGCACAACAAAAAATACAACGGCTAAAATAACATCGCAGCATGGTTTAATTTACCAGGATATAATAAAAAATATCGGTAAAGAAAAGACTAAAATGTATTATGAAATAAATCAGACGGCAATTGATAAGTATCGTGAGCTGTGTCAGGGTATAGACTGCGATTTTAAGACGGCCGACAATTATGTGTATTCGGTCGGCGACAAAGAGAAGCTTGAAAGGGAATTGGACGCGCTGCATAGATCAGGTATAAATGCGGATTATTCGGATAGATTAGCTCTGCCTTTTTCTACGGCCGGAGCCGTAAGATTTAAAAATCAGGCGCAGTTTAATCCTCTTAAGTTTATTGCGTCGATAACCGAAAAGCTTAAGATTTATGAAAATACTTTTATTAGGGAAATACAAAATGGTACGGCAATATATGATTATGGAAACATAACTGCTGATAAAATTGTAGTTGCCTCGCATTTTCCGTTTATCAATAAACATGGAAGCTATTTTCTGAAATTATACCAGCATAGGTCGTATTTTATTGCATTAAAAAATGCCGCTGAATTAAACGGCATGTATGTTGATGAAGATAAAAAGGGGTTATCCTTCAGAAATTACGGAGATTATCTGATTTTAGGCGGAGGCTCTCACAGAACCGGCAAGGACGGAGGAAACTGGAATGAGCTACGCAAATTTGCTCAGAAATATTATCCGAAATCAGTTGAAAAGTACAGTTGGTCTGCTCAGGACTGTATGAGCCTTGACAGTATTCCATATATCGGCAGATATTCAAAACGTACTCATGAATTATATACAATCACTGGTTTTAATAAGTGGGGAATGACCGGAGCTATGTCGGGCGCAATGATCATCAGCGATATGATAACCGGCAAAGAAAATGCTTACGCAGGAATATTTGATCCGTCGAGAAGCGTTATGAAACCTCAGCTTTTTATTAATCTGGCTGAGACAACCGTTAATTTTTTCAAACCGACTTTAAAAAGATGTCCGCATCTTGGGTGTGCGTTGAAATGGAATAAAGCGGAGCATTCATGGGATTGCCCCTGCCACGGCTCAAGATTTACTGAAAATGGAAAGCTTATTGATAATCCCGCAACAGGAAATATAAAAAAATAATAATTACTGAAAAATCTCCCTTGCCATAAAGCAAAGGAGATTTTCTTATTTAAGATATTTCATTGAGTCTATAATAATATCGGCGCAGTTATCAACAGTAAATAACGAGCTGTTAAGACATATGTGATAATTTTCCTTGACTCCCCATGTACGAGTGGTGTTAGCGTTATAAAAAGCTTCGCGTCTTTTATCGTTTTTTCTGATAATATAATCGGCGTATTGCTCGCTTATACCGTAATTTCCAATAGCGCGTTTAACTCTGTCCTCCATTAATGCATGTACGAATACTCTGAAGCATGGCTGATGTTTTCTTAGTATATAATCGGCACACTGACCGATAATTATGCAGCTTTCTCTTTGTGCAAGCTCAGTAACTACCTTATGCACTTCGTTATAAAGAATATCAGCTTTAGAAGCGGTTTTATCCACGTCAATTGAACCTGCTTTTGCGGCAAGAGAAAGTCTGTATAAAAAGCTTTGTGAAACGTTTTCCTGAGTGCTTTCCAGATATTCCTTTGGTATATCGCATCTTTCAGCCGCCATTTCAACGATTTCGCGGCTATAAAAAGGGATATTCAATTTTTGTGAAAGATTTTTACCAATTTCAAGACCGCCGCTTGCATATTGGCGTTCTATTGTTATGACCATATTATCAGACATCTACATCAGCTCCTATAATTAATTTTAATGAATTTTCAACATATTTGTTGATTGCTTTTGTATAAAATACCTTATACATTTATTATATCATAATAAATAGAATAATTCAAGTGAATATTGTGAACAATATGTTAATTTTTAAAAACTAAGTTAACCGTTTTGTTATCAGTTATTCTTAAATGCAGTAAATATAGCTTTATTTATTATATTCCGGCCTCCCATTCCCAGTTACGAACTTCAAGCTCAGTTAGGTCGTAGGGAGTGCATTGATAAATGCAATAGTTTACCCAATTTGAAAATAATAAGTTCGCATGGCTTTTCCAACTGAATATCGGTCTTTTTTTAGGATCGTCGTCAGGAAAGTAATTATACGGAATATGGATATTAAGCCCCTTTTCTTTATCGCGGAAGTATTCTTCCGCCAGGGTGTTTCTGTCATATTCTGAATGTCCCGTAATAAAAAACTGACGACCATTTTTGTTTGCTACAATATGTACTCCGGCTTGTTCAGACGATGTAATAATCTGAAGGCATTTAATTTTTTCTATATCTGATCGGTTAAAGGTAGTATGTCTGGAATGCGGTACCATGAAAACATCGTCAAAACCTTTAATTATCTGAGCATGAGGGTAATCTCTTTTGTGTGGAAATACTCCGAATAATTTTTCAGGCAAGGACTGCTTTTGTATGCCGAAATGATAATACAGACCAGCCTGTGCCCCCCAGCAAATATGAAGAGTAGAAAAGACGTTCCGTTTGCTCCATTCCATAATTTTACATATTTCGTCCCAGTAATCAACTTCTTCATATTCAAGCTGTTCAACGGGAGCTCCGGTTATAATCATTCCGTCATATTTATTGTTTTTTACTTCATCAAACGTTTTATAAAAATTGCTGAGATGATTCTGAGGCGTATTTTTTGACCTGTGAGAAATCATATGAAGCAATTCGATATCAACCTGAAGCGGAGTATTGCTAAGAAGTCTTAAAATTTGTGTTTCAGTTTCAATCTTCTTAGGCATAATATTAAGAATAATTATTTTAAGCGGACGAATATCCTGGTGTTCAGCTCTGTCCTTGGACATTACAAATATATTTTCATTATAAAGCTTATTATATGCTGGAAGCTCATAAGGTATTTTTATCGGCATTATATCACTTCCCTTAATGGTATAAAAAAGGCGAACGCCTGTCCGCCTTTTTTATTGTTTAGTTTACCTTAAATCATACCGGATGAATCATTTTTTCTTTGTCTGAATGTTTTCCGTCAATACCGTATTTTTTATTTCTTCTGTCTTCAAAGAATTTTACTGCAACCTGACCGAATTGTGCGTAGCTGAGAACATCTTCTTCCTGTTCAGTCCATTCAGCACATTCTTTTTTTAGCTTTTCAAGCTCCGGTTCAAGAAGATCTGCCGGACGGCAGTCGATAGGAGATTCATCGCCTATAATCCTTTTTCTGAATTCCGGATCAATCGGCACCGGCGTTCTGCCGTATTCGCCTCTGACAATACCCTTGAATTCTTTTGTTACCATTTTATAGCGTTCGCCCATTATTACGTTAAATACAGCCTGCGTACCGACAATCTGTGATGAAGGAGTAACCAAAGGCGGATATCCCGCGTCCTTTCTAACTCTGGGAACTTCTTTAAGAACCTCTTCAAGCTGATCCTCTTTACCCGCCTGTTTAAGCTGTGAAAGAAGGTTTGAAAGCATACCGCCGGGAACCTGATATATAAGAGCGTTTGCGTCAACTGCAAGCATCTTGGGATCAAGCAGACCGCTGTCGATATATTTTTTTCTGAGCTTCATAAAATGCTCTCTAATTTCCGTCAGCAGAACTAAATCAAGCCCCGTATCATATTCTGTTCCCTGCAATGCGGCAACCATAGATTCCGTAGGAGCATGAGACGTTCCAAGGGCAAGAGGAGACATAGCGGTATCAATTACGTCTACTCCGGCCTCAATTCCCTTTAACAGACACATTGAAGCAAGACCGGACGTATAGTGTGTGTGAAGCTGAATCGGGATTTTAACCGCTGCTTTAAGCGCTTTAACAAGCTTTTCCGTTTCATATGGAGTAAGCAGGGCAGCCATATCCTTTATACAAATTGAATCAGCTCCTGCATTTTCAATTTGTTTAGCGTAGTTAACATAATAATCTGTTGTGAAAACGTCGCCCAACGTATAAGATATAGCGACCTGTGTATGAGCGCCTTCCTTTTTAGCGGCCTTTATTGCTGTTTCAAGATTTCTTATATCATTGAGAGCGTCAAATATTCTTATAATATCTATTCCGTTAGAAACTGATTTCTGAACAAAATACTCAACCACATCGTCGGCATAATGACGATAGCCGAGCATATTCTGTCCGCGGAAAAGCATCTGAAGCTTTGTATTAGGAAGCTCTTTTCTGAGAGTTCTAAGACGTTCCCAAGGATCTTCGTTTAAAAATCTGAGACATGAATCAAATGTAGCGCCGCCCCAGCATTCAACTGAGTGATATCCAACCTTATCCATAAGCGGAAGTACGGGCAGCATTTCGTCCATAGTCATACGGGTTGCTATAAGCGATTGATGAGCGTCGCGCAGTACGGTTTCAGTGATTTTTACTTTTGCCATTTCTCTATCCCTGATTCCGTATTTACAATACGGAATTTCCTTTCTGTAAAATTAGGTTTCAGCCGATTGTTGCGAGAGCGTCGCCGGAGTTTACATTATCGCCCTTGTTGGCCAATACGCTCGTAATCTTGCCGTCGCATGAAGCAACAATATCATTTTCCATTTTCATAGCTTCAAGGATCATGATAACCTGTCCCTTGGAAACGGAATCTCCCACAGCTACCTTAACGTCGAGTATTGTACCCGGCATCGGAGCCGTAACCTTTTCACCCTCGCCGGCAGAAGGAGCTGGGGCTGGTGCAGGCGTAGGAGCCGGCGCTGCCGGCGCGGAAACTGCTGCCTGGGATGTTGCGTCAACCTCTTCAACAGCTACATCATAAGCTTTGCCGTTAACTGTAATATTAAATCTCTTCATAATTATTACCACCTTTATTTAATTAAAAAAGAATATTGTTATGCTTCTTAGGAAGCTTCTGGCTTCGTTTGCCGGAAAGTATATCAAGCGCGGAGGTTAAAACGGTTCTTGTCTGAACAGGATCTATAATTTCATCTATATAACCGTTTTCAGCAGCCGATACGGCTGAAGCAATAGTTTTTTCATATTCTGAAGCAAGCTCGTTGCGCCTTGTTGTCAGGTCGTCAGCGTCTGAAAGCTTATCATGCCAGATAAATTCAACGGCTGTCAGAGGGGAGAAAGGAGCGATTACAGCATTGTCCCATGCATAAGTAAAATCTGAATTTGAGCTGTTTCCGGCAAGAGCTATAAATACCGGACCGATCGCCTTACCTGTTATAATTGCAATTTTTGCCGTTGTAGCTTCAGCATAGCTGTTTGACAGAGTTGTAACGGCTTTGATACCGTCGGCAGCCGCGCTGTCTGCAAGGCCTTCCGTATCTACTATTGTCACAACCGGTATTGAGAAAGCGTCGCATGTGCGGATAAAACGCGAAAGCTTCATACAGTCGTCGGAAGTCAATTTATCAGACGTTTTATTTGTAGCTGCAATACCGGCAGTTGCGCCGCCGATTGTTGAAAGCGCAGTGTATGCCGCGGTACCGTAATCGGCGCCAAGCTCGATTACGCTGTCGGCGTCAGATATTGCGGAAATGATGGATTCAAGTGTGTTTCCGGCTATAAGACCGCTTTCTGAAAATTCAAAAACAGGAACCGGTGAAAGATTGTTAACCGGAAGAAGATTGATTAATTCGCGCGCCTTGTCGATGGCAGCGCTGTCGTCCTCGCATACTGCGGAAGCGATACCTGATTTTGCCGCCGCTTCAGATGAACCTTCGCCGGAATTAGGCGCCATAAACAGTTCGCTTTCTTTGGTTATTATAATGAAATCAGCAGAGCATGCGATCATAGCCGCGCTGCCGGCGCATGTTCCAGCGATAACAGATATTTGCGGAACAACTCCTGATATTACAGAAGCGGCGTTAAGCATTTTACCGTATGCCGCCAATGATTCGGCAGATCCGTCTACATAGGCGCCGTTTGAATCGTGTATTCCTATTATCGGCGTACCGGTTTTAGCGGCAAGCTCGTATAACTTGGTGATTTTTTCAGCCTGAGCAAGTCCGACTGCACCGTTGTTTACCGATTTATCCTGTGAAAATGCGTAAACAGCGTTTCCGTTTACATAGCCGTAGGCAGTAACGACTCCGGCAGCAGCGTTCTTTTCCTTTGTCAATGAATTGATTTCACTGTAAATACCGTCGTCGAACAGGAGGGATAATCTTTCCTTTGCCTGAATATTTGTATCATTCTCAATCTGCATATTATCGTTCCTTCCTCATGGGATTGAGCCCATTTGTCATTTAGACAAGCAAAATCAACATTTTGGCTCAGTATTTTGTTCAATGCTACAATTTACAGCCGCAATGTCAATACGCCTAATCAATATACCCTATTATTATACAATATTTTCTTAATTAGCGCAAGTGTTTATCGCAATTCTTTACATTTTTTACAATTATTCATGAATTCATCTATATTCCGTATATAGCCGCCCCGGTTTTCAATAAAATTCAAATCAGCGGCAATTTTATTTTTATCATTATCAACGAGCTTGAATTCGCAGGAATTAATGCCCTTAAACTGCCCTTTGAATAATATAGTCCGGATTATACCGTCAATTATATCAAAATCGTTTCCGTCAAAATCGTAAATTGTAATTTGTTCCGGATAAACGGCGTATATTCCATAGCCGTCGACCATTCCATTGCTGAATGATTCTATGATACGAAGCTCTTCGCGTCCGATTTTGTTTATTATATCCTCGTATCCTTCAAAGTTTTTCTTTTCATGTATTTCCAGCATATCAGCCTTCCTTGCCTATGGCGTTTCTTATTGCTCTTAATTCTTCCGACGTCAGCTCCCTATATGAACCGGGCTTAAGCATACCAAGCTTGAGCGGACCTACGCTTATTCTTCTCAGTCTGGCGACCTCTAATCCGACTGCCTCGCACATTCGTCTTATTTGTCGGTTTCTGCCTTCTTTAATTGTCATAAGAAGCACAACTCTTCCCGGCTCTTTATCCTTGACTATAACGGTTGCGGGGAGAGTTTTTTTACCGTCCAAATCAATTCCGTCCGCTAAGGCTACAAGCTGCTCGTCGTTTATATCAGGTCTTACCGTAACACGGTAGGTCTTGGATATCTGCTTAGCAGGATGCATTATGCCGTTCGCAAAATTTCCGTCGTTTGTAAAAAGAAGGAGACCTTCGGAATTACGATCAAGTCTTCCCACGGGGTAAACTCTTTCATTTACACCCTCTAACAGCTCGTTTACGCATTTTCTCCCCAGTTCATCGCTCATAGTGGTTACGTAACCTCTTGGTTTATTCATCATTATGTAAACGAATTTTTTTGTCTTAGGCACATAAATCCGTTCGCCGTCTATTGTAATTATATCTCGTGCGGAAGCCTTGTCTCCCAGCTTTACGGGCCTGCCGTTTAGCTTGACTATGCCCTTTGAAATCAATTCTTCCGCTTTTCTCCGCGAACAGTAGCCGCTGTCGGCAATAAGCTTTTGTATTCTGATTTTTTCCACTTTATCACTCCTGATTATTAAATATAAATCCTTTTATTTTATCTATTATAGATTTATTTTCCTTTTTGTTTTTTACCTTTTCTATTTCTATAGTTTTCATTGCTTTAACCGGAATGCTGTCAACGTATCTTCCGTCGTAATAATATTTAAGCTCTCCAAGCGTATCTCCTATATTAACAGGAGCATATGTAAATGGAGGAAGGAAAACTTCCGTTGTTATACGGTTTTCCGTCATTCCGTCTGTTCCGATTGTTATAGCTCCGTCTGCCTTTACAGGTACGCTTTCCTCTGTTCCGCCAGCGACGGACATATGAATTATTTCGTCTGATGAAAGTTCAGAGGCTTTCAGAACGCTGAAACCGTAGTCGTAAGTCTTCATATGATCGTTCCAGTCGTCCTTGTCGTTGAGCGTTACGCAAATCAAGGAGACGCCGTCTCGCTCGCATGCGGAGACAAGGCATCTGCCGGCTTCATCTGTAAATCCGGTTTTGACACCCTTTACTCCGTCGTACATGGCGAGCAGCTTATTGGAATTTGCAAGCCATCGTTCATACGGGGGATTTCCGAAAACAACCTTTGCCTTGGACTGGGAGCAGATTTCTGCAAAGTCCTTATTTCTTAAGGCTTCTCTTGCCAGAAGAGCCATATCAAAGGCGGAGGAACCGTGCCCTTCGCCTTCAAGTCCGGACGGAGTGACAAAACAGGTTCGCGTCATTCCGATTTCGGCGGCTCGTTCATTCATCATATCGGCAAATTTTTCAATTGTGCCTCCAAGTTTGACGGCGGTTGCATTGGCTGCGTCATTGCCGGACGGCAGCATCATTCCATAGCAGAGAGCCCGTTTTGTTACAATATCTCCTTCTGTTAGCCCCATTGAGGAGCCTTCAACCTTGATTGCATCGGAATCCACAATAAATTCGTCGTCAAGATTTCCGCTTTCAAGGCAGAGAAGCGTAGTCATGATCTTGGTTGTGCTTGCCATCGGAAGCTTTTGAGACGAATTTTTTTCATAAACGATTCTTCCGGTTTTTTCTTCAATAAGAACGCATGCCTTTGCCGAAACCTCGGTTTTTTTTGCTTCGGCTTTTACATGCATAGAAAAATTGCTGAATATGACGACGGCTGATAAAATAAGACGGATAAATTTTTTCATATAATCACTCCATATAAGTTATTGCATGTTTTAATTATATGAAGCGGTTTTATTTTATAGGACAGCTTTTATTCTTTAGCGCTGTCTTTTTTATCCTTATTTACCATTCCCGATATTTTTTCTACAACGTCGGGTATCAGGTTTACAAGAGCGTTAGGAGTAGAAGCGTTTACAGACATCTGAAGCAGCTTGGCGTTTCCGTCGGAAATTATCAGAAATGCGAGAGGCTGTATTGAAACGCCTGCGCCGGAGCCGCCTCCGAATAGGTCTTTCGGCTGCTTGGCGGGAAGATCTGATCCGCCTGACGCAAAACCGAAGGATACTTTAGAAATTGGTATAACGGTAGTTTTCTCATCAATTTTTATCGGATCTCCGATAATGGTGTTTACGTCGACCATTTCCTTAAGCTTGTCCATTGTAATTCCCATAATTCCGCTTATAGGGTGCTGTTCGTTCATAATTTACTCCAATCAGCGTTATAAAACGCACCGTTCTTCCGGCGAACGGCAGCCGAATTTATGTCCGGCTTTATGCCGATACTGTTTCAGTCTCTTCCGACTGATTTCTTACTTTTTTATTATTTGCCAGAAATGTGAAAATAAAAGCGATTACAGATAAAATACCCGAAGACGGGGTAAATTTAACAATAAAGCTGAAATTATATACGCTTTCCGGCTGATTATAAACGCAGTTTATATTGATATGTTTCTTTTTAAGTCGGAAAAAGCATGACATAAAGCTTAAGATATTATAAGCTATTATATTGATTTTCCCGTATTTTATAGCGCAATTACACGCGTCTGAATCAGAAATATCAATGTCGGCGCAGATGTCGTATATTGTTATGCGTTTTGTAAAATGCTTCAAAGCTTTTTTTGAGGATTTAAAAACGTTTATTATAAATTCCAGACGTTCTTCCTTGCTTTTAGGCATAAATTTTCCGTGATTTTTCGTTTGTGACGAATGCTTGTCGCTTTTATTGCTTTTCCGCAATTTTTTCTTATAGTTCCTTTTTCTTTTGTTTTTTTCTTTGACGTTTTTGTTTTCAGAAAGATTGTTTTTTTTATTGGGAAGGAGGAGCTTTTTAAGAAAAAGGTACCGTATTTTTATGCTGAATTTGTTATTTATGCAAGAAACGTAAATTTTAAAAGGAGAACATAGTAAAATGGCAAGAGGTATTAGAATTGCAATAATTATATAAATTGCCGTCATTTTATCTCCTTTCAATAATTTTAGCTTTGATTATCTATAAGCGACTGCTGTTTGTTTTCTTCCTCACGTTCAAGCGGAGGCAGCTCTGACAGTGATGAAAGACCGAAGCTTCTTAGGAATGTATCCGTTGTACGGTAAGCCACCGGTTTACCGGGGACATCAAGTCTGCCGTCCTCTTCGAGAAGCCCCTTTTCGACTAATGTGTTTATGACAGAAGAGCTGTCTATGCCTCTGACGCTTTCAACAAAGCTTTTGGTAACCGGCTGATTATATGCTACGACGGTAAGAGCCTCCATAGCAGCCTGAGAAAGGGGAGTCTGCTTTTTTATTTCCATTGCGGATTTTATATAATCGGAGTATTTCTTTTGTGTGCACATTTGATATTTTCCTGAAAGTCTGATTATATGCAGCGCGCTGTCTAAATCACCGTACCTTTGATTTAAGGATTTTATAAGCGTAGACAGTTCCGACCTTCCAATACCGGCAGATTCCGCCAATCTGAATTCATCGACGGGTTCTCCACATGAAAAGAGTATTGCCTCAATTGCGCCAAGTTTTTCATTTAGCTGCATATTTATTTCACCTTTTTAAAAAAAATTTCTGTATTATCGTCGCTTATTATAATCCTTCCGGTTTTTGTAAGCTCCAGAATAGCAAGAAAGGTAGCGACTCTTTCAGAACGCCCGGTTATTCCGTCGAATAGACTATCTATGCGGGCTGTTCCATGCTTATATAGATTTTTAAGAACATAAACGACCTTAGAAATAACCGATACGACTTTTTGCTGTACCACGGCGTTTATTTTCCGTTCGTCTGCCCGATTTTTCATAAGCGAATTTTTTATATTCATATTAAGGAAAGCGTCGACCAGTCTGCTTGGCGGATGACATAGCTTATATTCGCTATCAAGCTTTATTTTTCCTGGACTCCTGACAAAAATATCATGACCGCAGAACATATTTTTAAGCTCTCCGGCGGCTTTTTTACAAAGTGAGTATTCTATAAGAGCGCCCTGAAGCTCTTTTTTTATTTCGTCAGCTTCTTCCGGCTTTGGCAGCAGCGAAACTGTCTTGATATAAACCAGCCTTGCCGCCATTTCAAGAAATTCGCCGGCAAGCTCAAGATCCTGTTCTTTTGCCTGTTCAATATAAATCATGTATTGTTCAAGAAGCTTTGAAATTTCAATGTCGTTTATATTTAGCTTATGCTTTGAAATAAGATGGAGCATAAGATCAAGCGGACCTTCAAATACATCGAGCTTAAATGATATTGCTTCCAAATTCTTACGCTCCCATCAGCTTAGGGATGAAATTAGTTATAAACCAGAAAAGATCATAGACATAACCGCCTATTATATTAAGCGGTTTACTTAGAATTCCTGTTATAATGACCGCGAAAAACACTGCGTTTACTATCAACTGGTGCTCATATATCCATCTGTCAAGCTTTGCGCTGGTAAAATAGCTTATTATCTTAGAACCGTCCAGAGGCGGAATAGGTATCAGATTAAAGATGGCAAGACCTATATTTACCAGGATAAAAAACTGAAGTATATAAAGTATAACAAAGCCGCCCGTTATATCGCCGGCGCTTGATAAAAAATAACCCGAGCCTCCGGGAAGCGAAAGGACAATTCTGTAGATTATCATTGCTATAAACGAAACCGCAAGGTTGGATAGAGGACCTGCCGCGGCGGTTATCGCAATGCCGAAACGCTGCTTTTTAAACTTTAGAGGATTTATCGGGACAGGCTTTGCCCAGCCGAATCCTGTTATAAGAAGACATAAAGCTCCAAGTATATCTATATGAGCAAGAGGATTTAGAGTAAGTCTTCCGGAATATGCCGCAGTTTCGTCGCCCATTTTATGAGCCGCCCATGCGTGAGCGCATTCATGAATCGGCAGAACAAGAAAAATTATCAGAATCTTGGTTATGATTTGAAGCACATCAATAGAATCTAAATTCATATTTTATCGCCTTTCTTTTCATTAATTATAATTAAATTATATTATACAATATTTGTACTTTTTTTTCAAGAGGACTTAGGCGTTTGAAAAAAATAATCTTCTTTTTTAAAAAAAGACTTGATTTTTCTTTTATTTTATGATAAAATATGTCTGTTGACTTTTTGCAAGTACATTTAAGGGAGGTGCAGTCAATGGCAAAATGTGAAATCTGTGGAAAGGGCGTTACTTTCGGAATCAAAGTTTCACACTCACACAAAAGATCAAACAGAACTTGGAAGCCAAATGTAAAGCGTGTTAAAGCTATTGTTAAGGGTACCCCTTGTCATATCTACGCTTGTTCAAGATGCCTGCGTTCAGGTAAGGTTGAAAGAGTTTAATTTTAGTTTCTTTGGTAATGAAAAAGAATCTTGTTTACGGTTATTTTTTTTGTTAATTAACAATCCCGACGATTATATTTAATCGTCGGGATTGTTTTTTTACGTGTTGATTATATTGATCATAAAATAGTATAAGCTCCGTAGTTTTACGGAGCTTATAACTATGTAGAAAAAATCTTCTCTTATAATATAAGTTAGATTTTGGGATTACCCCAATGAATATATTATATCATAATAAAATGTATCTGTAAAGATAAATCTTTCGACTGAATACGACAAAAAAATTAAAACATTTCCTTATAAAATTGTTTTACACTCAAATCATTTTTTGACTATACAAATTTAGTTTTCATAAATATCAAATATTTAGCTATTGATTTGTGAATAAAGATTGAGCAGTATAAAACTGACTATCAATAATAATTAAAAAAATAGAAATAAAAGGTCTTGACAAATCCGTTTTATTATGATATTATTACATAGTAAATTTTACGTCTGGGTGTGGCGCAGATGGTAGCGCGCTACCTTGGGGTGGTAGAGGCCGTGGGTTCAAGTCCCGTCACTCAGACCATATTAAGGGACAAACTTTAATACAAAAACAGCCTTCCGATTTGGAGGGCTGTTTTTGTATCTATGCCCGGAAAGTCCGATATTATGGGCATTTCCGGGCTTTTTCTGTTTTCCATGAGTTTGGCAATACAGCTCGCCAGCGGGCCTGTCTTTGGTATGGCGGCATGGTAAGCGCTTGGAAGCTCACTTTTGCACCCCCTCCGGCATTTATGAATAAAGAAAATGAGGAAACGCTAAAAAGTGTCTGCCGCCAGCTATTGGCCTCATATCCCATATAAAACAATTTAGCGGGAACCTTTGCGGCTCCCGCTTTTTTTTATTTTATGCCCGCTCGAAAGACTCCCCGCAGATTACATTGACCTCCCGTGTTGCCCGGATGATAGTGCCGCAGCAGGGGCAGACATATTTGATACTGCGATTTTTGGATTTTTTACTCCCGCCTTTGGTGGTGCCTTCCACCGGTAAGCGGCTGGCGTTGATTTTATCCTCGCCCAAGGTTTCTCTGATCCATGCCTCTGCCTCCGGTGCCAACGTCGTTACCGTCCATCCGTATTTGTCGTGCTTCTCAATGTGCAGCCCATGGGCCTCGGCGGTGGCTTTGAATTTCAGTAGGAGATGACGGATGCTTATATACACAGTTTAATTTAACCAAAGAAGAAGGAGATGAATTAATACAACACAAAATAATATCTTCACCATTTTATATAATTCATAAAGAACGGTGCAAAAAATGTGGATTAGGCTATGCTCAATGTAGTTGCGTAAGATTTATCGATGAAAACGTTTCTACTGAAGTTACAAAGGCTGAATTGTTAGGGATGATATGGACAAATCGAAATGCCTTCTCAATGAATGGGCAACTTAAATATAATATTAATACGATGATTACAAGAATTATATAAACAAGTAAGGTTTATGCCTTGTAATTTATTGAATATAACAATATATCAGCCGCAAAAGGATTTCCCGATTGCGGCTGATTCTTTCATTATTAATCTCTATAATACTGCGCCTGTGCTGCAAACATTTCTGCGTAAATACCGCCGCTTTGCACCGACAATTCATCGTGCGTGCCGTATTCTTTTATTCTGCCTTCTGAAAAAACAGCTATCCTGTCGCAGAATTTACAGCTTGAAAGTCTATGAGAAATGTAAATTGCGGTTTTTTCGCCAACAAGCGTGTCAAACTGACGGTAAATATCATACTCAGCCACAGGGTCAAGCGCTGCCGTAGGCTCGTCTAAAATTACTACGGGAGCTTTCTTGTAAAGCGCTCGTGCAATAGCGATTTTCTGCTGTTCACCGCCCGAAGGCTCTATTCCGTTTTCATCAAAAGCCTTGAATAGATTTGTGGCAGTGCCGTTCTCCATTGAGGCAATTTTTTCTGATAAACCCACCTGCACTATAAGCTTATTAAGCTCATCATCGGAGCAGCTTTCATTAAGTACAATGTTTTCCTTGACGGAAAAACTGAACAGCTTGAAGTCCTGAAAAACGGGAGAAAACAACGACATATATTCTGCGTAATCATATTCCTTTATGTTTATTCCGTCAAGCAGTATTTCCCCCTCCGTAGGGTCATAAAGTCTGCACAAAAGCTTTATAAATGTGGTTTTTCCTGCACCGTTAAGACCTACTACGGACAAATGCTCGCCCTGTTTTATAGTGATATTTACATTTTCAAGCACCTTAACATCAGTATTTGGATAAGTAAAGCCTACATTTCTGAATTCAATGGTATGAGGCTTGTTTTCAGCGTGTCGCTCACCTTTTTCAATAGCGGACGGATAATCCATAAACTTGACGTATTCGTAAGCGTAATTTGTACGCTTGATTATTTCCTGAACACAATTAATCAAGTTATTCATACTGCTGTTAAAGGTTGCACTTGCTGACAGGAGCTGTGTGAAAGCGCCTATTGTGATTTTGCCGAGGATAGCTAAAATACCAAGATAAAAGTAAGAACCGAAATCCCGTGCCGCACCTGAAATATCCGACAGCAGATTAAGCGGCATATGCTTGTCGGCATTCCATTTCCATTCCTTTATCTGCTTATCGTTATAATCGTCCCACTTATTTGCCATCATATCTGCCGCACCGTATATGCGAATATCCTTACCGTATCTGAAATCTGTCAGCGACCAGCCGAGATATCCGAAAATGCGGTTTGATTTGGCAAGTCTGCTGTAAAATTCAATATCTATCTTGTTTTGCTTGCTTCGTATGAAAGCGTTTATTGCAAGAAGTACTGCTGTAATCAAAAACAGCAAGGGCGCTTTTGTCAGTATAATCGCCATAACGCCTATAATTATTACAGCTTGGGTTACGGCAGTGAAAACCTGCTGAAAAATCCCTACTACACCGCCCGAATACCAGCTCATTCCCTCACGGGCAAGATTTATCTGGTCAAGAGTCTTTTTGTCCTCCGTATGCTGAAAATCCAGCTCCATAACACGCTTGCTCATACGCTCGCTAAAAAGATTCTGATATTTCTCGTCATATTTTTCAATTACGATACTGATAATAGACGAGGCAAGCATACCCAACGCTTCGGCTAAAACAATTGCCGCCGCATATAAAACGAGCTTCTGAATATCACGTTCGCCCATAAGCTCGTCGATAATCATCGGTGAAATCATAATAGCGATAAAAGGAGTAAGGGCGGTTATAATTATACCTGAAATACCACAGAAGAAAAAGCCTTTATGTGCCTTACATGCAATAGGAAAGAAATATTTTATTGTTTTTATTGCTGTATCAAATGTGTTTTTCTTTTCAGCCGATTTCTTCATATTCTTTCTCTCCCTCCTTGTAATATTGAGCCTGAATATTGAACATTTCCGAGTATGCTCCGCCCTTGGCAAGCAATTCCTCGTGGGTTCCGTATTCCACCATTTCTCCCGCCTTGAACATAGCTATACTATCGCAAAAACGTGTTGAGGAAAGGCGGTGGGAAATGTAAATTGCAGATTTATCTCCGATAATTTCATCAAAATTCTTGTACAGGCTGTATTCTGCCAATGCGTCAAGTGCAGCGGTAGGTTCGTCAAGAACGATAACAGGTGCGTTCTTGTATAACGCTCTTGCAAGTGCAAGTTTTTGCTTTTCGCCGCCCGAAAGGTCAACGCCGTCATCGTGGATAATCTTTAAAAGCTCGGTTGCAATACCGTCGGATAAGCTGTTCAATTTTTCTTCCATACCTGCCTTTACAGCACATTTCTCGGCTAATTTTGCATCTGTGTCACAAGGCGGTTTCATAGAAATATTTTCGCTCATAGGAAATGCAAAAATTTCTACATTCTGAAAAACAGGAGCAAAAAGCGTGTAATATTCATTTCGCTTGAAGCGCCGTATGTTAACGCCGTTAAGGAGAATTTCACCCTCGGTTACGTCATAAAGCCGAAGCAGAAGCTTAATAAAGGTAGTTTTTCCTGCACCGTTCTGACCGACAACTGCAAGCCTTTTACCTGCCTCAAATTTAAGGCTGAGATTTTTCAAAGCATAATTATCCGCACCCTTGTACTTATATGACACATTTTTAAATTCAATTGTATATCTGCCTGTTTGAGGTAACGGAACTGTATCATTTTCAAGCTCGCTTTCATAATCCATAAAGCTGCGGAAATCGTCCGTTTTCATTGACTGTTCTTTAAACTGACCGAGAGAATTCAGAAATGCGGTAAGGGTCGAGGAAAAGGTCGAGGAAAGTCCCAGAAAGAGCGTGAAATTACCGATACTCATATCCGTATCAATAACGGAATAAATAAGTATAGCATAAACTGATCCTTTAGAGATAATACCGATAAGATTGGAAAATGCGGCATTCTTCATCCATAGGTTTCGACTGTGTAAAATTTTACTTTGCTTTTCGTCAAGTATTTCGTGCTGTTTATCCGAAAGCCAGTTCTTCATACCGAAAAGACGTATATCCTTAGCGTAGTCAAAATCCTGTGTTGCACGCTCCATATAATTGATTTTTCTCCAAGTAGGAGCAAGCTTATCCCATACTTCTTTTTTGTCACGCTTAACGGTATGTTTGAAAAACAGAAACTGCAAAAAGGACACAACCGTAAGAATTATTATAAGCTTCCAGTCGAGAGTTACAATAGTGGTAAGGGTTACAGCCATAAGAACTATATTTGTACCTATGCCGTAAACGGAATGCATCATACCCTCAACGCCGTTATTGTTGCCGCCTGTAGCCTGCGCCGCTTTTTCAGCCATATTCAGTATATCAGGGTTTTCCAACGTCTGATATTCCATTGAAAGCACCTTGCGTATACGCTCGCTTATCATTTTCATACGCACGTTTATCATATTAAACCATATTCTGTTATTCGCCAGAGTGTTAAGCCCCATAGCAACAAGCTCAATAATTGTTGTTATAATAAGTAACGATAACAATGGAGCAAAATCCTTTTCGACAGAAGAAGCCTGACACTCTATAATATCAATAACGAACTTACCTATAAAGGTCCAGAGATACTGCATAAGAGAGCCTGTAAAAACGCCGAGCAGCATAAGCCAAGGCAGAAAAGGCTTGTATTGACGGATTTTACCCAGTATGTAAACCGAATTTTTAAGTATGCCATATTCGGTGTGGAGTAAATTTTTCGCCTCTTTATTTTTCTTTTTCATCGGTCTTTTTCTCCTTGTAGGTATCATTTTTAAAGAATGGATTTTCCCGCCACTAGTTCTGATAATTAAAGTTGTTGGGACGGGTTAAGATAGTCATTGTAAATGTAAGGAAGGGTATCAGTGTATAATCTACAAGGTATTGATAAATTTTTTCATCTTCCTTTTCTCCGCCTTTCAGAGTTGCCTTCCGTATAAATTGAATTTGAGCATTTCCTTTATAATTTCCTTGGTATTATCACGGGAAATAGAAAGCTCGTGCATAAGCGTTTCAATCTTAAAGAAAATAGTTGTACTTCTTCCTGCAAGAAAATACATAACACGCAAGGCGTTAGGTATGCTGAGGAATTCGAAAAAAATCCATCGCACGCTTATCATAAGCCAGTACATCATCATAACCTTTTTCAGGTTCGTGCATTACAAGCATAAACGGCAGATTTGCGTTAAGCCTGCCGAAAATGAAACCTGAATCACGAAGATATAATGAGTAATTGCCATATTCCGAGGCTCTTACATTATCAGGAATGTTGCCGAATAGATTACAGCCACAGCATCCCATAACAGAGGCTCGTACCAGTTCATACGCATATTCCAAACGTTTTCTTTGAGTTTTGTTATCTTTCGACATATCATAAATTTCTATCATCGCACGTTCGTGAACGCTCATTACCTTTTCGGGAGCAAGTCCGAAAAGCTCATCTATAGTTACGCCGAGAAAATCTGCAATCACAGGCATAAGCTGAGGGTCGGGATAGCTTGAAATCTCCTACTTTGACACTGCCTGCGGAGATACCCCTACCTTATCTGCAAGCTGTTCCTGTGTTATGCCTTTTTCTTTGCGGATACGTTTCAGGATGCTGTTAAAGTTGTTGTCCATAAATGTTCCTCCCATTGTTTTATGTTATCGTTATTATATCACAATTTGAAGTTGAATTCAAGATAAGCATAGCTCATAAAATCAAGCTGTGCTTGATTGCTTGCTTAAAAACAAGCGGCGATTGCGATTTGCTTGGAAAAATCCAATTAAATGAAAATAACCTGCTGCACTGTTCTTGATAAACAGACTGCAACAGGTTATTTTAGTGTAGCTGTATAAAATGCCATAAAAACACAAAATCATAAATCTATTGCTTGGTTTCTGCACAATGGGACTTAATCATAGCCCTCGTGGCTACACTCCAGATTTTTCAGAAAAAATCGGAGTTGTCACAAACGCCCGTTTTACGAATTAGGAATCTATCCTAATTCGCAAACTTTGCTTGCGGGGATATTTCCAGACCCTTTGAAAATCGGCAATACTGCTGAAAATGAAAAACGCCCAATAATCAAAACTGCCGTCGTGTTATTAAAAACACAGCGGCAGTTTTATACTATACGAAATGGAGCGCGAACAAAAAATCACTTGTTTCCTGCTGATAGCTTTTGCTTCCAATCGCCCATTTCGCCAAGCTTATCTCCGATTGAGAAATAATTATATGGCGCATAAACGGCAGGACGGATTTTTGTTAAATCAATCTTTTTCATATCCATGTTTTCGTATTCTTTGTCTATCTGTATGTTCTTGATTTCTGCTAAAAATAAGTGTGCTCCGGAAAGTTCAATTATTCTTGTAACTTTACACTCATACGCCCAATGGCACTCGTCAATTATTGGAACATCAATAAGCTTACCTTGTTGATACCTATACTGAACAGAATTTTTCAATCCGTCTTCGCCGTTAGTATTTCCAAAATAATCGGCAAGCCAAAGATTATCTTCTGTAATCAGATTTGCTGAAAATTTCTTTTCCCGAATTATGTTTGTCTTTGTTAATTTAGATCCGCCAACTGTCATCATAAGGTGAGGACAGTTGTCAAATGAAAAGCCGAGCCAAGTAATAATACAAAAATTCGGAGTACCATCTTCGTTCTTTGTTCCGATTATGTACATAGGCTGAGGGCTGAAAACCCATTCAGGTGAGATGCTAATCTTGTCCATTTGTTCTTTCTCCAACGCAATCAGATGTAATTTAATTTCATTATATTATTATCTATTTTTTTATATTCAACGAAAGCGATATTTGCTTGTTATCCTTTAGCATAAGAGCCTTTTTCACCATATATCGTAATCTGACTTTCTATTTCTGCAAAAGCAGAAACTCTGATTAATCGCCTAATCGTATCTTCCTCATTATACCACTTCCTACCCGAAAAAGCAACCAAGCCAAAAGTTTTTCCGAAAATCTTTCCACTGTCCTGAAAATGATACAGCGGTTTATGTTACAATTAAATCATGGAACATTATGCAGATACTCAAAGACCGCAGTCACGTTAAGAAAATCAGTGAGAAATGTTATTCAATTCAGAATACGGAAAAATCGGAAGCGCCAATTCCGAGATCATAAAAAAGTCTTGTGACCAGAACTTCCATTAACTCGAACCTCTTGTGATTAATCGTTGTTAAAATAAACAATTTCATCTACAAAAGTTTCAACAAGCAGTGATTTATTTTCTTCAGAAATTAGGGCCAGGATGTTATGAAGCCAATATTTAATTTGATCGAAAGATAATTTCTTACTTGATAATTTATCCTGTTCAATCTGAAGCTGCTTTTCTAAATCCTCCTTTTGCTGTTCAAGCTCAAGAAGTTTCTCTTTGACCGAATCAGTATAAATTCCATTCGCAATAGCGCCAATAATATTCTCTATATTTTTTATAATGCATTTATGTTGTTTTTTTAAAAACAGCATAGATGTATTTTCTTTTTTATTAAGTCCTATGATAGATTTTGCGATTAAATCAATACTTTTTTCTGTAAAAATTTTACTTACAACTCTTTCTAAAATTTCTTTTTCAATCAATTCCTGACGGACGCTTTTAGCCTTACATCCAAGATGTCGTTTGACAGAAGCGCATTTATAATAGCTGTAAATAACTCCGTTATGACTTGTTCCGTATTCACCCCACATAATCGAACCGCATTTGCCGCACCTCATTTTAGCAGTGAGAAGATAATGTTTTTCCGTTTCAGAGTTGGAATTGCGCTGTTTAGAATCAAGTTTTTTCTGAACAGAATTGAATAAATCTTCTGAAATGATTTTTGGAACTCCTCCCGGAATAACAACATCCCTATATCTGTATTCTCCGATGTACTTTCTGTTTCGTAAAATAGTTGACATGGAGCGTATACTGATTGATTTGTTATTTACGGTTTTCACTCCCCTGTTATTCAGATACTCCGCTATTTCCTTCATGGGAACATTCAAATCGTACATATGAAAAGCGTCTTTTACATACGGAGCCGTAAGCGCGTCAATTTGGTAATGCTTATTTCCATCAATACGGTATCCGATCGGAACAGATCCTCCGTTGAATTTACACTTTAACGCATTTTCTGTCATTCCCCGGATTACTTTTTCTGAAAGATCGGCAGAATAATATTCAGCGTATCCTTCAAGAACAGCTTCCAGAATTATGCCCTCCGCCCCCTTTGAAATAATTTCGGTAGCGGAAACAACTTCAACATTATTTTTCTTAAGAATTGCCTTGTATCTTGCGCTGTCATATCGGTTTCTTGCAAATCTGTCAAGCTTCCAAACAATGATTGACTGAAATTTATTTGAATAGCTGTCCTTGATCATTTTCTGAAATTCGGGACGGTTATCGGTCTTAGCCGAAAACGCTCTGTCTATGTATTCATAAACGACGTTCATGCCGCTTTTTTCAGCAAATTGACTGCACTCTCGGATCTGACCTTCAATACTTTCTTCTCTTTGATTGTCACAGGAATATCTTGCATAAATTACTGCGTTCATTTTTTCTGCCTCTCACGATTTTTATTTTCAAATTTACTTGTTTTTTTAATATCTGATCTTTGTTTATCCATGTAGTATTTTAGAATATCTGAATAAATAATTTTTGAAAAATAATTCAGCGATGATTCCGATATTTTTTTATATTTTATTTCGACCATAATAAAAAATTTCACCTCTCATCATAAATAAATATTTGTCGAAAATTGTCAATTTTGTTTTATTTATTATATCATAATTGACTATACAATTCAATATAAAGAAAGGGATAATTATGAATAATTCAATAATAAAAAATAGTCCTGATAAGCAGTCAAGATCATAGAACTGTTTATTAAAAACGCTATTTAAAAAATAACTAATCTTAAGGTTTATGATAAATCAAATAAAGGAGAAAAAAATGAAAATTAAAAATCGTTTATCACATGGAATAATTTCACTCAAACTTGAATTTATTCCAACTTTATCGTTTGAAGCACAAGGCGTTTTAAGTCAGATGGTTAATCTTCCGAATTGCGATCACGTAACGGTTAAGCAATTTCATAAGCAATTTCCGGAAGGCAGCATATTGGAATTAAAAAAGGTTTTTGAAGAACTTGAACGTAAAAATTATATTTTTAAAGATTCAAGCGGAGCATATGTTGTAAATAAAATATCACTTGTAAAAAAAATGCACTGGATAGATCCAAGTGATAGAAAGGAATGAATAAATGCCGGTAATTAAACGTTTTGAAATGGGAAACGGTTTTACACATATTGAAAACGATTGCTTGAGAGATATTACTCTTGACATTCAGGAGAGAGGTTTACTGGTAACAATGCTGTCACTACCTGACGGTTGGGATTTTTCAGGATTAGGTTTAGCTTCTATATTACCTTGCGGTAAGTCAAAAGTTTATTCCACACTAAAAAAACTTGAAAAGGCAGGATATCTGCGAAGAACAAGAATAACCAACAAAAAAGGTGTGGTTATTGATTGGAGATATGATATTAGCGGAAGCCCTATCTTTCGTGAAAATCAAGAAATGAACAAAGAAATTATACCAGTTGCTGAAGATCAGAAGATTGGTAAAATTACCAGTTACCGAAAATCGGAAAGTGGAGATAAAAGTCCAGTTACTGAAAATCGGAAAGTGGAGATAAACCCACTTACCGATTTTCCAGATGTGGACAATCGGAAAGATAATCAAATACTAAATAATAAATTACTAAATAATATTAATCAATCTATCAATCAAGATAATATAAATAATATTAATATAAATACATATAGATGCGACGATTTGGATTCGATTGATGAGATTGATATAAAAAACAGGATCGGTTATGAGAAGCTGAAAAATGAATTTGACGAAAAGCAGCTTGATAACATCGTCGGTCTTATGACGGAGACATTCAAGTCGGAAAAGGAGAGAATCAGAATTGCCGGAGAAAATCTTGAAGCACAGCGCGTAAAGGAAAGATTTGCAGCTTTGACGGATAATCATATCCGGTATGTGCTGGAATGCATTCAGAACCAGAGCGGTAACGGAATAAGAAATATCCGCCAATATCTTCTGACGTCCCTTTACAACGCCCCGGTAACGATGGAAAGCTATTATGCCGCAAGGGAACGGCCGGACAAGCCCGATAGGGAAAGCGAAGCTGAGCGCAGCTACGACCTAAACGAGATGAAAATGTTTGTAAACAATTTTCCGGATATTTCACCATGATTTTACATTTGCAAAAAAATTTTCCTCTCAATATCGCCATAGAGGCTATCAGCAAGCCTCAGAATCGATTTTAGTGCGTTCAGACAGAAAACAATACCCTAAAAATTAAAACGTCTTAAAACAGCCTTATTTTAGCTCTGAGAGCGCATTATGATTTTTGAAACTTGAAATAAAACGCTCACAGAACCGTCTGCAAGGCTCTGTAAGGCGTGAAGCAGCGAAGGGAGTGATAGGATATGCCTGATTCCGGACAGGCTGAGAAGGGCCTGTAATTGCAAATATCGGCTATGCCGAAAAGAAAGGAAGTTGAGAATTTGAAGAAATTTAAAAGATTTTATCAACGGATATTAATGCTGATTACTGCCGCAGCCGTATTGTGTTCGGCGCTGCCTGTACAATTGGCTGTTTCCGCCGCGGGAGTAACAGTCAAGAGGACGGTAACTTACTACGAAGAATACCGCAGACAGAGCGAGCTTAAAATCGGACCTGACGCAGTACTTCATTTTGCAGACTGGGCAGTTATTACGGATTCCGACACAAACGAGCCGCTTTACTGCATTGAACCGGGAACCGATTTGAACAGCGCTGTGGATAAGCTGTCATATTCCGAAGGGACATGGGCAGCATTAACGGGTTCAAAACTGGAACTGCTTGGCCGTGTATTTCTTTACAGCTACACGAAGGGAAACCCAAATGCAAGCGCCGCTTCCCGGCAGCAGTACATTGCAACTCAAATGCTGGTATGGGAGGTTATGGCGGGTCAGCGCGACAGTGATTTCAACAAAATAAACAACGGCTATACTCCGGTAAGCGACCTTTTCAAAAGCGGAAATATGTCTAATCCCTCCGGAATTCAGACCTACTACAACCAGTATGAAAAGGCGATAAAGGATCATAGCAAAGACGTTACCTGCGCTTATCTGCAAGAGTCTGTAGCAAACAGCAATATCGCAAAGGTAAACGCGGACGGAACCTACACCTTCACAGACAAAAATAATCAGCTGGGAAATTACGACGTAAATATTACAAACGGTTCTGTAATTTCTCATACCGATTCCCAGCTGAAGGTCAAGATCGACGCTAACAAAAAGTCAAAAATCACCCTTGTTCAGAATAAGGCGAACGCAGAAAACGAACGCAGCGGAGTTTTAGTACTGCTTCGATCCGGCTTGCAGACGATGACTAAAGCTAAAGCCGATCCAAGACAGTATTACGCCTTTGTTACCGGACTTGACACAGGAAATCTAAGCCTTGTGAAAACCTCCGATGACGGAGTAGTGGACGGACTTCAATTCAAAATCACCGGTCCGAACGGCTTTACTACACAGGTAACTACGAAAAACGGCGGTAAAATTGAAATTCCTAATCTTGAACCGGGAAACTATACCGTCGAGGAAATGTATATGCCTGCAAGATATAACAAGCAGAGCGCCAAAACCGTAACGGTTACTGCGGGACAGACCGCTTCCGTCAGCTTCAGAAATTCCCTGAAAAAAGGAGCGGTAGCAGTTCGCAAGTCCTCGGAGGACGACAACATCAGCAATATTACCTTTACTCTTAGGGCATATGAATATAATCCGACAGATACGTCTATGACAAAAATCGACATAGTACAGTATGACGAAAACGGAAACAAGAAAGTCTCGTCAGAGCTGAAGGCTGCTGTTCCGGAAACAGGAATAGTCACATGGAACAACCTGCCGCTGTATACAAGCGGCAACAACAGGATTTACTATGAGATTGAAGAAACCGGAAAGCCTTCAAGATTTGCAGACTTAAAGCCTGCCGGAAATTTTCTTGATCAGGGAGATATGAATCTGCTGGATTACAGCTTTACAAACAAGCTGAAACGTTCTGAGATTCTCATCGTCAAGCTTGACGGAGAAACGGGAAAGACAATACCGGCAGCCGGAACAGGCTTTGAAATACTTGATTCCGACGGTAACAGGATTGAATTAACCGATTCGGACGGAAATAAAGTCAGCGTTTTTTACACCGACGAAACCGGAAAAATCAAGCTTCCTGAAAAGCTTACATACGGCACGTACCAGCTGGTCGAAACAGAAGCGCCGGAGGGGTATGTTTTAGACATCGAGCCTGTTGATTTCGCAGTGACTGAGGACGGCGCGGTTGTAACGGTTGAAAAAAATAATTCTCCGCAGAAAGGAACGATTTCTGTAAATAAAACAGGAGAAGCGTTTACAACCGTAAGCAATGATAACGGAGTTTATACGCCTGTTTTTTCCGAAACAAATCTTGAGGGAGCGGAGTTTGAAATTTATGCTGCGGAGGATATATATACTCCTGACGGAACTCTGAGAATCGCCAAAGGCGATTTAGCGGATACGATAATAACCGGATCAGACGGTACGGCTTCATCAAAGGAGCTTTATCTCGGCACATATCAGATTATTGAAACCAAAGCTCCTTACGGTTATGTAACCGAAACCGGCGAACTTCTTGCGACAATAGAGTACGCCGGACAAAACGTTGAAATAACAAACGCAACCGCAAGCTTCAGTAATAACTATCAGGGCGTAAAGATTTCTCTTGAAAAATATCTTGAGCAGTCTGAAAAATACGGCGTTGGAAGTAACGACGAATATCTGAATATCGCATTTGGATTATTTGCTGCTGAAGAAATAACGGCGGCTGACGGATCGGTAATTCCAAAGGACGGATTGATTGAAACGGCGTATCTTTCAGAGGACATGACAACCGGATTCAATACAAAGCTTCCGTTTGGAAATTATTACGTTCGGGAAACTTCAACGGACGAGCATTACGTTGTCGACGAAACAAAATATCCCGTTGAATTTTCATACGCAGGACAGGAAACGTCCGTGCAGGAGATTGCTGTAAACGACGGAGCCGCGATTGAAAATATTCTGAAAAAAGGAAGGATAAACGGACTAAAGACTGACGCGGACGACGGTACGGTTCTTGAGGGCGCTGTTATTGGTATTTTCAGCAATTCTGAAACAGAATTTACCGAGAAAAACGCGATCGATACCGTTATATCAGACAAGGACGGAAAATTCAGTTTTGAGGACGTCGTTTTCGGACAATATCAGATTGCAGAAATAGAATCTCCGGAAGGATACGTACTTACGGAAGAAGTATATCCGGTAACGATTTCAAAGGACGGAGAAACAATTTCAGTCGAGATAGAAAATGAAAAAATTCGAGGAAACGTAAAGCTTGAAAAAGCAAGTTTAATTAGTCCTTCACAAAAGCTTTCAGGCGCGGTTTTTGAAATTTTTGCAGATATAAACGGCAATGAAAAATTTGATAAAGGAACTGATAAATCCTACGGGTACCTGAACGAAACAGAAGAGGGAGTATATCGGCTGGAAGGCGTCGAATACGGCGGATATTTTGTAAAGGAAATCAAAGCTCCCGACGGGTTTGCCGCTGATGAAAATTATTATTATTTTGAAATAAGAAATCAGGATGAAACAGTTGAAATCAGTAATGATGACAGCGAAAAATTTCTCAACGACGTTATCCGCGGAGATGTTGAAGGTCTGAAAATAAATTCAGACAGTGAAACGGCGTTAAGAGGAGCGTTGATAGGTCTTTTTACAGCAGATGAAACAGAATTTACCGAGAAAAACGCAATAGAAACGGTAAACTCCGGCAAAGACGGTTCGTTTGCCTTTAACGATATTATTTACGGTAAATACAAGATTGCTGAAATCAAAGCTCCTACAGGTTTCGTGCTTTCTGATAAGGTTTATCCCATAAATATTTCTGTAAACGGTATGATAATTGAAATTACAATTGAAAACAAACCGATAAAGGGTAACGTTATGGTTGTAAAGCATGATTCTGAAAAACCTGAACAGATTCTTAAAGGCGCCGTATTTGCAGTTTATCAGGATACGGATTCGGATAAAAAATACAGCGGTACGGATAAGTTTATCGGAAATCTGACAGAAGCGGCAGGAGTCCATGAATATAAGGATTTGCTTTACGGAGATTACCTGCTTAAAGAAATCAAAGCGCCTGAAGGCTATAATGCCGATAATTCATATTATCCTTTTTCAATCAGAAACGACGGAGAAACTGTAAGAATAAGCAATAACGGCGATGATAAGTTTTATAACAATATCGTCAAGGGTAAAATCGAAGGAATCAAAGTCGGAGAATCAGACGAGCCGCTTTCCGGCGCGTTAATCGGATTGTTCGCCGACGGCGAATCAGAGTTTACAGAAAACAACGCGCTGAAAACAGATTTAACTGATGAAAACGGTAAATTTACTTTTGAGGACGTTGTTTACGGAAAGTATACCGTTGCTGAAATTAAAGCCCCTGCGGGATATATCCTGACGGAAAAAAGTTTTCCGGTAACTGTTGACGAGGACGGAGAAACAATTTCAGTTGAAATCAGCAATGAAAAAATTCGCGGAAGCGTCAGAATAGAAAAATATGACAAGCATACGAATGAAAAACTTTCGGGCGCGGTTTTTGAAGTTTATCGGGATAAAAACGGTAATAAAAAATATGATTCCGATGAGGAAACTGTAGGTACGCTTGAAGAAACAGAGAAAGGAATTTATCAGCTGGACGGTCTTGAAATCGGCGACTATCTTCTGAAAGAAATAAAAGCTCCGGAAGGATATCAGCTTGATGAAAATTATTATGATTTTACTATACAAAACAATGGTGAAATTGTAAAAATCGGTAACAACGAATCGGGTGATAAATTTTATAATGCGACCACAACAATTGTAACTACCGTAACCACAACTACGACTGTGACAACAACTACAACTGCAACTCAGACTACTCCGGTTACTTCTACCTCTACTACTCCGGCAACTACGATCACAACGGTTACAACAGTTCCGAACACAACGGTTACAATACCTGCCGTTCCGACGTCGCCGTCCGCTCCGAAAACAGGAGACGACAGACTTCCTATAACAATTTTTGCGGCGGGAATAACTGCGCTGGCGGCTATACTCATTACTTCAAAATTGAAGAAAAAAACTCCGTGGGGTGACGATATTGAATAACGATGAAACAAGCAAACAGGTATTTGTTTATGCATGCGACGGTGTAAAGCAAGGGCTAAAAGCCCTTGCTGTATACTATGAAAGATATAAGGAGAAAAAATCTCAGTATAAGCAGGCAATTAAAATAGAAAAGGGACGTATGAAGCTTTATGAACCATACAAGGGAAAGCAGACTGTCCGTCAGCTTATGCAGCATAACCAGCAGCTCAACAGCGTGGATATTTCTACAGATTCAAGTCTCAGGACTTTTAACGGAATTGCTCAAAAGCACGGTATTGATTTTGCCGTTAAGAAAGATTCCGAAAACGATAAGTATCTTATATTTTTTAAAGCTAAGGATCAGGATGTTATGGCTTCGGTTTTTGATGAATTTTCTAAAAAAGAGCTTAATAAAAATTCAAAAAAACAATCCCTTATAAATAAAATTAACGAGAAAGAAAAAGCCGTAAAAGAAATGCGGAAAGATTTACAGCTCAACGCTGAAAAATCCGATAAAAATTTGTCCGGTAAGGATTTAAAAAATGAAGAAAGATCGCTTTGATATAAAAAAAATTATAAGAAATTTTCCGAAATACAGTCATATATTTTTTGGAATTTTATCTTTTTATTCAGTCAATAAATTCTGCTATTTTTACAGAATTTTACCGGGAGATTTTTTTGAAAAAATATATTTTCTGATTGAAAATCCTTTCAGAATTTTTACCGGAAAGTTCATCAGTCTTAACGGTGAAGATCTGCTTTATTCTATGCTTGTAGGAATAATAGTTTTCGCTTTGATTTTCGCTCGTGCGCCAAAGAAAAAATTCCGTACCGGAGAAGAACACGGCTCTGCAAAATGGGCGGATAAATATGAAATTGAAAAATTTCAGGATAAGAATTTCCGTAACAATTGTATATTAACCGCCACAGAGGGGCTGACAATGAAAGACTATATCGGAAATCCCACAAACGGACGAAACAAAAATATCCTTATAATAGGAGGTCCGGGTACGGGAAAAACAAGATTTGTTGTTTTGCCGAATCTTATGCAAATGCATTCAAGCTATGTTATAACCGATCCTAAAGGCACGATACTTCCCGATATAGGCAGCCTTCTTTATAGGAAAGGTCATTATAAAATAAAAGTTTTGAATCTTGTCAACATGAAAAAATCAATGCATTATAATCCTCTGGCATATTTACACACAGAGCTTGATGTTTTAAAATTTTCAGAAATGCTTGTTGATTCTACTCAGTCGAAAGACGCAAAAAGGGATTTCTGGGTAGACGCTGAGAAGCTTCTGTATTCTGCCGTTATCGGCCTTATAATCTTCGAGGCTCCGGAAGAAGAAAAGAACATGAATACTCTTATTGAGATAATAAACGCTTCAAAAACAAGTGAGGACGAGGGCTATGCCAACGCCGTGGACATGCTTTTTGAGGAGCTTGAACAGAAAGATCCGCGCCATTTTGCCGTGCGACAGTATAAGAAATACAAGTTAGGCGCAGGTAAATCGGCTAAGTCTATACTTCTTAGCTGCGGTGTAAGGTTAGCGCCGTTCGATATCAGGGAGGTAATGGATCTTATGTCATATGATGAAATAGAATTGGATAAGCTGGGAGACGAAAAAACTGCATTATTTGTTATTACTTCGGATACCGATCCGTCTCTCAACTTTATAGCTTCATTCCTGTATACTCAGATGTTCAATTTGCTGTGTACAAAGGCAGACGACGAATACGAAGGGAAACTGCCGATTCCGGTGCGGTGTATATTCGACGAATTTGCAAACCTTGGAAAAATACCTCACTTTGAACAGCTTATAACAACGATTCGTTCAAGAAAAATATCCGCATGTCCTATTTTGCAGACAAAATCTCAGCTGAAAGCAGTTTATAAGGATTCGGCTGAAACTATTGCAGGCGGATGTGATTCTACGATTTTTCTCGGAGGACAGGAAAAGTCTACCTTAAAGGATATGACAGAGCTTCTCGGCTCTCAGACGATAGATATAATCACTTCGTCTAAAACATATGGAAATCAGAAAAGCTCTACAACAAACTTTCAGAAAGGAAACAGAAAACTTCTTGACGAAGCGGAGATATTCAAAATACCCGGTGAAAAATGTATATTAACAATCAGAGGCGCTAATCCGTGGCTGTCTGATAAGTACGATATAACAAAGCACCCTAATTATAGGTATCTCGGAAGCTTTGACAAGCGGAACAAATTCAACGTACAGAAATACATAATGAAAATGCGGTCTAATGCTGATTTTAAAATAAATGATAACGATACCGTAACGGAAATAAAAGAAAATTCGCCAATGGCGAATTAAAGGAGGAATTTAAAATGGAAATCTGGACTAAGGGAGTAGAAATATTCGGAGACATAGTTTTTTTAGCCGGTTTGTTTATATTAGCGTATAACGTTATCGTAGCATTTTCGTCGCTGAATTCTCAGAATGCGGAAGCCAAGAATCATGCGGGACTGGGAATGGCAGCCGGCGCCGGCGTAATGCTGGTCGGAAAAACTTTGATACCTATGATTGCAACTTCAATAAATATATCATAAGGGAGGAAACAGAATAAATGGATATAGCAGGCGCGATATCCGACGCTATTGCCAATTTGCTCCGTCCGGCTGTAAAGGTTCTGCTTGAAGGCATGTTTGGAATAATAAACGACAGCGTAGGCTATGCCGGTAAGGAATTGTCAAAGGACCCGGAAACATGGAACAGCGGAATGTTTTCTTTACTTCGTAATGTTTCAATAAACGCAGTTGTTCCCATTGCCGTAATAATTTTAACGTTAGTAGTCTGTTATGATCTTATATCGTCATTTATTGATAAAAGTACGCGAGACATAGACGTTGAAATTGTTATCAAGTTTGTTTTTAAGGCGTTTATCGGAATATTTATCCTGAATCATACTTTTGATATTACAATGGGCGTATTTGCAATGGGGCAGAATGTCGTAAACAAGGCAATTGAAATATTCGGAGATTCTTCGGTAATTACTGCGGATTTATATAACGCCTATTCTCAGCAGATAGAAGATATGGGGGCCGGAAGCCTTTTTGTTGCAGTAATTGAAATGGGATTTGTAAATATTATATCCCTTGCCGTATCCGCTGCCGTAATGGCGGTTACAACTGCACGAATGATAGAGATATATATTTTTTGTTCAGCAGCGCCTATCCCCTTTGCAACCCTTACCAACAGAGAATGGGGCAGCGTGGGAACAAATTATATAAAAAATATATTTGCTCTGTCGTTTCAGGCGTTTTTCATGATGATATGCGTCGGACTTTATTCAGGATTGGTCAATAATATAGTGATTTCAAATACCGATTCCTTGAATTTTTCACTTATGAAATGTATGGCTTTAAGCTTGGTACTTATATTTATGCTGTTTAAGTGCGGCAGCATTTCTAAATCCATATTTAACGCGCTTTAAATTAAAAGAAGAAAGACGATTCTTATAAATAATTCGCCATTGGCGAATTTGGAATAAAGGAGAAGAAGTATTATGAAAATCAGAAAAATGATTACTGCTTTTGCAGCGGCTTTGGTTTTATCAATCACATTTGCGGGATGTAACCAGGCGGAAAGAGTTTCCTATAACTTATCGTTTCAAATGACAGGCAAGATGTCTATCACAGCAGATACGTCAGATAATCAGCTTGAAATTATTGTGGAGGACGAAAACGGAGAATATAAGAAGCACTTTATCGGCCTCAGCAATAACGTTACCTATGTAGTTGAAGATATTACTTCGGAAGACGTCAGCAACTATAAATATACGCTTAATTTTAATCCTGATATGTGGATTCCCTTTAACGCGGAAACAATAGATTAAAATTAATTCGCCAATGGCGAATTGGAAAGGAAAAAGATAAATGGAATATAACGATGAGTTTTTGAAAACCCTCAGAGTTAATGTCAATCCGGACAACATGGAAAACAGTCCGGATAGCGCAGATTTGGCGACTAACGAAAATGAAGAGGAATATCTCGCAAATCCAAAGGGATTTTTATCCTTGATTATAGAATCAAAGATAGAAAACCAACTGAATAAGATAGACATCCTTAGTGAAAAGATTTCTGTTTTGCATGATAAAATCCAAAGACACTACGGTAAAATTGACAAGCTTAAGACTAAAATCGTAAAGCTTGAAAAGCAGAGTCAATTCCTTGAAGCTGTTGCGAGGGCATACCCAAAGCTGTCAGAAATCTTGAAAACTAAAATAGATAAGAATCGGGAAAAAATATCAAGTATAAAAAATGAGAAAATCCCCTGTCGGCTTGATAAGATAGATAAGCATAACGCCTCTATAAAGAAGCTTGATAAAAAAATTGAAAAGCGAAATCTGAAAATAAAGACTTATGAGAATATTCAAAACTATTTTGACAGCTTTTCAATCAGTAATTCAGAGCAGCGGCATGATAACTTTATATCCTGCCTGAAATCAATGAATAATTCGGCTGTTTTCAAAACGCAAAATAAGCTTGAGCGTAATATCTTAAAATTAGAAGAGCTGAAAGAAAAAACACAGTTTCTTAGTAAAAATACGCTTAGAACAGATAAATCCACAAGAGACTGGATAGAAGCCAAAACGGAGAAATTTGAAGGCAAAATTTCGAGCCTTGAGAACAAAGTAAAATTACAGACTCAAAAGCTTGATAAGTACATGCAGCTTAATACGGATATGAACAATATCAATTCAAATTTGCCCATGGAACATAATCATCAGATTGAGGATATTATGAATAAAAGTGAAGCCGATTTACCTTCTCTGTCAGAGCTTGCGGCAGAAAATATATCTTCCTCACTACTTGCGGATAAGATGGCTGACAGAATTTTAACGAATAATGCTGATATTATACGCGATACCTTGTCAAAAACTAAGGATATCAGAGTTGAAAAAAGTATTGAATCAAGTTCAAGGATTAATCCCGCTGAAAAAAATCAGATAAAAATATTAGAAAAGAATAATACTGCCGAGAAAAAGCCCTCACTTTTAAATAAGCTTAAAGAAAATGAAAAGACCGTTAAGCAGAAGCCTGAAAAACAGAAACAAAAATCCGTTGACAAGGAACAACTTGCAATATAAATTCGCCATTGGCGAAAAAAGGTCTTTGCCCAAGCAAAGACCTTATAAATAAATATCACGGCGGTGTCCTATATTTAATGCAGTAATAATGAGCTTATCATCTTCAATGATACAGATCAGTCTATAATCGCCTATTCTGTATCTCCATTGACCGCTTCTGTTAGCTGTCAGCTCCTTGCCGTGCTGACGAGGATTATCACAATTGACTAAATTCTTATCAATCCACGCTTTAATCATACGTTTAGTATAGTTATCGAGTTTTTTGAATTCCTTATCAAATTTAGGCGTAGTTTCTATTTTGTATTTCATAATTCAAGCTCATCCCATAATTCTTCTATAGGTCTGCTCTTTTTACCGCTCTTTACATACTCATTATATGCTTCGTCAGCAACGGCAATATCGAATTCTTCTTCAATTTTTTCAAATAACGCTTTCTTAAAGGCTTCGCCAACAGAAATAGAGTGAATTTTGGCATAGCTGTCTACCAATTTTCTTTCTTCTTCTGTTAATCTTATTGAAAATGCCATAATATCAGCCTCCTTCTGTAGTACATTATACTACAAATAATGTACTTTGTCAACACCAATTTAGAAATTCGCCAATGGCGAATTGGAAAGGAAAAAAATGAATTCCAATTATAATTATACAAACGGAGAAAATTGCCATTATAATTTTTATGTTATAGCCTTTGATTCCCAAAACGGGTATAAAAATTACGGCGATATGAAAGCGGATCTTACTTTTTCAGAAGCCCGCGCCGAGTATAAAAAGGCTGTTTCAGAAAACCCAAGGCATGTAAACACCATGCTTGGAGTAAGTTACATTACAGACAGATACGACCTTGAACCCGCCGGCGCGGGCGCGGTCGACTTATTGCAGCATATAGACGGACAAACCCGGCTTTCGTCAGATTATGCAAAGAATCCCGTACTGAAAAATGAGAGCTTAATAAAAACCAATGTAATTAATATTCTGAAAAAGGATATTGAAAAGCAAAAAGATAATTCGCTTACGGATAAAGATAAAAGGCCGGCTGAAAAAAGTACCGGTTCTCTTATCGGAAAGCTGCGCCGGAATGAAAATAAGCTTAAATCTCATAATAGACCTGATGTAAGCGTTGAAAATCAAAGAATTATATAAAATTCGCCATTGGCGAATTAAGAACTGAGGCGAAATAATGTATATACAATTTTCAAAGGATATAAATAAAATAAGAAATACGTTTTTCTGGTTTGTTACAGTCAGAGAACTGATTATCGGCGGAGCGTTCACAATAACCGGTTTTATCCTTTATCAGATTTTTAAAAGCCATGTAACCTATCAGTCGGCAGCTTATCTTTTATTTATATATATGTTAATTCCCGGATTTATTCTTTTCTATAATAAAAACGGCATGAAATGCGAAAAGGTTTTATTTTATAAAATCAAACGCCTTATCGGCGGCAAGGTACGTCCGTATAAAACGGAAAACCTTTACGCTCATATAGAAAAGGAAATTAAAAAACAAGAGGTGAAACAAATTGCCGTTTCTTACAAAAACAGTAAAACAAAAAATACCGTCGGTAAAAAAGCTCAGAAGCGCGCTCCCGAAAACGGTTCAGCAAAGCATACCGTTTCTGGACATGAGAAAAGACGGTATATGCATGGTAAAGGGCGATTACTACACTAAAACAATGCAGTTTGACGATATTAATTACAAGCTTGCGTCACAGGAGGAACAGGAAACAATATACGCAAAATACTGCAATTTCCTTAATCATTTTGAACATGACGTTGATATACAGTTTTCTTTCCAGAATAAGATTATTGATATAAAGGAATTCAGCCAATATATAGAGCTTGCGAAAAGAAACGATCAGAAACAGTTTTCCGATATCAGACATGAATATGAAGAAATGCTTCATGATCAGCTTGAAAAGGGCAGCAACGGCATTAAGCAAATTAAATATTTGACCTTCGGCGTTCATGAATCAAATTTTAAAAAAGCAAAGATTATGCTTGAAAGAACAGAACTTGAAATAATAAAGATTTTCAAAACTATGAAGGTGACTTCACATACTCTTAACGGCTATGAGCGCCTTAAGCTGCTAAAAGAAAGTATGCACCCATGCGAAAACGTTCCGTTCAGCTTTGACTGGAAAAGACGTTATCAGTCGGGAATGTCCGTTAAGGATTACATTGCTCCTACTTCTCTTGATTTCGGCAGACTCAGAAACTTCAGAATGGGAAGCGCATACGGCGCGGCATATTACATATATATAGACGCGGCCGAAATTTCCGATCGTATCATTGAGGATATTATGGCTATTGACAGTAATATTCATATAAATATTCACACACATTCAATGGATCAGCAGAAGGCATTGAGATTTGTCAGTAAAAAGCTTACCAACGCCAACGAAGTAAAGATACGACAACAGCAGAAGGCTATGGAGAAAGGTCATGACGGGGATATCCTTTCTATGGATTTAATTAACGATATTACCGCTGCCCAGAACGTATATCAGGATTTATCAAGAAGAAATAACCGATTCTTTATTACCACGCTGCTTGTTACGTCTTATTCAAAGAATCCGTCCGAGCTGTCCGGTATTGAAAGAGATATTTCCGCTGTTTTGCAGAAATACAAGTGCGAGCTTAGACCTCTTGACGATATGCAGGAGGAGGGGGCGATGTCCTCGCTGTCTATAGGAATAAACAAGGTTGAAATAAACCGCTGCTTTACGACAATTGAGCTTGCGGCTTTTATGCCGTTTACAACTCAGGAGCTTTTCATGCCGTATTCAACCTATTACGGTCTTAATTCCATTTCAAACAATATGATTCTTCTAAACAGAAAGTCTTTAAAAAGCGGAAACGGTCTGATCTTAGGACTACCGGGCGGCGGAAAGTCGTTTGCTGCAAAGCGTGAGATACTCGATACGTTTTTCAGAACCTATGACAATATTATTGTCTGCGATCCCGAATCGGAATATGTGGCTCTTACCGAAAAGTTAGGCGGTGCGGTGGTAGATATTTCCGCGACTTCAAAGAATCATATAAATCCGTTCGACATAAGTCTGAAAAGCTATGAAAAGGGCGACGATCCAGTTGCCGTTAAATCACAGTTTATACTGTCCGTGTGCGAAGCCGCTATCGGAGAAATAAGCGCCGGAGAAAAATCAGTGATTGACCGCTGCGTAAAAAAAATATATGATAAATACTTTCTTAATCCTGTTCCGGAGAATATGCCTATTTTTGAAGATTTGTACAACGAACTGAGAGATACGGAAAGCAAGCACGCGCAGAATGTCGCGGACGGTCTGGAGCTTTATGTAACAGGTTCTCTCAGTATTTTCAATCACAGAACCAATATTAATATAGATAATCGGGTAGTATGCTTTGATATAAAGAAGCTTTCCGAACATCTGCATAAAATAGGAATACTGATTATAACCGACTTCGTCTGGAACAAGGTGTCGGACGGACGGGACAGAAAGAAATACACATGGTATTACATAGACGAATTTCACAGAATACTTGAAGATAAGCTTACAGCCGTTTATACAAAGGATATGTGGAAACGATTCAGAAAATGGAATGCTCTTCCCACGGGGATTACTCAAAACGTATCCGATTTTCTTATTTCTCCCCAGGCTGAGAGCATACTGCAGAATTCGCAATTTGTATATATGCTTGAACAGGCTTCCGGCGACAGAGATATTCTTGCGGCACAGCTTAATATTTCTCCTCAGCAGCTTGAGTATGTAACTGATTCGGAAGAAGGCGAAGGACTTATATACTTTAACGGTACGATTATTCCGTTTAAGGACAGGTTTCCTAAAAATACGCAGATATACAAGCTTATTACTACAAAAGCTTCAGACGACTTTGCATAAAAAATTCGCCGTTGGCGAATTTAAGGGAGTGAGCTGTTGGCAATTAACAAAGACGCCGTTAAAAGGGCGCAGAGAAAAAGAATATATCAGAAAAATAAAAACAGCCGGCTGAATAATATTAAAACTGCCGGAGCGTTATATGCGGTCAAAACAGCGGAAAAAAGCAACGAGGACGATAACGCCGGCGTCAACGCGTTAACATCTTCCGCTTCCGCCGGTATCAGGCTGTCGGGCAGAATAAGTCATAGTCCTAAGACCGAAAAAATTGATATGAAGGATGTCAAGCGATCGCTTAAAGAAAGCATAACAAAAAATCTGACTCCCGAAGGAAGATATCTGTCCCACCAGAGAGCGATCAATCAGTCGGTGCGTTCGCAGACGCAGCTTATTAAAAGACCTAAGACTGATTTATATAAGAAAAACCGCCGTAAGCTTTATCAAAGGCTTAAGAATAAATGCAGCGACATTAAAGCTAATGTTATACATAATATAAAGGCTATTCCGGGTAAGGTTAAAAATTGGGCGAAAAAGAAGTTAAAGGATATTGCGCTGAGTTTTCTGAAAGCCGCTTCGGGAATAGTTATAGGTATGTTTTTTATTGTCGTTTTTCCGGTAATGTTTATTATAATGTTTACGGAAACGTCTTCTCCGGGGATCATTTCCGAAACGCTTGCGGACATGCAGTATGCATATCCGGCGGATGAGAACGACATTACCAGAGCTACTATTCATTGGCAGTCTCTCATTATATTGTTAAACAACAGGTATAACAATATACCTAACATGGTAACGGAACAGGGACAGCGTTTTGATTATACAAAAACAGAAAAGTTCGATATAGAGGACGATACCCATAAAATACTGTCGTTTTTATCGGCATATTACCTGAAGTGGGAGTTTAACGACGACGTACGTAATTTTATGACGCAGATTTTCAACGAGATGTACGTTATCGAATACGGCTTTACTTCGGAGCAGAAAACATTGACGTCAATTATAGAGATTAATAAATCAGAACTGCCTTCCCCGCTGCCGGTCAATTATAAGGTTATGTCTGAATATAAGAAATCCGACGGAACAGAAATTGCCGTTGTTTCCGTTTCGGAAATAAAAGAATTTGTAACCCTTAATTATTCTATAAGAGAAAACAAGAACTTTGACGATATAGTAAATAAATATCTCAACGATATTCAGAAGGAAAACTATATCGGATACTATGAAAGAAAAGGCGGAGCAATAAAAGCCTTTTCAAGTCCTTTCGCTTTTGACTGGACAAATATGATAACAAGTCCGTTCGGTTACAGGCAGTGGGACGACGGAAGTACAGAATTTCATAAGGGAGTTGATTTCGGAGTTGCCAACGGTACCGAAATACTTGCTATATCAGACGGCGTCGTAAACGTAGGAACAGGCTGTGAGCATAACTATCCTAAAAACGGAAGCTGCGGCTGCAACGGAGGATTCGGAAATTATGTTGAAATAATCTGCGACGACGGAACGGTAATACTTTACGGTCATATGTCGCAGGTTGCCGTAACAAATGGTCAAAGAGTAAAAAACGGTCAGGTTATAGGGTATTCCGGCTGCACAGGCTGGTCAACCGGATTTCATCTGCACTTGCAGATGGTAAAGGACGGCGAGTATATAGATCCTATGACGTTTATCAAGCCTTACAGTCCATAATAAAGGAGAATATAATAATGCAGGATTTTGATAAAAGAATCGAAAAGCTGAAAATTGATGAAAAAAGAATAACAGAAAAGATAAAGGAGTATAACGAAAAAATCTCTGAAATACAAAAAAAGATTGTTGAACTTGAAAATCAGAAAATTGTAACAACGTTTCGCAGTACCGGTTTTTCTCTTGAAGATGTAATAACACACATATCGGCTTTATCGAAAGAAAAGGAAAACGATGATTTTGAAAAAGAATTCGCCGCGCTTGAAGCGGCTGAAAAGGAGAAAGAAAATGAAATTTAAGCTTATTATTCCGGTATTGCTTTCATGCGCTTACATAGCCGGATCGTCAGTCTGCTTTGCAGCGCCTGCGGTAACAAAGGCTGAAACGTCTGAAACGGAAGCTTTGGAAACGACGCGGACGGAAACAAAGCCTGTTGAAACCGAAACGGTAACGGCGCCTATTACAGAACCTCCGGTTACAACGCCGAGCTATTACGATGAGATTCTTAAGTATGTGGGGGATGAAAACGCTCCCCAGCTTGACGAAAATCTTCAAAACAATGGGTTGACGATAGATAAAAGCGTTATTGATTACAGTCAGAAAAGTATGTATACGATTACTTCCAGAAGCGGAGACGTTTTCTATCTTATAATAAACAGCTCGGACGGAAGCGTTTATTTCTTAAATTCTGTGGACACGTCGGACCTTACCGCGTTACTGTCGGAGGATTCGCAGAAGGCGGGCAATGAGATAAATCAATCGGCGCTTGAAAATATACGGCAGACAGAGGCTGAAACCGATATATCGGGAGCAGTGCAGTCTAAGACTGAAACAGTAAATAATAAAAAAACAGATAATAAGAAAAACATACTGTCCACAATTATTCCAATCGCCGTTGTAGGAGCAGCTACCGCAATTATTATATATATAAAACGGAAGAAAAATAACAGAGCCGCATACGACGACGACTTTCTTGAAACGCCGCAGGAACAGGAATCGGAATCAAACATAATTCCGTATAATGAAGCTGAAACGGAGGAACAGGAATCCGTTCAGACTGAATCCGAAAATGAACCGACGGAAGCTGAAGAAACCGTACAGCCCTATATTGACAGCGATGATTTTGAAGAAACAGAGGAAAACGTATAAGTTTGAAAGGAAATAGTTATGAAAAATATAAAATCAGCTCAAGTAAAAAAGATAGATAATGTAGGAAGAATTCAAATTCCTAAATATATGAAGAATAATCTTAAAATAAAGAACGGAGATTACGTTGAAATATACAAAAACGGCAATGAAATTATAATTAAAAAGCATAACGTTTCATGCGTTTTCTGTGAAAACCTTGATTCCCTGACAGCGTTTCGGGATAACTTCATATGCCATGAATGCTTGGACAAACTAAAAGGTATATAAAATTCGCCAATGGCGAATTCACATAAGTATTAAGAATAAATGACGATTTCTTTTTTCGAAGTTTATAAGTCAGGGATTAAATTTATTAATTCGCATTCATAAAACTTATATCCATTAATATTTACACAGCTATGCGAAGAAGTTAATGGATCATCTAAAAGCCGTATATAACTACGGCACATAAAAAGTATTTCCTGTTCAATAGATCTTCCTATTATGTTGGGGATATACATTCCCGGTTCGTCCTTAGAAACATAAATACGCAGCAAATTACCATAATTATTTTCTATTGGATATTTGCTAAGTAAGCTGGTACTTAAAAATCCGCATTCTTTAGCACATCCGCCAGAATCAAGATCAGCTTTATTTAATGCATCCATAAAGTTATCGTCTACAGTTCGATACACTATAATGTTTTCAGGTATTCGGGGGGCAAATAGAATAGAAAATTCTAAAATTTTTATCATAGTTTTTAAGAAATTTAGTCTATTGTCTGATAAATCAGGTATAGTAATATTTCGTAAAATAGAATTCATTTCTTTATGGGCATAACCGCAATAATAATCTAAAGCAACAGCTTCATTAGTTTCATAATAGTTTTGAAGTATATTAATATTCTTTTTGTATTCTTTAGCCCATTTCCCGTAATATTCATTTCCCCATGCATTAGCTTCTTCTACTGAAAAAAATTCACGGTAAGAAGATTTGTCAAAATTCATTTGATTTCCACCCAATTATTTACATATTTTTAAAAATATTATACTACTTTAAGGAGTGTTTGTAAATGGCTAAAGATAAATTTTCTGTCAATCTTAAAAATTTAA
>ERZ894251.129-NODE-129-length-61142-cov-23.609917_pt1 | contig 61142 bp, 54 predicted proteins | sample MGYA00380301_ERZ894251 | MGnify/ENA primary metagenome ERZ894251 (study PRJEB32331, sample SAMN06328418) | human gut metagenome | biome: human gut microbiome; feature: stool | host: Homo sapiens | collected 2014-02-13 ... | reverse complement strand
GATGGATAATTCCTTACTGGCTGTAAGGGATATTAACCATAAATATATTGTAGTATAGAGAAAGGAAAAATTACAAGTCAGCTAATTCCGCCTAAAAGCCGACATGGTTACAGAACCATTCCTATTCCGGAATTTATTAAAGTAGAATTGCTACTCACCAAAAGCAAATATGAAGAATTAAAAGAAACTAACGCTAAATTTGACTATACTCCTAATTTCGTATTCGTAAACAGTATTGGGCATCCGATTTCCAGAGACAAAAAAATAAGTAACCTATTCAAAGAAATTATCCTGGCATGCGATTTAGATCCAGATAAATATCACTGGCATGATTTACGTCATACATATGCCACGCTTCTGGAAATAAATGATATCAATCTGAAAAAAATCATGCAGGTAATGGGGCATGGTCACGTCGATATGACAAAAAGTGTGTACATCAATACAGAAGAAGTGGTTTATGATCAGACTGCCGTAATGGAAAAATGGATTGAAAAGCTTTGTACACCGGAAGGACCTGTTGACCTTAATACTTTTGATCCAAATCACATTCCAAATAAATTTAACTGGTGGAGGGAAAGTAAATGGACGCAAAAATAACACATAATAAGAAAAATAATTTATGGATTCTAAAAATACAGGAAATTGATTTGGACAATCATAAAACAGATTACAAAACATATTGCTATACTTCCAGAGAAGAAGCTGAAATTGTATTAAAAGAAAAGGAAACACTATTTAATGAAAAAATGAATCTTCTTGAGAAAAAAGCAGGTATCAGATATACTTTTAAAGAATATTTGGAACATTGGTATCAGGAAATTCTTCCGAAATGGTCGAATTCTAAATGTGCACCAACTGTTTATCATTGGTGTATATACCAAATTATTATACCAGCGATTATAAAAGATATATTGCTAACAGATGTTACGCCATTTTATATCAATGAACTCTTAAATAAGTGTAAAGAAACTGTACATAATTGCTGCGCTTTTATGGCAAAAAAATGCATCACAGAGATACTTTACAGTGCAATAGCAGAAGAACTTATTTCGACTTTTCCTTTTGATGAAATAACAGAGTATGCAATGAATTCCAAAAAATATGTTCTATGGAAACAAAACGATATAGAATGCTTTTATAAATTTGCACAAACAGGAAATTGTTATTTGGAATATTTATTAGTCTTTTTTCTCGGGCTTGAAACAGGTGAACTACTTGGTCTAAAATTTTCAAATATAAATTTTAAAGAAAAGGAACTAACCATTTGTCAGGTTCTGGTTAAAGATGATATAAAGGAAAAGATCAGACCTCTGTCTCAGGAAACAGGCTATCGAACGATCAAAATACCAGATCTTGTTATCACAGAGTTAAAAAAGAGGAAAAAGATAAATCGATTTCTATTTAAATCGAATCCAAATATGGCAAAAAAATGGAAAAATTATGTATGCATAGGAGAAAGAGGTAACGTTAAAAGCCGGGCAGTTCTTAATAAATGGTTAAAAGAATACTGTCAAGAGGCTAATGTACCGCGAACAAATCTCAAGGATCTTCGCAGATTATGTACATTAAATCTCTTGGAAGATGGAAATAGCTTAGAATTTATTGCAAACCAACTTCATTATTCTTCCGTATTATCCATCATGGAAATTTATTGTAATTTTCTAGAAAAAGATGAAACTCACGAAAACAGTAGATTGGATTCCATTGTTTTCTCGGCAAATGATTCCATTTAGAATCCATCTGTAAAAAACGAAAATATATAAGATTCTTTAAACTATAAGTAACTCCAAATTGAAAGAGAGGTGAATCCTTATGGTTGTAAGTTCTTATTATGACAACAGCATTAAAATTACTTTTTCATTCCATGGTGAAAAATTAGATGCAGTAGCCGAAAATCTGCGCGTATTGCCAATTATTCATGAAGCGATTTTTGCAGCTCTTGGCGTTGAAGCGGAAGTAGCATCTAAGCAGAATACATATTCGGTTAAAATGTCAATATTGCCAAATTTGTACAATTTAAAAGAATCCATGGCATATCTCTATCTTTGTTTAGCATGGACTTTCGAATCTGGAAATAATTTAAAATATACTTTTAATGATTTGTTTCCAGATTATGCAACTTCTTCTGGTGGTAAGGATTTTATTCCGAAAAACAGAAGTAGATAATTTTTATGGGGCAGCTGTAGTGAACTACAGCTGCTGCTTTTACCAGATGTTCGACAAAAAAGAGGCTAATGCTCAACGAAATTAATTTATCGTAGAGCATTAGCCTCTTTTTTGTGCCTATTTTTGGAACCTGGTTCCAATAATGACTTATTTTTAGCCAAATTTTTAAATAATATTTCTGATTATTAGAATAACATAGTTAAACTATTAAAAGCAATATGAAGCAAAATTTTTTTCTGAATCTTTTTTTTAAAATCTTCCATATTCCTTTTGCACTATTAAGAAAGGATATATATCATATGCAAAAGGATACAAAAAATAATGATTTAGAGTCTCTCGCAAAAGAATTTATTAAATGGGCAAAAACAGAAAAAATTGTTCCTGTAAATCTCACCTCAAAATATCGTAAAAAATCTCATTCAAATCAGTTAGATCTTTTTATAAGGTTACTTACAGAAGGAGCAGCAGGATTTTATTCTTTCCCACGAAAGAAAAAATGGAAAAATCCAGAAGATGCATTTTATTATGATCAAAAGACAAATGAGAAAAAGAGAAAAATGCCTTGGGATAACAATACCTGGGTATATTTTGGCAGCATTGCAAACACAGATTATTTAAAAAAGATTTGGAAAGATACAAATGATAGTTATATTTGTGTAAATCCAATGGGCGAAAAAAAGAATAAAAGAGGGCAATTGCAAAGAAATAAAGAAAATTGTATCGGAATTAATGAAATGCATTTTGATATAGATATATTGCACAATTTACTCCCATATAAAGCGCAATTAGCAGATGAAGTAATTGCTTATGTAATATCAATTATGTATTCTATATTTCCGGATCCAACTTTAATTACATTAACAGGACGTGGATTCGCTTGGTATTATAAATATCAAGCACCAATAGCTACTTATAATTTTGACAAAACAGAAACCGCAGAATGTGAATTACATACTTCTTTATATAAGCACGCACTGAAAAAATTAAAAGATACATTTGCGCCCTGGAAAGGAGTTATTGATATAGATAATGTATCTGATTTCGCTCGTGTTACCAGATTACCAGGAACTATTAATCTGAAAGCAAACAGATATGCAGAATTATATGTATATAATTCGCAGACAAAATACATATTAAAAGATTTGAGTGAAAAACTAGAATTTAAAAGAATTGAACGTTCAAATCAACCATCTAGAAAAAATACTACAAATAAAAAAAGTTGTCAATCTGCGGAAAATAATAGAAATCTTTTTGATATAGCAAAAGAAGGTAATGCAATAATACCAGCAATTCCTGGAATTAAAAAATATGCAGAAAGTCGATTGAAAATAATTCCCAAAATTGCATTAGATAAAAATATGATTGATGGTTCTGGACGGCACAAATTAATTTTTGCGGCATACAGCCTTGCAAGATATGTATATACTGTCGAAGAAGCTATAAATTATGTTGAAAACATCAATAATACCTTTTTAGAGCCATTGAGTATAAGTGAACTTTACGAACAGGTTTCCAGAGTTCAAAAGCATTGTGAAAAAAATGGATCCAAAAACTGGGCAACAACTGATAGAATGCACGGAGATGGAACGTATTTATTTTCAGAGGTAACGCTTGTAAATGATTTTTTACCTATAACTCAAGAAGAAGCAATTTCTTATGGAATGTTGAAAACCTATCTCAGAGACCAAAAATATTCTGCCAACCAATTAAATTCTCTGAAGAGAGATGAAAGGATTGTAGAACTATGGCTATGCCAAAAAATGTCTTCCCCCAAAATTGCTGAACAATTAAAAAAAGAAGGATATGCATATTGTTCTGAAAAAACGGTACGAAATCGTTTGAAAAAATTAAATTTAGATGCTTCCCGCACACAGAAGTTAGAAGACGTGACCATTGAATTGCGTTATAAAAAAGAAAAGACAGACGGTAAATCCTCCGTTAAAGTAGGAGACAAGGAGGAGGGGCAGAAAGAAACCGGATGTCTAATTTGCGAGGAGAAAATTAAAAAAATAATAGAATTGTTAAATGGAAAAGAGAATTTATGGCTTACTGGTGGCGCCGGAGCTGGAAAATCGACATGGTTACATTACTATATGGAATATTTAGATATGGTTAATATAAAGTATATGATTCTGGCTTCTTATGGAATTGCAGCAGAAAATGTTCATGGGAAAACTATATGTTCAGGTCTTCGGATTGATAGCAATAAAATATGGGACGAATCTGATCCCATTACCTATAAAGATATTGAACCACTCTTAAAGATAAATGTCCTTATATTCGATGAAATTGGTGTAGTACGTCCAGATGTTTATACTCGAATCTGGAATCTTATTTGTTATGTAAAAAAGAATTATGAACATAATATTCGTATAATAGTGGCTGGGGATTTTTTGCAATTAGAAGCATTTTATACGAAAGAAGAAACTACTCTCCATAAAACAAACACTTTCATAAATAATAAAATTTGGGAAACCGATGCATGGAAAACGTCAATAGAGAAAGTATTATACTTAACTGGATCTAAAAGATCTGAAAATGAAGAATATATAAATATCTTAAATAATATTGCAATTGGCAAGAACCTTAAGCAATGTGTATCTTATATAAACACAAATGTCGAGATCTGTAATTCTGTTAAATCATTATACGAACAGACTGGTGCCGTATATCTTACTGCGTATCGCAATGAAGTGGATGCAATTAATGAGTACCATGTTGCACAGCATAAATTAACAGATAGCACGTATACTGAACTTGAATATAAAGAAAATAATTTTCAAAACAATACTAGTGCCAATGCGAAATACCCTGTGAAACTTAATTTGCCAGTTTACATAGGAATGCCGGTAATGACTATTCTTAATTCGGAAGGGCTTTATGCGAATGGAACGCGAGGGATTATTACTAAAATAAAAAAGAATAGTATAACGATAAAAGATATAAATGGGAAAGTCATCAATATTCACCGTAAAAAAATATATGCATTAAATAACGAAGAGGCTTATATTTATCAGTTTCCAATCGTTCCAGCGTATGCAATGACCATCCATAAAGCCCAAGGACTTACATTAAATAGGATCATTCTAAATCCAAAAACGTTTGTGACGGGACAAGCCTATGTGGCACTTAGTCGTGTCAGGTGCTTGAAAAATATAATTTTAACTCGAAAATTGCGAGAAGATGATATTTTAGTAGATTATTCTACTGTGAAATATATACTACAGACTAAAGCAGATTATTCGATAACTTTATAAAAAGGTTGGGTAAAACTGTAAGAAATAGTAAAAATATATATTGTTTATATCAACAGAATTTGGTAAAGAAGGAAAATTACTTTTATTAAGAGTATTTAAATTGTAGCAATCTAAATACAAAGCTCGATGTACACAAAGAAAAAAATATTGATTTCGGCTAAAAACTTTAATGGTTTTATGATATAATTTTGGTTAGAAATAAGAAATTTATTTGACAATGAATGGCAAATTTATTTTTCGTTATTAGAGGCATAAGCTGAAAGATATGAGGAAGGGAAATTTGTTTATGAAGAAAGCAACAAAATGGGCTATGAGCATTATTGCTTTCGCCATTTTAATACTTGTTGTCATTTGGGGAAGCATGAAAATGGTGCAATTGGAAGAAGAGCAAGAACAGGCACAGAAGAAACTCGAAGAGGAGCAGAAAGTTAAAGAGCAAAAAGAAGCCGAAAAACTAGCTTCTGAATATATGGTTTCTTACGCTGAAAATCTTCAGGAGGACATGCAAGATGCTGGCCTGTTAGATCTTAAAGTGACTTATGACACCTGTACCCGAGATTATTTTGATGAGTATTGGAACATCTGGGATTATGGTCAAGATGAATATTGTGTATATTATGTATTGGACTACTATAGTGATTCAATTGACAGTATTTACGAACGTGAAACAAAAAATGGTGAATTCCAATCATTTATCAAATTACTGAATGATGAATGCTGCATGAAAGATAATCGTGATGAGGGTGGAGCTTATTATCAGCATAAGGTTACAGAGAACGGAAAAACAGTCCTTGTCTTTATTGGCGATGAAAACAGGCTTAACAATATCACAATAAAAAAAGATAATCTTCATCAATATACATTAAATCGGGACGATGATGATGTACGAGTTTTTGTTAATGAAGAGCTGGTATACAGGAAATCAGAGGATCAAAATAGCAATGCACATAGCTCTAGCGGAGGATATCTTCCTAACACTGGAAGCGGATGGAGTTCGGGTGGAAATAGTAATTCCGGCAGTAAAGGAAATTCTTCTTCAAAATGGAACAGGGATCCGTATGATGTAGATGATTATGACGATCCGGATGATTTTGCCGGTGAATGGGAAGACGAATTTGAAGATGGATATGACGAGGCTTATGATTATTGGGAAGAGGAACATGATTAAGGGTTAAGAACGCTGAGTGTGTAAAATATAGTTAAGTTAGTAGTAAACACTCCAAAATTTCATCGATGCAACTTTGGAGTGTAAAAATGAGACTTTAAACTGCGACTTTGGGATAAAAGATAACTAAATTTTTAGCAAATATAAATGATTGTAAATAGTGATTTGATGGGAAAATAATATGAATAATAAAACTTTAGCTTTTTATAATAAAAATGCAAAAGCTTTTGCGGAAGAAACAGCTTTTGTCGATTTTAAGGAAACGCAGGATAAATTCATCAATATATTACAAGGTAAGCGTGTGCTTGATTTTGGCTGTGGTGCAGGCAGAGATTCAAAATATTTTGTTAAAGCAGGGCTTGATGTTGTAGCTATTGATGGATCAGCAGAGCTGTGCCAAATTGCTGAAAGCTACGTAGGAATCCCAGTACAGCAGATGCTTTTTCAAGAATTGGATGATCGAAGCCGATACGATGGAATATGGGCATGTTCGTCCATTCTGCATTTGCCAAAAGAAGAACTAAGAAGTGTGCTTATGAAGATGCTGAATGCACTGACTGATAATGGTATCATTTATACTTCTTTTAAATACGGAGAGTTTGAGGGAGAAAGAAATGGAAGATATTTCACAGATTTCACCTATGAAAGTTTCTGCGAATTTATAAGAGATATAAAAGCTATAACAATTGAAGAATATTGGTATACCGGTGATGTACGACCGGGACGGGGGAATCAAAAGTGGTTGAATCTGCTATTACGAAAGATAAGTTTATAACAGATCATGTTGATTTTGGATTGAGAGAACAGGCGAATTATCCGAATGGCGGAACATCGAAATTTTATGATAACGGCACGGATATGGTTATTATAGACGAAGACATTTGTGATTGTAACAAAGGCGAGGCTGTCTTTTCATATATGCTTATTACTGATAAGCAGAATAATTATATGCACCAGTTTAATAGAGTCTTTCGTTTTTTAGGATATTCACAAGAAGAAGTGGATCGTTATCTGCTAAACAAAGAAATATCAGCAACTGTAGATTATACAGTTAGTATTGGAGACCGTGGAGAGCAGGCAGATGTATCTCCACTGGAATTTCGATTCGAGCAAAATTTTTCTAATGTATATGGAATGAATGCACTTAAGTATTTGTCGAGAGAATACAGCATTTGTGATGAAGCTGGGAAAAATTATTTCCTAGATTATCTAATAAGAACCAAAAACGGACAATATGCAATAGAAGAAAATGGTGTTACATACCACCATCCGCAGATTATCGGTGAAGAAAAATATAGAAATCAATTGCATAAACAAAATACCTGTATGTTATGGGAAATAAAATTATTTCGATTTTCCAGTGAAGATTGTGCATTTGAGAACCGAATAGAGGATGATATCAAACAGTTTCTGGGAAAAGATGCATCCAATTTTGTTGATGATGGGCTCAAAATAGACAGAGCTGTTGAATTATATGAACATCAGACTATTAGTCTGCAAGAAATCCAAAAACGCAGGGCTGCTGGGGTGAAAGCATTTTTGATCGTGTTGCCTACAGCGTCTGGCAAATCAAAAATCGTGGAAGAAGATTTGCGCATTTTTGCGAATGACAAACCGGACTTTCATGCATTAATCTTAGTCCCGGGAATCAATATTCTGCTGGATTGGAGAGAAAGAGTGAAAATGTCTCTGCCGGAACTGGTGGATCATATTGAGATACGAACTTATGCATATATGGCAAGACACTATACGGAAATCCCGTCAGATTATTATAATTATCTTGTAGTGGATGAGGCACATCATGCGGTTGCACCGATTTTAAAACGGGTTATTCAATATTATGATACGGATTTTACGGTAGGGCTTACAGCTACGGACCAAAGACCGGATAAAAAGAAGCTGGAAACTGTTTTTGGGACTTATTCCACATCATTGTCTTTAAAAGAAGCAATGGAAAAAGAAATAGTAGCTAAGGCAAATGTTTACCGAATTGAGACGAATATTGATCTTTCAAAGGTACGTTTTAATGGGAAAGATTATGTGAATGCAGATTTGGAAAAACGAATTAGAGTCACTTCTAGGAATGAATTAATTGTAAATGTTTTAAAGGAATATTTTCTGGAAGGAGAGGCAGGAAAGAGACAAGGAGTTATCTTCTGTGTTAATGTAGCTCATGCGAATGAAATGGCAAAATTATTAAATCAGGCAGGGATTTTAGCATCAAGTTATACCCGTCAGACAAAAAATCAAGATACTGTAATGAATGCATTTAAACAGAAGGAAATTCGTTTTTTATGTGCATGTAATATGATTTCAGAAGGATGGGATTATCCAGAACTTGGAATTCTTGTTATGGCAAGACCGACATTGTCAAAGGTGTTGTATTTACAACAAATTGGCAGAGGCTTAAGAAAAACAGATAGAAAAAAGAACGTTATCGTGATTGATGTTGTAGATGAATATGGTGCTATGGTAAAAGCATGCAATATGCATTCAATATTTGCTAATCCATATTACGTCCCGTTTGGTGACATTACTAAAATGGATTATAAGCTGGGAGAAATGGTAATCATTGATGGAATGGAAGAGCGGATTGAGCGTATATCAGAAGTTGACATTGATTCATTTGAAGATAAGTATGGCAATTATTTGAGTCAGGAACAGATTGCCAGAGAATATTTTGTCAGTACAGGAACAGTAATCAGCTGGATTAAAAAAGGAAAAATCATACCGAGTGCAGAATATAAATTCGGAAGCAGATCAATTTACTTATTTAGTCCGGATGATGTAGAGAAATATCGAAAAGAGCTAAATATTAAAGAGCATAATGACAGTACAATAAAACAGGATTTCTTTGATTTTTTGGAGGAACGCGATTATTCACTTTCGTACAAAATGCCATTTATGTTGTCCTTTATAAAAGTTGTTAATACGATTGGAGATGCAGACATAGAAAAAGTTTTGGACGGTTATATTGGATTTTATCAGAATAGGATTGACCGGGGACTTCCGGTAGATAGAAGCACCTGCCCGTATAATGCAAAGACACTGAAAGATCGAAAAGCTATTAGCAGAAATATGCTTACGAATCCATTTGAAAAGTTTGAGCGGAAGAGATTTTTGTATTACTCAAAAGATTTAAGTGTCATTTCTATGAATCATGCATTGTATAGCCAGATGACGGAAGAAGATTGGGCAAGAGTGAAAGAACAATTGACAGAAGATTTGAAAAATTACTATGTAGGATTGGGCGGGATATAATAAATGGAAGAATTATTTGTTGGTAATTCAGTTATTCTCCATGTTTTGCGATGATATCAGAACATGGACTTAACCCGTGCACTGCAGCACCCTATGGTCCTGTTTGTGGAACACATTTTAATATTATCTGCTGATATATCACATCCATCATAAAATGTAAAGTAAGTGAATGGATTGCCTCTAAAGCCGCATTTATTCAGGCTTTATTTCGAGATATTAGCTGGGAAAGCTGGATATTGCATTAACCCAATATGAGATAGATATCTTCTGTGACAGTGAATTCTTTCATGGAATGTGACTGAAGGAGTATCAAATAATTTATGATTAGTAGTATTTTTGCAGAGGAAGAAAGAATATGGGAATTAGATTAACTGGATTTAGTACTCCTGTTATAGGTGCAGAATGGGAATACACGGACAAAAAGAAAACGGTTGAAGAAACGACACCTTCCTTAAAAATCGAATCATGCCACAAAATTAAAGTTTTCATTAGCTCACGACATGGCGATAATGGGAAATATGATCGTGTCAGAAGTCAGCTGAAGAAAACCATGTAGTCCTGATATGTATAAAAATATACTTGATTAGTTTTCAAAAATACTTGATAATAGTACAACAATATGTTTTAGATCAGTAGATGAAATTTAAGCATTAATTATAGAATGAGGTGACCAAATGGAAATAAAAGAAGTACAATCCATTCTTACAATTGGTGAAACTGTAGCGGTTGAATTTAAACGCTGTGGAAATGGAATTGAAAATGATACCTATGAGACAGTTTGCTCATTTCTGAACAGATTTGGCGGAGACCTTTTCATGGGAATATTAGATGATGGGACTGTAGTAGGAATACCAGAAAAAGCAGCTCCTGATATGGTAAAAAACTTTATTAAGGTTATTAGTAATCCTACATTGTTCTCACCAACGATATATTTGGTACCGGAAATTATAAAATATGATGAAAGTCATACGATCATTCATGTTCATATTCCGCCTAGTGCAGAGGTTCACAGCTTCAAAAAAGTCATCTATGACCGTGTGGATGATGCGGATGTAAAAATAACATCTACCAGTGCAATTGCACAGATGTATATTCGTAAGCAGAATATTTTTACAGAAAAGAAAATCTATCCTTATGCAAAAATGGAAGATTTGAGATTAGATCTGCTGCCAAAGATTCGTATTATGGCACAGAATCATGCAGGTGGTCAGCATCCCTGGACAACTATGGATGATCAGGAACTTTTGAAAAGCGCAGGATTATATGGTCGAGATATCGTCACCGGAGAAGAAGGCTTCAATTTAGCAGCAATTATGCTGTTAGGAAAAGACGATGTAATTTTAAATGTTGCACCAACGTATGTGACAGACGCTCTTGTACGGAAAGTCAATGTAGATCGTTACGATGATCGGGAAATTATTAAGACAAACCTAATTGAAAGTTATAGCCAGCTCCTTGATTTTGGAAGAAAAAACTTGCCAGACAAGTTCTTCCTTGAAGATACAGTAAACAAAAGTCTCCGGAATACAATTGTCAGAGAAATAATCAGTAATACGTTGATGCACCGTGAATTTACAAGCAGTTATACAGCAAAGTTTGTGATTGAGAAAGATCGAATGTATGTGGAAAATGCGAATCGTGCAACAAAGGAAGGTTTCATCACAGTAGATAATCTGGAACCAAATCCAAAAAATCCTCTTATAGCATCGTTTTTCAGGAATATCGGTTATGCTGACCAGCTTGGATCTGGTGTAAGAAAATTATTCAAATACAGCAAATATTATTCAGGGAAAGATCCTTTGTTTGTGGAAGACGATGTATTCCGGATTATTGTTCCATTGGATGATGCATATTCGTTTGATTATGGAATAGAAGCTGGAAGCAGTAAAGTAATTGAAAGTAATAATGCCGATAAAATGCCGATAAATGCCGATAAAATGCCGATAAATGCCGGTAAAACGCTGGTAAATAGTTTGTCGGCACAGCAAAATTCAATTATTCAATTTGCGAAAGAGACAGGATCGATTAAATCTCGGCAAGTAGAAGAATTACTTGGAGTAAAGCAACGTCGAGCAAGAAGAATTCTTGGAGAACTGGTCAATATGGGAATTTTGGAACGACAAGGTGCATATAAAAGCACTGTATATGTTTTGAAAAATTAAAAATGGCACCTGCTTATCATTACTATAAAAGTAAAATCATCAAACACTAACCTAAAGGAGCACACCAACCCATGCCATTACAAATCGTCAGAAATGATATCACCAAAATGCCCGTAGACGCCATCGTCAATGCCGCAAATTCCTCCTTGCTCGGCGGCGGTGGAGTGGATGGCTGCATTCACCGTGCAGCAGGGCCCAAGCTTTTAGCGGAATGCCGCACATTAGGCGGCTGTCAGACCGGAGATGCAAAGATTACAAACGCCTATGATCTGCCTTGCAATTATGTCATTCACGCAGTAGGTCCTATATGGAGAGGCGGACAGTTTCATGAGCGGGAGCTGCTTACTTCCTGCTATGAAAATTCCTTAGCACTTGCAAAAGAAAAACATTGTGAAACCATAGCATTTCCACTGATTTCTTCCGGAATTTACGGCTATCCGAAAGCTCAGGCGCTGAAGGTTGCAATCGACGCGATCAGCGCATTTCTTATGGAAAATGATATGACGGTATACATCGTCATTTTTGATAAAGCAGCTTATCGGATCAGCAGCAAACTGTTTTCTGATATTGCATCTTATATCGATGATCATTATGTAGAAACACACATTAACAAAACATCCGAAGCAATGAGGCGCCAGAAGCAGTTCCAGGAAATGGATCTCTGTGAAAGCATATCTTTACCAGAACCATCAAATGTACCGTTAAGTAAGGCTGCAACTTTGGAAGATGCCTTGCAGCAAATGGATGAAAGCTTTTCTGAAATGCTGCTTCGGAAGATTGATGAAAGTGGAATGACCGATTCTCAGTGTTATAAGAAAGCCAATATTGACCGGAAATTATTTTCCAAGATTAAAAATGACAAGTACTACAAACCATCCAAACCGACCGTTCTTGCATTTGCGCTGGCACTTGAGCTTCCGCTTCCGGAAATTCAGGATATGCTGCTGAAAGCAGGATTTGCCCTGTCTCATTCCAGCAAATTTGACGTAATCGTTGAATATTTTATCTTGAAGCAAAATTATAGTATTTACGAAATCAATGAAGCACTCTTTGCCTTTGATCAAAGTCTGATTGGAGGCTAAGAAGAAAATAGTTTGGCAATTTGGCACATAGCGTTGTTCACCTGATATGATTCTGTAGAAATTTTCTGATCCATAAAAAAGTGTCGCTTTTCATGCGACCATTTCCCCTGAAAATGGCAGTATCCTATAGTTACAAACAAAATAAGCCATTACTTAGGAGGAAATTTAGTATGAGAAAAAATCTGACAGAAGTTGTATTTATTTTAGATCGCAGCGGATCCATGAGCGGACTGGAAAAGGACACCATAGGCGGCTTCAATTCTATGATTGAAAAGCAGAAAAGAGAGGCAGGGCAGGCGCTGATTTCTACCGTGCTTTTTAACAATAACAGTAAAGTCCTTTATGACAGAGTAGAGGTGCAGAAGATTCCCTCTATGACAGAAGACGATTATTCTGTATACGGCTGTACGGCTCTCCTGGATGCGATCGGCGGTGCTATCCATCACATTGGAAATGTCCACAAATATGCGCGCACGGAAGATGTACCAGAGCATACCGTTTTTATCATCATGACAGATGGTATGGAAAATGCAAGCCATATGTACAGCAGTGATAAAGTAAAGCAGATGATTCAGCGTCAGCGGGAAAAATACGGATGGGAGTTTCTGTTCCTCGGCGCAAATATTGATGCGATTGAAACAGCCAATCATTTTGGAATTAACGCAGATAAAGCTGCCAATTATCAATGTGACTGCGAAGGAACTGCATTGAATTATGAAGTATTAAATGATGCCATATCTGCTGTTCGGTGCAATGCAGCGCTTGATTCTAGTTGGAAGAAGCGAATTGATAAAGATTACCAAAAACGTGGACAACATACTCGTGCATAGAGTGTATACTGATGAAATTAGATGAGCTTATCCATTTTACAAATTAAGGGGAACATATGAAAAAGAAAAAACGGATTTTTATTCTGATCATTGCGGTTCTCATAATAATAGGTTCCGGTGTCTATCTCGGAACCTATTATCATGCTGTTGACATTGAAAATGATCTGACAACTTCGGACACGATACAGGTAAAAGATTTCAATCAGGGAATCTTTTTTCGATGGTCCTGGAACAACAGATGCCCTGATCTTTTATCCCGGTGCAAAAGTGGACACAGCCGCCTACGCACATTCCGAATTCTTTTTCAAATATGAAAATGGGAAACATAAACCAGGAGTCTCATTAGCATAAAATAGGAAGTCCAAAATAGTAATTGCGAAAAGATCTGACCTGCGATACTATTATAATAACATGATAATCATTTTATAACAGGAAGGCAGAAGCATTTATGGTAAAAAAGAAAAAACTGCCAATTGGCATCGAAAGCTTTGAAGAGCTTCGGAAAGAAGATTTTTATTACGTTGATAAAACAAAGTTAATCGAACAACTATTAAATAAATGTGGAAAAGCGAATCTATTTACCCGTCCACGTCGCTTTGGGAAATCATTGAATATGAGTATGCTTCGTCATTTCTTTGAAATCGGAACAGATCCTGCATTATTTGAAGGACTTTACATTTCTGAAAATCCAGCATTGTGTGAAGAGTATATGGGAAAGTTTCCAGTTGTATCGATCAGTTTAAAAGGTATCAATTCCAGCTCATTTGACGGAGCATGTAGATTACTGAACAAGGTCATAAACGAAGAATGCAGACGTCTGGGATTCCTGGAAGAAAGTCAAAATCTTACGGAAAATGAAAAAAGTATTTTTCGCGAATTACTTAAAAGTAATTTAGCTGAAGATACACTGGTTTACAGCCTGAGAGAACTGACTGAGCTTCTGGAAAAACATTACGGTCAAAAGGTTATCGTTCTTATTGACGAATACGACGTTCCACTTGCCAAAGCAAACGAACACGGATATTACGATGAAATGACTCTTCTCATCCGAAATCTTTTCGAAAATGCATTAAAAACAAATGATAGTCTCAAATTTGCAGTTCTTACAGGTTGCCTTCGCGTTGCAAAAGAAAGCATTTTTACGGGATTGAATAATTTTAAAGTATTTCCTATCACCAAAGTGATGTTTGATGAATGCTTTGGCTTCACGGACGCTGAAGTGAAAGATATGCTTCACTATTACCAGCAGGATGAACTGTACAACACTGTAAAAGAATGGTATGACGGATACCGTTTTGGAAATGTAGATGTCTATTGTCCCTGGGATGTCATTAATTACTGCGACGAACATTTAGATGATCCTTCTGCAAAACCAAGAAACTATTGGTCAAATACAAGTGGAAATGATATCATCCAACATTTTATCACAGATATCTATAGTGGAAGGGATACAGCAAAAGCGGAATTAGAGCGTCTGGTAAATGGAGAAGCTATTCAAAAAGAAATCAGTGAAGAATTAACCTATAAAGAATTATACACGTCTATCGAAAATATCTGGAGTACACTTTTTATGACCGGATATCTGACACAGCGAGGAGAAGCTGAGGATAACCGCTATAATCTTGTCATTCCGAACCGGGAAATTCGGAATATTATGACTGAGCATATTATGAAAATGTTCAAATCGGATGTTTCAAAAGATGGCGCAATGGTTGATTCTTTCTGTAATGCACTTTCAGAAGGAAAACCAGAAATAGTCGAAACTCTGTTTACCGAATATATGAAAAAGACCATCAGCGTTCGAGATACTTTTGTCAGAAAGCCGATAAAAGAAAACTTTTATCATGGTATTTTATTAGGAATCCTAAGTTTTAAAGGTGAATGGATTGTTAAATCAAACAAAGAAGCCGGAAATGGTTTCAGTGATATTCTGATCTGGATTGATGATTTGAATATCGGTATTGTAATTGAAATAAAATATGCTGAAGTTGAATCGTTGGAAGAAGAGTGCCAAAAAGCACTCCATCAGATTAATGCTAAAGATTATATCAGTGTGTTTTATAAAGATGATATTCGCACTATATTGAAATATGGAATTGCCTGCAATCGTAAAAAATGCAGAGTTTTGATGGAAAAATAACATATTTTTGCAAAAATAAAAGAATACACAATCTATATTTAAATCCAGTGCCAAAACTGCGAGCAGGGGATGAACTTTCCAAAGTTCTTTCCCTGCTCTTTCCACATTCATTTATTCCATCACTTCCCCAATCACCTTCATCATCTCATCCACCCGGAACGGTTTCATAATAAACCCATCCATCCCGGCATCCAGCGCATGTTTTCGGTCTTCCTCAAATGCATTTGCAGTCATGGCAATGATTGGAATCTGTGCCTTCTTCACATCTGCAAGCTGACGGATTTTCTTTGTCGCTTCGTATCCATTCATCCGTGGCATCTGTACATCCATCAGGATAAACTGATATGTGCCTGCTTCCTTATCTTGAATTTCTTCCACACAGGCGCATCCATCCGGAACCCAGTTCACAAGAATCCCTTTATTTTTCAAAACTTCCATGGCAATTTCTGCATTTAATTCATTATCTTCCACCAAAAGTACATGCATTCCGTCAAGACCTATTTTGTATTCCTTTGCTTTATCTGATTGATGAAGCTGATTTTCCGTTGCAATCCGAAGGGGAAGTGAAATCTGTATTTTGGTTCCCTGACCGGAATTACTTTGGATTATCACATCACCATGCATCAGATCTACCAGTTTCTTCACAATCGCAAGTCCAAGCCCTGTTCCTTCAGTCTTGCTCTCGGTAGAAGTTCGCTCTCTTTCAAATGCCTCAAACGCATGTTTCTGAAATTCTTCAGTCATACCGATTCCGGTATCCTTTATCGTGAATTTGTATTCGGCAAATCCAGGTGCGATCATTCTCTGGACGCAGCTAAATGTGATCGTTCCTCCCGCTGGGGTAAATTTAACTGCATTATTCAGTACATTTACCAGTACCTGCTGCAGTTTTGTCGCATCACACCATACCAGTGGATTCTCTATTTGATCCTCAACTTTGAAATCAATCATTCCCTTTTGGATGCTGTATTCGAGCATCATTTTCAGATTTTCTTCCATTTGCTTCAGGTCAGTTACCATCTCCACAATTTCTGCCTTTCCACTTTCGATTTTAGACAGATCCAACACATCATTGATGATCTTCAGAAGAATCTCACCAGATGCCTGAATTTTGGAAATTGCATTTTTTACAATTTCTTCATCATCCGGATGTTCTGCAATGATATCAGAAAATCCAATGATTGCATTCATCGGGGTACGGATATCATGGGACATATTTGCAAGGAAAGCATTCTTGACCTCACCGGCTACTTTCGCTTTCCGTGTCGATTCTTTTTCCAGTTCCAATGCTTTGGACAGTCTTTTCCGGTGTTCAAACTCCATCTGATCTTGCTGGTGCTCCACCATGAACAGGTAGGAGAGCAGTGCTCCGATTACCAGGCAGTACGGTTGGAACGGATACGCCCCATAAAGTGGAATGATATAGGTATTTACCAAAATTCCGATCAGTGGGACTGCTGAAAACAGTGCCGATTTTATGAGATATCTGACACCCTTTGTATTGTTCATGAATAAAATGAAGAATGTCTGTGCAAATGTATAAACGTAATAAAACAGATTGAGTACGGCAAACACTCCGAAAAATGTACCGCGTATATAGGTCCGGTTCCGTGAAAATCTCCAGACAATTCCCGTCGGAACTGAGAGAAGCACCATCAGAACCAGGAGAATGAACGGAATCATTTCCGCAAATCTTTGCTTCTTTGAACGGTTAATCCCCATATAACTCTGCATAAACAAATGCCACACATATGGCATGATTACATAAACCAGATAAAATAAAAACACAACCAGCTTAAACTGCAAAAAGTTTCCTGACTTACCTAAGAGTTCTTTCATAAACAATGCATCCATTAACACATAAAGCTCTACCATGCCAATAAAGATCATCGTATATTTTTTACTCGGGCTCCATGTAATATAATACCGGCTCCTTAAAAAGATGATCGTCAGTATTATCATCATAAATATTGCGTTGCTCAAATAAATACTACTCATTTTCCAGTCCCTTTTTCTTTCGTTTTGTCTCATTATTTCTTTCATTATTGTATACTTTTTCTATGCGTTTCGCAATCCATATGTTATACTATTGAGTAAAGGTATCTCAAGGAGGATTTTACAAATGAAAATAGCAGTAACATACGAAGGCGGATCTATTTTCCAGCACTTCGGAAAGACAGAAACTTTTAAAATGTATGAGGTAGAAGACGGAAAGATCACTTCCATGCAGATTGTTCATGCTGGTGGCGCCGGACACAGTGCGCTTGCAGGATTCCTTTCTGAGCAGAGTGCAAATGTTCTGATCTGTGGCGGTATCGGAGAAGGTGCACAAGAAGCGCTGAAAGAAGCCGGTATCAAAGTTATATCCGGTGCAGCAGGAGAAGTAGATGCGGCAGTGAATGCCTATCTTGCAGGAGAACTGGAATCTGCAGGTACAAATTGTGACCATCACCACGAAGAAGGTCATTCCTGCTGTGGACAGCATGAAGAAACAGCAACAGAAGAAGCTTCTGCTGAAGAAGAACATTCCTGTGGCGGACACTGCAGTGGATGCAGCGGATGTGGTGGCGCACATGTGCCGGATTTTGAAGGTCCGAATGTCGGAAAGACCTGCCGTACCCATTACAGAGGTACCTTTGATGATGGTACCCAGTTTGATTCTTCCTATGACCGCGGAGAGCCATTGGAATTTGTATGCGGAGCCGGACAGATGATCCATGGTTACGATAAAGCCGTTGCAACAATGGAAGTAGGACAGACCATCAACATCCATCTGATGCCTGAAGAAGCTTACGGCATGCCGGATCCACGCGCCATTTTCACGCTGGAAATCGCACAGCTTCCCGGATCAGAAGATCTGGAAGTCGGTGCACATGCATATCTGACCAACCAGTATGGACAGCCATTCCCGGTAACCGTAACCGAAAAGACAGAAACCAACATCACATTTGATGCCAACCATGAGATGGCTGGAAAAGAACTGAACTTCCAGATCGAACTGGTAGAAGTAAAATAGTAAATATGAAAAGTGATTTAAGCGCCCCTTTTATTTCGTCATAAAGGAGGCGCTTAAATACTAAGATTATATTTTTGGAAATCGATAATTAGACAACGGAAAGGAGATTTGCCCGTGCCAGATTCAGAATTAAAAACATATCCATGGAATCCAACCGTAAAAAAGAAAGCCCGCCACGTGTTCATGCTGAGATGGTTGATCGTCATCCTGGCTGCCGCTGCAATCTTTTTTCTGACCTATCAGAAACTCACTACCAATGTCTGGGGACTTACGGCTTTCCTTTGCCAGATTCTTGCCGTTATCGAACTTGCTTTCGGGCTCCAGTTTGTAGAAGCCGGATGGAGCAGAAAGATATCGAGTAGAATGCCACTGGACGAACACTATGAGTATGCACTTTATATATATCATATACAATCTGTCCGCGATCTTGCTACGAATAACCGCATGCTGCTCCTGATTGCAAGCCTTGAAATCCAGCTTGGGAAATACGATCATGCTACACAGACAATTACACAGATTTCTGTTGGAAAATGCACACCGGTCCAGTTAAAACAGTTGTATTATATGCAGATCTTACTGGCAGCAGAAGTGGGAGATACTGATACAAAAAATCAATTTTTAACCCGTTATACAGGAATTCCTGACACAAACGGTGAATATCCATCTGAAGCAGAACTTACCGCCTGGATTGAAGCAGAAGAAATGGACAGACTTATTTCTGCATTAAAAAAATTCACTCCGACAAGAAAAGAGCATATCCTGCGTACTTGTCTGATTACAATCGTTCTGGCATACAGTACCTTTTTCTACGGTGCATGGTATGGTATCAATAAAAGCGCAGGATATGCAATCCGCTATTATTTTGCTGAAATATCCGCCATCTGCGTTTCCGTCACCTTGTCCTGTCTGCTGATCTGGGGCATGATCTGTCTGTATAAAAAGCAAAAAAGCCTTCTTAATAGGAAAGCAGCCAGACGAATAATTGCCGTTTCTTATGCCGCACTGACTCTTTTCTTACTTTCTCTGATTGGTTACAGCTTTTTAATTGTGAGCTTTGGCGTAGAAGGAACGGAAACCGTAACCGGTCAAGATCAGCATTATATTTATCTTTCCGTACAGCCTGATTACGGAATCGCTACACAGTACCGAACTGATAACCTGATTTATATGCAAAAAACGGGTTTGTTTTTGCCGAATACAGGCACTTTAACAGAATCCCCTGTACCGGATTCTGACCCGAATGATTCGGAAACACAAGATAGTAGTACCACTGATTCTACCGAAAATTCTCCGGCACAGGAATCCCAGAAAGCTTCACCGCTTCAGGACGAAATGCGTGCTGTGTATCAATATATCCAGCAACAGAATCCCCTTCCGGGTATGAATTTCACTTACACGGCAAATGCAAAGGGAGAAAATTACGCGGTCCTCTCTGAGACAACAGAAGAGAAGGATGGCACAACAGTAAATGTCAATTACTGTCTGTATGATAACGGTTCTAAGACAGATGAAAATAATAATACTTTCGAAGAATTGGTTCTGGAAAAGGTATATCCGGATGGTGGATATGAGACAGAACTGGTTGATTTCTATCTGGTAAATCCGGAGACTTTGGAAGTTATAGATGAGCAGAAATCAAGCTGGTAATTCTATTTATCCTATTTAAAAAATACTTACCAAATGATAAAATAAAGTAAAGAGCAGAGTCATTCGAAGGTATCTCTGCTCTTTTACTTTATATTTTCTCCTCAAATAATGTCAGAAAATCCTGTAATTCCGCCGGCATCCTGCCTTTCCTCCATGCAAGAAGAATTTCAGTTGTAAGATCAGCTCCAGTAATATCATATGCTTTTAATTTATTAGTGAGCTTCAGCATAGACTCCGGAAGAATCGCAATTCCCAGTCCCTTTTCTGCCATCGTCATTGCAGTGCGGGCATCCTCACAGGCAAAATAAATATCACAGACCAGTCCGGCACCCTCAAATGCGGCAAGCATATATTTGCGGTAGCGGTGGGAGAGGATTAAGGGTTGTTCGGAAAGTTCCCGCAGACTGATGGATGTATGTCCCTGCAACAGAGGGTGATCAGGAACTGCCATCACAAGCAGCTTCTCCCGGGAAAGAGACTTGGTTTCACAGCCATTTAACACAATTGGTGTGCGAAGTGTAGTCAGATCGATCATTCCATTTTCCAGCTGATCTTTCAGTGTAAATGTAGATCCTTCATGTACATCAAAATGAATTTGAGGATATTTTTTTGCAAAGTAAAGCAGATATTCGGACATCATCGATACAGTGGATGGTGTGATCCCTATGTGCAGGGTAGCTGCCTGACCGGATTTGACAACCTCCTGTTTGGTCAGATCTGCAAGCATCAGAAGATTACCGGCCTGCTCATAAAGCGTCTTTCCGGCATCTGTAAGCGTAATTTTCTTTGTACCTCGCAAAAAGAGTGATACCTGTAATTCTTCCTCCAGCATCTTCATCTGATAGCTCAGCGGTGGCTGGGTCATGTGAAGAACTCTTGCTGCACCGCTGATCGTTCCGGCATCTACAATCGCACGAAAATATTCCAACTGTCTGATTTCCATAAAAATGTAATTCATCTCCTGATTATTTAAAAATGAAAATATATTATCCATATGATTTTTATTGAATTATCATACAAAAACAATAATTTACATATATATTACATCATGTTAGAATTAAAAAGCAAGAAAAATAAAAAGGAATGAATTTACAAATGAAACGAGTCGATTTTGAAAATGGAACGATAACCAGCAATATCCTTGGGGCATCGCTCCCGATGCTGGTTGCCCAGATTTTAAGTTTACTTTATAACATTGTAGACCGGATTTATATTGCACGTATCCCGCACATCGGAACTGCAGCACTTGGTGCAGTCGGTCTTTGTTTCCCGGTAATTGTCATCATTACCGCATTCAGCAATCTATTCGGAAGCGGCGGTGCACCATTATTTTCGATTGAGCGCGGCAAAAATGAGCCACAGGAAGCGAAAAAAATTATGAATATTTCTTTTTCCATGGTCTGTATCTGTGCCATTGTACTCATGGTAATTGGCTTTTTATTTGCCCGCCCGATCCTGATACTGTTTGGTGCCTCAAAAGACGCTCTGATCTATGCATATCCGTACCTGATGCTTTACCTGATCGGAACTCTGCCTTCTATGATTGCAACCGGTATGAACCCGTTTATCAATGCACAGGGATATTCAACCATCGGCATGCTTTCAGTTACCATAGGGGCAGTAACGAACCTGCTGCTTGACCCGTTGTTTATTTTTGTGTTCGGGCTTGGCGTGCGCGGTGCCGCAATTGCAACGGTCATTTCTCAGACACTTTCTGCTGCATTTGTCTTTTTCTTTCTTACAAAGAAAGCAGAACTGAAAGTGAGGCTCCTCAAAAAAGAGGAACTTGCCAGCTGTACAGCTTATGCAAAAAACATTGTAAGCCTGGGAACTGCCGGATTTATCATGCAATTGACAAACAGTCTGGTAACGATTGTCTGCAACAATGTACTTTCCGTCACAGGCGGAGATATCTACATTTCTGTTATGACCATCGTATCCAGTGTCAGACAGCTTGTAGAAACTCCGATTTATGCAATCAACGAAGGAACTTCGCCAATCCTGAGTTACAATTATGGTGCAAGACGCCCATGCCGTGTAAGAAAAGCCGGTGCCATGATGGCACTTATGATTCTCGGATACACAGCTGTGATGTGGAGTATTATCATCATCGCGCCGAAAACCCTGATCGGAATTTTCAGTTCGGATGCTACGTTGATGAAAGATGCAGTTCCTGCCCTGAAGCAGTATTTTGCAGCGTTTATCTGCATGGATATGCAATACATTGGCCAGACGGTCTTTAAATCCCTGAATAAGAAGAAGCATGCAATCTTTTTCTCACTACTTCGGAAGGTATTTATCGTCATGCCTCTGACATATCTGATGCCGTATGCCCTGCATATGGGCACGGACGGCGTATTTCTCGCTGAGCCGGTTTCTAACGTCATTGGTGGAGGATTATGCTTCATCACCATGTTACTTACCGTATTGCCGGAATTAAAGCGTATGGAACGGAAGAATGCGCTCTATGAGACAGGCACGATCTTATAAATGCGTAAACCACTGTCAAGCTGTAGCAAATTTCGTTATATCGAATTATAAATCTACAATATTTCAGGAGAAAATGACAAATGAGCAGTAGAGAAGTAATAGAAAATGTACAAGCAGATCTCTTTGCAATACAGGATCTTGCTTATCGGGATTTTCAGGCAAAACTGATGCCAACAGTCAATAAGGAAACCGTCATCGGTGTGCGGACTCCTTCTTTGCGCGCATACGCAAAAAAGTTCGGTAAAACAGACAATGTTTCTGCATTTCTTGAAGTGCTTCCACATAAATATTATGAAGAAAACAACCTTCATGGACTGCTGATTGAACAGATTAAAGCGTACCCATCCTGTATTGCCGCACTGGACCGTTTTCTCCCGTATATAGATAACTGGGCAACCTGTGATATGATCGCGCTCCGGACAGTAAAAAATCATCTGGACATATTTATCCAGGAAGTCTGCCGCTGGATAGCATCGGATCACCCGTATATCGTCCGTTTTGGAATTGGAATGCTGATGCGGTATTATCTGGATGAACAGTTTAAACCGGAATATCCCAAAAAGGTAGCCGAAGTTAAATCGGACGAATATTATGTAAACATGATGCGTGCCTGGTATTTTGCTACCGCTCTTGCAAAGCAGTATGACCAGATCATTCCTTATCTGGAAGAGAAAAGGCTGGACACCTGGACACATAATAAGACGATTCAGAAAGCAATTGAAAGCTACCGGATCACGCCGGAACAGAAGATCTATTTAAGGACATTAAGAGTAAAAAAATAATAAAATGCCATCATCATATCAGTCACATCGATGAAATGATGATGGCATTTTATTATTCACCAATTTATCATTTGTAAAAATTTATCCATATTAGGATATTATTTAACCGTATTTTGACAATTTACGGTTCCCGCAATTTTACAACATTTGCAGCACTACGTCGTCTGTCTTCATCGATTGCAGCGTAGTGCTTTTTCGTTGTATTGACATCTTTGTGCCCCAGAACATCCGCTACCAGGTAAATATCCCCCGTTTCCTTATAAAGGGCAGTACCATAGGTACTTCTGAGCTTATGTGGCGTGATTCTTTTATTTGTAATCTGACTGGCATACTTTTTAACCATATTTTCAACCGCCTGTACACCGATCCGGCGCTTTTGGGTTGATAAAAACAGAGCATTTTCATAGCCAGCAAGGGGCGTTACCGCTTTACGGTATGTCTCCAGATAATTGCGAAGTGCTTTTTCCACCTCTTCACCAAAATAAACAACCATCTGGCTTCCACCTTTTCGTGTCACCATGACCCCATTATTGTTGAAATCCACATCTGACAGGTCCAGTCCAACTAACTCCGATACTCGAATACCTGTTCCAAGTAGAAGAGTAATGATCGCAATATCACGTTCTTTCGTCTTATTATAATAGGAGAGTGCCTGACCGGTTAATTTGGAACCACAGGATTCCACATAATCCAAAAGCTTTGCAACCTCATCGGTATCCAAACGTATGATCGCCTTGTCATGTAACTTCGGCATATCTACAAATAAGGTCGGATTTTTCTGAATTATCTGTCTTTTAAAGAAATAATTATAAAAGCTGCGTAATGCAGACATTTTGCGGAATAAGCCGCGTTCAGAGTTTGTGACCTGTTTGGTTTCTTTGGTATGAACATCTGTAGTATCATAGACCTTCAGATATTCCAGATATTCCTCAATATCAACCGGCTGAATAGCTTCCAAATCCTGTACCTGAAAGTCCTTAATTGAGTGATGTTTATAAACAGGATTTTCTTCAATTAAAAACTGAAAGAACAAACGGATGTCATATGCATACGATATTCGTGTCTTTGGTGATGTGGTTGGTTCAATGGCACGAAAATAATCACGTGCAAAGTCAGGCATGGTGTTTAAAACACCACGAAGACGAATAGTATTATCAATATAAGTTTCTTCCTGGTATGTTTTTGTATCAGATGGCATGATCCTAAGAACCTCCTAAATTCCATAAATTTCCCCGATATAGGTATGATTATAGCATGGTTTCGGAAGATTTGTCTATATCTTTTGGAAAAATCGGTATTTGTCGTATAGATTGGTTATTCAAAATACTGCTGTCCCAAGACAACTTTTTGCCAGGGACAGCTAATTATAATTACTAGCACGGTCTGTTTCCTTTTTCAAATGGATATTCAATCCCCCAGTCTTTTCTAAGTCCATCCATCTGTTCCATGATGCGAATACTTTCTTCATGCGGCATTTCCGTACATTCAAGTTTTCCTTCACGGATAGCCTTCATAGAAGCGCGTACTTCATATTCAAACCCTGTGATCTGTTCTGGCATTGTAATTTCCCTTACAAATTCCCGATCCGGTGTATATACTTTTACCGCTGTAATATCATTAATATTTTCCGCAATCAGATACCCCTTGGTCCCATATATCATACCATATTGTTCTGTACCGGTAAGTGCACTGCTTTGTATAGAAGCCATCGATCCATTTTTGTATTTCAGAATAATGGAATTCTGTGCATCCACTCCACTGTCAAATTTTACGCAGGAAGAAAGCGTTTCTTCAACATCATCGCCTAAAACCATGCTTGCAAAATTCAGTGGGTAAATACCTACATCTAATAGTGCTCCACCGGCAAGCTTCGGATCAATCAGACGTTCTTTTGTATGCATATCATATCCGAGATTTGCTGAAATCCCCTTTATTTCTCCGATTTCACCACTTGCAATAATATCATCGATTATTTTACGGGATGGAAGGTATCTTGTCCAAATTGCCTCTGTAATAAAGACTTCTTTTTCCTTTGCGAGAGCAAATACTTCTTTTGCTCCAACAGCATTTACAGTAAATGGTTTTTCACAAAGTACCGGTTTCCCATGATTGATACAAAGTTTGGCATGTTCTATATGAAACGGATGTGGTGTCGCGATATAAATCAACTCTACTTCCGGATCATTTACCAGTTCTTCGTATGAGCCATATGCCTTTTCAAATCCCCATTCTTTGGCAAATTTCTGCGCTCTGTCAAGATTTCTTGCAGCAATGGCATATGCAGCCGCATCGTCCATACCGTCCAGTGTTTTCGCCATATTTGCTGCAATTCGCCCAGCACCGATAATTCCAACTTTCATCTGTTCCATTTCTTTACACTCCTTTTTTCACATATTATTCTACATGGAAATCCATCCAAATGCATTCGCCACAGAACTGATCAAAATAATCAGAACAAAGATTGGACACAGATATTTAATCATAACAGCAAAAATCTTCTTTCTGCGGAATGTATTTTCTCCATGAATAATCTCTTCTTCTATCTTCTTTACCCCAACAACTCTAGCTACCAAAAGGCTTGTCATCAGTGCCGCGATCGGCATCATTACCGAATTAGTCAGAAAATCAAAGAAATCCAGGAACTGCATACCAATAATTTTCACAAATGCAAGTGGTCCATATCCAAGTGAAGATAAACTTCCTAATACTATCATGATCACACCAACAAGCACAGTAGACTTTTTACGACTCCAGCCGATTTCATCTTCAAATGTAGATACTGCACTCTCTGTCAATGCGATTGAGCTTGTCAGCGCAGCAAAAAGAACAAGCAGAAAGAACAGAATTCCAATTGCTGTTCCCAATCCCATATTCTCAAACACCTTTGGTATTGTAATAAACATCAGTGCCGGCCCTGCCTGTAACGTATCCGGATTTCCACCTGAAAACGCAAATACGGCTGGGATGATCATAAGTCCTGCCATAATTGCAATCGCTGTATCAAATACTTCTACATTTCTTGTAGAATCTTCAATCGAAATATCTTTTTTCATATAAGAACCAAATGTAATCAAAATTCCCATAGCGATCGATAGGGAATAAAACATCTGTCCCATAGCAGCTACCACAGACATCCATGAGAAATTCTTTAGATTTGGCACCAGAAAATACTTCACGCCTTCCATTGCACCTGGTCGTGTTACTGAGTAAATGGTAATGATCAGCGAAAGCACGATCAAAATCGGCATCATAAACTTTGAAACACGCTCAATTCCATTCCGAACACCTGCATAAATAATAATCAGTGTAATCAGACAGAATATGATAAAACAGATTTCTGTAGAAAATCCATTTGAAATAAACTCTGAAAAATATCCATCTTGAGCCAGACTACTGCTGTTCCCTTTTATATATTCCAAAAGGTACTTGATAACCCATCCTCCAATTACAGAATAATATGGTACAATCAGAACCGGAATAATCGCATTAATCCATCCACCAAAAGAAATCCATTTTGACTTTCCAAAAGATTTGAACGCACCTACCGGACTTTTTCTTGTCATACGGCCAATTGCTGATTCAGCAATTATCATCGTATAACCGAAAGTAAGAGCTAACAGAATATAGATAAGCAGAAAAATTCCTCCGCCATATTTCGCCGCAAGATAAGGAAACCTCCAGATATTTCCAAGACCTACAGAAGCTCCTGCTGCTGACAGTACATATCCTAATTTACCGGAAAATGTACTCCTTTTTTTATGATTATCCATAACAAAATCTCCTCTTTTATTCTAAAATTAAATACACCTGTTTGATTTTATCATGATAATCCTTTAAAGTCACTAGTAAAATCAAGTATAGCCTTAAAAATATAAAATAAGTTTTGTCTTATAATTCATCCATACATTCCGTGTATTCTTTTAAAACCTGTTCCAGTAATAATTTCTTAGTATAAAATTAAAAAGTCCGGAAAGACTAAGACGGGGTGAGCGATGGGATCTTGGTTAGAGACCTTAAGAATGTCTTAGTCTTTTAGACTTTTATAAAAAATAGAGTGTATATAATGTGCTGTCAGGCAGATTATTCGCTGCTACCTGACAGCACAGATGGTCTTTAATAAACAGAATCATCTCCATAATACGAAACAACCAGATAGTCTCCTTCCTGGAGATTATTCCTGTCTTTTAAACTTAAATGATTTGCTTCTGCCAGCTCATCCATATATTCATATATGGAATCTTCTGTTCGTCTGTATCTTTGTGCAATGCTCCAGAGTGAATCCCCTTTTTCAAGCTGGACACTTTTATAATATCTCTCTCCGGAAGGTTCTTCAGCTTTGCTATCGTGCGCACTGGAGAAAAAGCTTCCAAATCCAAAACTCAATGACATAACCATCACCAGAGCCGCAATCCCTGTCACAAACCGTCTGATAGAATTCGTCTTACGGTGCTTTGCATAATGACAGTGCTTCTGTCCTTTTGCTCCTGCATGATATCGATCTGCATACATATCTTTTCTTTTCTCTGATCTCATGATAATGACCTCCCTTTTCTTCTGTAATCTTTTCAGTTCTCCTATATACCAGAAAGCATGTTCTCGAACAACTGTTCTATTACCAATATACAGCAAGAACATACGTTTGTCAATATGTAAATCGAACGTATTTTCTAAACATTTGTTTGCTATTTTTTCTTCTGTATGATATGATAATTTTAATAGTTCAGATAATAATTCAAATTGATATAGATACAGATTTAGGAGGTCTTTTATGAGTAAAGGTAATATTAGCAAGAAACAGGAAGAGATACTTGAATATATTAAGTCCCAGATCCTGCAACGTGGTTTTCCACCGGCTGTACGTGAGATCTGTGATGCTGTGAATCTGAAGTCAACTTCTTCTGTACACTCTCATCTCGAGACTCTTGAGAAGAACGGATACATACGACGTGACCCAACCAAACCACGTGCAATCGAGATTCTGGATGATTCATTTAATCTCACAAGACGTGAGATGATTCAGATTCCGATCGTAGGTCATGTAGCTGCAGGAGAACCGGTTCTTGCACAGGAGAATATTGAAGATTACTATCCTGTTCCTACTGAATATATTTCATCAAATAAAGAACTCTTTATGCTGAAAGTTCAGGGTGAAAGTATGATAAATGTCGGTATACTGGATGGAGATTATGTCATTGTGGAAAAGCAGGCAACTGCAGAGAACGGTGACATGGTTGTTGCTCTGATTGATGACGGTGCAACGGTAAAGACGTTTTACCGAGAAGAAGGTGTGATCCGTCTTCAGCCGGAGAATGATGCAATGGAACCATTTATCCTTGAAGATGTTACGATTTTAGGGAAAGTTGCTGCTGTTATGCGCTTCTTCCATTAATTTTTAAAAAACAGATGATTACTTGCAGAAGCATCTCAGATAGAAGTGCTTTGCAAGTAATCACCTGTTTTTTATATATGTTCTTCTCCATATCCCTTTTTCTCTTACTATCATAAATATTTTTTTAATGCATCAAAAAAGCCGGATAAGATGTACAGGTATTCTCAACCTGTCATCTTATCCGGCTTTTGTTCCATTGAACAGCTCACCCTTCGATGCTCGTATCTATATATGACATATTCAGATGATTCAGTCAGTACTGTTTTCTACTATTTTTTTGCAAGTTCGTACATTGCTGCTGCCGTAATCTGCAGTGCACGGAGAAGCTTTTCTACTTCCACATGTTCATCTGGCTGATGGATTACGTCTGCTTCACCTGGAAATACCGGTCCGAATGCAACCATGTTCTGGAATTTCTTTGCGTAAGTTCCACCACCGATTGCAAGTGGTTCCAAGTGCTCGCCAGTCTCTTCTTCATATACATGAACGAGCTTTGTCACCAGTTCAGAGTCTTTTGGTACATAGAGAATTTTGTGATTATTTTTCCGGAGCACATCGAATGTGTAACTGTTGATATGATTGATCAGTGTATCATCAACAACTTTCGGATCTGCATTTTTTGGATAACGGACATCTAATGTAAAATAGGTCTCTTCTCCATCATAATAAACAATACCAAGGTTTACGGTTGTCTCACCAGTTTCTTCATCCACATAATGTACTCCCAGTGATTCTCCATTTGTCTCCGCTCCGATCTCTTTCAGAAGAAATTCCATCAGTTGCTGGAATTCTCCACCAAATTCATTCTCTTTCACTGCATTCAAAAGAAGAATTGCTGCATTTACACCAAGATGCGGGGTACTTCCATGTGCACTTCTTCCCACTGCTTCAACGATTGTTTTTCCGTTTTCATGCGTCACAGTGATTCCTTCTGTCTCTGCTACCTTAATGTCTCCTTTTACGATCAGTTTACAAGTTGGAATCACGACATTGTCAGCAATTCCACCACCAAAATATTCCACTTCGATATGACCTTTGTCATAAACCTTAGAACCACCTTTGATGCCGGTCGTTCCTTTTTCACAGAAAATAACCGGAAAATCTGCATCCGGAGTAAATCCGATCGTCGGCATCTCATATCCGTTCTCTACGTAATACGCCGCGCATGAAGAGCCACATTCCTCATCAGATCCAAAAATAACACGGATTCTACGGTCAATTGGAAGATTCAGGTCACGGATCGCCTTCAATGCGTAAATTGATCCAATGATCGGTCCCTTATCATCCAGACATCCTCTTCCCCAAAGAATTCCATCGTGGATCTCGGCACCATAGGCAGGATAAGTCCAACCGGTATCGCCAGCCGGTACAACGTCTACATGGCCAAGAACGCCTACCATCTCTTTTCCTTCTCCATATTCTACCCAGCCTATACGATTGTCTGCCTGCCCAACCTTGAAGCCAAGCTTGCGGCCAAGTTCAAGGGCATCTTCCAGAGCAGCCTTCGGTCCCGGACCATATGGCGCGTCTGGCTGTGCCTCACCACGCACGCTTTCAATTCTCATGTTCTGTTGGATTCCAGCAAGAATTTCTTCCTTCATCTCCATAATCCTGCTGTTTAATGCTTCATAACTCATTATTACATTCCCCACTTTCTTGTGTATTCCATCTGTATTCTATTATACACGATACATCTTTAGAAACCAAATAATAATTTAACAAATCTGCTCCGAATCCAGCACGATCGTAAATGGACCGTCATTTAAAAGAGATACCTTCATATCCGCGCCAAAGTTTCCTCTTTCCACAACCGGGATCACTTTCTTACATTCTTCAATAATATATTCATACAGTTCATTTGCCATATCCGGTGCACCTGCCTCAATAAAACTTGGGCGGAATCCTTTTTTACAGTTTGCATATAAGGTAAACTGGGAAATCAGAAGAAGTTCTCCATCCACATCCTTTAGGGCAAGATTGGTCTTTCCGTTCTCATCTTCAAAAATGCGAAGTCCTGTCAACTTCTTTACCATTTTGTCTGCAATCACCCTGGTATCATCCTGTGCCACTCCGATCAGCACCATAAATCCTTTTCCAATCTTTCCGATCACTTCTCCTTCTACCGCAACCTCGGCATGTGTTACTCTCTGAATTACAAATTTCATGTTTTCTTGTCTCCTCTTTCTTCTCTTTATTTGACACTATAATGCCTGTGTTCCGAAATTATCAGAACATAAGTATTTTGCTACAGGTCTAAAAAACGAGGGATTTTTATTTCCCCCGTCTTATAACATTATAATCGCTGTTCTTACTCTTCCAAGCTTGCCTCTAATTCAAGAAAATCTTTGATAGCTTTCACACATCCGTCAACACCAAACTTGGAACTGTTTATACAAATATCATAACTTTCGGCATCGCCCCATTTTTTGTTGGTATAATAATTGTAATAGCTTGCCCTGCGTTTATCTGTCTTATGTATCAGCTCTTTTGCTTTGTTATCTGTCAGTTCATTCAGCTTTGCTACATTTTTAATCCTGTCTTCCAGATCTGCATGAATGAATACACTTAGTACATCATCCCGCTCTTCCAGTGCATAATCCGCACATCTTCCTACCAGTACACACGGTCCTTCCTCCGCAATCTTTTTGATCGCATCAAACTGCGCAAGGAAAATCTTGTGATTTAGTGGCATTTCATTGACAGAACCGGATGCAAATCCCATAGAATATGTATCCATTACCAATGAATAGAGAAAACTGTTCGTCGGTTTTTCATCATGTGTCTCAAAAAGCTCTTTGCATATCTTACTGTCCTTTGCTGCCCGTGACAACAATTCTTTATCATAAAACTCAATTCCCAGTTCATCTGCCAGACGTTTTCCAATCTCGCGTCCTCCGCTTCCAAACTGACGACCTATTGTTATAATTGTATGTGTTTTACTCATAAACGTCACGCTCCTTTGCAGGTCATTATTCCATGATTATCCTATACATATTATATAACAATTCATAATAAATGTATAGATTTTCATGACATTTTGCGTAGTTTTTTCAATAAATTTTCAAAATATTCCGGAAGTGGGGCATCAAATTCCATATATTTTCCGGTTCTCGGATGGATAATTCCAAGAATTTTCGCATGAAGTGTCTGCCCCTGTAGTGTCCATGGACATTTTGCCGGACCATATACACAGTCTCCAAGCAACGGATGATGGATACTTGCCATATGCACACGGATCTGATGTGTGCGACCGGTTTCAAGCTCACAGGCAATATAAGTATAATCGCCAAACCGCTCCAGGACCCGGTAGTGTGTCACTGCATTTCTGCCGTTTTTCTCATTGATACTCATTTTCTTCCGGTCAATCGGATGGCGTCCGATCGGCGCATTCACAGTACCGGAATCCTCTTTGATATTACCGTGTACAATCGCATGATAAATCCGCTTAATGCTGTGCTCTTTTAACTGCTCTGCAAGGATCTGGTGTGCGGTATCATTTTTACATACCAGAAGAGAACCGGTAGTATCCATATCGATCCGGTGTACGATTCCCGGACGCATTACACCGTTGATTCCTGAAAGCCGGTCTTTGCAATGATACATGATCGCATTGACCAGGGTTCCGGTATAATGACCTGCTGCCGGGTGCACTACCATACCTTTCGGCTTATTAACCACCAGGATATCATCATCCTCATAGAGAATATCCAATGGTATATTTTCCGGCAGGATATCCGGTTCCGTCAAATCCGGTATCGTAATCTGAATTTGATCTCCTTTTGCAACCTTATAGTTAGATTTGATTACTGTGGAATTTACCTTTACATTTTTTTCTTTTATCAGTTTTTGAATATAAGAACGGGAAAGCTCCGGCACTTTCTCTGTGAGAAATTTGTCGATTCTCTCCCCTGCATTTTCTTCACTCTGAAATTCTTTAATCTGCATGTTTCTGCTCCTGTCTGCGCGAATAAATAGAAAAATCTTCGTCCTTATAATAAAAAAAGATCAGCAGAACCAGAACGATAAACGTCACAGTCACATAAATATCCGCCACATTGAAAATCGGAAAATCAATCAGTGAAAAATAAAAAAAATCAACCACATATCCTCTGGTCAAACGGTCAATAAAATTCCCGATTGCTCCGGCTGTCAGAACGATCATACAGATTCTGAGTGGCAGATATCTTTTTTCTACCGGAGTTCTGCCATAAAACCAGCTCACAACAACAAGGATCACAATGGTCATGATGACAAAGAACCATCGCTGGTTCTGAAAAATCCCAAATGCAGCTCCTCTGTTTTCAAGATAATGCAATTCAAAAACATTATTCCACAACACAAATGCAGACTGCTCCTTCAAATGTGCAATTGCCAGAAGCTTTGTATACTGATCCAGAAGCACCAGGATTACGATTCCAAGTGCTGCAAAAATATATTGTTTTAACCCTGGTCTGTTCTTCATATGCTCTCCTTTACTGCTAATGCCATTAGATATACTTTCGGATTGTAACATAATAACGTCCCTTTTTTGTCTCGGAAAGAACTCCTTCGTACTGAAAACGTCCCATCTGTCTTACGGAAATGATATCGTTGTCCTTTACATGATATCCATTACTGGTAATCAGCTTTCCGTTTACATATACACGCCCAGCCTCAATCAATGCAGTAAGTTTACTTCTGGACGAAGAAAAAGCCAGTGAAAGAAGGGAATCCAGGCGTACTGACGCAACAGTCCCCTTAATCTCTTCGTACTTTGGCTCCCATTTAAAATCTGCATTTTCTACTTCTACGGCACGAACGGTTGTATGACGTACCCTGGTCAGTTCTTTTACAAGAAACTCCGTCAGTTCCTGATGTACAAAAACATAAGCTTCCTTATCGTGAATCAGAATATCTCCCGTCTTTGCCCGTGTGATCCCAAGGTTCAGAAGTGCACCCAGATAATCTCTGTGTGATAATTCCTCAGCAAATTTCGGCTGTAGCGGACTGATCTTCAGAATGCGGATCGGATATGTACTGCGGATACTTTCCTCATCCATATACATATAAAAAGCATCAGGTAGAAATGCTGCCATCTGACGCTCTGACGGATCATACCCGCCAAAGGTCCTGTATGGAACAGGGAAAGAATCCTTCGGCGTAGTATGTAATATATTCAGTTCATTCAGGTTCAGGAAATCGGAATACATAATGATTCCTCTCTGATAAGCATTGTTAGACAGCTCAATCAGACGTTTACGAAGTAAAGTCTCTTCTTTTTCCATACCCTGTCTTCTTTCTTCTAGTAACGGTTCTGGATCGGCACATCGAACGAAGTATTCAGAAGATCCTGCATATCGCCGGAAATATCAACATTTGCCGGTGTTACCAGAAAAATATAACTTGAAATCTTCTGAAGATTACCATCAATTGCAAAAGCAGATCCTGATGTGAAATCAATAATTCTCTGCGCGATCTCAAGATCCATACCTTCCAGATTCAAAATAACAGTTCTTCCCGCGAGAAGAGTCTCTGTAATCTCGCGTGTATCATCCATTGCGTTTGGTTTGATTACACAAACTTCCATTGCAGGAGCATTTCTGCGTGTAGAAGGCTGGCGCATCGGGGTGACTTTATTTGAACGACCTGATTTTTTAAGCTGATAATCTTCCTCTTCTTCTTCGTAAGCAGCCGGTTTATCTTTCTTTCCAAAAATATTCTTTTTTGGCTTCTCTTCTTCATATGACTCATCTTCAAAATCGTCATCTTCATCGTAGAAATCATCTTCATACTCATCATCGTCGCCGTTTAATTTCATAACGTCTAAAAACTTATCTAATACTCCCATTTTTCTTATACACTCCTATCTGTGGTATCTAAATCTGATGAGCATAATTTCGCTCGCCAAAAATTGCTGTCCCTATCCGAACCATGGTGGCTCCCTCTTCTATAGCAACTTCAAAATCATTGGTCATCCCCATTGAAAGAATACTCATGTTAACATTATCAACTTTTTCCTTTGCAATGTCAACAGATAATTTTCGTAAGTTTGCAAAATGTATACGATTTTCTTCCGGGTTTTCTACAAACGGAGCAATTGTCATCAATCCTTGTACTTTTATGTGTTGAAATCTGACAATTTCATGAATAAAATCCATAACTTCCTCTGGCATCAGACCGAATTTTGTATCTTCTTTTGCCATGTTTACTTCGAGAAGCACATTTACAACAATACCTTTTTTCGCTGCTTCTTTATCAATTGTTTCCGCAAGACGAATAGAATCAACAGAATGGATCAGCTCTGCCTTATCGATGATATATTTTACTTTGTTGCGCTGCAGATGACCAATCATCTGCCAGTGAATATCCTTTGGCATTATGTCATATTTTTCATCCAGTTCCTGCACTTTATTTTCACCAAAATAACGGCAACCGTAAGCATACGCTTCTTCCAGCATTTCTACCGGTTTGGTCTTGCTGACAGCAATCAGTGTTACATCCTCCCGTTTTCTGCCGGAGCGTTCGCATGCAGCGCATACACGTGCTTCCACATCTTTTAAGTTTTCTGTGATCATTTCTTTCACTCCATTTCTTATTGACTTACTATCTGATTATCCCGAACAGAATCTCCGTTCAGGGCAATATGATCATAATTGGATAGACTGTAGCTGTTTCCTTCTGCAATAATATAGTATTCATCACTCTCACTCAGGATCTGAACCTGCTTGAATACAGCATAGCCTTTATTGACATTATAAACTCCTTTGATGCTTTCGGTTTTCAAAAGATCCATCGTATCGGAAGATTCCGGCAACAAAAGAGTATCTCCTTTTTTCAGATTCTCTGTATCCAGATATGCAATACCTGATTCCGTATCCTCGTTAATGATCGTCACCGGAATAAATTCCGTTGTCGTCTTTCCTTTTTTGGTCGTCTGCCTGTAGACACCTTCGTTCTGAGAAGCCCCGCCGCTCGTGATATAATCTATCGGAACAGCATAACAGTCTTTCTCCGTTACCGAGGTTTTCGGAATCTTAAGCCCGGACTCGTCTTCCAGGATCAGTTCTATATTCACGAACCGTTCATCGGCATACCGGATCATGGAATCCTTAAAAGTAATATTGGCATAAATATCATTTTTCTTTTCCGTAAGTCGCATAGTTCCCCACAGGTCCTTATTATCCTTCAGAAATCTGACCTCAACAGAAAGGGAATCTTCCCCATTCATTTTTTGCTGGAAGGTTTGTGCCAGATCAGAGGTCAGGCGTACCGTTACCGTCCACTCTTCATCTGTGACCAGGCGATATACCGGCTGCCCTGCATCAATCTTCTGGTTGCCTGAAAGCTCTGTGACACTGTAATTTGCCTTATCAAACATCTCATCCGTGATATTGTCTGTCGTCAGATTTTCATAGCCATCTACCGAAAGCTCCACGATTCCGTCATCCGGGCTTTGAAATGCATCTACATTTCCGGACTGCAGAATAGAATTCAGCTGTGCGACCCTGCTCTGTGTCGTATTGTTCTGTAAGATCGCTGTTACTTCACTTTTCAGATTTGATGCCGTCTTAAACTCCTCCGGTGAATAGGATTCATTAAATCCCTGTGCCTTCAGCAGAATACTGTTCCATTCATCTGCATTCAGGGAAACTTCTTCATTGCTGTCCTGATCCGTCTGTGTCTCGAGCTTGGAAGACGTAATGGTGTAAATATTGGTTCCAAGTGCAACCTTCTGTGCATCGTCTACAAAATAATTGACATATCCGCTTTTTTCAGCATTTACCACCGTTTCTTTTCTGAGAACCATTCCGGTAAGATTCCTGTCTTTTAAAATGCTTCCTTCCCGTACCTCATATACACTCACTCTGTCTTTTGTAAAATAGATCAGAACGGTAAAAACAAGATACACAAAAATAATTCCAAACAGAATCGTACCAATATTTAAATGTCCTTTTCGTTTATATTTCTGGAGGCTGACGACCTCCGTATTCTTCTTTTTCCCAGCCAAAAATCAAGCCTCCAAATCTATTCGGATTTTAACAGGCACAGTGCCGCACCATTCAGATAATCACAGCACCTACCCTGATACCTGCCTTCCTCTTCCATCTTCTGCAGCAGTTCGTCCCTCAGCCTCCACCAGCTGCATCCCCAGTTACAGAACACCGCATCTTTCTCAGGAATTCTTGAAAACATTCGTTCTACTGCCACGGTTTCCGGAATCTGTTCAAGAAACGTAATCACTCTTTCAAAATATTCTTCCTTTGAACATACCGTTATTTTACCATTTTCATACCAATCACACAACCGTGTATTTCTGGCAATATAAAGCGAATGCAGTTTCACAATATCCACACCAAGCGCAGTAAGGATTCTTGCAGTCTCTTTTGCATCCGCTGCCGTATCTCCCGGAAGATTAAGAATCACATGGGTACAGATTGAAATACCAGTATATCTTTTAATCCGCAGTACTGCATCGATAAATTCTGCAAGGCCATGTCCCCTGTCGATCATCTGCAGTGTATGATAATTTGCTGTCTGTAATCCAAGTTCTACATTCATCTGAATTCCGGTCATCGCGCGGATATCTCTCATAATATCAAGATACTCAGCCGAAACACAATCCGGTCTTGTGGAAACAGATATCTCCACGACACCCGGAATCCTGGTAGCCTCCATCAGATAACTGCGAAATCTGTCCGGAGGAAGAAAGGTATTGGTATAATTCTGAAAATATGCAATATATTTGTTGGCATGGTATTTTCTCGTGATCATCTGTCTGGTCCGTGTCAACTGTTCTGTGACAGAAACTGCAGCCGACATTGCCTCAAATCCGGTTCCTGCACCGGCACAGAATGCACATCCATCTCCGTCAAGACGGTTTGGACATGTGACCGGAAGGTTCACCGGAAGCTTGTATACTTTTTCACCATATTTGTTTTTCAGATAATCCGAATATTTATAATATAACATATTTTTCCTCTCATTTATGAATAATCACAAAGTTTTAACACATACTAACCGTATAGAATCGTATAAGGAGGATATTTACATGAAATGGTTTGATAATACAGCACTCACCGTCGTGATCATCGGTGCTGTGAACTGGCTTCTGATCGGTATATTCCGTCTGGATCTTATTGCCTGGCTTTTTGGAAACATGTCATGGCTCTCACGTATCGTCTACACGATCGTCGGACTGTGTGGACTCTACCTGATCAGTCTTTTTGGTAGAATCGGATCCATGTCCGAATCTTAATACGCCCAGGTAATGTACCTGATACCATCTCGGTGTATTTTCTACATGCTTGTAAAAAAGAAAGGGGCTCCCAGACAAGAGATGCCCCTTTTTGTGTATACGATAAGATTCACACACCACATTTACTGCTGACCAGACGGGATTGCCTCGATCAATGATGTCATATCCTCATACAGAACCGGTTTTTCTGAGGCTCCCATAACAATCGATATGTATGGATTGTCACTGGAATCTTTTTCCATCAGAATCAGACAATATCCTGCTTCATCCGTTGTCCCGGTCTTCCCGCCTACGATCGTAACATTCTCCGGCACATCCACCTCTCCCTGCGCATAGAGATTGGTCGGTGTAAACAACGCCTCCTGGCTGTTACCGTCCACATCTGTATAATATGCGGTATATGCTTCACTCTGTATGATATTTACAAAATCTTCATGCTTTATGCACTCATTAAATATCAGATAAAGGTCATACGCTGTTGTATAATGATTGTCATCATGCAGTCCGTGCGGATTCATAAAATGAGTCCCGTTCGCCATCAATTCCTGGGCTCTGCGGTTCATCATATTAACAAACGCTTCTTCTGATCCACCTACATATTCCGCGATTGCAGTTGCTGCATCATTTCCAGAATACAAAAGAAGAGCTCCCAAAAGATCCCTGAGTGTCCAGACTTCTCCTTTCGCAAGGCCGCACACCTGTGCATCCGCCGAAAAACTGGATGCATCTGCGTTTCCACTGATCGTCACCTGGTCATCCAAATTTGCATTCTCAATAGCGAGAAGTGCCGTCATGATCTTGGTTGTACTGGCAGGATACAGTCGTTCATGCGCTTTATAAGAATATAATACACGTTCTCCTGTAAGATCAAATAATGCAGCACTGTGCAATTCAGTATCTTCTGTATAACCCTCTAACGCCACATCATTTTGTGCTACACACAGCTCCTCTGCATAAAGCTTTCCCTGGTATAAATCCTGATTATAATTTTTAAGTTCATATGCTGTCACAGGTGTTGCTCCTTTTCCTCCGATGCAACCACCTGTAAACAGACTTATCGATGCCACACATACCAGTGCAGCACTTTTTGCTCTACTTATACATCTCACGCCAATCCAAGTCTCCTCTGTCTAATGCAAGTATAATGATTTCTGCCGTTGCAAGATTGGTAGCCATCGGGATGTTGTGCATGTCACAAAGACGAATGACATCATTTACATCCGGTTCATGTGGCTTTGGATTCTGTGGATCCCGAAGAAAGATCAGAGCATCAATTCCATTCTGTGCAATCTGCGCACCGAGCTGTTGTTTGCCGCCCAGCGGTCCCGCAAGATATTTGTGAATAGAAAGATTAGTAACTTCTTCGATCAGCCGGCCAGTTGTACCGGTCGCATACAACTCATGCTTGCTCAAAATCCCACGATATGCAATACAGAAATTCTGCATCAGTGTTTTCTTAGAGTCATGCGCAATAAGTCCGATATTCATTTTCTCAGCTCCTTTTACTGATATTTTTTAGGCTGAAGCCCTATATTTAATACAATGCCAATTCCCATATATAAGCTGATAAGCGAAGTCAGTCCGTAACTAACAAACGGAAGGGGAATTCCTGTATTTGGTAAGATCCCTGTTGCCACGCCGATATTGATAAACGACTGAAATCCTATCTGCGCGGCTACACCGCAGCAAATAATCCGCCCCGCCAGATCTTGTGCCCTGAGTCCTATCAATATGCATTGTACTACAATCAATAATAACAGACCAATCACGATACAGCAACCCACAAAACCTAATTCTTCACCTACAATTGCAAAAATAAAGTCTGTCTGTGGCTCAGAAATAAAATTTCCATTCTTCACGGATGTGGTTGTATTATTATTCAGTCCTTTACCAGTAAGCTGTCCGGAACCAATTGCCATAATTGCATTATTCTGCTGGTAAGCTTCATCACTTGCATATTTCTGCGGTTCCAGCCATGCCAAAATACGCTTTTGCTGATAATCGTGCAGAAAAGGCTGATTTGGCTGTACAACAATACTGATAAAAATAATCGTAACCGGAACCAGAATCGCAATCAGGGTTCCGATAAATCGATAACTCAGTCCCGCCAGATACATCATAGCACAAAAGACAAACGCTATGGATAAGGTTGTTGAAAGGTCTGGCTGAAGAACGATCAGGATCAGTGTTGGTGCAATCAGTCCTACTGCTTTCAGGATAGTTGCAGCACTGTTCAGATCATCCTCATGATTCATCAGAAATTTTGCAAAGAATACGACAACCAGTATTTTGCTGAGCTCTGATGGCTGAAAATTCGTCACTCCGATATCGATCCACCGCTGTGCACCATTTACATTGGTTCCAAACAGCTTTACACATACCAGTGCAATGATATTGATCCCGTATAAAATCCAGTAAAAGTTCAGAAGCCATACATAGTCTATCATCGAAAGAATGATCATCAGGATCACTCCGGCGACAAGTCCTATGATCTGTCTTCCCTGTACTGCCTGCTTTGCACTTCCGATTACCATAACTCCAATAATCGATATAGCAATAACAGAAATGACCAGACCGAATTTCACATCTTTTAAATGATAAGGTTTTGTCTTTTTTGGTAATCTCACGATTTTTCTCCTGTCAAGTTGATTCTAATCTGTGAACGTGTTATTTCCACTTTAAAATTATCTTCGGTTATCTTCATGTATTTTCCGATTGTGTGGTATAATTCTCCGCACAAAAGTTCATAAGTATCTGGCTGACACTGCACCCGGTCCGAAACAAGAAGGCTTTTCAAACGTTCTTTTGCAATGCGGACAGATGAGTGGTGCATACCTCTTTCAAATACATGCATGATACATCCTCCTAATTTCTTTTAAACATATGGGAAAGTTTGTAAAACAAGCTTTCCTGTTTATCCAGATCGAGAAATGGCACTTCTTCACCGGTTATACGCCGGCAGATATTAGTATATGCTTTTCCTGCCAGCGAATCCATATCTACAACCGCCTCTCCCTGGTTCGTTCCGATCACGACCTGTTCATCATCCGGAATTGCTCCGATCAGATCGATAGGAAGAATCTCTGTCACATCTTCTACTGACATCATCTCTCCTCTTTTCACCATATCCATCCTGATACGGTTAATAATAAGATTCAGTTTTTTCATGTGATTCTGCTCCAGCAGCCCAATGATGCGGTCAGCATCACGAATGGAGGATACTTCTGGCGTTGTCACAACAAATGCTCTGTCAGCTCCGGCAATCGCATTCTGGAATCCCTGCTCAATCCCTGCCGGACAATCCAGTAAAACGTAATCAAATTCATCTCGAAGCTCATTTGTAAGCTTGATCATCTGCTCCGGTGTGATCGCTGACTTATCCTTTGTCTGTGCCGATGGCAGCAGATACAGATTTTCATGACGCTTATCACTGATCATCGCCTGCTTCAAACGGCAGCCACCTTCGATCACGTCGACCAGATTATATACGATCCGGTTTTCAAGTCCCATGACAACATCCAGATTCCGAAGACCCAGATCCGTATCGATCACCAGTACCTTTTTCCCGAGCCTTGAAAGTCCGGCACCTATATTTGCTGTCGTTGTTGTTTTTCCGACACCGCCTTTTCCCGATGTCACTACAATAATTTCACCCATTTTTCAGATCCTCCTACCACTCTAAATTCTCCAGTGGATCGATATAAATGCGCTTGCCGTCAAGACGGGCGATACTTGGTCTTACGGTTTCGTCCTGAAGATATGTATGTGTTGATACAATATCTGCAATCTTCATTACATGCGGTCTCATCGACAACGCCGTAATAAACGCATTCCGATCTCCTGTTGCCCCGGCATGTACCGTTCCCCTTACCGCACCCAGCACAACAATATTGCCCTTGGATACTACGGTTGCACCAAACTCTACATCGCCAAGTATAATAATACTCTGCTCTGTCTCCAGTACCTGCCTTTGTCTGAGTGTACCTTTGTAGAACTGACCTTCTTTTCTGGTTAAACTGTTAAGAGAGTCTTCTACTACTTTTTTGTATAATCTTTCTGTATTTTCATTAGCATCAAAAATACAGACAATATGGATATGAGCGACATCAGTGATCAGACCAATGACCTCTTCTTCCTGTGGTTTTGTAAGAATCCGCCCTTCAAACGTAACCGCCATGGTCGCATCTTTGAAAAAGCGGGCAGATTCGGTAAATTTTTCTCTCAATTCCTTCAGAATCTCTGTATACTCTGCATCAGGATCCATATGAACAATCAGACCGTATTTATTACTTTTAATGATGACTTTCTGTTTCATACCTGTGATCCCCCTCAATCTAGTCTCCATGTGTCGATGATGAACCTGCTGCCGATGCATGCCCTGTGATCAGCTCATCACGGCTTGTCTCTCCATAATAATAGCGCATCAGGTCTCTTCCAATCTCTGACGGATATAAAGATTCATAACCATTTTTGATACGGATCGCAAATGCGACTTCCGGATCGTCACTTGGCGCATAGCCAACAAACAGACCGTGATCCGGATGTGTAGTACTCTGCTGTGCCGTACCGGTTTTACCTGACATTGTAATATTTCCCAGCGAAGAATATGTACTGTTGCTGGTAACAACTGCCCGCATTCCCGACTGAACAGCATCCCATGTATTTCCGGAAACACCCTCTATCTGGTTCAGCACATTCGGTTCGTAAGTTTTTGTTACCTTACCATCCTTATTTTCCACATGATCCAGAAGGGAAAGATTATAAACAGTTCCTCTGTTTGCAATTGCTGTAACATATCTTGCAAGCTGAGTTGTCGTATAGTTATTAGTACCCTGACCGATTGCAGAACGTACAGAGTCCTGATCAGATACCTGAGGTGACGATTCCGGAATTTCGATTCCTGTTGTCTGGTTCAGTCCAAACATAGTCGCATATTTCAGAAGCGTCTCACATCCCTGGTCAGAAGAATATCCCGACTCGCTGCTCTTTGCATTACTGAGCATCTGGTTTGTAAGTCCCAGACGGTATCCAACTTCATAGAAGAACATATTACAGGAATGCTGGATCGCACTCGTCACATTCAGACTTCCATGCGACCCCGGATAAATCCAGCATCGTGGACTCGGTGAAATTTTCTCATAGAGTCCGCCGCAGCTGATATACGTACTGGTATCAATGACATCTTCTGTCAGTCCGGCGACAGCAACCAGTGGTTTGTAAGTAGATCCCGGTGCCGTCTTCTCCTGCGTCGCATTATTATATAACGGTGCTGACTGATCATTTAAAAGCTTTGTATAATAGCCTGAATCCATGGTATTTGCAAGCCGGTTATTATCATATCCCGGGTAGGATACACAGGCAAGAAGCTGTCCGGTCTTCGTGTCAGTTACTACGACCGATCCGGTAGATGGTTCCAGTCCAAGCTGTCCCGGTGTGATTTCCAGATCTTCAATCTTGGAATACATGAAATCATAGGCGGTCATTGTACCATCCGCAAGCTTATTATAAACATCTGCATCATAATCCAGAATTCCCTGCTCATAAAGCATCATACCAATCTGGCTTCCTGTGATTTCTTCATTGCGTATCATATACTTGTAGATCAGTTTGTCAAATCCGGAATTCTTAGGAAGATTTGCACTGATATACGCCAGAATCCCCTGATATACTTCATTCTGATCCGAATACTCACTGTCACTGTTCATATAATCAGTCAGTTTTGATGTATCGATCCAGTTCTTGGAGATCGCATAATTCAGATAAGTATAGAGACTGATGCTCTCATCATTTTCCCACGCAATATATGTAGAATCATTGGTATCAATCGAATCTTTCTGAATGATTGCTGCATTCTGGGTAAGTACAGTACTGATAATATAACTGAGATATGCCTGCATATCCTCATCACAGTCTTTATATGCCGGCGCACCTGAATCACTCAGCTGTGCCATCACATCTGCAAGCACTGCCTCCTTTTTGGAGGAAAATGACGCATACACACTTTTCTCAGTCTCCCCGGCATCCGCAGCCTCAAAATGTCCCACATTCAGAATCTCATTGGAAATAAATGCATTGTAAACATCACCAATCGGTATCTTCACATCACTTCCCTCTTCTGCCTGTGTACGGTCATAGGTCAAAGACGTAGTCAGATTGGAAAGGATGATTCCGGCAAGCTTTTCTTCCAGAAGATCATAAGCTGCCTTTTGCAGATTGGCATCAATAGAAAGATAGACATCATTTCCTGCTTTTGCCTTTTTCCCCTGCTTGGACTCAATGACCTTTCCCACACTGTTAACATAAAGTTTGATTTCACCTTTTTCACCTTGAAGTGTTTTATCCAGTGTCTGCTCCAGCCCTGCTTTTCCAACCACATCCGTAAGAGAATACGAGTCCGCCTCCTTTTCATCCAACGCATCATATTCATCTTGTGAAATCACGCCCGTATAACCAAGAATAGACGCAAAATATTTGCTGTCCGGGTAATAACGGATTGAATCCTCTTCAATATTAACTCCCTGAAGAGTATCCAGGTTCTCCATGATAGCAGCTGTTGTACTTTCACTGACATCACTTGCAATCGTTGTAGCCACATACTTCTGATAGCGATTCAGTCCCATGGAATACCGGATGGTTACCAGCTTCAGGATTTCTTCTTTGGACAGTTTCTGTTCGTCCAGCCCATAACCGTAGGTCTCATCTGTACAGAGATAATGCATCAGATCTGCCGCACTGTATGCCTTCTGCTTGTTACTGAGCTTATCAATGGTTGCTTTTCCAAACACATCCGCAAGGAACCGCAGACGCTGCACCTCGCTTGTCATGGAATAAGCATATTCTCCATTATCATTGAGAATAATTTTGAAATCATTGACAATAGAATCTCCATTCGATTCAACAATACTGATCACTTTCTCAATTGTTGCATTGATGATTTTATTTTTCTCTTTGACCGTATCATAGTCACCGTTGTCTTCAATCGTGACGGAATATGCGAGCTTGTTATCTGCCAGAACCACTCCGTTCCGGTCCAGGATACGACCTCTGGTTCCCTGTACCTCTTTTGTTTTCTGGATCTGAAGCTTATAGTCATCCAGATATGCCTGTCCGTTTACGATCTGTAAAACAAACACACGCTGTATCAAAATTGTAGAAAGCACAATAAACACAAGCATCAGCACAAACACTCTAGATTTTACCAAGTCGATAAACCATCTTTTCAGACGATCCAATAAATCAAACAAATCTGCTAGCACTCCTTTTTTCTTCTTCTTCAAGTCTTCGGTTAATATGCAGAATGATCTGATACAGAACAAGTGTAACCAGAATCGTGTAAACCAGTTCCGGCATGATCACATGTCTCAGATAATTCAAAAAATGGAAATCACTTTTTAACATGAATAAAAGGACATAAATCACCATACCATATAGGAACTCACTGCCGGCAATAAGTGCCAACGGGAGTTTGATGTCTTCGTCATAAAATACTCTCTGGAAAAATCCGTTGCCATATCCGATCAGCATATAGATCAGCGCATAAAATCCAAGCAGATTTCCACCTAGTATATCTTTTAAAAGTCCACAGAAAAAGCCGATGATCATTCCTTCTTTTTGTCCCCTCATAAATCCAAATGAGGACGTCACGATAATCAGGAGATTCGGAATAATCGAGGCAAACGCCAGCTTTTGAAACACCGTTGTCTCCAGAAGAAAACAGACAGTGATCAACACAGCACAGATCAGGATCCTTTTAATCTTTTTCATGTCTATTCGCCTCCGTTATCGCTTCCACTTTCACCTTTTCCATCGATCAGATCCTGCTTTGTTGTTGTAATAACAAGAACTTCCTGTAATTCCTTGAAATCCGTAGCAGGAATGATATATCCAGATCTTGTCAGGTTATTGGAATCTACATTTACCTCTGAAATATATCCAACCAGAAGTCCCTGCAGATATTTGCTGCTGATATTCGATGTTACAACCTGTTCTCCAACCGCCACTTCATTTTCATTATTGGCAAGCTGTTCAAATTTTAAAAGTCCGTCCTGCACCGTCTGCAGATCTCCGCTTACAATACATTTGTCAAAGGTTGTCAAGATCATGGCACTTACATTTTTATCATCGATAATCGAACTTACTGTTGCCCAGTTCGGTCCGACTTCTGTGACGATTCCAACCAGTCCGGTTCCAGATAGGACATTCATATCTTCCCTGATCCCATCATTGCTTCCCTTATCAATCGTAAATTTCGAAAACCAGTTGCTATTCTCGCTGGCGATTACATTCGCAGCAACTTTCGGATAATCCGCTGTATTCTGATCCATCTTATATAGTTCTTTATATCTTTCCAGCGTTGCTGAATTCTGCTGCAACCGGTTATTCTCAGTCGTCATCTCTTCCAGGCGGGATTTCAGTTCTTTGTTTTCTTTTTTTATTTCCTGAAGTGTTGCAAAATTCTCTGAAACATCGCCGATCCACATCCCGACACGGTTGATTCCTTTCTGCATCGGCACGATCGTGTAACCTGCTGCCCAGGAAAGCGGTCCTTTCCCGGACTCTGCAAATCCGGAAAGTCCCATCAATACAATACATATGATAGCAAGGATCAGCAACCAGTATTTATTTGATGTCGAAAATTGATTCTTTCTTTTCATCTATCTTATCCACCTATAATTTTCATCCAACATTGAGTACGAAAGTTTTTTAAGTTCTTTTGAATTGATCATCCGTCGCAGCCCTTCTACTGCACACAGATCCGGCTTAGCAGCCACATGCACCGGATATCCAGTCACAGCTTCTATGTACCGGTCAAGCCCCGGTAGCCTGGAAACACCACCCGTCAGACAGATTCCATTCTTTCTGATTGAACGGGCTACCTCCGGTGGGGTCCGTTCAATCAACTGACCAATCTGCGAAGTGCAGGTTTCCAGAGATTCTTTCATCGCAGCCCGTACCGCACTGCTTGGGATTTCCTGGTATCTTGGTACACCAACAACCAGATTACGTCCGGCAACCACCATGGAAGCTTTTCCATTTCCACCAAGCACTCCAAAACGTTTTCTGAGAGCCTCGGCTGTCTGTCTTCCGATCAGAAAATCATAATTCCGGCGGACCATATTCTGAACTGCCACATCAAATGTCATACCACCGATCTTAAGCATTTTATTAAGTACCATGCCACCTGAACCTACTACAGATAATTCGGTTGTAGCCGCACCAAAATCAACGATCAGCATCCCTTTTGTCTTCCGGACATCAATTCCCATTCCGATACACTGCGCAACACCGCGTTCTACAATACTCACTTCTTTTGCTTTCGCCGTTGAATGAACAACCAGATCAAAAAACGCCCGTTTTTCAACTTCTGTGACATCCGTAGGTACTGCGATCAGATATTCCGATCCTCTTGTAAAACGGCGCTCTTTCTTCAGCAGATTCTGAAGAAGATACTGCATATCCGTAAATCTGCTGATTACACCTTCTTTCATCGGAAACACCACTTCAATATTTCCCGGTGTTCTCTCGAACATCGCATATGCTTCATCGCCGACAGCCAAGATCTCTTTTCCGTCCACAATAGCAATTACATTCTTCTCTTTCCACGTACTGTCCTGCTTTTTATCATACACCTTGATCTCATAAGTCCCGAGATCAAGACCGTAAATATTTCGCGCCATAATCTAAAGTTCCTTTCCATACTACTTTTCCTTAAGCAGCTTCTGCTCTGCGAGTGATACATAGCAGTTATCACCAATAATGATATGATCCAGAAGTTCAATTCCAAGAAGGCTTCCGCCCTCCCGGATGCGCTGCGTCACAAGAATATCTTCCCTGCTCGGCATCGGATCACCACTTGGATGATTGTGCAACAATATAATATAGACTGCGTTCTTTTGCAATGCCTCTATAAAAAGCTCTCTCGGGGAAATTACGGACATATTTACTGTCCCTCTCGAAATTTCGCTTTCTCCGATCAGTCTGGAACGCGTATTCAGCATCAGCAGTTTCAAATGCTCCTGCCTGTAATAGCGCATATCTTCCATATAATATGCTGCAATTGTATCCGGTCTTGAAAAATCCAGATCTTCTCTGGCTGAAAGCTGGGACATTCTCTTGGAAAGCTCACAAAGGCATAAAATCTGAATAGCCTTTACTCTTCCGATTCCACTGATTTTCAGCAGTTCTTCTTTTGTCCAGCTTTGAAGATGGGCTTTGGCTTGTGGCTGTGTACCTTCTCCGGGATAAAAAAGCTTCCTGGCAAGATCCAGTGCACTCTCTCCCTTTGTTCCAGTCCTTAACAAAACAGCGAGCAATTCAATATCTGTTAAACTGCCCGCCCCAAAGCGTTCACATTTTTCATATGGCCGCTCTTCTGATAACATTTCTCGAATGGTATTTTTTTGATTCATCCTTTTGCAGGATTTGTTGATTCACACCAGACTCTCCACCCTTGTATATGGGATGCTTTATACATCCTATAAGAAACGATAAATGAATATGGAGATAATCACTCCAATAATGCTTGCGATCGTGATCTTAATCGTAAGACCAAACGTAATAACGACAAGTCCGAGGTTCAAAACAATCGGTGTCTCTACCCCGAAAGTCTGTCCATAAGAAAGCCAGCTAAGTGCTGGAACCCCTTCTGCAAGCACACCGATAAAGCCACCCAGAACAATTCCTGCCAAAATCAGCAGAAATAACGCCCAGGCATTCTTACTTCCGGCTCCTCTCATCTGTACTCCTCCTCTTTTGAATCACAAACTGGTATCATTTTAGCATATTTTAAAAAACGTGTATAGACTTTTTAAATATTATTTTTTTCTTAACACAGCTGTTTTCTATAAAAACGGTGCATATTTTTGTCGAATTTTCTCTGCGATTTTAATACCGTCTGCTGCCGCCGACGTAATCCCGCCGGCATATCCTGCGCCCTCTCCGCAAGGATAAAGTCCTCCAATCACGCTTTCCAGCGAATGATTATCTCTTACGATCCGTACCGGCGAAGAGGTTCTGCTCTCCACTCCGGAAAGAATGGAAAGAGGATGCGAAAAACCTCGAATTTTCTTGTTAAAATCTTCCATCCCATCCACCAGCGCGCTACTGATCTTTGCCGGAAAAATCCCCGCCAGGTCTGTCTCTTCATACGCACCCTTCATACATGGCTCATGTCCCTGATACCAGACTTCCGCTTCGGTCTTTTCCTTTTCTTTTCCGGTCACACTCCGGTAAAAATCCCCGTATCTCTGTACCGGAATTTTTCCTTTTCCTGCTTTGTAAGCTGCCTTTTCCAGTTCTCTTTGGAATGCAATTCCGGCAAGCGGATGGTCGCTTTCAAAATCGTCCGGTGTAACCGTCACAACGATTGCGCTGTTGGCATTGTGGCTGTCACGGGCATGATAGCTCATTCCGTTGACCGCAAGATATCCCTCCTCCGAAGACGCATTAACCACATAGCCTCCCGGACACATACAGAACGAATATACACCTCTTCCATCCGGCAGTTTTGCAGTCAGCTTATAGGCTGCTGCCGGAAGAGATGCCTTTGCATCCCCATACTGGGAATGATTGATCAGCTCCTGCGGGTGTTCTGCACGTACACCAACCGCAAAGGATTTTGCCTCCATCGGAACCTTTTTCCCGAAGAGCATCGCAAAGGTCTCCCGCGCACTGTGTCCCGGTGCCAGAACCAGCGTCTCCGTCTGTATTTCTTCTTTTTCTTTTTTCAGAAGATCTTCATATACGATTCCTCTGATCCGCCTTGTATTTTCTGTAAAAAGGACCTCTGTCATCTGTGTATGGAAATGGATTTCACCACCCCACACAAGGATTTTCTCACGCATATTTCTGATCACAGTCCGTAGAATATCCGTTCCAATGTGTGGTTTATTCACATAAAGAATGTCTTTTGGTGCTCCGTTTTCCACGAAAATCTCCAGCACCTTACGATTGCGCCCCACCGGATCCTTGATCAGTGTATTTAGTTTTCCGTCTGAAAACGTCCCTGCTCCGCCTTCTCCAAACTGCACATTAGAATCCGGTTTCAGCACCCCCGTCTTCCAGAACTCCTCAACATCTTTCTGTCGCTCTTCTACCGGTGCCCCCTGTTCCAGAAGAACCGGCTGATACCCATATTCTGCAAGAAAATACGCACAGAAAAGTCCGGCAGGACCGCATCCGACAACTACCGGACGTGACTTCAATTTTTCGTTGCCTCCTGCCGGAAAAACATATGGCATTGCTTCATGGAGTTGCACATTGCCTGCACGCTTTTTTCGGGTAAGCATCTTCAAAAGCTGTTTTTCATTGTCCGCTTTTACATCCACAGTATAGACATAGAACAGCTCCGGCTTCTTTCTGGCATCCAGAGACTGCTTGATAATCTCATAGCTCTGTACCGCTTCTGTCCTGCACATCAGTGTGTGCACAATCTTTTTCTTCAAATCCTCTTCCGTATGCGTAACCGTAAGCTTCAGCTGACTGATTCTAAGCATTTGCCGCTCCTTTCCCTGCCAGATAACCACTGGTCCATGCCCACTGCAGATTGTAACCTCCGCAGATTCCATCTACATCCAGAATTTCTCCCGCAAAATAAAGTCCTTTTACAACCTTCGACTCCATCGTGTCCGGATCAATTTCGCTTGTATCTACACCACCCGCACAGATCTGCGCCTGTTCAAACGGATTTGTCTTATCAATATAAGTCCGGAAATGCTTACAGATCCGGCAAAGTCTTTCCAGATTCTCTTCACTAAGGTCATGCACCGGCATTGTTCCTGAAATTCCAATTCTCTTAAGCAACGCACCGGCAAGCTTTTTGTGGAATAACCCATTAAAATACTGTTCCATCACAAGACCATCCAGCCTTATCTTCCGTTCCTTTAACATCTGCAAAAATTCTACATCTCCAAAATCCGGCATAAAATCCAGTTCTGCAAAAACTTCTTTCTTTTCATACAGACCTCTCGCTGCATAACGGCTGATCTGAAAGACCGGAATCCCGGAAATACCATAATCCGTAAGCTGCAGCTCGCCGATATCAGAAGCCGTTTCTGTCCCATCGATAAAAACCGTTACTTTTCCATGAGTACGAACGCCTGCGACTTGCCGGTACAGCTTTTCCCTGCACCGGAGCTGTACCAGAGCCGGGACAACCGGAACCAGCTTATGTCCCAGCATTTTTGCCAGGTCATATCCACTTCCGTCACTCCCTAGCTTTGCAGCTGCCTTTGATCCGGCCGCAAGGATCACAGCCTCACCGGAAATCATTCCTTTTTTCCCATCTTTTGAAAAACTGATCTGAAAACCATTTTTCTTTGGTATGATCCCAAATACGCGAACTCCGGTATGAATCCGGATCTTTGCCAGTTTCAGCGCAGACTCCAGCGCTTCCCTCACTGCCGAGGCTTGCTCGGACCAGGGATACAGATAGCCATTTTTATCCTTCGGATAAATTCCAAGATTTTTAAAAAAAGACGTTGTCTCAGGCTCAGAAAATTTTCCGATTGATTTCCATGCAAATCCGCTATTGTCGCTTCGATAGCAGGTTGGATCCTGAAAACGATTGGTAAAGTTACATCTGCCATTACCCGTCGACAGTATTTTTCTGCCAATTATTTCATTCTGTTCCAGAAGCAGTACATCTGCGCCGTTCTGCGCCGCCGTAAGTGCAGCCATACTGCCAGCTGCTCCGCCGCCGATGATGATGACTCTTTTTTTCATTCTATAATTCCTTTACAATTCCTTTTTCATATAACTTCTGAAGAGACATTAAAATACCAAGTTTTGCATGCGCCCAGGTGAGACCTCCCTGAAAATATACTGCATACGGTTCTTTGATCGGTCCATCTGCACTCAGTTCGATGGACGATCCCTGTACAAATGCCCCTGCCGCCATAATCACATCACTGTCATATCCCGGCATTGCCCACGGTTCCGGTGTTACATAACTGTCAACCGGTGCTGCCGCCTGGATTCCCTGACAGAATGCGATTACACCTTCCGCACTTCCAAGTGTTACCGCCTGAATGATATCGTGGCGTTCCTCTTTTCCGTCCGGTACAACTGCATAACCAAGCTTTTCATATACATTCGCCGCAAAAATAGCACCTTTTAACGCACCTGCAACAACAGTCGGTGCAAGGAAAAGACCCTGATAAAACGACTGCATCACACCAAGTGAAGCACCCACTTCTTTTCCAAGTCCAGGAGAAGTAAGGCGGTAAGCACACTGCTCGATCAGATCCTTTCTTCCAGCCACATAGCCACCGATCGGGGCAAGTCCGCCGCCCGGATTCTTGATAAGGGAACCGACAACCAGATCCGCACCCACATCACTTGGCTCCTTTTCTTCTACGAATTCACCATAGCAGTTATCCACCATACAGATGACCTCCGGTTTGATCTTCTTAACAAATGCAATTGCTTCCCCAATTTGATCCACAGAAAAACTCGGTCTTGTCTGATATCCTTTGGAACGCTGAATCGTGATCAGCTTTGTTTTCTCGCCAATCGCTTTTTCAATCGAATCAAAGTCAAAGCTTCCGTCCGGCAGCAGGTCCACCTGGTTATAGATTACTCCATATTCTGCAAGGGAACCTGTGGATGGGCGGATTCCAATGACCTCTTCCAGTGTGTCATAAGGCTTTCCTGCGATGGAAAGCAGTTCATCACCAGGTCTTAAATTTGCAGAAAGTGTTAAAGCAAGTGCATGGGTTCCACAGGTAATCTGTGGTCTTACCAGCGCATCTTCGGTATGAAAGACATTTGCATACACCTTTTCCAGCGTATCTCTTCCGAAATCATTGTATCCATAGCCAGATGCATAGTTAAAGCATTCTGCATTCACCCTTGCTTCCTGCATGGCATGAATGACCTTCAGCTGGTTCAACTCTGCCATCTTATCGATCTTATCAAAACGTTCTTTCAGTGATTTTTCAATTTTTTCTCCAAAGTCATGAACTTCCGGTGAAATTCCGGTCTGTTCATATAATTTCTGTATTTTCTGACTGATATCCATTAGTCTGTAATCTCCTTTTCTTTCAGTATCGCAAGCATTGCCTGCAAAATCTTCTCTTCATCGTATCCGAATTTCTCTTTCTGGATCCAGTTCACATCCCGCTCTCTGCGGAACCAGGTCAACTGGCGTTTTGCAAAATGACGGGTATCCCTTTTCAGGATCGTTACCGCTTCTTCAAGTGAATTCTTTCCATCCAGATAATCCAGAATTTCCTTATATCCAAGTCCCTGCATTGAAACCATTTCCCTTGTGCATCCTCTGTTCTTTAAAGCAGTCACCTCATCTACAAGCCCCTGCTCCACCATCAGATCCACACGTCGATCAATCCGCTCATACAAACGGCTACGCACATCATTCAGAACAAAATACGCAAACTGATACGGGGAATCCTTCTCCCGTTCTGCTTCATTATGTTCGGAAATCTTTGTTCCTGTCTCATGATAATATTCCAGAGCACGAATCACCCGTTTTACATTATTTGCATGAATTGCATCTGCCGACTTTGGATCCACTTCCCGCAGCCTGTCATGGAGTGCCTGCGCACCATGCTCCTTTGCATACGTTTCCAGCTTCTTTCGATAGGCAGTGTTTTCTTCTCCCTTTTCAAAATCAATGTCATACAAAAGCGCCTGGATATAAAATCCCGTGCCACCTACAACAATCGGAATACGTCCTCTCTTATAGATCTCTACCATTGCATCTTTTGCCATCTTCTGAAAAACAGCTACATTAAATTCCTCTTCCGGATTAAGCACATCGATCAGATAATGTTTCACACCTTTCATCTCTTCCGGCAAAATCTTCGCGGAACCAATATCCATGTGCCGGTATACCTGCATCGAATCCGCCGAAATGATCTCTCCTCCAATTGCTTTTGCAAGGCCAATCGACGCAGCCGTCTTTCCGACAGCAGTCGGTCCTGTCAATATGATCAGTGGCTTTTTCTTCTCTGTCATCTGTGTCATGTTCTTCTCCTACACACTCCTACACAATACGCTTAAATTTCTTTTCCAGTTCCCGCTTTGTCATCGCAATGATCGTTGGTCTGCCATGCGGACAATGATATGGATTATCCAGGGACAACAGTTCATTGATCAGTTCATCCATTTCTGCATAGGACAGCTTCATATTTCCTTTGACAGCCGCCTTGCAGGACATGGACGCAATCTTCTCATCAATCAGCTCTGGTTCCAGACTGGTCGATAACCCATCCGACAGGGAATCCAACATTTCAAGAAGCAGTTCCTTTTTGGCGATTCCAAACAGATTATCCGGAATTGCGCGAACTGCGTACTCGTCACCACCAAATGGCTCAATTTCAAACCCGATTGCCGTAAAGCGGTCTTTAAATGTCTCCAGCACATCAATCTCCTGCATAGAAAGGCTCAGGATGATCGGTGGGCTCAAGTATTGTGAAGTATACTCTCTCTTCTTCATTCCTGCAAGGGCCCTTTCATAAAGGACTCTTTCATGTGCGGCATGCTGGTCTATAATATAGAGGCTGTCACGATACTGGATCAGCCAGTAGGTTTCAAAGACCTGTCCGATGATCCGGTATTCCTGTCTTGCCTCTTTCTTTAAAATCTGCTCTTCAAACAAATCTAACTGTTTTACTTTTTTTGCTTTCAAATCCTTCAAAAACAGATTTGACTCTGTTTTTTCTGGATCACGCTCTGTTTTTTCTTTACTTTTATCAGAATACGCTCTGTTTTCTGTTCCTTTATTCTGGATATCTACAGCCGGATTTTCATCTAATGCAGCCATCTTTGACTCTTTAGCACCGATATTCTTCTCTTGCTCTTCTTTTGCTTCTGTAAGATGACTGGCATAAACCCGCTCCCTCATCTTCTGCATAAAATAATCCAGCTTTTCGTCACCGGTTGAACCTGTCTTTTCTGTACTTATCTGTGTCTGAAGTTCTGCTGACGGCATCTCTGACTGCGACCAGGATTCCGCTCGCTCTGCCCCCTCCTGAACGGAACTCTTTCGCATCTTGGGTGAAGTGCCATCTGTCCGATATGGATTTCCCGCATCTCTTATAACAGTTTTCTTTTCCTGTCTTTTTTCAGACATTCCCGGTACTTTGATCTCAGACATTTCCACTTCCGGAATCAACTCCGGCTCATGCAGTCCCTTACTGATTGCCTCATAAAGCAGATTGTAAATCCCCTGCTGGTTACTGAACCTAAGTTCCATCTTGGATGGATGCACATTTACATCAATTTTTTCCGGATTGATCTCAATCTGGAATGCAACAAACGGATAACGATGCTGCATCGTAAAATCTTTGTATCCATCTTCAATCGCTTTTGCAAGAATACTGTTCCTTACATAACGCCCGTTGACAAAATAATTTTCAAAATTTCGATTTCCACGGTTAATCACTGGCTTTCCCAGATATCCGGACAGCCTTACACCATCTTTTTCAAATTCCAGTGGGATCAGATTGTTCGCAATTTCCCGTCCGTAAATGTGGTAAATGACATCTTTCATCTTCCCGTTCCCGGAAGTATGCAGCTTTACCTGTCCATTGTTGATAAACCGGAACGAAATATCCGGATGCGAAAGGGCAAGTCTGGTCAGCAGATCACTGATATGGCTTGCCTCTGTCATCGGCGTCTTCAGGAATTTGCGTCTGGCAGGTGTATTGAAAAACAGCTGACGCACCAGAAAGGTCGTCCCATCCGGCGCTCCGGTCTCCTCCGGCGTTCTTCCTTTTCCGCCTTCTATGATATATTTTGTCCCAAATACGTCTTCTCTTGTCTTTGTGATCAGTTCCACTCTTGCAACTGCCGAAATACTCGACAACGCTTCTCCGCGGAACCCAAGAGAAGACAAATGTGTCAGATCCTCTGCACTGCGGATTTTGCTGGTCGAATGGCGCAGAAATGCATTTTCCACGTCCTGTTTCGCGATCCCACAACCATTATCCGTAATTCGTATCAGAGAAATCCCGCCCTCTTCAATCTCCACAGTCACCGCTGTAGATCCTGCGTCAATCGCATTTTCCACCAGCTCTTTCACAACAGAAGCCGGGCGTTCAATCACTTCCCCGGCTGCTATCTTATCAATTGTAATCTGATCCAGCAATTCTATATGCGGCATTCGATTCTTCTTTCCTTTCTCTTATGGATCAGCCTACCATCTGTTCCGCAGCTTATTCTGCAGCTGATACAGTTTGTTCATGGCATCCATTGGCGTCATATGGCTGATATCCAGTTCCTTTAACTCATTTAACACATCATCATCTTTTACGGTATCAAACAGAGAAAACTGTGTCAGATCCACCTCATCCAGCTTCTTCTGCGTTTTTTTCTTCGTCTCACTTCCCTGTACCGCAATATCCTTTACTTTTCCGGTAATATCCGCTGTCACCAGCTCTTCTACGATCTCTTTGGCGCGGTTAATGACCGGATCCGGCACTCCTGCAAGCTTTGCGACCTGGATACCATAACTCTTGTCTGCTCCACCCTTTACGATCTTACGCAGGAATACGATATCATCACCTTTTTCCTTGACCGCAATACAATAGTTGTTGACATTGCTAATCTTGCCTTCCAGCTCGGTAAGCTCATGATAGTGGGTTGCAAATAAGGTCTTTGCCCCAAGAAGCTTGCTGTTGCTGATATACTCGACAACCGCCCAAGCAATACTCAATCCATCAAAGGTACTGGTTCCTCTTCCGATCTCATCCAGGATCAGAAGGCTCTTGCTTGTCGCATTTCGCAGAATATTTGCCACTTCGTTCATTTCCACCATGAAGGTGCTCTGTCCGCTTGCCAGGTCATCTGACGCTCCCACACGGGTAAAAATGCGGTCCACAAGTCCAATATTTGCTGAAGACGCCGGCACAAAGGATCCCAGCTGTGCCATCAGTACGATCAGCGCAGCCTGACGCATATAGGTGGATTTTCCAGCCATGTTTGGTCCGGTAATGATGGAAATGCGCTGTTTTTTATCATCCAGATAAGTATCGTTGGCAATAAACATATCATTCGGGATCATCTTTTCCACCACCGGATGTCGCCCATCACGAATGTCGATCACGCCCTTTTCATTGATCTTTGGCCGTACATAATTGTTGCGCTCGGCAACCAGTGCAAGAGAAGCTATCACATCCAGCTTTGCAACTGCCTTTGCTGTTCTCTGTATCCTGGTTAACTCTGCTGCGATAGTATTTCTCACCTCACAGTAAAGCTCATATTCCAGTGCACAGAGTTTATCCTCTGCTCCCAGAATCGTATCTTCCAGCTCTTTCAGTTCTGGAATGATATAACGCTCCGCATTGGCAAGGGTCTGCTTTCTTGTATAATAATCCGGAACCAGATCTTTGAACGAATTGGTAACTTCCAGATAATAACCGAATACTTTATTATAACGGATCCGCAGGTTTTTAATCCCGGTCTTTTCCCGTTCCCTGGTCTCCAGATCAGCAAGCCAGTTCTTTCCTTCGGATTTTGCTTTTCGAAGACGATCCACTTCTTCATTATAACCGTCTTTGATGATTCCGCCTTCTTTCATGGCAAGCGGCGGTTCTTCCTGAATCGCCCGTCCGACCAGATCACAAAGTTCTTCCAGCGGATCCAGTTCTTCATAAATTTCTTTTAAAAGGTCACTCTCCATATCCTTTAATATGCATTTTACCGACGGGAGCATGGAAAGGGAACTCTGAAATGCAATCAGGTCTCTTGGATTTGCTGACTGATAGGTGATTTTCCCAACCAGACGCTCCAGATCGTACACCGGATTCAAATATTCCCGGATTTCTTCTCTACAAATAGCATTGTCCTTCAATTCCGCAACTGCATCCAGCCTTTTGACAATGGATTCCTTGTCGATCAACGGCTGTTCTACATATTTCCGAAGGGTTCTCGCCCCCATTGCCGTCTTTGTCTTATCCAGTACCCACAGAAGGGATCCTCTTTTCTGCTTTTCACGCAAAGTCTCAACCAACTCCAGATTACGCCTTGTAGCACTGTCCAGAACCATATAATTACCCGTTGCATAACGTGTCAGACGGCTCATGTGAGACAGGGAATTCTTCTGCGTCTCTTCCAGATACTTTAAAAGCGCACCGGACGCGATCATCCCACATTCATAGTCCGAAAGTCCAATACCTTCAAGAGAAGCCACCTTAAAATGTTCCTGCAAAGTTTCCCGGCAGAGCGCATCATCAAAATACCATGCTTCCAGTGAATAAATTGCCATATGCAGACGGTTTTTCAGATCATCCAAATCCAATCCACTCATGTAAAATGCTTCATTGCAGACAATCTCAGACGGCATAAATTTGTAAAGCTCATCCATCAGTTTTGTCTGGGAATCCAGTTCTGTCACCAGATATTCCCCGGTTGTAACATCCGCAACCGAAAGTCCGTACTGGTCTGCCATATAGACAATACACATAATGTAATTGTTCTTTGTTTCATCCAGTCCCTGAGTATCCAAGTTGGTTCCAGGTGTTACTACACGGATAACTTCCCGTTTTACAATTCCTTTTGCTGTTTTCGGATCTTCTACCTGCTCACAGATTGCTACCTTATAGCCTTTTGATACCAGACGGTTCAGATAACTGTCAACTGCATGGTACGGGATTCCGCACATCGGTGCCCGTTCCTCCAGTCCGCAATTCTTTCCAGTCAGAGTAATTTCCAGCTCTTTTGATGCTGTGAGAGCATCGTCGAAGAACATTTCATAAAAATCTCCTAAGCGGTAAAAAAGGATACAATCCTTGTATTCCTCTTTTGTCTGCATATATTGCTTCATCATCGGTGTTAATTCATTACTCATATCAAAATCTCCTTATTTTATAAGGGTTTCAGCGTTTGTGGTATGCTAATTTGACCATCTTTTGACCAAATTTGTAAATCCTGATCAATTGTTGCATTTGAACGGAATGAATAATTATGCATATAACCTGTATATTTATTAATCTCGCTGTTAATAAATACGGAGTCCGGATGTGTATAATGTTTCATCATATCAATATCATTATGTCCGGAAATAAGCATTATAGACGCTGGATCCATATGAGATTCATAACACAATGTAATAAACGTATGGCGGAATAAATGAGGATGAATATTGGAAATATGATATTCCCTATTTTCTGTTAGTGCCTGTTGTTTTTCATGATTATTCATTATGGAAGTTATCCGTCGGCACTCTTTTTCTGCCTGTGTCGGCATAAAACAATTTCCCTCTTGTGTCGTAAAAATCAATTGAGGATAATCATTTAATAACAAATTTTTAATCCCCCACTTTTTTTGTACTTTCTTTTGTCAGCAAGCTGTTTTTCGCGCCAACTATATAACGCATCAACTGCCGCCTTGAATAGAGGGATTTTTCTTATACTTGCGGTTCTTTTTGGAGATGTAATTTGCTTGATGTAATAAGGTCTATCTAATTTGTTCCCGTTGTCATCGTAATAAACAGGGACAATATTGATTGTTTTATACACATGGAGATAGTTGTTTTGAAAGTCAACATCTTTCCATTCCAATGCACACGCCTCTCCAATCCGCATTCCTGTAAAAAGAAGCAGCATATATAATTCGTAATATCGAGTATCTCTTGCTACATCAAAAAACCTTATGATTTCGTCGTTTGTCATGCGTTTCAAATTCTGTCCTGCTATTTTGACCGGTTTGAAGTTTTTATTCGTTATTTCCGGATAAACAATCCCTCTGCATGGATTGAATAAAAGCATTTTTCCGATTACAGCTCTTTCAAGACAGCTGGATACGACAGAAACAGTAGAACGGATAGTGGATTTTTTATAGCCTTTGTTAGCTAGTTCAATAACCATATTTTGAACATGCGTGATTTGAATATCTGCTAATTTCATATAGCCTATATATTTTATACACCGATTATACGAATCGATATAATTTCGAATTGTTGTTTTTTTTATCCTATTTACGATATAGAGTTCCATCCATTTTTCAAACCACTGATTTAGAGTTATTTTGTGTGTGTCTATATCTAATCCGTATTTTGTTTTTTCTAATAATTTTCCCTTTTCTTTTTAACTTCTTTTAAAGTATGACCATATAGGCATATCGGTTTCTTTCCTCCTCCAAGTGATATGCGTGTTTGATAACGCCCATCTTTTCGTTGGGTAAACCCTTTTCCTAATTCTTTGCCTGTTAGATCTTTTCCCATGACGATCACCTGTCTTTTCTTGACCCATGGACAGGTACTTCATCCGTTTAATAGTATCAAATTTTAATGAGCTTTTCAAGAAGCTCTTTTTGGGTACTATAGGATAAAATACTCAATGCCGCACTTGATAGTCAATCCATTTTTCTAATTCTTTTTGTGAATTAAAGTTCTTTTTCCTATTCGCACCATCATTTTTTGCTCATAAGCTAAAGAACGCATTGTTTTTTCGGACACTCCTGTTAACTTGCAGGCTTCTTTTACTGATAAAAGAAGTTTTGGATACCTGCTTTTGGTCAGGTGAAGTACGTGTATCCATGCCCAGAAGTCTCTGAAC
>ERZ894251.125-NODE-125-length-61949-cov-11.935018_pt1 | contig 61949 bp, 67 predicted proteins | sample MGYA00380301_ERZ894251 | MGnify/ENA primary metagenome ERZ894251 (study PRJEB32331, sample SAMN06328418) | human gut metagenome | biome: human gut microbiome; feature: stool | host: Homo sapiens | collected 2014-02-13 ... | reverse complement strand
GCCTGCATCCTCCAGCTTCGTCATGTTGCCGTTGATGAGGTACAGGTCGCCTCCCAGCTCCTCCGGGATACGGTCCAGGTTCTCTAACTCCCGGATGTCATTGGCGCTCATCCAGCCGTTCTGCCGTCCGATGGCATAGCCGTTCATCCGGCTCTGGTAATCCCCGCGCAAAAGCCCGTCCACGTTAAATTTAATAAAATAGCTCTTTTTCTCCTCCGCAGCCAGCAGGGAACGCACCATGCCCTGCTCCCACCGGGATACCCAAGGGTCCAGGGTGTATTTCACGAACTCCAATGACTGCTGCTCGATATTGGAAAAGCTGCTCTTTTCCAGGTCGCCCACCATGTGGGGAGGCACACGGAAGATGCGGGCGATCTCGTTGATCTGAAACTTCCTCGTCTCCAGAAACTGCGCCTGTTCCGGGGAGATGGAGATGGGTGTGTATTTCATGCCCTCCTCCAGCACCGCCACCTTATTGGCGTTCTGGCTGCCGCCGAAGGTCTGCGTCCAGCTTTCCCTTACACGGCTGGGGTCCTTGATGGTCCCCGGATGCTCCAGCACGCCGCTGGGCTGTGCGCCGTTGGCGAAGAACTTCGCCCCATATTCCTCACAGGCAATCGCCATACCGATGGCATTCTTCGCCATTGCGATAGGGGAATATCCCACAAGCCCGTCAAACCCAAGCCCTGGGATATGCAGCATATCCGAAGGCTGCAATCTTACAAGGTTTCCTTGCATCGTTGGCGCATCCTCACTGCTGATCCGGTATTCGTAGTACAGCCGTCCGTTCCCATCCCGGTCCACCGTCATGCGGTCCGGCATCAGCGGGTACAGCGCCAGGATTTCCCCTTTGCCGTTGCGGATGATCTGGGCGTAGGCATTGCCCCAAAGGAGCAGGTGCGTCATCAATGTTTCCCGGAACACAAAAGAGGTCATCTCCGGATTCGGCTCGTCATGGAGTAAAAAATAAAGCGGATGTTCCACCGCCTTTTCCTTGCCCCCGTTCTCTGTGTACCGGTAAAGGTGCAGCGGTAGCCCCGCCACTGCCTCGGAGAGGATGCGGACGCAGGAGTACACCGCTGTCATCTGCATGGCGGAACGCTCGTTGACCCGTTTCCCGCTGGTGCTGCCTCCCATGAAAAAGCTGTAGGCGCTGCCGCTGGTGCGGTTCTTCGGGGCGTCTCTGGAACGAAATAGCCCGCTGAAAAATCCCATATCTGTCACGCTCCCTTCTAAAACACCAGAAGCCCCCGGCTGTCATAGACGGAGGCTCCTGATTCGTTCCCACAGCGGATCGCCCGGTCTAACCCCATGATGGTGGCAATGGCCCCGTCAATCTTCTCTGTGGATTTTTCCTTATCTGCTTTGATATTGCCCGCCGGGTCCGTGCGGATGAAGATGTTATCCATCATCCACCGAAGCACGGGATGGCCGCCGTGGGTGATCTTTTCTTCCAATGTCAGCTTCATCAGCTCTTTGGTCGGCGGGGACATATCCTTAAAGCCCTGCCCAAAGGGAACTACCGTAAAGCCCTTCTGCACCATCTGCACAGCGCCCCACCGGTCAAAGGCGATCTCCCGGATGTTAAACCGTTCCCCCAGGCGTTCAATGAATTTCTCAATGTAGCCGTAATGCACCACGTTCCCTTCCGTGGTCATCAGCTTCCCCTGGCGCTCCCACACATCGTAAGGGACATGATCCCGCCGGACGCGCAGCTCCAGGGTTTCCTCCGGTATCCAGAAATAGGGGAGGATGCAGTATTTGTCCTCCTCGTCCATCGGAGGGAACACCAGGACAAAGGCCGTGATGTCCGTGGTGGAGGACAGGTCAAGCCCGCCGTAACACACACGCCCCTCCAGGTCATCCTCGGAAACCGGGAAGGCGCAGGCATCCCACTTTTCCATCGGCATCCAGCGCACCGCCTGTTTTACCCACTGGTTGAGCCGAAGCTGCCGGAAGCTGTTCTCCTCTCCCGGGTTCTGCTTGGCCGACTCGCAGGCGGCTTTGACCTTATCCATCCCTACGGTAATGTCAAGGGAAGGGTTGGCCTTTTTCCACACCTTCGGGTCGGTCCAGTCGTCTGTTTCCTCCGCTCCGTAGATCACAGGATAAAAGGTCGGGTCTGCTTTGCGCCCCTCCAGGATGTCTTTGGCTTTCTGGTGTGTCTCATAGCAGATGGAATGGGTATCCGTCCCCGCCGTGGTAATGAGGAAATACAAAGGCTGCATCCGGGCGTCCCCGGAGCCTTTCGTCATGACGTCAAAGAGCTTCCGGTTTGGCTGGGTATGCAGCTCGTCAAACACCACCCCGTGGATGTTGAACCCGTGCTTGGAGTACGCCTCCGCGGAAAGCACCTGGTAGAAGGAATTGGTCGGCGTGTAAATAATCCGCTTCTGGGATGCCAGAATCTTTACCCGCTTGGAAAGGGCAGGACACATCCGCACCATATCCGCCGCCACATCGAACACGATGGTGGCCTGCTGCCGGTCGGCGGCACAGCCGTACACCTCGGCCCGTTCCTCCCCGTCCCCGCAGCAAAGGAGCAGGGCCACCGCAGCGGCAAGCTCCGATTTCCCCTGTTTCTTGGGTATTTCGATGTATGCGGTATTGAACTGGCGGTAACCGTTGGGCTTGATGGTTCCAAAAAGGTCACGGATGATCTGCTCCTGCCAGTCGATCAGTTCAAAGGGCTTTCCCGCCCAGGTGCCCTTCGTATGGCAGAGGCACTCGATAAAGCTGACCGCATAATCCGCCAGCTCCCTGTCATACACCGAGTCCTTTGCCTTGAACCTGGTCGGTCTGTATTTTTTCAGTTTCCGCAATTTCTCACCTCCCGCAAGGCATAAAAATAAGCCGCATCGCTGCGACTTTCCAAAATCTATCTGTACGAGAGAAAGAGCCGTCCGGCTCCGTTCTCTGATTCTAATCTTAGTTGTGTTCGTTCAACAGGATGCAGAGCGCCAGGTTTGCCTCTTCGCAGGCCGGCTCCAAATCCCAGCCGCGGTCGTAGTTGGCAATCCACTCACCGTCCATCTTAAGGCTCAGCTTGCTGATCCTGCCGCCGTTTATGCCGTATTCCTCGCTCGGCTCATCATAGTGCTTGATCCAGTAATGCACCGTTTTGCGGCTGCCGTCCTTTTTCGGAATCCCAATCGTGCCTTCTGTCCACATGGCTCCATCCTCCTTCTGTCTTTAGGTCAATTTTGCAAGTTCCGCTTTTGCCTGTTCCAGTGTCGCCTTAACGAGTGCCTCGTATTTTTCTTGGGTAATCGATCCGCTCTCAAGTGCCCCGGCAAAGATTTGAAGGTTCCTGTTCTGCGCCTCCATGATGCTGTTTGCTCTTTCTTCCCTTGTGCCGATTGTTTTCATCGCTGTATCCTCCGTTTTCTTCGTTTTCCCTTTCGTTGAATACATATTCGCTCTAAAAGAGGATAATAGCAAGTTAATTCGGAACATAATGTACACAATGTTTTGCGGCAAAATTTGTGTATTTTATTCCCCGGACTCATCTCCGCCAAGATATTCCTCAATGTACTGGGAACCATCCGGATTGGTGACCACTGCGGGGAAATGCACCCGGATTCCATGCCGCCCTAAGATGGAAGCAGCGCAGTCTGCAATCTCCCCAAGAAAGCTCATGTTCCATTCCAGCTCCGGGTTCTCCGACATCAGCCTGCAAAGCTCCATCACGCCGTTGTAGACCTCGTCATTCCGTGCCGCCTGCTCATCGCTCAGTTCCAGTTCTTCCTGCTCTCTGATATCCATTGACATAAATAATCCTCCTTCACTCCGCATAATCCTGCGGCCGTATTTTGTTATATTTTCTTGCTTTCCTTTTCAGGCTTCGTTTCCACCGGCGGATGGTCTCCGCCCGGTGGTGGTTCCTCGACCATGTGTAGTCCTCAAGGATGTATTTTCCCCTATGTTCCCGTTCCCCGTATGCCCTCACGCCTTATGCCTCCTCTGCCGTCATCCGGATTGCCGGAATCACTGCCCGCTCGCTGGTCTGCCAGTCCGTGTATTTTGCCCTGACCTCGGTAAGCCCCGTCATCTGGAAACCGTGCTTTGCAAATTCTGCAAGGGTCGGAATCAGGCTGGAAAAGGTGCTGCTGATGGTAAATTCTCTGATGCTGTTTTCCTTAAGGGTTTTTACGATCTCATCAATGTCGTAATCCCAAATGACGTCGTTGAAATCAATCTCATCGTTGCCTGCCTCCATGCTGCTCCGGTAAGCCCAGAACAAGGTCTGGTTGATTCCCCAATCCTTAAGGCTTCCTGTCTGCTCTGCAATGGCTCTTTCAAAAAGTTCAATCTTCTTCATGGTGTGTACCTCCGTTTTTTGTGTTTTCCCTTTCGGTAGTACACATATTCGCTCTAAAACCACATTTTATCAAGTCAATTCGGACCATAATCTGCACAAATATCTGTGGGAGAAATTGTGTAGATTATGACGGCTGCTCCTTCCTGATCCTGTTTTTTGCCCGCTGCCGTTCCATCTTTTTGAACGGCCGCAGATACCTCTTCCTCCTTTGTCCACGGTGCTTGCCGGAGGACGGCAACGCCATCCCCGTGTGTGTTTCACCCCCATACTGACGGTCCTCTATCCAGCGGAGATTTCTTCCATACGCTCTCATAAATCACCCCTGTTTCCACATCCGTGGATAATACTGAGGATGGATTCCTGCTCCTTTTCATCCACGCCGATGCTCTTAAGCGCCTCCCTGGTACCGCAGTCCGGGCAGATAAGCGTTTCGTTATCCGCCCTGGAAAGGGCGGGAGCCTCATGGTAGCTCCTGCCGCACCGTGGGCATATCCTAATCCTTGTCATGTTATCCTTCATCGGCCATTCCTCCATTCCCGTCTGCCTCTGCCATCTCTGTTTCGCTGTCAATGTAGGCCCATTTCAGGTATTTCTCATCAAATCCAAAGCTCCGGTATCCTTCCGCACAAACGGAAAGGTAATGGTTGCTGGGAAGTCCAAAGGGTCTGTCCTCATGCATGATGTAGACAAATGCCTTCCGTCTCCTGACCTTGCCGGAACGGATGCCCTTAATGGGCAGTACCAGCTCTTTTTTGTAGTAAAAGGCGGGGAAACCCTCGTACCGGTCAAGCGCCCTTTCATCTTCCTCTGTTACCTCCCATGCCGCCACCGGTACGCTGGAGCCTTCCTGCGGCTCGATGGTCAGGTAGGAACCGCTGTGACTGCCTTTGAACAGCAACCGGTAATTCTTAATCATCGAGGTTCCGATGATCCTGGCCCCTGGGCAGCGCATTCGCATCTGCCGGATGTTTAAGTTGCTTCCATAGGCAATGTAGTATCTTTTTTCCATAATGGTATCCATCCTTTCCGAAGGGATCACCCTTCTACCACCTTAAGACCGCCGAAGCGGTCGGAGGTAAGGTGGCAGGAGGCTAACTCCTGCGGTTCCTTCAAGCGGCTGCCCTCCCGTTTCTAAAGGAGGCGTCTCCCGCAAGCCGTCTGGTCAGGATGTCCCTTGCGGTCTTGAATTCGTCCCCGATAAAGCCCAGCCGGAGGAGCCAGGTCCTCATGGCATACTTGGGATTTTCATTCTGCTGGGGTCTTGGGCTTGCTGTGCGCACTTCCTTTGCCATCTGGCTAAGTGCGAGGCAAAGCTGGATGTAACTCTTAAGCTGTCCGGCATGAAGCCCACCCCTGCGCTCCCTGGTCGGCTCATCGAATTGGAAAAGCCTAAATTCCACCGTTCCTTTGGTAAAGGTGGCATGGAGGTTCAGCATATGGTAGCGGCTGTCGTTGTAATGCGCGCTTCTGCCGTAGTCTGCATTGTGGCTTGTGTACCAGATATCTGCGAGGGCTGCCATTGTCTTTGGCTTTCTGCGGTTCAGCTTTTCCAAAAACCGTGGGTCTACCGTGCGGCAGTAGCGGCTCATCCTGCCCCGGTCAAGGTCCAGGGCGTCTGCAATCAGGCTCTCATGGCTTGCCATGATGTTGGCAAGGTTCCGTAAGGTCTGCGGTGTGTGTCCCTTTGCCCCGATATGGATGTGGACTCCGCAGCCCCTTGAGGCATCGCTCTTTGCCCCTTTGTGCCTGAGCTGCCGGATCAACTCCTGCAGGGTTTCCATGTCTGCGTAGGTCAGGATTGGGGTGACCAGTTCGCATTTTTCGCTGTCCGTTCCGTGGATGCTCACATCCTTCTGGAACTTCCATTCCCGTCCCTGGGAATCCCAGGCTGACCAGGTGCTGTACCCGTTCCGTCCGGCTGTGCTTTCGTATCTGCCGGTTCCAAAGAACTTCGCTGCGGTTCTTGCCGCCTTTTCCCTTGTGATGCCGTTCATCTCGACCTCAATCCCGATGGTCTGTTTTTTCATTTCCTCGATTTGCCTTGCAATTTTCTCGTTCATGGTTCTTCCTCCGCTTTGTGTGTTTTCTCTTTCGGTGTACACATATTCGCTCTAAAAGAGGATAATAGCAAGTCAATTACGGGGTATATACTACACAAAGATTCACCCAGAGGATTGTGTACTTTATAGCTGTTTTCCCCCTTCCAGTCCGGCGGCTGTAAGCTGTACCCCCAGCCGGAAACCGTCCTTAAAACCCTCGCAGACCAGCCATCGTTCCAGCTCCGCGCTGTTATCCAGCAGGCATTCCAGGATGGTCTTTCCCTTGCTGTCCAACAGCTTTTTCAGGCTTTCAATATCCTGGTCGATCTGTTCGCTGACGGCCTCCATCTCCGGCGTCTTATCGTTCTGGTTTTCCCACGGCACGATCTTTCCATAGTAAAGCTGATTTAAAATATCCTGTTCCATTTACCATTCCTCCCCGTCTGTGCAGAACTCTTTTCCCATTTTCAGTTCCGTATAAATCTTCGTGTACCTGGCCTGTTCACTGCCCTCGGACATCGCCATCGCCCGCAGGAAAAACTGCTCCGCTTCCTCCCGGCTGTACCACTCATCCGTCTTTCCATAGCAGACCGTCCTGACCGCCGGAATTTTCCGCACCACATCCTCCCCATAGACCACGTTTAGATGGGAGCCGTTATCCCAATGCATCAAAAGCGATGCGGTGTCATCCACACCACGGACCGTGCCTTTGGTGCCAATGGGCGGTGCCTGCGGATCATCCATCCGCACCAGCTCCACCCTTGTGCCTGCGGGGTACTCCCCGCGGACGCTCTCCACAATCTCTTTACTCGGAAAGTTCATGGTCTGCACCCCCATTCTTAAAAGCGGACGATCCCGTGAGGTTCTGCAGCAGGATTTTCCGGTCTGCCTTATATTCTGTCCCGATAAACCCAAGCCGCAGGAGGAAGCAGCGGAATGCGTACTTCTCATTCTCCACCTCTTTTTCTTTCGCGGTGATCCGTTTCTGGTTCACGCTCATCTCGCAGAGCGCGGAAATCAGATGGGTATAAGCCTGGATCGCCTCCGGTTCCGGCAGTTCGGAAAACCAGGGGAAGGACACCGTCTCCTCCGTGACCTCAATGGGTGTGGAGTCAATACCGAGGGCTTTTTGGATCAGATGCCCTTTGGCGTCCAGAATGCTCGTGAGGTTGCCCACGTTTACTTTGCCGAGGGGGATTTCCATCGTAAGCCCCACGTTCGCCTCCTGTGGCTCCGTTTCGCTTTCCCCGGATAACTCCGCCTCCCGCGCCGCAAGCCAAGCCTGCGCCATTTCTGGAGGCGCTGCGGCAATCCCTTTGTCCGCCAGCCGTTCCAGAAGGTTCTCCATCTCATCATCTGGAAAGCTGTCGTCATATTCCAGAACACCGTCCCTGGTTACTGTAAATGTGCCAATTTCATACGCTGCGCTCGGCATTCCCTTGTACTTGGGCCTTACCCCCAGGATTTCTCCCAGGACGTTTACCAGTTCTTTCCGCTCAGCCCCGGTTCTGTGAAATTCAATTCTCATGTTGTGTACCTCCTTTGTTTTTCGGTACTACATTAATCACTCTGAATGCCAGAAATAGCAAGTGAATCCGCTGTAGAATACCTCACAATAAAAAGTCCGGAAATTGTGCGTAGTACACAATGCCGGAAAGGACAAAGTAAACATTGGGCAGGGCCACGCCGTTGCCCCACATCTTGTACTCCGCAGAATCGGAATGGGGATTTTTCAGCCATTTCATAAGCTGCTTATCCGTCTTCGGCTTGGAAGATGTCCCCATGATCTTCCGGTGGGTTTCAAATACCTCCCGCCAGAATGCAAGCTCATCCTCAGTGGGTTCCGGGGTTTCCAGTCCGGCGCACCACCAGTCGGGAAAGCCCTGCAGCCTCGCGCATTCGGTAGGCGTCAGCCTGCGGACGATGTATTCCACGGTTCTCCCACAGTCCGTCTGCTCCCTGTCGTTGACCACCGGCGGGTCTTTATAATCCGTAGCCACCAGCGTATTTGCCAGTTCTTCCTCCGCCCGTGTGAAATGGGAGTTTTTACTCGTGCAGTAGGTAGGGTAAGCGACAGCGTGACGGTCTGCTCCAGTCAGGCTGAAACACACATCCTCATTGACACCGCTTCCCTGGGGACCGTTCTTATCATCCCTGCCAATCATGGAACCCTGCACCGCAACCACGGCAATGCCGCCCTGGTTGCAGGAGGGGTTTCCGCCGTTGCCGTCCAGCGTCCGGGAGGTGTCCGCTTCATAAAAACCGCTGTGGGGATTATCCGACTTCATGGCATTGCTGTCTTTGGAGCAGATACCGTAAGCCTGCACCACCAGTTCATTGTAGCGGCTTTCCCCAACATCAAAGGTATTCAGTGTGTTCGCCACCTCTCCGACCTTCCAGGTAGGGGCGTCCCCTTTGAAGTGGCCCCGGTATCCTTTGCAGAACGGCACGAACACAGCCTGGTCATTGTTGCAGGAAAGCGTCGCAGATTTATCCTCCTGGATCAGCGCACCTTTGCCGCCGCCCTCGCAGCCCGAACGGATCTTCAGCGTCTTGGGCGTTTCCACAACAAAAGGCTGGTTATTCCCACCCATGCCGTAGGTGGCATTGACTGTGGGGGCTGTTTCAATGGGATCCGTGTATCTGGTATCCTGGGAGTGGTTCTCAAACATTGCCACCGCCGCCGGTACCGTGCCGGCCCGCAGGGTAGGGGAGACCTCTTCCTCATAGCCAATCCCGTGCGCCTTTGCGGAATGCTCCGTGCAGAAACCCGCCGCCTCCAATACGCAGGGTGGATGCCCATGCTCCTGCGCCCGCAAGGTAGCGGAAACCTCCTCCGTCACAGCCATGCGGCTGCCGCCCTGGTCGTTTAGGCAGACGCCGCCTGCTGCTCCAGGGCAATCCGCAGCACCTCCGGCAGCTCCTTGCCACGCACGGAAGCCCTCCGCAGAATACCCTGACAGGCCTTCGGACTCAAATAGTATTTTTCCGGCACTCCCGCCTGCAAAATCTGCGACAAGGTAGATACGTTTTCTTCGTTGGGGAACTCCCCAATACTGCGCGTCAAGCACCCGCCATGCCAGGGAAAACCCGTCTGCCACGATACTTCCGGCGCTGCTCCACTTTCCCTTTGGAGGTCCAGGAACAGAAACACCTTCCCCTTTGATGGAGCAGACCGCTTCGAGGACTGCCTTGAAATCCTCCCCTTTGTTTGAGGAGAAGGCTCCCGGCACGTTCTCCCACACGATAAATCTTGGATAGTTTCCATCTGTTGCACACCTCATTTCTTTCACGATCCGCACCGCTTCGTAAAAAAGGCAGGACTGGCTCCCGTCCAGGCCCGCCCGTTTGCCCGCCACCGACATATCCGTACAGGGCGAGCCGAAGGTAATGATGTCCACCGGCTCCACCCGGTTTCCGTGAACCGTAGAGATATCTCCTAAGTGCCTCATCTGCGGCAGGCGTTTTGTGGTCACCCGGATGGGGAACGGCTCGATCTCCGATGCCCACACCGGGGTGATCCCGGCAAGCAGACCGCCCAGAGGAAAACCCCCGGAGCCGTCAAAGAGGCTGCCGAGGGTTAGTTTCCGCATGACCAGTGTATCTCCGCCGCCGGTGCCGGAGTCCCTTCTATGGATATATATAGCGTCCACTATCTCTCCACCTCCTTTGCCAGTTCGGAGTAGGGAATCTGCTCCCCGTTCCGCAGCACATACACATTTTCCGCATCCCCGGTATCTTCCACATATCTGCGGAGGATGACGGAGGCATACTTTTCATCCAGCTCCATCATGCAGCAGATGCGGTTCAACTGTTCGCAGGCCATCAGCGTGGAGCCGCTGCCTCCGAAGGTGTCCAGGACGATGGCGTTCTCCTGGGAAGAATTGCAGATGGGATAGCCCAGCAGATCCAGGGGCTTGGAGGTGGGATGGTTCTTGTTCCGCTTCGGTTTGTCATAGTTCCAGATGGTGGTCTGCCTGCGGTCGGAATACCAGGCGTGTTTCCCGCCCTTCTTCCAGCCAAAAAGAACAGGCTCATGCTGCCACTGGTAGTCGCTGCGGCCAAGCACAAGGCTGTTCTTCACCCAGATGCACACCCCTGCCAGGTGGAACCCGGCGTCAATAAATGCCTTCCTGAAATTCAATCCTTCCGTGTCGGCATGGAACACATAAGCGGAACCGCCGCTTTCCAGATGCTCCCCCATGCATTGGAATGAATTGTACAGAAAAGTGTAAAATTCTTCATCCTTCATGCTGTCGTTCTGGATAGTCAGCCCGTCGGAGCTTTTGAAGGATACCCCATAGGGCGGGTCCGTCACGATGAGGTTCGCTTTCTTCCCGTCCATGAGCGCCGTCACATCCGCCGCGCTGGTAGCGTCCCCGCACATCAGCCTGTGCCTGCCCACCGTCCAGATGTCCCCTCGCTCCACAAAGGAGGCTTTCTCCAAAGCAGCCGTCAGGTCGAAATCATCATCCTTCGCGCTTTGCTCCTCCCCGGCAAACAGGTCGGCGATCTCATCCTCGCCAAACCCGGTCAGGGACACGTCAAAGTCCGCACCCTGCAGGGCTTCAATCTCAATGCGCAGCAGCTCCTCATCCCATCCGGCATCCAGCGCCATACGGTTGTCTGCCAGGATGTAGGCTTTCTTCTGTGCCTCACTCAGATAGTCCACAAATACACACGGCACTTCCGCGATATGTTCTTCCTTTGCCGCCAGCACTCTGCCATGTCCGGCTATGATGTTAAACTCCCGGTCGATGATGACAGGATTGATAAACCCGAACTCCCGCAAAGAGGAGCGCAGTTTCGTAAGCTGCTCCGGGGAGTGTGTCCGGGCATTGTTGATATAGGGGATCAGCTTCTCCACCGGGACAAGCTGCATTTCTGTTGTCGTTTTACCCATCAGCCATTCCTCCGTTTCAAAACCCTCTGGAGCCCTTTCCGCGCATCCATCACATTTCCCTTTAGCGCCTGCCCCCGGATGGTGCGGTACTGCTGCTTTGTCAGGCTGCGCTTATTGGTTTTCAGTGTATTTAAAAATTCTGTCAGCTCTGTTTTCATCTCAGTTTCCTTTCCTTGCCCTAAGCAGACGTTCCATCACATCGTCCTGGGGCGTGTTCCCGGTAAACTCCACCGAGCAGTTCTCCTTGACGATCTGGTAAATCTGCATCCAGCAATAGTTGGTCTGTTTCATGTAAGACTGGCTCATGGACACATAGGGGGAGGCAATCGCCGCCCCGGTGGTAGGGTGCTTTGCCAGAAAGCCTGTGGAGGAAACGATCTCCTCGCACTGTATCCACCGGGATACGCTCATGGCATACTGCTCCACCATCTGCACTGTGACCAGCTTTTCGCAGCCCCTGGCCTTCAGCCAGAGGAACGTCTCATGATAGACCTCCTCCGCCACCAGCTCCCGGCCGCTTTTCTGCGGGGATTTCAGGAAATCCTTTACGGGCGGCACCTCCGCGCCCTCCAGCGAGGCAGGCTCCATCAAGACCGCCGCCGCTTTCCCCTCGCTGATCTTCTCGGTCAGGGCTTTCGGTTTTCTCCCTGCTCCCGGCCTTGCGCCGCCCCGGTTTGTTCCGTCCTTCGCCATCTCCATCACCCCCGTTTCTTTGATTTTCTTTGAAAAAATGCTACGTCCGCAAAATGGCGCAGCACAAGAGAACACTTCATTTCTTTGATTTTCCCAGCAGGGGTTAATCCCCCGTTTGATTTCCGGTTTTTGTGCGCAGCACCCCACGCCCGTTGCCCGCCATATTGGTCCCGGAGATTTTAACCGCCTCTCCGGTCAGCAGTTGTGCCATCTGTCGCCACGCTCCGCATGGATTCTGGCGTGGCACTCTTTGCAAAGGGAAACCAGGTTGCTCTCATCATGAGTGCCTCCCTCGGATAAAGGCACCTTGTGATGCACCTCTTCCACAGGGCGCAGCCGTCCTTTCCTTTGGCACTCCTCACAAAAGGGATGCCTTGACGCATAGCGGTCGCGGATGCGTTTCCACGCCCTGCCGTACCTACGGCGTACAGCCGGATTCCGGTCGTACTTCTCGTAGCGGCGGTTCTCCTGTTTCTGGTGTTCCTCACAGAACCGTCCTTCCGTTAGGTTGGGACAGCCGGGAAAGGAACACGGTCTCTTTGGTTTTCTTGGCACCTTGCCACCTCCCTCTGGGTATAAAGAAAACCCCACAGGATTTCTCCCATGAGGCTGTCTGTCCTTATGCAGTTTTCGATGTTACCATCATACCATGTGCAAACGGAAACTTCATCTCAGAAAGTGGACATTACGGTTTGCCAAACAAAAGAACCGTCAGTTTCTCCAAAGCCCTGTTCTTTCGTCTGTATGCGGACGCCCTCTCAATCTGAAAATATTCCGCAATCTCATCGGCGGCGCTACTCCCGTACTCGTTGCCCTCCCCGTAAAAGGTTTCCAGTACATACCTCTCATCCCCGGAAAGCTCCTCCCAGGCGGGAAGGAACCACGCCATGTATTCCACTGCCTGCCGGTAACGCTCCTTTAAGACGTCTATCTCCTCAATGCCCTTTATGATCCGTTCCTCTCCCGCCTGGGGATTGTGGCTGTGGGGCATCCCGTCAAACTGCGGGCTGCTGATGCCGCCCATTTTCTCATAGGCGCTTTTGATCTCCTCATCCGTATGGTCGATGATGAATTTCATGCTGCTGTAATCCTTTAAGGCGTCCACGGCTGCGGACCGCTTGTCAAGATACTTCCAGATAATGTTCATAAGCCGATACCTCCAATCAAAGATAATTCGTTCCCCCGGATTTTCATGGATTGTCTTTGATTGGCTCTCGTTTTCTAAGGTTGGTTCAGATGTCCAGGTCGGCTTTGACGGCATCGATCAGGGCGGCCTGCGTGGTGTCCTTTTCGGAAAGGGCCTTCATCATCCTCTCGTCAATGGTGCCTTTTGTAATGATGTGCTGCACCACCACGGTTTCTGCCCTCTGCCCCTGCCGCCACAGGCGGGCGTTGGTCTGCTGGTAAAGCTCCAGGGACCAGGTCAGCCCAAACCACACGATGGCAGAGCCGCCGCCCTGCAGGTTCAACCCGTGTCCGGCGCTTGCCGGGTGGATCAGCGCCACCGGGATTTCCCCGGCGTTCCACCTGCGGATGCTCCCGGCACTGTCCAGGCAAGAAAAAGGGATGTTCAGCTTGTGGAGCCGTTCCCTGATCCGTTCCAGGTCGTGCTGAAACCAGTATGCCACCAGGAGGGGTTTCCCTCCCATGCTCTCAATGATATCCTCCAAAGCGTCCAGCTTCCGGTCATGGACGGGAATGACCGCACGGTCATCGGCATACACCGCACCGTTTGCCATCTGGGAGAGTTTCCCGGAAAGGGCTGCGGCATTGGCGGCTGTGATCTCGCCGTCCGGGAGCTGGAGGACCAGTTCCTGCTTTAGGGAAACGTACCGTTGCATTTCCTCCTCGCTGAGACACACGGTGTATACGGAACTTATAAGCTCCGGCATCTGCAGGTGATCGGTGGATTTCATGGAAATCGTGATGTCGGAGATCAGACGGTAGATTTCCTGCTCTGCTCCCGGCAAAGGCTTATAGGAAAACACCACCTGCCCGTTGCGCTTATCCGGCAGGAAGAACCTTGTCCGGTACTGCCCGATGAACCGCCCAAGCCGCTGCCCCATGTCAAGCAGCTTAAACTCCGCCCACAGATCCATAAGCCCGTTGCTGCTCGGCGTTCCGGTCAGCCCCACGATGCGTTCCACCCTCGGCCGCATCTTCATCAACGTCCGGAACCGCTTTGACTGATGGTTCTTAAAGGACGAAAGCTCATCCACCACCACCATGTCAAAATCAAAGGGGATACCACTTTCCTCCACCAGCCACGGGACATTCTCCCGGTTGATGATGTAAATGTCCGCCTGCCGTTTCAGGGCTGCCAGACGCTCTGCCTCCGTTCCCACCGCCACGGAATAGTGAAGGCTTCGCAGATGCTCCCACTTCTGAAGCTCATCCGGCCAGGTATCCCTCGCCACCCGCAGGGGCGCAATCACGATCACCTTGCGGATCAAAAAGCGGTCAAACAGCAGGTCATTTAGGGCGGTCAGGGTAATGCTCGTCTTGCCAAGCCCCATATCTAAAAGGACCGCCGCAATGGGGTGTGTCTCGATGTACTGAATAGCATACTGCTGATAGTCATGTGGCTCGTATCTCATCAATCATCCCTCCGATCTGTTTCTCATCATCCAGCACATACACCCGGAAACCCAGCCGCCGCAGCATCCGGTGTCTTGCCAGTTGGAGCGGGCGTGGCTTTTCTCCCGGAGCCTTGACCTCCACAAACGCCATCCTCCCGCCGGGGAGAAGTGCCAGCCTGTCAGGTACCCCGTCAAATCCGGGCGATGTGAACTTCAGTGCCAGACCTCCGGCATCCCGGACTGCCTTTCTGAACTTCTGCTCGATGGTCTTTTCTCTCATACACGGCTCCTATCCGCTGGCATTTCATATACCTTTCCGCCCTCTGCGATCTGCTCATAGATTTCTGCCAGTACCTCCTGCGCCGCCTCCAGTTCCTTATAGACTCCGGCTTTCCGCATGGCGGATCTGAACCTTGTGAGACCGGGCATCTCCACATAATCTTTGACTGCCACTACCAGATATTCCCCTTCGTTTACCTGGCTTATGGCAAGCCTGTCATAAGCCTCTGTATTCAGGATTGATTTTCCATTCTGTTCTTTTATCCACATAGTTTCTGCCTCCTTTTCCACTTACCCTGTGACACTCTCGACACTCTTGCCATAAACCTCTCTATATAAGATTTTTCAGCTAAAAAACTGCCCTAAAGGGGGCTTTATACCAAGAATGTCACGACCGTCACACACTCAAAAATCCTCTGTCTTTTCTGCAAGGCACAGCCCCAGCACAAAGCGCCCGTCACGCCTTTTTTCGCGCCGGAATCCACGCTGTACCACGGCATTATAAAATTCCGTTGTACTCCTTACAAAATCCCCTACCCTTGCACAGTAGGACCGGTATGCCCGGTAAAATTCACCTGACTTTTCTTCCATCCCGTCCCCGACCTCGCAGCAGTCCTCAATAAAATGCGACAGCCAGTCATTGTCCTGCCTGTATTTTGCTATGGCATCCTCCACACACTTTGGCAGGGCTATCCTGAAATTGTTTCCTATGGCTTTCCGTGCGCCCTCAATGATCCACGCCATGATATAAGGCGCAGCATTTTCCGCAAGATGATCCGCATAATTCTTCTGGTCACTGCTCCCGGTAATCTTTGCGTTAAAGGGGATCACGATCAGCCGTCTCCAGATGCCGGAGTCCATCGCTCCGACTTTCGGCAGATGGTTGGTATACAGCACGAGGGTATGGCTTGGCGTGAAAGAAAACGGGTCCTTATACTTCTTCTCCGCAAAAATCTCATCCGTGGAACAGAGCTGTTTGATGATGGACGTATTCAGGCGCACACCCTCTTCCAGCTCAGATGCTATCAGCAGCCTTTTGCCCTTCGCCTCGGCAAGCTCCGGTTTCACATTCCGCTTGCACCCGACTGTCAGGGCATCGGCGGACATATTCCCACTGTAAGTACCCAGCACACGGGCGACAGTATTCCAGAAGGTGGATTTACCGTTGCTCCCTTCTCCATAGGCAATGATCAGCGCCTCCAGATAAACCCGTCCTACCGCTGCCATGCCCACGATCTGCTGTACATAATCAATCAGCGCCCGGTCTTTGCAGAAAATCGTGTCCAGGGCATCCAGCCACAATTCCTTTCCCTGCTCTCCGGGTCCTGCCGCCGTGATCTTTGTGATATAGTCCTCCGGGCTGTGGTCGCGTCTGCCCTCCAGACCGTCCGGCAGGTAATAGGTGCCATCCGGCGTGTTCAGGAGGAACCCATCCCGGTCCAGGTCGGATACATTGATCTCCAGCATGGGCTTTGCCGCCTGCAGCGCAGAAACCACATATTTCATGTCCCGCCGCTTCATCACAAACGCTTTATACGCCTGGGCAGACACATACGCAAGGTAGGCGTCCATCTGCCCGGATGCGATCTTTTTCTCCAGCGCCTTCCCTCCGGAGGTAATGGCGTCCTCGGAAACCCCTGCGCCCAGGAGCGCCTCCTTCGTCCGCTGTACCTCGTCCTTTGCGTCCGCAAGCTGTAAATCCAGGAATTCCTCCGCCGCACCGACCGCCTGCTGCTTGGACTCGATCCAGTACGCGCCGCCAAAGCGGATGTAATCCGTGGCTGCCGTGTACCGCAGCTCCACGCCATACTCCTTTGCCAGCACCTTCGCCTGCCCGATGTCAGAGTAATCCGCGGGCTTTAAGGTCTCCCGGCAGAACTCGTCGTTGTAATCCTCCGGCGGCACATACCCCTCCTGGCGCTGTACTTTCTCCGCAAACCGGCAGGCGCTCTGCCAGATGGCGGCAAGCTCCTCATCCTCCAGAGGCGGACTGCACTTTTCCGCTTCTTCCATAAAAATCTGATGTGCCTTTTCGGTGTTCCCGTAGCGTTTCAACACCCGCCCCGCAAAGTGGGACATGGTGGAATTGCGCTGCCCCTGGGGGATGCCCCTCTCCTGGGGTTTCACGATACAGTCGATGGTAATCTCGCCCTCATGCCAGAGGATTTCCTCCGAAGGGAATCCAAAGATGAACCGGGCGCAGTCCAGGGCATTTCCGTCAAAGAAAGGGAACTGCTTCTGGATTGCCCGTTTCAATGTGGTACACGAAGCCCCGTCCGTGATCGTATCGTGGGGAAAGTACACATGGAACCGGGGCCTTGCCGACTTCCCGTCCTTCGGTTTCATGTTGTTGCGGCTGGGAACGGCTACAAACGCCACATCCCGCCCAAGCCTTTCTTCCAGTTCCTCCGGATGAATCCACTCTGCTGGGTTATCAGAATGATCATTGTCGCAGTCCATCACATCCACATCGCAGGAAAGGAAGTTGTCCCCACTCCTGCGGAACTCCTTAAATTCCCCGCACACATGGTCAAAGGCGATGATCTCCAGGAAATCGTCCTCGTTATCCGCCACCCGCTTGTTTGGATACAGGCTGTTCTTTGCGTTGCCCCGGCAGTTTGCCGTATAAAACGTCATCCTCATACTTTTCTGACCTCCTCCAGTTCTTCGGTAAAATAGCGGACCGGGATATGTTTCTTCTCCGCCTTTTCAATCTCCGCCGCCATCCCTTTGGAAATGGTGTCCCCGAACACCCACACCTGCTCACATTTCGTCAGCAGCACAATCCCCATAAACAGAGCAATATTCCTCTCCGCAGCCACACCGTCATCCATGAATTGCGGAAACAAAAGATGTGGGGCAACGGGGATACAGGCATTGCGTACCGCAAAACGGCTGTACACCCTCGCCATGTTCACATTGTTCTCCACATCCCCGGCATAGGGGGAGCATATATAGACAAGCGGCCGGTACACACGCTTCGCCGCCTTTTCTTCCTTTTCAATTTTTGAGAGAGCCTCATATGTCGTCGGATCATGGTAGCCCTCGCTGTTATACTTACTGATGCCCATAAGCTGCACCTCCTCTAATCCTTTTGATAAAACTCACATTCATAACCATCCGCCCGGAGTTTCAGTCCTTTCGCCCAGGGCGGTGTCCTGCCCATCTGTTCACAGACTGCCTCCACGGACATCCGCCGGTCCGCCTCAATGATGATCTCATCATGCACATGAGCGACAATGGCGCAGTTTCTAAGGGTCTGCATAGCATGGCACAAAATATCGCGGGCAGTCGCCTGGACGATGTTCTCCACGAACTTCGGCCCGTAGCTCTCCAACCGTTCCCACTTCTTGGTGCCGCCAACCCCCATGTAAGTCACCGACTCCCCGCCGAACTGGTTCTCCCCGATGCGTGGCTTCACATAGGCCAGCCGTCTGCCGGAGGGGAGCGTGACAAACAGCATGGCGCTCTGGTAGTCAAACCGGATACCGTGTGTCTGGGCGGGCAGCCGCATCTTGATGCATTCTTTGACGGCGTCATCCACCGCCCACCAGAACTGCGTGATCATGGGATTGGAATCCCGCCATGCCGTTACCAGCGGCTGCAATTCTTCCTCATCAAGCCCCATCTCCAGCGCACCCATTGATTTCAACGCGCCCACCGAGCCGCCATAGCCCAGGGCCAGTTCTGCGATCTTTCCTTTCTGCCGCAGGTGTCCGTTGACACCATGCTTCTCCACCGGCACATGGAACATCTGGCTTGCGGAGGCGCAGTAAATGTCACCGCCGTCCTCAAAGACCTTGAGCCGCCACCGCTCCCCGGCAAACCAGGCGATCACCCTGGCCTCGATTGCAGAAAAGTCCGCCACGATAAATTTCCTGCCCTCCTGCGGAACGAAGGCCGTGCGGATAAGCTGGGAAAGGGTGTCCGGGATGTCCTCATAAAGCAGGGAAAGGGCTTCATAGTTTCCAGTCTTTACCAACTCCCGTGCCTGCGCCAGATCTGTCATGTGGTTCTGGGGCAGATTTTGCAACTGTATAATTTTCCCACTATATCGGCCAGTTCTATTAGCTCCGTAAAACTGGAACATCCCATGCGCCCGCCCATCTACACAGACCGCATTTTCCATCGCTGTATATTTCTTGACGCTGCTTTTGGCAAGCTGCTGCCGGAGGGAAAGTGCGGTCCGTAACGGCTCCGGCGCTGTTTTTAATAGCTCTGCCACTGCCTTTTTCCCCAGCGTATCCGTTTCAAGCCCATGCTCCGCCAGCCACTGTTTCATCTTCTGTACGGAGTTGGGATTCTCCACGCCGGTCAGCTCCTGCATGGCAGCAGCCAGCTCCCCGCGGGAGCGTTCATCCATTGCGATGGCCTGTCTCACCAGCTCCATATCCACGCCGATGCCCCGGTCGTTGATCTCCTGGTCCTGGCAGTATTCCTCCCACACCATCTCCGGTACCGGGAACTTCGACAGCTTCTGCTGTATCTGCATCTCCGCCTCTACGTCTCGGAGGTTATACGCCTTGAACCGTCCCCACTTCTCCCGGTCGTGTTCCGACAGGTTTCTCGTCCTGCCGCCGTTGGCCTTTGTCGGTTTGCAGGGAACACAGAAGTACCGAATCAGGTCTTTTCCTTCTGTCAGCTTCTGCTTTTCCAATCCAAGCGCCGCGCCCACACCTTCCAGAGAAAGGGGAAGCCCTAACGTAGCCGACCACACCATTGTGCAGTGCCATCCCTCCGGCTCCAGCCATTCCCCCAGATAGTTGGATAAACACACCCTCTCGAACATGGCGTTGAATGCCCACTTGGTCACGGATTCGTCCGAGAGTGCCGCCACAACCTCATCCGGGATTTTCTCCCCGCAGGCAAGGTCCACCACCCGCACAGCGCCGCCGTCCTCCGCATAGCCGAACAGCAGGATTTCAAAGGCAGGGGAGGACGCATATTTATACACGCCGCATTTTTTCAAGTCCACATCGGAATAAGTCTCAATGTCTATGGACAAAGTCCTCATTTCTCCACCATCTCCTTTCACCGCCTTAAGGGCGGCAGGGGATACACCCCCGCCACCTGGTCTGCGGCTTCTTGCGTCAGGAGAGGAAATCCTCTTCCTCCTCCGCAAAGTCATCCTCCGGACGGCTCTTGCCGCCCAGCGGCTCCCCGTCGCGGATCTTCTGCAGGTTGTTCAGCCCACAGGCGATTCCCTTATTCCCGTTGCTGTTGAACGCATAGAAGTTGATACTTGCCCTGCCGTATACACCGCTGTAAACCTCGCTGCGGTCCAGGATCGGCTGGCGGTCCGCGTCCACGATGCCCGGAGCCGTCGCGCTGTTGGCATTGACGAAGTAGGCGTTGGCATAGGCTTCATCGTCCGGGCGCTCCGTGTCGCCATCCCGCAGGGGCGTCTTTAACACGGAGAGGGCGGGAACGCTCCTGCCGTTGCCCTTCAGCTTTGCCTCGCCTTCCTTGTAGGCAACCTCGATTGCCGCCCTGATCTTTGCGATGGTCGCCGTGTCCGACTTGGGGATGATGAGCGACACAGAGAACTTCGGCGTGCCGCCGTTAATGCTCTTCGCCTCCCACACGTTGGCATAGCTCCATCTCGTGTCGGGGCCAGTGATCACTTTCATCGGGTTATTGACTTTATTTGCCATGATTCATTTCCTCCTCAATTTTCCTTAAAATCATTCTGCGCGGTGTGAATCGGCTGGCGCTTATCCGACAGCGGCACCAGCACCGGCTTGCCCTGGGGCTTCTCAATCAGACCGCCCAGAAGTTCCTCAAATTTTTTCTTGCCCAGGAGCTTCTGCATCTCCGTAAGGCCAAGAACCTTCTTTGCGTAAGGCTCATAGCCTGCCTGGGAAACAGCCTCCGCCACGGCTTCCTCTCTGACGTACCTGCGGTTGGAACGCCCCTCCACCACCTTAAAGCCCGGATACTCCACACCGCTGAGCGCCTGCCGTAGTGCGTATTCTTTCACGTCCGCCGCCCATGCCGCCAGTTCGTCCGCCCGGTCTAAAATGGCGGCAATCTCGGTTTCCTCCAAAGTGTCCGGCACGGCAAAATCATACCGGGCAAGCTCCAGGTTGTACTCCGCCCGTTTCCGGCAGACCGCCTTCGCCTTGCAGAACCGGCACCAGTCGCCGCAGGCAAACTCCCCGCCGCCCTCGTAGGCCAGCTTCGCTTTATATGCCAGGTCGTTGTACACCCACTGCAAAAGGTCGTCCTTTGCCATGACGCAGACGCTCACGTTCTCCCGGCGTGGCTGGAAGATGGTCATTCGGACGGTGTCAATGTCATAGATGCCGTCAAACAGCTCCAGCGCGCCCAGGGCGTACAGCATCATCTGCGGGTTCTCCACAGCGGACACCTCCACGCCTTTGCCGTGCTTATAGTCCACGATCTCCAGCGTACCGTCCGCAATGATCACGCAGTCCCCGGTGCCAAAGCCCTCCGCCACAAAGCGGGAGAAATCCAGCCGCTGCTCCACCAGCACCACCGGGTCCTTGCAGGTTTTCTTTGCCTCTTCCACCAGCTCCATCACATAGGCGGCATACTCGCAGGCGCACTGCTCCATCTCCCCGCTATAAAAGGAAAGGTTCTCTGTGGGGTCCGCCGTCTTCATGCCAAGCGCCAGCTTCAGCTTGTGTTCGCACAGGCTGTGGGCGTCCGTTCCCTCCTGCGCATACTCGCTGCCCCTGTCCTCATAGCCCTCGCAGAGCCTTGCGGACGGCGGGCAGTTCAGCCACCGGTGGCTGGAGGATGCGGATAATAATGCGTGTTTTCCCATCACAGCACCTCCGCATCCGCAAGCAGCGCCGGGTATCTGGTCGGATCAATGTCCGACAGCTTCTCCGCGCCGTGCTTTACAAGCAGCGCCCGTACCTCTGCGGTGTGTCCGGCACGGGACTTCTCCGCCAGCACCATACGGACCTCCTCCAGCGTCAGCGGTTTTTCCTCCGGGGCAGGGGGTGGAGTGGTTTCCGCTGCTTCCTTTACCGCCTTTTTCCCTCCGGCCTTCTTGGGTTTCTCACCGGTATTTTCTTCCGGGACATCCACGGGCTCCGTCTGCGTCATAGCGTCCGCCACCGCCTGCAGGCTGTCGGCAAGGGAGCGCATATCCGCAACCACATCAAGCAATAGCTTCACTTTACCCATGCACTGCACCTCCTTCCGCCACTTCTTTGATAGAAAGCTCTTTTACTGTCCTTCCCGGAACGATGATGGTCAGCCGCTGCTTGTCCCCTAAGAGGAAGCGCAGGAAACGCTCTCTTACAGAAACTCTGCGGCAGCTCACGATTCCGCCGTTCACAGGCTCTTTTGAAACACTGATCTGCAATGTGTGTTTCATCGTCTCACCTCCATTTTCTGAAGGACGCTCTCCCGGTCCTTCACTATACGGAGATTTCAAAGCCCCATTGGGGACCCGGCTTAAAAATTTTTCTTAAAATATTTCCGGGCAGCCTCTATGGATTTCTTAATGGCTTTATGATCCACGCCCTCTATCCGGGCAATCTCCCGCAGGGATTTCCCCTCGGCATACAAAAGGAGCCTTCTCCTCTGGATTTCCGGCATCCCTGCCAGGATATCCGCAATCTGTCTGCTCTCCATCTGACGCTCCAGAAGGCTTTCCGGTGTATCCGCGTCTGCATACTCTTCTCCCTCAAACTCCGCTGCATCTGAGGAATAACAGTGGTATCTCTCCTTACGGTCCAGGTTGCTCTCCTGGCGCCTGGAATCCAGGATCATGTTTCCGATTTCCTCCGTTACCTCAACCTCTGAGATTTCGCCATTTGCAAATGTGTAATTGATCTTCAATGTGCCGTTCTCCTTTCGGAGCCCGGCAAGCGGCACCTGTGCCGCTAAAACAAAAAAAGAGCCTGACAAGCAGCACAAAAAGTGCCGCTTGTCAGGCTCAATGTCGTCTCCACCATGTTTCGGGTGGTATCGTGAAGGTTTGACCGTTATTTACAGAATGAAATCGCCCCTTCGTGCATCATGCTCAAACAAACGTGTTTTGATCCTTGTCCCGGTTTAGCCATCCGTTTCCCATGCTCATATACATTCCTTACGAGCCTGCCGTATTTCCGTGGCGGGATTCCCGGTCAGCTCCCGGCCCGGAGGCTCGGAGCGGATCAGTTCTATTCAGTTTTAATTACCCCGACCTCTGCGCCGCAGTGCCCGCACTTCAAATAATAATCGGGATACCGGCCTTTGACCGGGGTAATTAACTGCGTTTTGGTATCCAATGCGGCATCCATCAGCCGCCATCCGCAATTGGGACAGCAGAGAGCGCGCCGTTTCTTCCTTAGCTCATAGTTTCGTTCCTCCTTTTTCCTGCGCATCGTCACATACGCTCCTTCCTGGTACTGCCGCTGTCCGGCGGAAGAAGAAAGCGTGACCTGCTATGATGGTCTGCGTCACATGACAAGCTCTGACAGCCAGGGAGCCGTCGGCCTTGCCAGCAGGCGTGCGTTTAAGTACGCCATCTCCAGGGTAAGACAGGTATTGCCAAGATAATACCCGTCCATGATGGTAAGGGTCATAGCAAGGTCAGGCTTCTCCATATCCGTCAGACAGATCGGCAGGAGATACTGCACCCGGCCCTGGTAGCCCTGGGGCACCACGATGCCCGGTTCCACCACCGCTTTCCGCCGCGCCAGTTCTACTGCGGTTTCCAAGAGTAATGGCAGGTTGCGCGCGTCACGGATAGCGGCCGGCAGACGGGAGAGGTTCTCCTCATCGCCTAAGATGTGGTCTACATTTACCCGTATCGGCTACTCCGGGTTATAGTTGACGCCATACTGCGTCATATGGTAGCTTGGTTTCTTCGGAAGCGGGCTGATGTATTTCAGCCACGGCGATATCTCATCCGAGAACCCCCGGAAATACCAGTCCAGCATACTGGCCTGCCGTTTGTTGCGGTCAAAGCAGGCATAGATGGCTTTGTACCGCCTCGTGTAAAGACCGGTATGGAAGCAGGCGTATTCATTCTCCACATGGAAATACTCCGCCGCCTTCTCAGGACTGTGTTCCTCGTTGTAATCAATGGCTTGCTTTCTGAAAATGCTGTGGATATACCGTTCCAATATGGGTGTATCCTGGTTCTTCGTAAAATAATTCGGACTCCGGAACCGCCACGGCTCCGGGATCGCCAGCTCCGCCAGTTCCTCAAGCTGGTCATACCAGCCGGGTACATAGGCGAAGGAAAACAGATCCGGCATCAGGTTCATATCAGTTCCCTCCATTTGGTCTGGATCACTTCCAGAAGATGCATCTGGACCTGTATCTTCTTGTCCTCATCGATTTCCTTATGTATCTTCCCGTTGGGGCCGATTACCTCGCGGGTTACGAGGGCATTGTGGAAAGGCTCGTAAATCCGCAGGATTTCCTCCAATGCGTCCTTCTCTCCGTGAACCGCCTTTTTAATTAGGTCATAGTTTAATCCATCGGTATAAGCGTTACCGCCCATAAAACTTTTTGATTGCTTGATAGGCACGGTGCCTTAGGTTATACACCGTGCGTGTCGTTACCTCCAGTCTTTCTGCGATTTCCCCGTCGGTAAGATTCCCCCAGAAGTCCAGGAGCAGGACTTTCCACTGCTTCTCCGGCAGGGATTTCAGTGCTTCATATAAAGTTTCGCTCTCCACCACACAGGAATGCCCGTCCGCATCAAGCACAAAAGAATCAGACGGGTAGGCGTCCTTGCGGCCTAATAATTCAAATAGATAGTCTACCGGTTCTTCTTTGTAATGGTCGTTCCGGCGCTTTTCCGCCCGCAGCAAATCCCGATAATAGTTACGCGATACTGTTTTACAGAAAGAATCAAACATTTCGCAGATTCTGTCCTCATAGGAAGGAGATACCATAACTCGTCCCTCCTTTATCCAGATTTGAGCGTGGCTGCTTTTTCACCTCCTCGCCATACCAGAACGTTTTTTACAGCCTCAAACCGGAAAGGTTTTATGAAAAATCTTCAAAAATTTTTATTCTGTCTATCCGACAAAATTCGACTGACTAAAGAAAAAGGTCAATCCACACAAGGCAGATTGACCTTTAAGGCAAGGAAATCCCTACCTTGTATTTCTTTTAACTTGTTTTTATGTACGTCAAAACCCACTTAGCTTTGATATTAAATGAGATATTCTACTGTAACTTTCCAATCTCAAAACAATATCCATAGATACCAACTGCAATTTTTAATACTTTATCCATAGCACTTTTTGCATTCAATCATATTTTCTCTGCTTCAGCATTTCAATCGCTTCCTTCCCGGAAATATGTTCTGGCGTCAGTTCTAACAAACACAGGGGTATCCATTCTTTTTCAATGGCTTTCTTTCGATTTTCTTTTGTATCAGCTGGCGCATATTTTATCGCCAATTTTTCTATTGCCTGCAATTTTTCTTGTTTATCCTCTATAATCCTCATCGTTCCAAATACAATTACGCTGCGAAAGTAAGTAGTATATTCCTCTGGAACAATCAGATCTTGATCAATGACACAAAACGAGGCCTTGGGTTCTCGAATAATGGCATCCAATTTATGTCCGCTTTTAGCACAATGAAAATAAATTTTATCGCCATCATATACATAACTGATGGGCACTGCATACGGATAACCATCATCCCCGGCTAAAGCAAGGACACCTGAACTTCCACGCTGTAAAATATCTGAGCAGGCTTCCAGTGATAATGCCTGACGTTTTCTGCGTAATTCACGAAACATATGCTTTCTCCAATCTATAAATAAATGTAAATCAAGAGCTACCCACCAGCTGATGAAATGCAGGCGGGCAGTTCTGTAAAAATTTATATCTGATTCAACGGAAGCTGCTTGTTCTTAACGAGTGAACAAATCGTATCGCAGATAATACGAACTCCCATCAGTGCCGTCTGCTGATTACTTGGTCTTTCGGAGTTATTCCCGGCAACATTTTATGTCCCTGATCTGAAAACTCCAATATGAAAAGTCAAGTATCATTTTGCATTATACAATTTCGAATAAAAGGAATCCCATGACAGCAATTCCTCGTGAGTGCCGGTTTCGATAATATCCCCGTCCCGCATGACAAGAATTAAATCAGCGTTACGGATTGTAGAGAGCCTGTGGGCGATGATAAAGCTGGTACGGTTTTTCATCAGTTCGGCCAACGCTTTCTGGATTCTTTGCTCCGTAATTGTGTCAATGCTGGAAGTAGCTTCATCCAAAATCAAAACATTGGGATTGGCGAGAGCCGCACGAGCAATGGTAAGAAGCTGCTGCTGACCTTGCGAAAGGACGCTCTGCTCGCTTGAAATCACGGTTTCATAACCGTCCGGCAGGGTACGGATAAAGCTGTCACACTGTGCAAGACGCGCTGCTTTTACAATTTCTTCCTGTGTGGCATCTTTTCTGCCATAAGCAATATTCTCCGCAACTGTTCCCCGGAAAAGCCATGTATCTTGCAATACCATTCCCAAAAGACTGCGCAGGTACTGACGGGTCATGTCCTGCGTGCTTTTCCCATCAAAAAGGATTTGTCCACCGTTCACTTCATAAAAGCGCATAAGCAGATTCACCAATGTAGTCTTACCTGCACCAGTAGGGCCGACGACTGCAATGGTTTGATTGGCCTTCGCAGTGAAGCTAACATCCTTCATCAGAGTTTTTCCGGGAAGATAGCCAAAGCTCACATGGCGAAATTCGATTTCCCCTCTCGGTCTATCGAGTATTACAGAATTTTCGGGTTCTGCCGTTTCTTCTTCTGCATCAAGTATTTCAGAAACGCGCTCTACAGCGGCAAGAGCAGCCTGCAGATAGTTTACGACAAAGGAGAACTGGGTAACCGGCTCGGAAACCTGACTGACATACTGCAAATATGCCTGTACCACACCTAATGTCATTTTTCCCTGAATGACCATAATAGCGCCAACGAAAGCACTGACAATAAAGGCTGCCTGATTGATAATGCGGATTACCGGGTAAATCACATAATTCATAAATTGGGCTTTCATGTGTGCCTTGTACTGTTTTTCATTGGCAATTCGGACTTTTTCCTCTGAGGCTTCCTGTGTATTGAATGCCTTAATCAGCATAGCACCGCTGTATAATTCTTCTGACACCGCATTATATTCTGCCAATGTTGCAAGATTTTTGTTAAAAGCCTTCTGGTTGGCTTTTGATATAAAATAAGTAGAAGCAAAGCTAACAGCCAATACCGCCAACACAATCAAAGTAAGTGTCGGACTAATGTACAGCATGATTACAATCCCGCAAATCAGATCAAAAAACGCCAGCATAAACTGGTTAAAACCAATGACCAGAATTTCGGATATTTTGTCAATATCTGTACTGGTCATGCTAAGCAGTTCGCCTACCTTTGTCTGATCATAAAACCGCAGCGGAAGTCTTGTAAGTTTGTGGCTGATTTCCTTTCTAAGATCAAGAGCTACCTGTTCGCTGACATCTGCCATAATCCGCTCAGCAATATAAGAAAATGCCCATGAGAGCGCCGCTGCAATAAGAATGAAAATAATTGGCTTAAGAATTGCCTCCATTTCCATTGTAAATGTGATCTCGGAAAAGCTATTTTCTTTAATAAGAGCCACAATGTTATCAATGGCATTGCCCATGAACCAAGGCTGCACCGTGTAAAGAATACTTCCCACCAAACACGCAGTCATTACAAAAATCACTTTCCATTTATGTCCCTTCAACAATCGGATAAAAAGATACAGCGAATGGGCATACTGCTTCGCAGATTTTTTTTGTTGTATAGACATCTTCAAGCCCTCCCTTCCACGATTTGCTGGGAAACAGCAAATTCTTTATAAATGACGTTTGTTTTCAATAATTCTTCATGGGTTCCCTTCCCAACAATTCGTCCTTTATCCAACACAATAATCTCGTCAGCATCCAGAATGCTGCTAAGTTTTTGTGCAATGATAATAACAGCAACATCATGCAAATTTTCCCGGATCTCTTTTCTTACCATAGCGTCTGTGCGGTTATCAAGTGCGGAAAAGCTGTCGTCAAATACATAGACATCGGCTTTTTTTGCCAAAGCTCTGGCAATGCACAGCCTCTGCTTTTGACCGCCAGAAAAATTTGTGCCGCCGCGGGCTACCACGGAATCATAACCTTCCTTCAAAGACGAAACGAATCCATCTGCCTGTGCGATTTTAGCGGCTTTTACCATCTGTTCATCGGTAATGTCTCCACTGGCATACTTGAGATTTTCCCGTACAGTGCCGCTGAACAGGAACGCCGTCTGTGGCACATAGCTGATTTTATCCCGAAGGAATTTTTGAGACAGCTTACGGATATTGACTCCGCCCAGCCGGATGGAACCGGATTGTATGTCATCAAAGCGCAAAAGGATTTTTGCAACCGTGCTTTTCCCGGAAGCTGTTGCTCCAATCACGGCAACGGTCTGTCCCCGTTTTACACTAAAGCTGATCCCATCCAAAACCGCTTTTTCTGCACCGGGATATTGAAATGTAACATTATCAAACTGTACCAATTCGTCTGCCTTTTCGTCATATCGGTCATCCCTTACCTGTTCCCTGTCTGTCAGGGATGTTTGCTGATCCAACACTTTCTGCACCCGACTGAGAGAGGCCACTGCCCGGGGAATCATTACTGTAACCAGCGCTCCCGATAAAAGCTGTAAAAGAGCTAATGTAACATATTCAATCACAGCAGTTACTGCACCAATTTTTACTGCGCCGGTTGTAACCTCAAAGGAACCGAACCACAAAATTGCTGCCATGACTACACCCAAAAACAGAAATGCAGTAGGACTGATAAATGCAAAACGGCGGTTAATGGCTATAATATTGTTCGCATGGGCTGCAAAAGTGTCATTTGTCCGATCTTCCTCATAGGCGCTGTTATCAAATGCGCGGATAATTTTCACGCCCACAAATACCTCTCGCAGCTTCGCTACCATACAATCAATGCGCTCCTGAATGGCTTTCATGTTGTCCAGAGATTTCCAGAAAACAAACACCACCGTTCCAAAGAACAGCAGGATGGTAAATGCGACAATCAGCGCCAATTCTCTAGATACATTCCATGTCATAATCACAGCAACAATCCCAATGAAAGGACCGGGAAGAATCATCTGAATCAACATGACCAACACTTGCTGGACATTCGCTACGTCACCGCTTCCTCTGGTGGCAAGGGCAGCCGGACCATACTGCTTTTGTTCCTCTAAGGTGAAACCTTGAATATGGTTGTACAGCTTCTCACGGATGCTGTACCCTAATTTGGAGGACAGCTTTGCCGTCAGATATGTACAGGTAATGGAAACAATAACACCAATTACGGATGAAATTATCATCTTCAGCGCAATAGAAATAACCGTATCAATGTTTCCGCTTGCAATACCATGATCCACGATTTCCTCTGTAAAGAACGGGATCAGGAGAATGCATATGGTTTGTAGCAGTAGGAAAAACAATGTAAAAAAGAAAAGTCTCTTATTTCCCCTGAGAAATCGAAAAAGAATTTTCATAAGTTAAATACTCCTTTCAAACCCTGCCTGTGCAAAAAAGAAAAGCGCCAGTGCTTTCTATCTTCCTTGGCCTAACGATAGAAAGTCTGACGCCTATTACTCGGCAGTAATTTCAAATTTATTTGTGAGATTCCCGAATCTTTGCCTGCGCCGCAGCCAACCGTGCAATCGGTACACGGTAAGGCGAGCAGGAAACATAATTCAATCCGATTTTCTGGCAGAACTCAATGGAGGACGGATCGCCGCCATGTTCGCCACAAATTCCGCAATGAAGGGAAACATTTTCGGATTTACCCATTTTAACCGCCATATCCATGAGCTTGCCCACGCCAACAGTGTCCAAACGGGCAAACGGATCGGATTCATAGATTTTCTTTTCATAGTAGGCGGAAAGGAACTTTCCTGCATCATCGCGGCTGAAACCGAATGTCATCTGTGTTAAATCGTTGGTGCCAAAGCAGAAGAAATCCGCTTCCTTCGCAATTTCATCTGCTGTGAGGGCGGCACGTGGAATCTCAATCATGGTGCCTACCTCATAATGAAGATCACAGCCAGCAGCTTTGATTACCTTATCGGCGGTAGTCCTAACGATGTCTTTCACAAATCGAAACTCTTTAATTTCCCCCACCAGCGGGATCATGATCTCCGGCGCGATATTCCAATCCGGGTGTTTTGTCTTTACAGCAAGCGCAGCTTTGATAATGGCTCTTGTCTGCATGGCGGCAATCTCCGGGTATGTTACAGTCAGACGGCAGCCACGGTGTCCCATCATCGGGTTGAACTCATGAAGTCCTGCGATTACCTGCTTGATATATTCCACAGATTTTCTCTGCGCCTTTGCCAATTCTTCAATATCAGCTTCCGCCGTGGGAACGAACTCATGAAGTGGCGGATCAAGAAAACGAATTGTAACCGGATGACCTCCCAAAGCTTCAAACAGTCCCTCAAAGTCTGCCTGCTGCATAGGCTCAATCTTATCCAGTGCTGCCTTGCGTTCCTCCGCAGTTTCCGCACAGATCATCTCCCGGAAAGCACCAATACGGTCAGGCTCGAAAAACATATGCTCTGTCCGACACAGACCAATACCCTCCGCACCGAAATTGACTGCCTGCACAGCGTCTTTCGGGGTATCAGCGTTGGTACGCACCGCCATTGTCTTATATTTATCAGCCAGTTCCATGATCCTGCCGAAATAGCCGCCGCTTACATCTGCTGGAACGGTTGGTATCAGGGTATCATAAATATTTCCTGTGGAACCGTCCAAAGAGATAACATCACCCTCGTGGAAGATTTTGCCCCCAAGTTCAAACCGCTTGTTGTCCTCGTCCATTTTGATGTCCTCACAGCCAGATACACAGCAGGTTCCCATACCGCGGGCAACAATGGCAGCGTGGGAGGTCTGACCGCCGCGCACGGTTAAAATTCCCTGAGAATATTTCATGCCCTCAATATCCTCCGGCGAGGTTTCCAAACGCACCAGCACCACTTTTTCGCCCTGTTTTCCGAGTTCAGCGGCATCCTCCGCATGAAAAACCACCTTGCCTGCAGCGGCTCCCGGAGAAGCGGCGATTCCCTTTCCAATAGGGATCGCTTTTTTCAGAGCCTCTGCGTCAAACCCCGGATGGAGCAGCATATCCAAAGACTTTGCATCAATCTGCATGAGAGCTTCTTCTTCAGAAATCATGCCCTCGTCAATCAGATCACAGGCAATTTTGATTGCTGCGGCTGCCGTGCGTTTGCCGTTACGGGTCTGGAGCATATACAGCTTTTTGTCCTCAATGGTAAACTCCATATCCTGCATATCCCGATAGTGGTTTTCCAGCGTTGTGCAGATTCCAAGAAACTCCTCGTACACTTCCGGGAGAATTTCTTTCATTTTCTCAATGGGCATAGGGGTACGTACACCTGCCACCACATCTTCTCCCTGGGCATTCATCAGGAACTCACCCATCAATCCCTTTTCGCCAGTAGCAGGATTGCGGGTGAAAGCAACACCGGTGCCAGATGTATCGCCCATATTGCCGAAAGCCATCATCTGCACATTAACCGCTGTTCCCCAAGAGTAGGGAATATCGTGATCCATACGGTAGATATTGGCGCGGGGATTATCCCAGGAACGGAAAACCGCTTCAATCGCCTCAAAAAGCTGCTCCTTCGGGTCATCCGGAAAATCCTTCCCAATCTGCGCTCTATATTCTGCCTTAAACTGATCTGCTAATGTATGTAAATCATCAGCAGTCAATTCTACATCAAAGGTAACGCCTTTTTGCTCTTTCAGAATGTCAATGAGTTTTTCAAAGTATTTCTTGCCCACGCCCATAACTACATCGGAGAACATTTGAATAAAGCGGCGGTAGCAGTCCCAAGCCCAACGAGGATTGCCGGATTTTGCGGCAATGATATTCACTACTTCCTCGTTAAGTCCAAGGTTTAAGATGGTGTCCATCATACCTGGCATGGAAGCGCGTGCACCGGAGCGTACAGAAACCAGCAGAGGATTCTCTTTGTCGCCGAACTTCTTTCCTGTGATTTCCTCCATCTTACCGATGTACTCCATAATCTGGCCTTTGATTTCATCATTGATTCTGCGCCCGTCCTCATAATACCGCGTACAGGCTTCGGTTGTAACAGTAAACCCCTGAGGGACAGGCAGACCGATGTTGGTCATTTCTGCAAGGTTTGCACCCTTGCCTCCCAGCAGTTCTCTCATAGAAGCGTTTCCTTCATTAAACAGATAGACATATTTTTTCATATCTGATTACTCCTTTCATCAAGCAGTTTGCTTATATATGTGGGGAAAAGTTAGCCCAATCTGGCAAAAAAATAAGCGCCAATCTCGTATCTCCAATGGCCTATCGATACGAAATCAACGCTAAAAGCTTCCCCGGCGGCAAGCAAAATCCACTTATCAAATTTTCAATTTTATATTTTACATCATTTTCTCCTGCTTGTCAAGCGCTCCCCTAAATTTTTATGCACTTCTACATAAATATATTGTTTATCGCATCTCAAATTGTCTTATTTTTATATTATATTTGCTACATACCGCAACCATTCATCCGGCGTAGGAATATTACCAGCACACGGAATTTTCCTCCACTGAGTCCTTTTCTCCAAATCCGGATCATTCCATCCTTTTTCAATGCGGGCTGATATAATTGCCCGCATTTCTTCAACCGTAATATTCCTTTCACGGGCCAGTCTTTCAAATAAGTGTTCTTCCTTTTCCACCATTCACACCTCCTGCCACATAACATTCCCTTTTCCTGCCATACTAATTCTATGTCCTTTAAGGGGAATATGCTATCTACTGATTGTGACTATTATAGCACCCTTTTGGGAATTAGAATAGATACAGATAGGCAGGTGATGGCATGGATGCGCAAAGACGCATAAAGCAACTCATGGAAGAACGAGACTGGACAGATTACCGGCTGGCAAAGGAATCCAATCTTTCCCACTCCACAGTCACAAATATGTTCAATCGAAATAACGCTCCAACGCTGCCGACCTTAGAGGCGGTCTGCAAAGCATTCGGTATTACTTTGGCGCAGTTCTTTACGGAAGGGAACAGCCCCGAATTGACGGAGGAACAGCGCATCTTATTTGCAAAGTGGAGTACCCTAAAAGACGAGCAGAAACAGGCTCTGCTTGCGCTGATTGACACCATGAAAAGTTAAAAAGCACATTGTTTCCAACCGGGCGGAAATAATGTGCTTTTTTCATGCCTTTAACCATTCTGTATCCTCAACCCCCATTTAACAATCTTGTCTCCACAACCTACCCCATATCAATCCTGTGTACTCAACCCTCCGCCTATTTTTCCCCTCGATATGTTTCCACGGAGTAGACAGGCATAAAAAATCCGGGAGCCAGAACCGCTGTCCAAACAGTCCAAACTCCCGGAAATACCTTGTTTCCTAGACTTTTTCAATTCCTTATTTCTCAACCCTTGACATCAATACTACCGTCTCGACATGTTCTTTGTTATCCAAACTGATGTCTATATCATGTTCGATAATCGGAAGCTTGAATTTTATAGACTTAATCCATTGTCCGTTCGGTTGCCGTTCTTTGTAAATCTGTACTTCCGAAATAAGAGCTTCTATCAGCTGACGTTTTTCTGAATCGTTCATCAAAGAATAAAGCTTTTCAAAATAAATCAGCACTTTGTAGATATTATCACTTGTCAGCTTTTCAGCTTCTATGGATTGCTTCTTTGCTCTTGCAGCAATAAGCTGACTTTCAATTTCCTCTATCTTATCATACATATTATAAAGGCGATTGTCAAGGTCTGCCTTGCGTTTTATGTAGTGTTTATCATCGGGGTCAAGCGAGTCAATTTCTTCGATAATTTTAGACTTTATCGAATAGACTTGCCTGAGCTTTTTCTCATAATTTGCAAGTTCTTGTTCAATAGCGGCTGTATCAACCTGCATATTGATTTTATCCTGCATCATAGCTGCAAATTTCGGATTGCTCACAAGTTTGATTATAATTTCTGAAACAGAATTGTCAAGCAGTTCCTCGTTAATTTGCTTTTTGTAATCGCACTTATATCCTCGATTCATTTTACGATGTTTACAACCATAGTAAAAGAAATCCTTATATTTTGTACCATCTTTTCTATGCTTTATACTTTTGTTTCCATACATTCCTGCACCGCATATTGGACATTTTAAGATACCCGAAAGCAGATGTACTTTTGTATTCTTACCATTGTTTACACGTTCATATTTTTTTGATTGTGCAAGGAGCTTTACTTGAGCAGCTTGCCAGAGTTCTTCAGAAATAATAGGTTCGTGCAGTCCCTCAGAAAGCAGATAGTTATCTTGTTCAACAAGATGATAATCATTCCTTGTTCCGTATATCCTTTCCATTTTCCTGCGACCGTAAGCAATTTTGCCACAGTAAACCGGATTTTTTAAAATCATACGAATAAGTGAGGCATTAAACAGTGGAGCCTTTCCGTTTTGTCTTTGTATCTTGCGAATGCCGTGGTCTTCAAGATATTTTGAAACTCCATTTGCTCCTACATTTGTATTCACATACTGATTATAAATCATACGGATAGCTTCAGCTTCTTCCTCATTTATTTCTAAATTGCCGTTTATCAATTTATATCCGTAAGGGGCAAAGCCACCGTTCCATTTGCCCTCACGAGCCTTTTGAATACGTCCCTCCATAGTTTGGACACGGATATTTTCTCTTTCTATTTCTGCAACAGCAGACAACACTGATATCATCAGCTTTCCTGCGTCCTTTGAAGAATCGATGCCGTCCTCTACGCAGATAAGGTTAACACCAAAATCTTGCATAACCTGCAAAGTGAAAAGTACATCAGCCGCATTTCTTCCGAAACGGGAGAGTTTAAACACAAGCACATAAGACACATTGTCCTTGCCCGACTTAATATCATCCATCATCTGATTGAACTGTAATCTGCCTTCTATAGATTTTCCTGATTTACCTGCGTCCTCATATTCGCCGACAATATTATAATTATTATAATCGGCGAACGCTTTCATTCGCGCTTTCTGAGCATCTAAAGAGTAACCATCAATTTGCATTGCAGTTGAAACCCTTGTATATGTGTAAACTCGTTTTCTATCTTCATTCATATGCTATCTCCTGTCAGCAAAAAAATTCGTGATGAAGGTATCACCAAAAAGTTTGGACACTAGTATCACGAATATTATATCATGCAGAATTATGATTGTCAACCGATAATTCTATATTTAATCATTCAATTTCACTATTTTTATCAGTATCAATTTTATGAAACGTCGGCAAATCATCAAAAGAGAATTCCGCTGCATATTTCTCGATTAAATTTGCCAACAAATATGCAAAACCGTTCCATTCATCTGTCATAGGCATTTCTCCTTTCTATTGAAATAGTTGTTCTTTTATGCTATACTTTATATAAGAATCTATTGCAAGGGAGGTCGGCATAATGCAGCGCTGTGATTTCAGTACAGTTATTGGAATTATCAGAGAATACATAAGCGAGGGAAATCGTGTTTCACAGCCTGAGCTTATCTGCGACCTGTTCTATTATTTTTCTGAAAAGAACGATGATTTTGAATTTGACAACGGGCAGATTAACCGCTGGCTGAAAGGAATTGCACCGGTAAGTCCGAAGATATCCGAATTCTATCAGCACCAATCTGCCGCTGAAAATCTTGCTTCCGACCTTGAAAGCGGAATATTTCCTATTTTGTACGATACTGCTATAGCTGCCGAAAATATTTATATCCTTGTGATGAACGACATCAGTATTTCCGAACAGAAAAGAAATGAGCTGACCGCAAAATATCCCGATGATATCGCCGCATTTATGGCTGCTGTAATTATCTTTGCGATAAACCGTAAATTTGAAAAACGTGATATAAAAGCTATAGCAATAGGCACTCTTTCTCCTGTCGCATCAGATATGATTTTCAATGGAGATGTACCTAAGCCTTGTAAACACTTTTGCGGCAGAGATACCGAGCTTGAAAATCTGCACGAATTACTGAATAAGCATAACAAGGTTTTCATTCACGGAGTTGCAGGTATCGGCAAGAGTGAATTTGCCAAAGCCTACGCCGAAAAATATAAAAAGGACTATACAAATATTCTGTATTTTCAGTATAACGGCGGTTTGCAGAAAATGATAGGCGATATGGATTTTGCAGACGATAAACCCGGTGATGATGAAACTGAACGTTTCAGAAAGCACAACCGCTTTCTGCGCAGTCTGAAAGACGATACCCTGATTATTGTTGATAACTTTAACACTACCGCTTCAAAGGAAACGAAGCTGGATATTCTGATGAAATATCATTGCCGAGTTGTTTTCACAACACGCAGCAGTTTTGAAGTCGGAAAGATCTTTGAATTAACCGAAATTTCGGATATTGATACCCTTGTAAGCCTTGCAGGAAAATTCTATTCCGACCTTGACAGCAACAGAGATATTGTTGTAAAAATAATCGAAGCAGTACATCGCCATACTCTTGCCGTGGAAATGTCTGCAAGACTTCTGCAAAAGGGTATGCTTGAAGCTGACGAGCTGCTGACAGCTCTTGAAAATTCAAGCGTAAATCCCGATACTTCCGACAAAATCGGTATCAACAAGGACGGCATTAACACCAAAGCCACATATTACAACCATATCCGTACACTGTTTTCGCTGTATCTTCTTGACGAAAGCAAGCAAAGCATTATGCGCTGTATGGTCTTTGTTCCGCAAACCGGTATTCGTGGAAGAATGTTTGCAAAGTGGCTTGAGCTTGATACAATGGACGAGATAAACGACCTTGTTGAGCTTGGGCTTATCACAAATCCCGAAGCGGATAAAATCGCACTTCTGCCAATGGTGAGGGATATTGCTACCACTGATTTATGTCCGTCGGTTACAGGCTGTGCCGTTCTGCTCAATTCCGTTCATCAGATTTGTCTGCGGCACGGAGAGGATATTCCTTACAGAAAAACTCTGTTTGAAACAACTGAAAACATTATCCGTTATGCCGAAAAAGATAATTTATCTTTGTATATCCGCTTTATCGAGGACGCATTTTCATATATGGAAAAGTACAAGTATGAAAGTGGTATGCGGCTTATTGTTTCAGAAATGGATATGTATAAAAATGAGCTGTCACCCAATGACCTTGCACTGCTTTATGACTGCAAATCTACCGTTGAAGCAATGCTCAACAGTAATGTCACAAAGGCAATCGCACTTTCGGAAAAGGCTTTGCAGACCTGTATTCCCGAAGCTAATCTGCACCTTGCCGCAAATCTGAATATGAACCTCGGCTACTATTATCACCTTAACAAAAATATCGTTAAAGCCAAAGAATATATGGAAAAAGGTCTTGCATATATGTGGGAGCATAACGAGCTGAACAATGATGTTGTCATTATGCTCCACAACTATGCTAATCTTATGAGCGACCTCGGCGAGCCGATAAAGGCTGTCAACGCTATGAAAAAATGTGCGGAAATGATAAAGGAAGTGCATACGGATAAGTGCCTCGATTATGCCGACTTTTATTTCGATATGGGTATCATCTATCTGCAAATGGGTGACGCAGAGACGTCGGTATCTGCATTAAGAAAAGCGTTTCGGGTATATCGGGAAATATTGTCCAAAGCTGAAATTACAGAAAAATTCAGCGTGGTTCCCGAATTTTCAGAAATCATCACGAAAAATGCTGAATTACCCGTATAACCAAATCCGCAATAACAGCCATAGGCGAAATCCAGAGCAGTATATCCTGCCAGCTTTCGACCTTGCGCATTTTCTCAATCGTATTTTTCACATCGGCAGTCTGCACCTTGCATTTATCGGTGCAGGCTGTAATTTTCTTCTCCATATCGTTAACAGCCTTCTGCATAACGTCAACCATTTTTGAGAATGAAGCCGACTGCTGTTTCTGAATAACGCCGTAAACATCATTCATAATTTTAACGACCTCTGCCTTTATTTCTTCTCTGTACTGCTCTTGCACGTTCAGCGTTTTCAGCTGCTCGCCGTTCATCTTCCGAAGCTCGTTTTGTGTAGCGGTCATAAAATCCGTCAAGGTCACACACAGCTTCTCTGTTGTCGCCAGAAGCAACGCCACCTGAAATTTGTCCTCCGCTTCTCGTCTTTCCTGTTCCCGAAGCGACAGGATTTTCTGATGCAAATCGTTCAAGTCCGGCTGCGATGCTGTCAAGCTCGTATGCGGTTGTTCTGATATTTGATTTCTTGGTAAGCTCATGCTCTATTCCTTTCCTTGTATAAATTTCTCCAAGCCTGCTTCCTCTGACGGAAACGGGCTTTCCGTTTTTGTCCTTGTATTCCGGGTGACGGTAGGAAACTGTGTTTCCTGCAACACGGCACTCCACATTGTAATGCTCTGATAATGCACGGATAACATCGTCAAAGGTCTTGTTGTTCGGGTCGGCAATTTCAATTCCGATAACCTCACGCAATTCGTCCTTGAAGCTTTCCGCACCACGCTTTCTCATCTGCTGTTCCGCAAAGGTCAGCTTGTCCTGCTGTCTGTCTAAATCGTGATTGTAGAAATTATCCCGAACAGAATTAACAAGCCCATGCTGTAAGCACTGCTCACCGAAAAAATCGGACATCTCATACAAATCACGCTGATTTCTGCGGTATGATTTTCCCGTTTCCATATTGCAGTTGCTGACAAGAAAATGTGCGTGGATATGCTCACGGTCGGTATGCACCGCCATAAGCACTTCAAAACCTTTTGAATAAAAGAATTTCTCCGCAAACTCCTTTGCAATCCGAAACGCCGTTTCATAGGTCAGCTTGTCATTATCATCGGGGTGAAATGATACGGACAGCTTGTGGGCAAGAATTGTATTAAGCTTCAGACGGCTGTAGGTTTTGCCGTTCAGCTTTCGTGTAACAAGAATGCTTTTTGCAAAATTGTCCTTGTTACAGCCAAGTGCGGTATACAGCTCAGGTGCTGTTTTTACCGTTCCGTTACGCACCTGTTCAGGCTTCTTGTCGAGCATATACAACGCCGCCGATTTTAGCTGACCAACAGATTTGCAAGGCGTGTAAGCTACATTCACATTTCCGAAGGGCATCAGCTTTCCTCCTCAACTTTTACGTTGGGTTTATCAAGAAAAGTTCTGACCTTATCGAATATTTTGAAATATGCCGTTCTCATTCGGAGTATTTCTCCCTCGGCTTCCGTGTGTCTGCCGATATTGACGAGGTAGGCAATCTGATTGAGATTAACGCCGATCTTCCTAAGCTCACCGCAAAGCTGTTTCACATCATCTGTGAAATGGTACGCCGTAATCTTTGAGCCTTTCAGCAGCTTTACAAGAAAATCGGTTTTGTTAAGTCCGCTGGCGGCTTGCTTTTTCTGAAACAGAGCAAGCTCGCTGTCGGACAATCGTACCGCAAGCTGATTATTGCGGTTTCTATTGATTTTTTGTGTCAAAAAAACTCCTTTCTTCGTGCGTAGCACGATGTTATGCAAACCGTATCGGTTTGCTTTTTCGGGGGTCTTGGGGGCAACGCCCCTAAGCAGGTCGTACCGAAAGGAAAGTCATATTTCACCGTCAGTTGAAATGTGGCTAGCCGTCGGTACTACCTGCCTATCCCCTCATACAATGCCATGCGCCGAAAATTGATTATCCCGTTTCAAGATTTTTTGGCATTGTATGAGGGGATTAATGCTGTGCACAGTTATGACGACAGATATTTTTATGAGGGGATTTCCCGAATGTTTATGAAAATAGCAGTATCCGCCGCATTTGATATATGCTTGCTATCAATATACGGCGTTTCTGCTATCGCTGTTTTCGGCGGTTTGGTTTCAGTATCATTTCAGCTGTGTTCCGATAGCGGAGTGATACCGAAATACACCAAAATTGCTATCCACCGATAAAATCAAGGTCGATTTCCGAGATTTCTTTTGTTTCTGTTGTGTTTTCACTTGAAACAGTAGCAGAGGAAATGCAAGGCTGTGCAAGTCCCGTAAGACAGGAGGCAAGGAAGCCGGGCATTGCTTTTTCTACTGCCGTTCCGATTTGTGCAATGATATGCTGCACAAATTCGTCCTCTTTCTCCCTTGTTTCAAAATACGGATCATCGGTAGCTTTGTAATAACGCTGGAAGTAGTCCGTTACCGCAATAACAACAGCGTTGGTGTAGGACTTAAATTTTTCCTTGTCCATATTCTGAAGCTGTTCCCAAGCCTCACGGTGCTTTGGCTTGTCCAGATTAAAGCGCAGGCAAATTGATTTTGTCAATCGTTACCGACCTTCTTTCGTAAGGTCATATACGCAAGCTGTTCGTAGCCTTTAGCAGTTGCACATATATCCTCTATAATCGTCACACGCTTTTCGTCATACTCCCCGAAATGCTTGATAAGACAGCCGCCTCCGCCTGTTACATACAGCCGCATAAGTTCGGGGTTGTACTCATACTTGCGGAGCGTTTCAAAAATCTCCGAGCAGTATTCACGGACAGCCTCGGTAATGCAGTTCAGATACTTTTCCGAAATATCCGCATTGCCGAAACGGATAACCTGTTCAACGATGGTATCATCAATCTTCACGCCCAGCTTGTCCATTACTGCATTTTTGGCGGCTATAACGCACTGGTTTACTCCCAGCTTTTCTGTGTAGCACTTACTTTCAACAGGCTTTTTGTTATTGATATACATAACGTTCATCGTGCCGTTGCCGATATCCGCAAGCATATTTACGCCTGTCATTTCGGAAAGCCTGTCAATAACGGCGGTGTAGCCCTGAGGATATACCGAACAGCCTGCAATTTTAATATGGTACGGCTTGTCCTTGTAAACAAAACGCACGTCATTGTTTCGGGTAATATAGCTACGGAAATCCTCACGCTGAGTTTTTACCCAAGTTAGCGGCAGACCTGCGGCAATATGGACTTCCGCTTCGGAAATACCCTGCTGTGAAAGCTCACGGGCAACTGCCATAAGGGTAAAAAGGTAGAAGTCATTATCCTTAGATTTGTCTGCTATAAATGGCTTGTGATTTTCTCCTATACGATAATACATACCGTCATAGAAAAGGATGTTGCCGCCAAAGGTCGGCTCTGTGGTGTAGGCTGTAATGCCTGTCGGGGTTACGGTACTGGCGGTTTTGATGTTGCCATATCCGTGGTCGATACCGATAATTTTTATGCCATTTCTTAATTCCTTCATGCTGATTCCTCCATTATTTCTTCGTTTATCTTATTTTCGAGCAGCTGCAAAATGAGCTGTTCGGGTTTCTTTTCTGCTGTGCTGTCCGCATAGGAGCTTACGATAAAGGTGACCTTTCCGACCTTTTCGGTATGCTCACAAAGCGGGATATATTTTGTTTCTGTCAATCGCATTTTCCTTTCGATATACTTATTCGGTTTGTTTGCTATCGCTGCCGGCAAGTACGATAGCGTTTCGCCGTAATTTAAGTATACTACTTCGGGGTGAAAAACACATTGTATGGAAATTGAGGGGAAATTGAGGGAAATGGGGATAAAAAAATATCACCGTATCTTTTGGATACGATGATATTAATAAAATCAAAGAATATTTCTTCTCTAATCAATATTCATTTTGCTTTTGATGTCAAAACAGACATCAGGTCGAAAAAGTCAGATTGTTGCTTTTCATCATTTTATGTGATATAATGTGATTGGTAGAATAACAAGCATAAAAAGCCATGAATGATTTAGTTCTATTTGTTTTGATTGGGATTTGTTGCTGAGAGCATCACAATAGTTTGATACAGATAGTGTTTTTTCTCTTTTGATAATGATGATACGATATTTACCATGTCACCTAAAGTCATATTTGAGTTTAACTGCGTGTTAAGTTTTGTGTATTCCACTTTACATAAGCATCTTCCTAATAGATAATCAACAGTAACTTCGAAATAATCTGCAAATTTTGACAGAATCTCAACATTCGGTATAGTGATACCTTGTTCGTAATGCGCTATAGTACCTTCGCTTACATTGAAGATACGTGCTAATTCTTTTTGAGTTAATCCTTTATTCCTTCTTAAATCCGACAAGATTTCACCCGTCGTATTATTTATGCTATACTTTTTCATCTGTTCACTTCCTTGTGTGGGGATTCTTACTCCAATTATACAGGATAATACAGTTGTCAGGTCGAAATTGTTATAAATCATAATAGTATTTAATCAAATTCTTTATATATTGTTATTTATTGTACAGTTGAAAGTATTCACAGTGCGAATCAAGGAGGTTATATGATAAGAATAGCCGTTTGCGATGATAATACGATTATCCTTAAAAATTTGCAAAACAGTATTCGTTGCAATTTTTTAAAATATACCGAAGATATTGAGATAAGAACGATAACCAATGGAGCAGTACTGCTTAACGAGCATTTGTACGAGCCTTTTGATGTTATTTTCTTAGATATTGATATGCCCAAGCTCACAGGTTTTGATGTTGCAAAGAAATTAAGGGATACATTCTCGTCTTGCTTTATAATATTTGTGACAAGTCACTCTGAGTTAATTTATGAAAGCATGGATTTTCAGCCTTTTCATTTTATCCGCAAAAATTGTAACATTTCTTTAGAAGAAAGCATTCAGAAAATAGTAAGAAAATTAATTCGTCATATGAAGCAAAACGACAAAATCATTTTAGAAGATGAAATTTCAGGCAGATGTGCAGTATACATAAGAGAAGTAGCATATATTGAAAGCGATAAACATTATGTATTTTACCACGTTTTAAATAAAGAATTTCCAATAAAAATGAGAGGTGCATTGAAGGATTGCGAGGAAAAATATGAGAGTTACGATTTTGTAAAAATTCATAAGCGATATTTAATAAATCTAAGATTTCTATCTGATTTCGATAATAGCAATAATGAAGTTACTTTGGGGTCTATAAAAACACGACTTCCGATGAGCAAAAACTTTAAAAAGGAAGTTGACGAAAAATACACATTGTTTTTAAGGTCAAAGATATGAGCGATGTTTTATGGGCATTATTTGAGGTAGCGGTCAATTTTTTTCAAGGTTTTATTTTAGTATATTTTGCATATGATTTCTTGGGAGATAAGAACAACAAGAAGTTTTTTCAGAGTAACGGCGTACTGTACGGCGTGATTTTAGCTGTCCTTATTTCTGTTATGAATAAACTTACTGTTTTTGAGCATTTTTATGCATTGCTTTATGTAGGTGTAATTTTTATATACGCTTGTTTTAGCCTTAAGGGGAAATTACTTGGCAAGGCATTTGTTTCTATTTTTTCAATTTTGATTATGCTGGTTTCGGCAGCTTTTACATCTAACCTCTTTGCCTTGTTTTTCGACACAACCTTGAACCTAATTTTGTCTGATTATAGCATTGAGCGCTTAATAGCAGTTATAACTACTCAGCTGTTGATTATTTATATGATTTCTTTATCCTTGAAAATTATGAGAAATATCAAAAAGAATACAGATTCGCTGGCTGCTGGAGAATATATACTAATTTCGGTTGTTTTATTTATCAGTATAACAATAGGGACATTTCTTAATTTTATCTCGTTGGAGAACATTTCTCATAATGGACGCATTTTTATAGTTCTTGTTTTTGCAGGAATTATTTTAATCAATGTGACTGTAAGTTACTTAATCGTTGATTTAAGTAAAAAGAATGAAGCTGTCCGTGAAAATGAAATTCTGCGATTACAACAAGAATACAACAGACAATTCATTTCCAGTGCTAATAATGAGTATGTTGTCATAAAAAAACTTCGCCATGATTTTAAAGATAGTTGTTCGGCGATTTATACATTATTAGAGAATGGCAATATTGCTCAAGCTAAAAGCTATACACAAGAATACTTGGGTGAATTAATCGAAAAAGAAATATTTGTTCACACTAATAACGATATCGTAAATGCGCTTATCAATTCAAAATTAACAGAAGCCAAAACATTTGGAATACAGTGTGTTTGTCTTTCAGTTTCAGATTTCTCTGATATTGCTGATATAGATTTATTTAGGCTATTATCCAATATGATTCAAAATGCAATAACTGCTACCGCTAAGATAGAATGCAAAAGCAAACAAATATATTTGAAAATCACTTCTGACGAATATAAATACGAATTTAGTATAAAAAATACTATAGAAAAATCAGTCTTATCCGATAATCCAGAACTTATAACCAGTAAAAAAGATAAATCGTATCATGGCTATGGGGTTAGTATAATTAAAGATATTTCAAAAAAATATCTCGGAAAAGCAAGCTTTTATGAAGAAGATGACAATTTCTGTTGTCATGTTATTCTCAAACGACATAAAAATTAATATTCAAAAGCTGTTGTTGTATGCAACAGCTTTTTTTATGTTACTCATTACTACATGTTATTTCGTGCCTAGAATTTGCACGATTTGCCAATTATCTTGACTTTTCGATTTTAATTGCGTAAACTGAACTTACAAAAAGAGGGTGATTTCAAATGATGCAAGTACTAAGCAAAATTATATTAAACTACCTAATAAAACAAGAAGTAATTAACAATACAAGCGAGGACAGAGAATTTTATCAATATGGTATTGAGATAACAATATCATCACTGTTAAATATAATTTTGGTTGTTACACTAGGGACAATATTTAATGCATTTTTCGAAAGCCTCGTTTTCTTATTGTGTTTTATTATCATAAGACAATTTACAGGTGGATACCATGCCGAATCATATTTCAAATGCAATCTTTCGTTCTGCATATTGTTTTTAATAACTCTTTTTATAAATAACGTAATATACACTATGTTCAGTACCTATACTGCCATTTTAATAACATTTACGTGTACTAGTATAATAGCTTTCTATTGTCCTATAGAACATAAAAATAAGCCTATTCCTACTAATCGAAGGAAATTACATAAAATTATGTCGATATTACTGAGTTTATCCTACGGAATCGTTGGTACAACATTAACAGTATTATCAAATAAATACGGAGTTCTGATATTACTGACATTGTTATTAGTAACAGTTTTAGTAGTTACAGCAATCGTCAAAAAGGGGGGTGAAAGAATTGAAGATGAAAACCAAAACTGCCACTGCAATAAAGGCTGTTGCAGGTAAGATGGCAAAGATTTCATGTAACGCAGCTTCGATTTGGGGCATGCATCAGCCTAAAGAACCAAAAATGAAAAAGTAAGTAGCAAAACAACTATTCTCATCACAAAAAACATTTTCATGCCTATAATTTGCACGTTGTGCCAATTCGCTTGACAATATATATGTTTTTTTGTAAAATGAGAAAAAACAAATTCTAGGAGGAATTCACAATGAAAAAGACTTTTAAAAGAACAATGGCTGCTTTATTAGCAACCGCAACTATGGCTGTCGGTATGGGTGGTATAAGCGCAAGTGCTGCTTCAGAAACTGTAAGTTGGAGCGCAAGACACGTAAATGTGCAGGGTGCACCAAGTAGCGAAAGTCAAACAGGTTATGCCACTTTAAAAGCGGCTGCTGAAACATATACAGGCGATGTGACTTCAATGTCAGATATAACCAATAGAAAGTTGACATTGTCGTCAACAACTCATACAATGTCTAACGGACCAATTGTGTACAACAATGAAGGCGATGAAACATGGACAATAAGTGGAACAATCAGTAATGTTACATACAAAATGGTTGCGTACACTTCCTTGAAGACAACTCTTCATGTAACTGGTACAGTAAGCAGATGAACTTTTAATTCATACAAGTATTTACGAAGTGCGGTATAACCGCACTTCACTTCATTTAATTGGAGGAAGTCGAACATGAGAAAAATTGTATTACTATTGCTTATTCCAATGTTTTTATCTGCTTGTAATGTTCAAGATACAAAAGACAAAATTGAAACTGAAGATTTACAAAATGTATATGATTCCTTCTTGTCTGATTATGAAAAGGTTAAAACAAAGGATTATATCAATCTAGACTTTTCAAGTAGTTCCGCAAAACTACCGCAGTTTGTTACTTGTACTAATCTCAATGTTACGGTTGAATGTCAACCGATGAATAATAAAGATAATCTTCAAAATTTTAAAAATTATAGTGAGTTCTTTTTAGGTGAATATGTCCCAGAATATGCACTTTTTTCATCTTCATCCGAAAATATAGTATATAATCAGAGTGAAGATGACGGTAAATATGCTTGGTATCCTAAAATAAATAATTATGCTGAAAAAATACAAAATGAAAGCATTAAACTCAACTCTTTATTATACCGAGACACAGATAATAGTAGATATCTGTGGTGGAATATGAGCTATAATTTTCCTCATTGGATAAGCAATGGTGAAGCATATTCCTATATAAAAACGGAAGATACTAAAATTTCTTCTTGGATACCATCCGACATGGAAAACAAGGTAGCTTCCTACTTTAACGACGGACTTCACAATGATGAAACATACCCTCTTTTCAATGGTGATGTTTCTATAGGTGAAGCAGTAAATTATTTTGAAAATGATTACCTATCTTCATTACCATATAAAGTTGATGAAAACTTCTCTATTAACGTATCAAGCATTGATGTTTATAATATAAAAGATGATTTATATGGATATGTTTTTAATTTCAGTACGGCATGGAATGGCATTCCTTTTGACAGTCGAGTGGAAACATTTAGTTATCAGGATACATCACATCAGTATCTGATATCCGGTGAGGCGCTTATGGTCAAAAACAAAGAGATTGATACGATTGTCGACTTGCAATTTCCAAATATAAAACAAGATGAAAGTATCATTCAAAATATCTGCTCATTGGAAAGTGCTGTAGGAATAATGAGCAACACACTGACAAACGGAGTAATATTTGATGTCAACTCAATAGAATTTGTATATAAAGGTGATTATAGTAGCGATTATAAAACAGCACACCTTGAACCTTTTTGGAAGTTTACAACATATAATCCCAATGATACATTATTCTATTGTGTATATGTAAATGCAGTAAGCGGAAATTGCAGTTATATATCATATACACCTCTAAATTCAGTAAATGACAATTGAGGGTAGCATTTTTAGTTACTATAAATCACCAGCCAGTTAGGAGTAAGCATAATGATTTTCAGAAATATAAAAGCAAATTTTTATAAGATACTAACAGGCTATGGATTCTATCTGTGTGTTCTTTTTACTACTGTTCTTTGTTTCTCAGCAAACATATATGAGAATCCTCAGAATATGGACAAATATTCGGCGATTAAATCGCTGATAGTATTTGACATAGACTTTATGCTCTCCGATATAAGCTTTTGCTCATTTGAAGTTATGAGAAAGGGTGTAGGTGGCTGGCTTTCATTATTTATTCCGATGATTTCTGCTTTTGCATTTGTGCCGCTTGTTTGTGACGAATATGAAGCAAAATCAATACGCTTTGAAATTTTTCGTTCATCAAAGTTATGTTACTATACCTCAAAATTTATTACTGCATGTATATGTGGAGGACTTGCAGTAATGCTTGGGTTTGGCTTGTTTACACTGACTGAATATGCCTTATTTCCAGATATAAGCGAGTATGAACAGGGATTAATCGACAGTTATCATGAAACACTGAGTTATCAGTATCCAGATATTACGCAAAACTTATATGCCACTATTATATCAAAACAATTAATTTATATGTTCTTTTATGGTATGGTAAGTGTTGCACCTGCTATAATGCTGACAAGCATAATTCGCAACAAATATCTAGTGCTCTGCATACCGTTTTTCTTGAAATATGTTCTCAATCAATCCTGCGTTAAAATACAATCACAGGCACTTAGCAATTATGAAACGGTGGACATGAGCCTTTTGAAATTTGTATCTGTTATTAATCCAGATGCACTTTCGTATCTTTCAGAGTATGGCAGTGATAAAAAACTTGTGCTTATTTACAGCGGATTTATTATACTCTTTTCTTTTGTATTTTATCTGACAATGTGCATAAGGAGGAACGACTGTGGTGAATAAGAACATAAAATGCATACTTGCGGTTGCAAGAAGCGAATATGTGAAATGGATTTCCAACCCCAGAATAATAATAATCGGTGTTCTGTTAATTTTTATGCATACTCTTGCCGTAGAACCGCTACTTGAACGAGCCGACAAAATTGGATTGCCTCTTGACATACTTGAGCCATTTGCGGCGATAGGGAACTCAGGTATGCTTGTTATGCTGATGCCGTGTGTCTTTTTGTTACTTATCAGCGACTATCCGAAAATGACAGGTAATACTTTATTTTTCGTACAACGAACAGGACGATGGAATTGGTTTGTTGGACAGATTGTTTTTATGATATATGCAATTATTACCTTTTTAATTGCAATTTTAATTGGAAGCGTGCTTATTTCAAAAGGAGATATTACAGGAACATGGAGTGATGTTATCACCAAGTATGATGCAAAATTCCCAAATGAAGCAGGTAGCTTCACTTCCCAACTGATTCCGTCAAATCTTTATAATCAGATAACTCTTCCCTCTGCAATAATACATACAATTATTCTTATGGCGGCATATATGTTCTTGCTTGCTATGGTAATTTATTTTTTCAAACTTATCCATATTCAGTCATTTGGACTTTTTGCAGCTGTTTTTGTTGTAGCAACGGGTGTGATTACCTGCTCACTCAAGTCTGAAACGATGTGGGCGTTTCCTATGGCAAACACAATAGTCTGGCTTCATTACGATGAAATTTTAAAGGAACCCAATTTTCCAGTTTGGTGCTCCTATCTTTATTTTGGAATAGCAATAATGGTTGTTGTTATACTAAACATAATAGCAATAAAACGCCTTGAATTCCTAAACATTGAAATGGTGGAATGATAATGAAAAATATAATTGATATAGAGAACGTAAATCTTCGAATTGGGAAAACTGATATTTTAAAGAATGTCAATATAAATTTTGAAAAAGGAAAAATTCACGGATTAATTGGAAGAAATGGCAGTGGCAAAACAATGCTGATGAAGTGTGTCTGTGGCTTTATAAAAACAACATCAGGTATCATAAAAGTTAACGAAAAACAGGTTGGCAAAGACTGCGATTTTCCTGATAATATGGGGATTATCATAGAAACACCTGGGTTTATTCCATATTATTCGGGGTATAAAAATCTAAAACTCCTTGCAGGCTTACGTGAGAAAATTGGCAAAACAGAGATAGTCAATGCAATGGAGCAAGTCGGTCTTGACCCCAATTTGAAACGCCACGTCAGAAAATATAGCCTTGGTATGCGGCAGCGGTTAGGCTTAGCACAAGCGATTATGGAAAACCCTGATATACTTATTCTTGATGAGCCAATGAACGGGCTCGACAAGGACGGCGTTGCAGATATGCGAAAATATCTGCTCAACCTGAAAGCACAGGGCAAAACTATATTGATAGCCTCACATTCCTCAGAAGACATTGAAGTGCTGTGTGATACGGTTTGTGAGATGGACAAGGGTGTGCTGAGTGAACTATGCAACGGTCGAGGATAATAGTGTGAAACATATTTTTTGTCCATGCCAAGACCACATACAAGGCAAAGTTGACAGGATTCGAACGATTTATTGTAAAACAACCAAAACTTACTCGCATACTTGTGAAACACATAAATTTAGGAAAGTGCATATGTATTGCCTTGCAACTAAAAAGAGGACTATCTTATCCTGATAGTCCTCTTTTTCACAAATTCTCAATCTGCTGTTTAATTTCCGCACAATAGGAATAAAGCATAAGCTTACCCTCGACCGTTACGTTCATTCCTCCGATGAGATAAAGAAAAACTATGTAAGCAGCCTGCTTTTAAGCTAAAAATACGCCGTCGGATTTTAGTCGGAAAAATAAAGAAAACGGCTTAAACAAGCCGTTTGTGGAGTGTTTGCAGTAAAGTTGCAAACTTTGCGAAAACAGTATAACAAAAATCAACAGGTCAAGAGTTTTTTCTTGACCTGTTTTTAGTTTATCATATTAGCTTTTAGGCTTCTATCATTTTATATTGTGGAGGTTTTAACTTTCTGAACATTTCTCTGAAATAACCAAGGTAGCAATAGGGATATAACTATAATTACAAATTTAATCGTATATCAAAAACATCTTAAAAATTCCTTTATTGCTTTAACTTTCACAAGTGTCGGCTATTTCAATTTGTCCTCTGCATCAAGAGCATCATAATCGGCAAGCCTAAATCTCTTTTAACCTCTACAATAAATGTGGTATGTACCTTGAAACCATCTCAACATGAGCACAAATTCAAATCATATCCCCACAAAATTCAGAAATGTGGGCACTATTTATGCAGTACGAAAATTGTTCGTGTAACTCTTTCCCACGAATATTGTTTATTACATCAATCTTCTTTCAATCAATTTTCTTCGCATCTCATCCAGTCTTAATATTTGTTTGTGTTCCCATTCCTTCTCTATTGTCTTTGAATTGACAAATGCAATAATTTTGTTTATATCTTCATTTTCCTTAAACATTTCTGTTAATCGCTCGATGTCATCTTTACTAATTTTACGATAAGGGATAGCCAGTCTTTTAAACTCACTTGGCGTTAATTCCGAAACCCCTCCAGCATAATACCGCCCATAAAATTCGCATTGAGTTAATGTCAGCGAATTATAAAAGCAAAAAGCCATGCTTTCTTTATCATATGCCGAATTCAGTCTCATATTATAAGCAATATCTGTTGTATAAATATCTGCTTCATTTACGCATACCCTAGGCATCTTATCATATCGTTTAAAGAAAAAAAGATCACCATTTCGTACAATCGGTACCCCATACCACGGCTTTCTATTTCTGCATTTATATCTGTCTTTTAATTTTATTTTGGACGCATTTTCTTTTTCTCCGATTTCCGTCAAATATTCTTTTAAAGACTCCGAGAAAAATTCTTCGCCAACATGTAACAAATCTAATAAATAAATTCGGTTTCCTTTTTCTCCAATCTTACGAACTACATCTTGAGTTAATATAAACTGACCATTCAATATATTACTTTTAGGAATTGTCGGCAAAATAAATTTCTGACACTCCAGTTGCTTTACCTGTTCCTTCGTTAAGATAAACTCATTATTTGCCCCGGTTACAATACCTGGAGACGCATCACATACCTCGGAAACTTTTTTATACTTTGAATCAATCAAATTCAGTAAATCAATATCTGTATCTGATAATATAGCATTTGTCCATTTTTTCAATGGTTTATTTCTTTCAATTTTAGAACAATAATACGGAATATCTGAATCCAACTTAGTATACATCTTAAAATATATGTATGGCTGATTCTTAAATTCATTTGTCAAATAAACCAGACAAGATTCTTGTTCTATCTCTGGAAACATTCTTTCTTTAAAAGTCAGAATATGTATTGTATCAAAATGTTCTTCCAAAAACAATCGAATCTTTTCAGCATATTGAACCTGAAGAAACTCCATTGGAAGCACAAAAAAAATAGTGCCACCTCTTTCTAAACAGGATACTGCCGCCAACACAAAAGCAACCCACATATTTTGCATTAAAGAACTAGGTAATTGGTATTTTTCGCAGATTTCTTTTGCCTTTTCTTTTGAATTATCTTCCATATTTTTAATATTAATATATGGTGGATTTCCGATAATCAGTTGGTACTTTTCATTATTTTTCTCTGAAAAGTTCAAAAAGTCATCTGCAACTATTTCCACTTGCTCCGAGTAGCTCTTATTTTTTAATTTTCTTACTTTTTCTTCTATTATCTCTACAGCTACAACACTCTGAATATTCTCTTCTTTTTCAAATGCATCTACAAATCTCCCGTCACCCACCGATGGTTCTAGTACTCTTCTATATATTTTATGCTCTCTTGCCAAGTATTCTTTCATAAATCGAACTGTCCTATATGGCGTATAGTAAGAGCCTGATAATTTATCTTCTAGCTTTTTCATTACAACGCCCCGCATGTAACTACCATACGATTTCTTCTCTTCAATAAAATACTGAGACTTTCACCTAACTTGCGTTTACGTGTCTCATCTTTTTCAGCTTGGTACTTGCCTTCAAGTTGTAATCCCAAGTAATCTAAACGCCTCGTCTCATATTCCAAATGAAGACTATCATAAAATTGTTTTATGAATTTATCATCCTTGTATGTATCACAAATTCGAATATAGTAATCTCCATCTCTCCTAAAAACCATTGCAATATTTCCATTATCTACATTTAGCAAATCATCATATGGCGGTTTAATTGTAATTCCACGTTTTCCACGATTGCACGATATACACGACCATGTTAAATTAATCATTTTTCCAGCTTCTGCTCTTCCTTCCGTTGTGTCAGGAAAAGAAGCTTCATTTAGAAAATGATCCACCTCAAAAGACTCTACAGGTAGAAGTCCCCATAAGGCACCACAATACGCACATTTATTGTTATAAATTTCAGCAAATTTTTTATGATATACACTATCCCGATTATTTACTTTATTGTAGACTATCTTTGTCCTTGGGAACTCTGATTTAATTTCTTTTTCCAGAACCTGTTTCTGTTCTTCTACCTTATTCAATATAGGACAATATTCAGTATTTCTATAATCTTTATCTCTTGCCATATCACATACTCCTACTCCAAGCTTTGAAAAGCACTAATCAATTTATCAATATCTTCCTTAGACAGATCCTCATAAACTTTTATTCCATTTAAAGAATCTACCGCCTTTTCAATCAGAAATTTTTCAATTCCTTTATTGCCCTCCAATTTTTTTGAAATATTTCGGAATGTAATTACTCTCTTTATACTTTCATCTATTTTATTTTTTAACACTCGCTCATAATATTCTTTTGATGTCTCCGAACTCCCACTTCTATACTTCGGAATAATTTCAAAATTCTTATTTTCTCCATTCTGAGAAATTACCAATACCTCTATAAACGGGAATACTTTTCTCAATATCATTCTAAACTCTTCTCCCGAAAACTTCCCTTTACATTTTATGCTGTCGTTTTCAAACAACCTAGAATCAATCAATATAACATTTGCTGAAGCCACCACTGGAGAGTCTAACAAGCTTTCATAGCCCTTATCACCCTTAAATTCAATCTCCTGATATTCAATGTTGTAATTATCGCTCTGATAATCTTCTCCTAAATAAGCAGATATTGCTTCATCCCGGTCATCATCAATATACACAAGATTTATTTTTTCTTTCATACTCATATCTTATCTCCTATCATAAATTCAATTTTAAATCCATCGAATCCCTCTATTTTTTGAATTTCTCCACCTGTATTAGTAATTGTATTATTCACAATCCACATACCTATCCCATGTCCCTTCTTCCTTGACGTCTCATGCACTTCAAGAATACGCATTGGATCAAACTTATATTTTGGCGGAAGTCCTTTTCCTTTATCTAAATACATCATATAAATATATTTTCCTTTTTTTTCTGCATATATATGAATCCCTAGTATATTTTCTGTATCATTTTGTTGAATACTATTCAATATCAAATTATCAAATATTACCCTAAAAATATCTTTGGCACTTCTATACTCCATCCCTTCTTGTACATGCAATTGAATATCAATCCACGAATAATCCTTTTCCCAAACAGATTTTATGTTTCTAAAAAGCTCATATATATCAATATTCTCTGGCAAAAACTGTTCCCTTTCGGATTCCGATAACATTACATCCATAAAAGTAATTATTTTTCTATTTACTCTTCGATTTTTCTGTAAAAGTGCTGGAATATCTCTATACATATATTTCCTATTTTCCTCATCATTCAGTATATCCCATAGTCCATACCGTTTTAACGCCTTTATAATATACTCAACATTTTCATCAATACTGTTTCTATCATTACGCATTTCATGTGCAATAGATGTCGCTTTTAATCCAGAAGTCGCAAGCATATTCAATAGACGAATATCATATTTGTATCTTCTTTCTGTTTCGTCTATTTGTTTCTTACTTTCCTTATTTTCTTTTTTCATCTGCTCCAATTCATGTAAAAACCGCTTAGTTTCCTCAGATGAAAGTTCTGTTAACTCTTCTGGATTTCTCATAACACGGTCAATTACTTTTGGACTCATTTCCTGCTTAGGTTCATTACTTTTAACAATACAACGGATTATACTTTGTCTATATCTTTCAAAACAATTTATTCCTACTACAATAATCGCAATAAATAATTTGTAAATATCGTTTTCCACTAAACCTTGTCGATTCATTAAATCACATAATCCATAATTCTCTTTTTTATCAATAATAACACTACCTGACATTTGATTTTCACGTACTCGCCAAGCTCCTGTAGGATGAGTAGCTGCTGCTGGAGATATTCTAGACCGTTTTCCAAATTCAAGCCAGTCTTTCTTTCCTTCATAGGATGATATACTAAATGCATTTCTATACAAAACAACTCCTGAATCATAACGTTCATCTAATATTCTATGCTTATAATAAAACTTTTCAGCATCAAGTGTCGATGGATTTTTCAATGAAAAATACAACTCTGCTGAGAAATTCCCTACACTTACTAACAACTCCCTCCATTCATCATCTGTAGCTTCTTCTGGCAAAACTTCTTTCATATTCTCAAGTTCTTCCGCTATATTTATTTCTATTCTCTGGATTTTCAAATTAATTTCTGGACATAATTCTTGTGCACTCTCCTTAAATTCATCTGATTCTATATCACATATCAATTTCTGAGAATCTGCAAGATAATGCAACCTTATTATACTAACACAATTAACACCTAATTGTATTTTTCCAAAATATCTCGTCACTTCCTTCCTTTCTTCTTTATATTCAACCTGAATCTTCATTTTATCATCATTATAGGTTCTGGACAGAAACTCACGCAAATTACACACTCGCGATTCTGTCCAATTATCACGAAGATGCTCAATGATTATTTTAGTACCTTGTTCTTTTTTCTCCAAATACGTTTCCAAGGTATTTGTATTCCAATCCGTCTTCCATAAAACTGCTTCCTCTCCTTTCATCTTTGTAAAAACACTTGCTTTAGCACCCAGACGCGCTATTGCAAACCTTCCAACACCCTTGGAACCAGCCAATACCCTTGCAGTTTCGCTCTCACCTATAATATATTCTTTATCGCTTTTTCCAACATGCATCCATGCTTCAAATATTTTTTGTCGATTCATTCCAACACCATTATCTTCAATTATAATTTGAGTTTTAGAAATGATAACGATAACATCTGGTGACTGAGCATCATATGCATTTTTAACAAGTTCCAAGACTGCTGATTCTTCATTTGAAAAATTTTGCACACCTAACACTTCTGCTATCGTACTATCTTCAATAATATATTTTAATTTTTCCATTAATTATCCTCCAAAAAATATTCAATTTCTTTATATAGTTATACCCTTTAATTAAGATGCAAAACATTCTTATTAAACAAACAACTTTATTAATCAAAAAATTATTCCTCATATGTATCTATACTAATATTTTTCTCAAAATATTTTATAGCATCTTTTATCGCATCCACTTTCTCAGCTGTTGTATGTTTTCTCGACTGTTTCAATTTTTCCTCTGCATTATTGAATACTTTGGAAAAGCATTATACAACGTCTCTCACCATTTTTAAGCTGCCGTCATAACATACGAAAATGTTCCAACGCGTCCCTTATAGCTGCTTCTTTCTCTGGTGGACATTTCGGTTGTCTGGAATTTTCCGATTTTGGCAGGTTATAGTTTACCCTCTCAATAATACCGCATTTCTGTTTTACCTGTGCGATATATAAATTGCTGACTTTTAATCCAGTATGCTTCAGTACATAATCCTTGATTTCCTCATAAGTGGCTTTGCTCTCCGCAGCTGTCAAATCAAGCTCGTCTGTTTTGAGTTCTACTTAAATATGCTGGCCAGAATGAAGTTTGGACAATAAACATACCGTCTCAACATGCGCAGTTCTGGGAAAGAGGTCGACAGCCTTGACTTTTTTAACATCGAAACCGTTTTCAGAAAAGTAAGAGCAGTCTCTTGCGGCAGTTGATGGATTACATGAAATCATTATAATTTTTTGAGGCTTCATTTTAATAACTGAATCCAAAGTGAGCTTATCGCAGCCTTTTCGCGGCGGATCCAACACAATAACGTCCGGCGCCTCATCTATTTCAGCAAAATATTCAGCCGCCTTTCCTGAATCCGAGCATATGAATTCCGCGTTCTTAACTCCGCTGTTTTCTGCATTTTCCCTTGCGTTATCAACCGCCTGAGGTATTATTTCAACTCCGATCAATCTGCTGACCTTATCTGCCATCGAAAGTCCAATGGTTCCTGCACCGCAGTATAAATCAAGCAGTTTCTCATTTCCATTCAGTTCTGCAAATTCTTCTGCAATTCTATAAAGCTTTTCAGCCTGCGGTGAATTAATCTGATAAAAAGTCTCCGGTGAAATACTTATTACATTCCCGCACATAATATCAGTTATTTTTCCGCTGCCCTTAAGTATTATTGTTTCCTTTCCAAGTATTACATTTGTATTATCCGGATTTATATTTAAAGCCACCGTTTTTATAAGACTATATCTTTCGGTCAGCTTACCGCAAAGCTCGTCAAAATTATAGTTTTTCGTTGCAACCAAACATACCATTATTTCTCTGGTTGCCGGAGCCTTTCTAAGATAAATATGTCTTAATATACCTTTATGCGTTTTTTCACTGTATGAGCTTACGCCATGATTAAAGCAGTAATTAACTATATATTCCGCAATACTGCAAAACTCGTCAGGCAAAAGCCTGCATTTGCTTCCCCCGATTATTCTGTGACTTCTTTTAGCGTAAAACCCGCATATTATTTTTCCATCATCCGTTTCTGATACGGGATACTGAGCCTTATTGCGGTATCCATCAGGATTTTCACAGCCAAGTATAGGCATAAATTCACAATCTATTTTTCCGATCCTTGTAAATGCGTCATATACAAACTTTTCTTTTATTTTAAGCTCTGCGTCATAGCTTATATGACGGAATGAACAGCCTCCGCATTTCGGGAAATGCGGACAATCGGGTTTTATTCTATCAGCAGACGGATTTATAATACGATTTACTATTCCATATGCATAATTTTTTAAAACCTTTACAATCCTTGCCTCGATTACATCTCCCACTGCCGTTTCGGGAATAAAAACCGCCATTCCATTATATCTGCCGACGCCGTTTCCTTCTGTTGTAATATCCGTTATTTCAATATCTATAATTTCATTTTTTTGCATAATATAAAAATTATTTTCCTCTCTCTGAAATAATTGCCGCCATTTCTCCTACATTTTTCATTCCGGATACCTCTTTCATTTTAAACCGCATGGAAAATTCCTGTTCCACAGCTTCAATAAGATTAATATGCTCTAAGCTGTCCCAGTCTTCAATATCTTCAGATGTAGTATTTTCGTTTACATTTATTTTTTTATCGTCGAAAACGTCCCTGAAAACCTCGTTAAGTCTTTTCCAAAGCTCTTCCTTATTCATTTTGTCTCTTCCCTTTCCTTTACTAAAATAACGTTATTTTTGTTCTTATATACGGATATATCAAGCAGCCACTTGCTGTCCCCTTTTTCATTTTCATATAATTCAATAAACCCAAACTGTTTGTAAAGTCCGCTGACCATAGAATTTTTCTTTGTTTTATAATAATACCCATATATATTTTTTATATTTTTCTCCCTGCATTTCTCCACAAGAGAGTCAAGCATCGCATATTCCATATCTCTTTTAAGCACCCGGCAGCTCATAAGCCATAAATCAATATGCAGATCCCCGCCTTCTATTTTCCCGATAATTACGGAAACCACTCCGTTATCGCCAAACTTATCTTCCAATCTGCCGTATAAATGTATATATCCTCTGTTCCTTGAAATTTCTTCAATTTCATTTTGAGTATACCGTTTCGTAGTAAGATTAAATTGATTACTTTTATTTGTGAGCTGAGTTATTCTTGGCAGATAAACGGCTGAAAACGGTTCTATTTCCGCTGTCATATTCAAACTTAAAAGATAGTCGCGATAGCTTTCAAACCTTGCCGCAAACCGCGTTCTCTCAGCATTTGCCTTATACATCTCATTCCTTGAGATATCGTCCTTTGAAATAGACGTAGGCTCAAAAAAACCGTTTCTGTCAAAAATCCTGATGTAATCCTCCGGAGAAGATATTTCAGGCGCACTGATATTAAGCTGCGACCTTACTATTTCTCTTTCGGCAGGATTGTCATCCGCAAATACAAAGCTTTCAGGAAGTATTCCTATTTCCTCGGCCGACGCCGCTATATTCTCACTTTTAGGTTCCCAGTTCGCCTTTATTGAAATAAAGTCAGACGGCTTTAATAATCCGTCAGGATGATTCAATCCGTCAAGCGCATTTTCCTCATCATTCTTAGAACATACTGTAAGAAGCACTCCAAGCCGGCTTTGCTCCTTAACGTATTTCTGGAATGCAAGAAAAGCTTCCCCGATTGGAGTTTCATTGCCCAATTCTATTCCTTCAGCCGTATCTTCTCCGATCACTCCGCCCCATAATGTATTATCAAGATCCAGAGCCAAGGCTTTCTTATTTTTTCCGAAAACAGATTTTATTATATTTGCAAGGTTAAACGCAAATTCAGGTATTGCCTGAGGACACATAGCGTATTTATACATATACCAATACTTAGGATCCGACCATTCCTTAAGTCCGTATTGAGCCGAAATATAATTTATATCGTTTATATAAAAATTATCATGGATCAATGCGTATTCATTAAACCTCATATTAAGACGGCTAATAAAATTAACTCGTCCGTGATAATCCCATGCGTCGCGGTTTCCCAGAGTTCTGAAAAGCGGCAGTTCAAAATTATTCTGTATAACCGGACAGTCATAAATTTCATTCAGACGATCCCACATTGCTTCAAAGCGTCCGTACTGCTTTTCAAGAGCAGCGTCAATAAATTCCTTATTCAAATTCAAATCAAAAGTATAGTCGGTAATATTTCTGGAGGTAGTATGAATAAAAATAATATCCGGAGAAAACGCGCTAAGCTCGCTGTTTCCAAACATGGCGTCTTCCCAGTATTTATTGTATTCCGACTGATAAAACTCTGCCTCGATTCCGTTTTCAAGTAAAAACAAATCAAGCACGGCTATAATATCGTCGGTTGTCGATCCTCCTAAAACGGCTATTTTCTTTTTGATTCTCTCACAATTCGCAGACAAAAGCGATTTTTTTATTTTCTTTCTGTTTTTCTTTATAAATCCGCTGTCAAACGGATAAAGAAGCTCCTTCATATAAGTTTTCCTCACTGTGTCCTGATTTGTTCTATACATTCAAAATTACTTCCGGTCGCGCTAAAGGTATTCATTGCAAAAAGAAGATCAGTTATCCCCCATTCCTTAAACTGAGAAACCGCATTCACTTCAAAATATCTCATATCAACTACATATATATCCTCAAAGGAACCGGTAAGACACGGCACTAAAGCATTGCCGTAGCTATCCTTGACTATAGCGAGCTTTCTGCCGTTTCCAACATCGGTATGAATATGAGCGACAGCCTCGTCAGTGCCCATAAATACAAGATACCAGCTTACAGGATCAACATTATCAATATTTATAAGAAGATTCCCCTCCCTTTCATTAGACATATCAGTATCATAATATGTCGTGGAATAATTATTCATAGGCTTGTAGTAAGAGAACGTTTCAGGATTGTTCTTTAAATCAGCGTCGCCGGTATATCCATAAAGAGTTCCTACATACCCTTCCTTTTCAATATGCTCGTAGCTGCTGAGCTTTGCAAACGGGACGTCGGCCTGTTCCGCAAATTCCATAGCTGCATAATAAGCGCCAAGCTGAGACCAGTGATGGTCGGTTCTCTGATAAATATCTTCGCTTTTATGCTCCATCAGGGCGCCATACGCGTCAATCGGGATAACTCCGTCAAGGTACTCGTTTATATTATCAATATTATCCTTTTCACTCGCAGTTAGATCTTCATATTTTTTAGGAAGATAATACGAAACAGGCGTCGGACAAACCATTGAATAAACATTTATCCCTAAATCCCGCTTAAAATTATTTACATATTCAGCATAGGTTTTTCCATTTGAATAGCTTCCTCCGAACAGCATTATTCCGCGGTTTTTATAGACCAGAATATTGTTGCTTATCTCTCCCTCGATATCCAGATCATCAAGAGGATCGGGTTCCTGTGTAGTCGTGGCAACAGTTGTCTGCCGCGCTTGCGTCGGCTGAGTCAAAGCAGACGTATATTCAGCGCTCTCCCCGGTTTCGGCCGGTCTTGTAACTGCCGCATTTTCATTATCCGGACGGCTGTCCTGTTTTACAGGAGTTCCGTGTATCTTTACATCCTGAGACTGTATACCGAATAAATCTCTAATCGAAGCGGTTAAATTTTTAAATGTTTCACGTCCCGGAACCGTATCGTTATAATAATTTTCGACCTCCGAGGTATATTTTCCTGAAAAATAATCTGCAAAAGAAAAATTGGGCCACTTTGCAAGCGTCCTGTTTTCTATTTCAGAAACCTCGGGACGTTTTAAAACTATAAGACAAACCGCAATAACCATAAAAGTAAGCGCGCATACTATAACGTTAATTCTCTTTAAAAGCTTGACCGTATAGCGCTTTTTTACCCTTTTTCGTTTTTTCCGGCGAAGATCTATATCTATATTAAAATCGTCTCTATTATTCATATTAGCCTCCCTTTAAAATCTGAAATATAAAAACGGATTATTAGTCGCGTCCACAAGCATTATACTGCTAACCAGTATAAGCGATAAATTGACCGCGATCTTTGAAACGCTGACTGCATATGCCGCGACCGCAGATTTTCTCGCCGCTTTTTCTATAAGCTTTGCAATAGGGAAAGAACATAATAAAGCCGCTATAATCAAATAGAGATTATTGGTGAAAGCAAGCTTTGTAAATTCGTCAATAAAGCCGTTTCCGTTTAAACCTACAAGATTTTTAAAGAAGCTACCGAGCCTGCCTAAATCTTCAAAATAAAATATACCGAATCCTATTATAATAACTATTTTATTATATATATGTCTTACAACTATCGGAATTTTTTTCATTTTCTTTTTGCCTATTATCTGTTCAATAAAAATAAACAGCCCGAAATAAATACCCCAGATAATAAAGTTCCAGCTTGCGCCGTGCCATAATCCCGTACAAAACCATACAAGAAACAGTCCTCCGTATTTTCTTCTCTTGCCGAAAATCGGAACGTATAGAAGATAATCGCGGAAAAACGTACTTAAAGAAATATGCCATCTCTGCCAGAACTCTGAAACATCCTTGCATATAAAGGGATAGTTGAAATTTTCATCAAAGTGAAAACCGAAAATTCTTCCTAAACCAATAGCAATATCAGAATAACCGGAAAAATCAAAATATATCTGAAGAGCATATAGAGCCGCTCCCAACCATGTTCCAACAACTGAAATATTCTTAAGTTCGCCGTCAAACAGCGAAGTTACGACAGCGCTGAGACTATTGGCGATTATAACCTTTTTTCCAAGTCCTACAGCTATTCGTGAAATACCGCTGTATAAATCGTCAAGTGTAGTTTTTCTTGAACTAATCTCGCTTTCAATCGTACTATACCTGACTATGGGACCTGCAACAAGCTGAGGAAACAAAGAAACATACATCAGAAATTTTGAATAGCTTTTCTGAACCTCAACCTTTTCCCAGTAACAGTCAATTATATAAGATATCATCTGAAACGTAAAAAAGCTTATACCTATAGGAAGCTTTATATCCGGAACATTTAAATTCAGACCCGCAACAGCGTTAATATTTTCAACTATAAAACCGCTGTATTTAAATATCCCCAAAACGGCTACGTCAAAAATCACAGCGGAAGTAACCGCTATTTTTGAGCCTGTCCTCCCCTTGTAACGGTCTATAACCAATCCGAACAGAAAGTTGACGGCAGCGCTTATTATAAGCAAAAAAACGCAAAGCGGCTCGCCCCAGGCATAAAAAATAAGTGAAAATGCAAGCAAGACCATATTTCTGTAATAAATGCGCTTTGTCGCGGCATAACAGATAACGCAAAGAGGCAGAAAGAAATAGAGAAAGAAAAGACTTGAAAATACCATTTTGTCAGCTCCAATACATATTTTTTT
>ERZ894251.122-NODE-122-length-62625-cov-13.276922_pt1 | contig 62625 bp, 67 predicted proteins | sample MGYA00380301_ERZ894251 | MGnify/ENA primary metagenome ERZ894251 (study PRJEB32331, sample SAMN06328418) | human gut metagenome | biome: human gut microbiome; feature: stool | host: Homo sapiens | collected 2014-02-13 ... | reverse complement strand
TTTTTGCCAAAAATTGTTGCAAAATATTAGATTCTGTTGTATAATGTTATTAAAAGAAATACGAACACCAGATAACTATAAATTATCATTTATAGGAGGGTTTATTTTGAATGTTCCAGAGGATATCAATAATTTAACACCAGAACAATTTGAACAAATATGTATTAAACTTTTAAAAAAAAATAAAACCAACACCATTTAAAATCACTGGTACAAGGTATGTAAAAGACGGCGGAAAAGATATTATTGGTACAGTTGATGATATTCCATATGAAATATGGGCTGAATGTAAAAAGCATTCACGTGCTTTAGGTCTTGACGATATATCTAAAAATGTTATTTTAGTTATATCTAATAAAGTAAGAGAATTATTCTTTTTTTCTACGTCTAATATAACACCAAATGCTCAAAGGCATATTTCAATTGTTGCCGATAAACATAATTTTTCCGTTGCATTTCATTATGGTGAAAAACTATTTAACGAAATAAAAACATTGAGTAAAACTGAAAACAATCTATTATCACAAACTTGTGAAGATCTTTGTATTGAGTACTATCTAACTCAATACAAAAATACTGAAAAATATACTGCAACAAAGAATCTTATTCTCAAAAGAGATAATTATTTTTTTATAGATATTTTTCTGCAGAACAATTCATCAAAACCCATAAAAATCACTAATATCAGTTACGGATTGAATCATGGAATTAAATTATCAGTTAGCGAATCTGATAAACAATTTGAGATGCAACCTTTTACAAATAAATTTTTACAAATTAGTGGTGAAATATTAGATTCTCGTAATATACAACGAATTCCCTGTATAACAGTAGAATATATTGATTCGAGACAAAAAAATAAAAAACAAATTAATTGTGGTACAGTAGATGCAACACAATTAATTTATTTCCCGTTAATTGGAAATGAGCCAAATGAGTTCTTGCTGCAGAAAATCAGACCAACACTATCAGTAGATATAAATAATGATTCGTATCTTATTGATATAAGAGGAGAATCTGGTAATGGAAAAAGTAGAATGTTAAAAGAAATATGTTCTGTTGGTATAGAGTATCATTATAGAATAATTCAATTCGATGGCATGAAAATCAAAGATATTTCAATCATCAGAGAGCTCATCTGCAAACTATTATATATTACATATAATAAAGGCAATATCACCTTCTCAGAAAAGAACATCTTCAATATTCTTGTTCAGAGAGGCTCAAACTCAGATTTTGCAGAAGTCATTTATTCGTTTATCTTTCAGTCAATAAGTGATAAGGAAACATTGTATTTTGTTAAGCAGGCCGTTTTACATTTTCTCATTAAACCATTGTTTGATGAGAAAATCATACTTGTATTTGACAATGTTCAAGAAATGAACGGTGAAATGATTGATATGTTATCGTTTTTAATAAGCGGCATATATGGCCAATCTAGCAACTGCATATGTGCTCTTAGTACCAATATTGAGTATATACCAGAGAGAAACAAAGAAAAACTTGCAGAACTTTTTTCTATAATGGATTCATATTCAGACGATTTTCATGTTTTATACAAGTGTAGTGAGTTGCGTAGAGATGATGCGGTGTCCTTGTATGTTCATGCACTTAATACGGAAAACCCTTATTTTATTGATAAGTTAATACAAAAATCAGGTTGTCGCCCTTTCGATATTATTATGCTAATTAAATATCTTCAAGAGAAAAAAATAATCACTTGGCAAGGCATGTCAGTATGGTATGTTGCAGATTTCGCGAAATTAGACAAATTTTTAGTCGAAGTTCCGGATTTAAGCCGTAAAATAATTGAAAAACGCTATAAAATACAGAGAAAAAACTATGATACAAAATATTGGAAAACATTTAATCTTGTAATAAAATCATTATTATACTTTAATGGATATTTACCAGTGCAATTTATAGAAGATATAGGAATTGAAGATGAGGTTATGGAACAAGTATCTCATTCGTTATTTATAAAATATGATGAGTACAACCCAATAGTATTATTTTTCCATGATAACGTTTTTAGATATTTTTCTAACAGAAAGACATTTTCTGTAGATATACATTTAGCCAAGTTAATAAAAAAGTGGTTTGAAGATAATGAAGACCTCCATGTTGAAGGTAAAGATTCGATCTTATTTAAAGTATATATCGATTTGTCGGATATTCAATCTGCAAAAGAGTATGGAATCATGGCAATAAAAAATAATTATGCGTTGAAAAACTACGAAGAAGTATCTTATATCGGAAGACAACTCATACTCAATAAAAATTTTGCACTTTCATCACAGGATAGGTTTAAGATTATGTATATGATTGCGAATTCAGAAAGGGAAAGAGTTAATCATGAGAATGGTGCAGAATTATTTTATGAGGCTTTCAATTTCCTTCGTGAGAATTCAAATAGTATCGATCTCTCTAATGATGAATATAATAAGTTTATGCATGCTTGTGTAAATTCTCAGATAAATGCGTCAAGAACAAATGAGGCTCTTGATATCTTAAAAACATTTGAATCTAGTCCTACTCTTAATTCTCATTATAGATTCATTGTCTACAATAGGTATTCTGTTGCATTGCTTGCATCTGGTAATATAACAGCAGCTTATAATAGCATTCAAAATGCTATAAGCATAGCAGAGGACATGTGTGATGAGTATTTATTAAGTATTTCGTATTCTGATCTAGCATTTATATATTTAAATGCATTTGAAAACTGTGATAAAGTTATTGAGTATTTCACTAAGGCTTTTAAGAAAGGAGCTGCACCTGCCGACTTTAACAGACATGTAGAACTTTTACAACAGAATGCCCTGTGCTTATGTCTAAATGATAACATCACTGAAGCATTACGTTTTGTAAATCAATCCATAGAACTAGGCGAACAAATTCATAATACTTTTTTAGTAATAAAGGCTATGATCTTAAAATGCACAATTTATGCATATAATCAAAATTATAAAAATGCAATTGATACTATTAATCAAGTTATTATAAAGTGTGATGACACTCATAGTTTAGTTGGCAAAATAAAAGCATACACAAACCTATCTGCAATTTATATTATTCAAAAGGATTACAAGAGAAGTCAGGAGTATATTGATATTGCATTTAATTTGTTCAAACAAACAAATCTATCAGTTATAAAACATAAACCTATGTTTTATAACTATATAACTATTCACTCTAGATACAAAAGGTACGAAGACTTGTCTAGTATTATTATGGAGTATAACGACGAAACACTTTTAAGTTTTCTTGATGATATTTATAATAATAATGGGAACAATAAGTCTAATTATGGAGTTTTAAGGATGCATGATGCAGTTTTCAGTTACTAAAGATGTTTGATTTAAATTGTAAATTACCATTTTTATCAATAATTAAATCGTTACATACTCTATTTGCAAACCAAAACTCATTATTTTCCAAGACCCTATAGTCATCAACAAAATAAATAATTGGAATATTTGTCCTACAAAAATCCCATGATAAGTAGTCATTGATAAATATGCTATTTAGCATGTCTTTATTTTTAAAATCATATTTTTGTAAGTATGTAAAATTCAGAGTTTTAGCAATCATATTAAAGTAATCGCTTCTACATAAAGAATTACTGAAGCTTACTAATATTGCACTATGGAAGGTATATGGGCAGTTAGCTTTCTTAAGAATGTCAGATAATATATCCATAGTATCTTCTGATAGCTTTTCACCCCATTTTTTAAATAACCAGGCCTTGGAGTCCTGTCTTGAAGGTAGTACTCTGATATTACCTGACACATGCCCTCTATGATACACGTAAGATTTTGCACACATCGTATTAGTTTTTCCTAATAAGTGTATCCTATATGTTAAATCTAAATCATTGTCGGCATTAAAAAATTTTTCATCTTGTCCACCTACCTCCATATATAAACTCTTTTTCATGAATAGGCAACCTGATGAAACCATACAGAAATTACGATCAATATCTGAAAACTCGTCTGATTTACCATGTCTTTTAAATAAAATAATATCAACACCATGAACTCCTATACCATATCCGAATAGTTTTCCGGTATCAGCTTCTAATATTTTAGAAGAAACAGAACCTGGGTTAGGTTGTTGTTTATATGTATTTACTAATTCTGTAAGCCAATTCTTTTGCGGAATAATATCACAATCCATTAAAACAATATAGTCATATTTAGCTAGTTTAACTCCAACATTACACGCAGCAGAATAACCAGCGTTCTTTTTCATAGTATGTATTGATATATCACAGAAATGAGAAAATGAATTGTTGATTGATGCCAAGTCAGCGTTTGGATTATCGTTAATTATTAGTATTTCTATGTTGTTGATTAAATCAGTGTTTTCAATTATGTTTTGAATACACAAATTTAATATATTAATACCACTATAAAAGGTTATAATGATTGATACATTCATTTTCAACATCTCCATCTTTCATCTAATATTTTCATTAAATAATTAAATCGTGTTTTATCATACTTTTCGTTGGATTTAATAAAAGATTTCACTTTTTTACTCCATGTAACCATGTTGCTTTCGTTAATTCCTAAATTATTTTCATATGGCAAATATAGTGAGCAATGAATATTAAACTCCTCGTCTGTCAGTATTAATCCTTCTGATTTTAAAAATCTATTAATTATCAATCTTGCTATATTAAGTTGTTGCGTTTTATGTTTAACGCTTACTGAACTATCGTGTATTCTATAATAATGCAATTCATCATCAAGATTTGCATACTTTGCAATATTGCAATATCTGCAATATAAATCCAAATCTTCTGCATAGAAAGCTTTAACATTATATCTGACATTATAATCATTTATAAAAGAACTCCGGTACATTATTGTTGGGTGAGCAAAAGGTGTTTTACCAAAAAATATATCAGTTTTTATTTCGGAGTCTATTAAACAGTAATTTGTTTTATGAACTGTATACTCCTCCTTGTTAATAATGTACATATTACAACCACAAATTGAAATGTCTTTATTTCTTTCCATAAAATAAATTTGTTTTTCTAAACGATTTTTTACACTAACATCATCTCCGTCCATTCTTGCAATATATTTACCTAAACTATGCTCTAAACCTAAATTTAATGACTTTGAAATACCTAGATTATTTTTATTGGTTATTATTTTAATTCTTTTATCTTTAAAGCTATTTATTATTTCCAAGCTATGGTCAGTTGAACCATCATCAATTATAATAAACTCAAAATCATAAAATGTTTGATTTAAAATACTATTAATGCTATAAAAAAGATAATCTTCGTTGTTATAAACTGGCATAATCACAGATACTTTTGGCTTCAAAACACGCCCTCCTATAAATGATAATTTATAGTTATCTGGTGTTCATACAAAGCCCAACCCCTAAATGAGATTTTTTCTCATTTAGGGGTTGACTTTTTGAAAAAGATGAGTATAATATAAGTAAGCAATAGGAGGAATGAGTATGCTATTACAGTTTAATTTTAAGAATTACAAGTCATTTAGAGATGATGCGACATTAGATTTAAGTGCAACTAAGATAACAGAGTTCTCAGATAGAGTAGTTGGGATAGGAAACGAAAAAGTTTTACCTGTTGCAGCAATATTTGGAGCAAATGCAAGCGGCAAATCGAATGTTCAAGAAGCTTTTAGATTTATGGCAGAATATGTAGTTCAGTCTTTTGCTTTTGGTGGAGATTCTTTAGATAAGAAAAATAAAGTACGATTGTTAAAACCAATGCCATTTTTATTTGATAACAATAGCGCAAATGCAGAATCAAGTTTTGAAGTGTTTTTTATTGATAGTGAGGAACATGGCGCTAAAACATATAATTATGGGTTTGTTTTGAATCAAGAAGGGGTAGTTGAAGAATGGTTAAATTATGCTTCCAAATCTTCAAGAGGTAAATATAAATCGTTATTTTACAGGAATGCACAGGAAAATGAACTTGATCTATCAGGTTTGCCGGCAAAAAGCAGAGAAAATATTGAAGTTTCTTTAGAAAAGGAAACACTTATTGTTTCTTTAGGCGCTAAATTAAAGATAACCAAGTTGAAATTTGTTCGAGATTGGTTTGTTAATTTGAATTTTGCTGATTTTGGAGAACCATTTGAGAATTTGATTATGTCACGTCTTATTCCGGATGGGTTTGATAGCGACCCAAATGTTAGACAGAATGTAGTTAAATATTTATCTTCTTTTGATAATTCTATTGTTGACTTTAACATTGAAAAAGTCCCTGGAGATAAGGATGAAGATGATGATAACTTCATGATAGAAGCCGTTCATAAAGTTATCAATTCAAATGCAACTGCTGTTATTCCATTACACGAAGAATCAGCAGGTACATTAAAAATGTTCTCATTATATCCTGTACTTCATGAGGCATTAGAAACCGGAAGTGTTCTTTTTATTGATGAATTGAATGCAAGGCTTCACCCATTGCTAGTGCGTAGTTTTATCATTACATTTTTAAATCCTGAGATTAATGTTAATCATGCTCAGCTTGTATTTACTTCACATGATTCGTGGCAGCTAAATGGAAATTTATTGCGTAGAGATGAAATATGGTTCACAGAAAAAAATGATGATGGAATCTCTACTCTTTATTCGCTTGCGGATTTCATTGATGAAGATGGAATAAAAATTAGAAAAGATGAAAATTACGAAAAAAATTATCTTTTAGGTAAATACGGCGCAGTTCCATCGCTGAAGGCTTTAGATATGTTCAAAGGGGAATAACTTTGAGTAGATCTGATAGAAACGGAAAAAGGAAGACCAGAGAGCAGCTTTCTAAACGTGTTCCTGAATTGGGATATTATTTTATTGTAACTGATACTAAAGAGACAAAGCAAAATTATATGTATGGATTGCGTGATTCTACTCCGCAGTCCATACAAGAAAAATTAGTTATAAAAGTTGTTAGGTCAAGAACAGTGGATTTGGTAGATAAAGCTATAAGCCTTGCGGCTCTAAATCCTCAATATAGTGAAGTTTGGATTGTATTTGACAGAGATCAGGTTAAGAACTTTGATAATATTATTTCCGAAGCTTTAAAAAGAGGTATGCATGTCGGATGGTCAAATCCTTGCATTGAAATATGGTTTCATGCATACTTTGGCTCGATGCCAATGTTTCAAACATCCGTTTCTTGTTGTAATGGCTTTGAGGATTGTTATGAAAAGAAAACTGAACAAAAATATCTAAAATCTGATATGGATATATATCGTAAGCTTTGCTTATATGGTAATGAAGAAAAAGCAATTAAAATTGCAATTCAAAGGTTAAAAAATCAGATTAAGGATGGAAAGGATAAGCCTTCAGAAATGATTTCATGCACTACAGTACATGAACTTATTAACGAAATAAAATCAAAATTAGGGGATTAGCTATGGTGAATAAGTTTATTTTCACTTTAATATCCACGTCATGGGTATGGGTGGTATATGGAATTCAAAGCCAATGGGTATTACCATATAATAAATTTATTCCTACAGCGATAATGTTGATTTTAATCCCTATGCTTGCAACGTTAATTTGGCTTTTTATTTCTGAAAAATGTTTTTCACCTGATAATATAAATGGTGGATGCAATGATATTGAAGAAGCAAATAACGATTTCCTTTCAGATTATTTGGGGTATTTTTTCATCGGTATAGGAATTGATGAAATCAAGATATTAATAATGGTGTATTTAATAATTTTTATTTTTACTTTTGTGTCACAGCGAAAGATGTTTAATCCATTACTGCTAATTCTAGGTTATAAATATTATAATATCGAAACTAAAAATGGAACCAAGGCATTCTTAATATCTAGAAAAACTATGCGTCGATCGGATGAGGTGGATTTAAACAGCCTTAGAAGAATAAATAACATGTCTTATATAGATGTTGGAGGGAAACGATGAATTGTTTGATTGCTAAAATAAAGAACAGAAGCCGAACCATTACATATAGAAAAGTTTTGACTGGAAAAACTATATATAGCGTACCTGATAATTTAAACAATTCAATAACATATAATCCCGGCACGCTACTGGATGACGATTCGTGGTATAAAATCGATAATTTCTCTAAATCACCATATTTTCAAGAAATGATGAGGAACGACTTTTCTTCTGTTGATTATGATGATCTTGATAAATCAGAGTTTGAAAAGATTGATTATTTATGTTCTTATCAAGAAGATGTATATTTTTTTCAGAATGTCAGTAGGACAAGTCTGCAGCCTAAGTGCTGGCTTCATATTGGTGACGATTATAAATATGTAGAAGACGGAAGAGCAATTAATATTAATAAGGTTGCGGATGCAATATATTTAAAGAGTACAGATACATTGTTTTTTGTAAGCTTATCGAAAATTTCAGGGATATTTAAAGGTATTAGTGAATTATATAGAGAAGCGACTGATGAGGAAACAGTTTCTTTTTTAAGGAATGATTTTATATCTTTAGAAAATGACTTTGGAGTTTCTAACGTAAAAATAGCAAATCGTAAGCGTATTGCAATGGCTGTGGATACGCTTAAAAGCTTTACTGTTGAAGAAAAGAAAAAAGTATTTAAATATATTGGTAGATATTGTAGCAATTTAAAGTCGAAAGACAACACCTTTTCTATTAGTAATGAAGATGAACTTAAGAAGCTTTTGTGGGGAATTGAACAGAGATATTATACAACAATTGTTGGCAATGAACCAAGAGTTGCAAATTCAATAATCGCATTATCGGCACAGTAATTCTCAAAAATACACTGTTTGTTCGAAAGATATCTTGTAGTATTTTAAAGCAGTTAAAGTTTATATGATTACTTACATTTTTGGGATGTAAACAAAAGATTTATTTAATTTCGAATTGTATATTTTTTTGAAAATATATATTGTCATCTTTGTCTTAAGTATAAAAAAAGAAGGCAGTTTTAATTGGAGGTTTGTTATGGAAAATTTAAAGCGTTCAATGGTTATAGTTTTATCTCCTGAAAATACAAATCTTATGCGTGATTGTGTAATGCATTTTAAAACTATAAAAATCAAAGACAAGCTTAAAGAAAATACAATTTGTCTAAAATCAGCGTTAAAAGTTTCGGAAATACCTAATGTTGATATAACAAAAATTGAATGTGAACTTGAATATGGTGAGATTATTTCAACAAGTGATGAAATTAATGAATTGAGATTTATTATTCATGATATGAAAGGTTCTGAAGCTGTAAATAATAAGTCATATGATAAATTTTCACATACGGTAGAATTGTATGTGAATGATGATTTAACTTTTAGCCCTAATGATGTAACTTCATGTGATTTAAGAACAGTAGTATATAGTATTGGTCAGATAGATGCGATGTTAGAAGATGTTGTATTGGACATACAGATGTTTCATTTCTATAATTTTGAAAATCAGTTTGTTAGCATTGCAGATAAAAGGAAATTTTCTAAGTTAAAAAGAGAATTTTGTGAGAAAAACAACAAAAAAATTTGTTGTGATTATTTATTGAATGACGATGCTAGCTATTGCTCTTTTGCTTCTTTTTGTAGGAATGATAACTATACTTTGGATTATAAAATATATTGTGATTTTTGGCATGATTTTAAAGAATATTTGTCATATAAAAAAGGTATATTATATGAAGATGATACTAATGCGATTGTTGATAAAATACTAAGCGAATATGCACATTCAAAACAGATTAGTAGAAGAAAACTATATCATTTAATTGAGCCCTTAAAAAAGGGTAATTACATTCTTGTAAGGCTGGACAGAAAACCAAAGAAAAAGAAGACTAGGAAATGTATTAGTTCATTATTTAATGGTACAAAGATTAAGGTCGGAGCGATAAATGTGGTTCCTATGAAATATAAATATGTTTATCGAAAGTACAAAAAAATGATATCAATGTTTTATTTTGATAAATGAAGATTTAAGTAAATGGAGGGAAATCATGCCTTATATTTCATTTATGGATTTGTTAGGAATAAAATCTATTGCAACATATTCCCCTCAAGCTTATCACGATAAAATTAAAAGATTTCAAGATTTATTAAAGTATTATGAGGATAATATTTTGAAATGCAATCACAAATTAATTGCATTTAGTGATTGCGCATATGTTCAATGTGAAAGTTTATGTGAATTGATTTCTTTTTTTCAAAAGTTACGTCAAGAACTTATGTTGCGGGAAATTTTTTTTAATGCTGCTGTTATAGAAGGGGATCTTGAGTTGTCTTATCATAGCAATGGAGAAGGAACGGATATAAAATCTTCATTTACTATGTTTAATTCGCCAAGTACAGTTAAAGTTTATTCAAAACAAAATTCTTTTACAGGAATAGGCGTTTCTGTAGACGGCTTACCAGAAGCAGATAAAAAAATATAGCTATCTATACGGTTAAAAGTTGCTATAATATTCAATCCTCGGAGCCTAATAGCCAATATAAGGTTTATAAAGAGTATCTTGATATTGCGTATGAATCGAATAGTGATGAACTATTAAAATTTATCATAAAAGAATTTGTTGAAACTTTTTCTCTAGATACAAGAGCGGCAAGGTATTATTTATCCGGAATATCAACGATATTAAAATCAGCTACTGAAAAACAATTGGAAAAATATAAGTCGTTGATTTTTAATGAGAATATAAAGAAACAAAAAAAGTTGATAAATAATTTTGTTCCAATACAATTGATGTATATAGATTGTTGGTTTGATAATAAAAAAATTAACAAGATTGCAGACGAGAATTTTATTGTTAATGAATTATCCGAGGAAGTTACGTCATTGTTAAAATATTCTTTGCTAAAACAGGGAGTTGAAGATTTGCAATTGTATTCTGATTGCATTTTAAGTAAAGAAAATAAATACTTGCTTTCAAAAATTGTACACGAAAGTATATTTAAATAATCAAAAAATATAAAAATTGTTGTAAATTCGTAACATCGGTAGAGCATGCGGCTGTTAACCGCAGGGTCGTTGGTTCGAGTCCAACTTGGTGAGCCACGTCGAACAAATCCGAACCATTCAAACGGTTCGGATTTGTTCGTTTTTTGTCCCGGAAAAACCGTGTTTGGACTTGTTGTTAAATTCTAAATTTTTTACCCACACTGTAAAGTGCGGGCATTATTATACAATCAGGTTTGATTTTCCTGCGACGTCAATCACTTTAAAGTAAATTCATAGGATATGATTCGACGCTTGCAAATATATTTACTACTCCTTTTTTCCTTGAGCTTCTAACATCTGAGACATTCTTTCATCTATCCTTGCTTTGTTTTTATTATTAAGCCGACTGAATTTTTCAGTAAAAAGCGAGGGAGATATACTACTGATAAATGTCTTATCATTTGTTCTTCCGGCTATATAGTCCAGTGAAACGTTATAATAATCGGCTAATTTAATTGCTTTTGAAAATGGTATATCAGTTTCTCCGCGTTCGTACTTTCCGTAATGATTAGCGGAAACTTCAATTATTTCGGAAACTTCCGCTTGAGTTAAATCCGCGTCCTCCTTTAAGTCCTTTAATCTTTGATAAAACGCCATAAATATGACCTCCTGAATTATTTACTATATAAAATTCTATCATATTTATGGGTTTAATATTTAATTATCAAATATATTTGGTATATTATGTCAAACTATTGATTATATTTATTGTTTTTGTAGATATAATTAATAGATTATAATTCCCTCTTGGGCATGGGAGAATGTACAAAGTAATTTATTATTGTTCATAGGTCTATGACTCCTGCGCTGCCCGAATCATAATCAATGCTTGAAAGCATAATACCGTCGAGCCTTTGCTGAATAGCCGAATCGGAGAAAAAGGCATATTTTAAAAGAGGAAAGTGAAAATCAAGCATTGATGGTATTAAAACGGTTAGTTTTTCCTTATTTTTCATTGAATTTTATCCTCCTTACGGTATTTAAAGCTTCCTTGTTTTTAAAAGCCTTGCGTTTATCCTGTTCAGCAGGAGATTTCAGCCAGCAGGCGTTTCATTTTTTTTACGCCCCGCTTCTGTGAAGCTATAATCGCCTCCAGTATAGGCTTAAGCTCCGGACATATATTGAATTTCAGCGCGTTTTCAGACATTTGTATCGCCCCCTGATGATGAGGTATCATTTCGCGCATGAAATTTGCGTCTATGCAGTTGTCTGAACATGCCGTTTTCATTCTGCGGAACATGATATTAAGTATATCGTCGTTATTGAATCTGTAATAGGAAAGTTCATTTTGGCAGTTGAGCGTTTGTCTGCATTTACTCTCAGACGCAAGCATATTTTCAATGCTTTTCCTTTGTGAAGCTATTATATTTAGAGCAATATTCTGCAAAGGACAGTTAATAGTATATTTAAGCAGGTTTTCAGACATTTCAATCGCTGCAAGGTGATGCGGTATCATTTGCGCTATAAAATCCCCTGAAATACTTTCCGTAGGCTTTATATCGGTCATATTTTTTATCATTTCAACAAGTATACTTTTAAAATCACAGAGATATTTATCTGTGTTTATGCTTAGCTTCATATTCTATACCTTCTTTCTTATTACATATTATGCCGCAGCATTGTGTTTGTAACAAAAAAGCTATGCCGGACTCTTCGGAGTACAGAAGCTAAAGCTGTTTTTTATTTTTATCCGAGCGCGACGTCGAGTATCATCATCAGCACAAAGCCGATTGCCGCGCCTATTGTGGCGGTATTGCTGTGTTCTCCCGACTGCGCCTCGGGGATAAGTTCCTCTATTACAACGTAGAACATTGCGCCTGCCGCAAATGAGAGTATATATGGTAGTATCGGCATTATAAGAGACGTCAGCAGAATTGTTACAATCGCTCCGATTGGTTCAACTATTCCTGACATCGCTCCGTATACAAAGGCTTTTCTTTTAGAAATTCCTGTTCCCATCAGAGGCATAGATATTATAGCGCCCTCAGGAAAGTTCTGAACGGCGATTCCTATTGCAAGCGCAAATGCGCTGGCCACGGTAATTATCGGACTGCTGCCGACCATTCCGGCAAATACGACGCCGATTGCCATGCCCTCGGGAATATTATGGAGCGTTACAGCAAGTATAAGCATAACAGACTTTTGAAGTCCGGATTTTGTTCCCTCCGGTTTATCGGAGTTTATGTGAAGGTGCGGGATTAAGCTGTCAAGCAGAAGCAAAAAGGCTATTCCGGCTGTGAAACCTATTGCCGACGGCAGCCACGCCGCTTTATTGCCGTTTTTCTCCGCCATTTCTATTGAAGGAATTATCAGCGACCAGACAGACGCCGCAATCATTACGCCGGAGGCAAAGCCGAGCAGAGCCTTCTGAACATTGGGGCGTATTTCCTTTTTCATAAAGAAGACCATGCCCGCGCCGAGTACCGTTCCCATAAAAGGTAGGGATAAGCCCAATAGAACGCTTTGAATATTATTCATTTTTATTCCTCCTCAATTCGTCTGTAATTATTATATAATATCATAAATTTGTTATTAAATCAAACAGACGGAATATAAATTTATTCTTGACAAAAACCTGGTTTATATGTTATTATATATGCGGTAAGCATATGCTAACTCATGCGGTCTGACAACGGCATATTACTGCCGTCGGCACGACGATTAATAAATATTTATGAAAGGAGGATTTATGTGTCACAGGAGGAATGCCGCCGTTTTGAAAATAAGCTTGCATATCATGCAGCGCCGTCGCTGCTGGGAATAAAGTGCGCAAATCTTATATCATTGGAAAATGACGAATTTAATATTCTCGGACAGATAGAGCGATTCAATGAAATTGCAGGAGGCAGGAAACTGAAGATCAGGCTTATGTGCCGATGTAAAAAAAGAACGCTGCTGCTGCTTTACAACGAAAAGCTGCTTTTAAAGTGCTTATCAGAACCGGCAAGACGGGAAATTCTTAAAGCTTACGGTTACGGCGGCTCGTTATTTAAGCTTGAAAGCGATCTTGAAAGGCTTGCTGAGCGTATTTCATCAGAAAACGAATTTCCTCACGAAATAGGGATTTTTCTTGGGTATCCTGCGGAGGATGTAAAAGGTTTTATTATTCATAAGGGAAATAATTTCAAGCTGTGCGGCTGTTGGAAGGTTTACGGAGACGAGGAAAAGGCAAGGCGCAGCTTTACAAATTATGACAAATGCAGAAAATTTCTGTGTAATAAATTAAATCAGGGCAGCGATATTTATCGTGCGCTCAGAATATCATAGGAGGTTTTATTATGAAAGCAGCGGTTATTTATTGGAGCGGTACAGGAAATACGGAGCAGATGGCTGCGGCGGTCGCAGAGGGTGCAAATGCGGAACTTTTCAGCGTGTCTGAATTCAGTGGAAAACTTTCGGATTACGACAGACTGGCGTTCGGCTGTTCGGCTATGGGAGCGGAGGAGCTTGAAGAAAGCGAATTTGAACCTTTTTTTGCGGAAGCCGAGAGCGGTCTTAACGGAAAAACCATTGCTCTGTTCGGATCCTATGGCTGGGGAGACGGCGAATGGATGAGAAGCTGGGTAAAGCGCGCAGAGGATGACGGCGCGGTAATTGTGGGAGGAGAAGGGCTTATTGCCAACGAAGCTCCGTCAGACGATGATCTTGAAAAGTGCAGAGAGCTGGGAAGGGCGCTTATAAAATAATCTTCGGAAGAGAGTATTAGCGTATAGCTTTAGAGCAGATTCCGACGCATCTTATGTAGCAAGCAGGTAATTTATGAAGTAGAGTTACCTAAAGCTAACTAAACGGTGCAGTTTTATATAATTTCAGATAATATCCCCGCTTATGCGGGGATATTTTTTCAGTTGCCGCCGGGACCGTCGTGACGTTCACGTTTGTCGGGCTTGCTTTTTAGGTGAGTTTCGGTCCATTGATTGTTACCGGCGGTTTTTTCATTATTGTCCTTTTTAGGTTTATCAGCCATAAATTTGCTCCCTCCTTAATTTCTTTGGCATTATTATATATTAATATTTCGTTTTTATACTTAGGAAAATTTGAGGGCGGAAAATACCATTGAGCTATAATTGGGGATTTTTATGGTTTGCTATAGTAATGCCAGGCGGATAAAAATGATTTAAACGGAAATAATAAAGCAGAGGTGATAAAAATGGCAAAGCAAGGAATGAGCCGTCCGAAAACAACCCACACAAAGCCGCGTAATGACGTTTCTCCCGTAGCTGAAATACAGGGAAAGGCAAAGCACGGAAAAGTACGCGCCAATCCTATTATAGCGGGAACAAAGGCTCCTTCACAGAAGGTTTATCATGCAAAGCCTTATTCTATGCAAAATAAGGATAGCTTGGACAAGCAGGCAGAAAAGCCGATATCCGACGTTTATGCCGCGATTGATAACGATCTTGCAAGGGATAACATAGAAAATGATATTCCGGCGGCGGATCTACAGGATTTATAAAGGCAAAAGCCGTATCGTGCTTATATGATACGGCTTTTTTGCCGATAAAATCTGTGACGGTTTACAATTTTTTAATATTATGATATAATTAATTTGTAAATTTTGTTTGAACGGAAAGAGGACGGCTATGGTTAATATTCCCTCATATGTATTTACGGTGGTAAAGCGGCTGGAAAGCAGCGGATTTCAGGCTTATCTTGCAGGCGGCTGCGTCAGGGATTCTATAATGAATATTGCTCCTAATGATTACGATATTACGACAAATGCCCGTCCGGAGGAGATTAAAAACGTATTCAGGGACTTTAAGCTTATTCTGACGGGAGAAAAGCACGGAACGGTGGCTGTTATAACAAACGGCGGTATTATTGAAATTACTTCATACAGACTTGAAAAGGGCTATACAGACGGACGTCACCCGGACAATGTGGAATTTACCTCGTCGTTGATTGAAGATCTCAGACGCCGTGACTTTACCGTCAACGCTATGGCCTATGGTATACACGACGGTCTGATTGATCCTTTTAACGGCCGGGACGATATTAAAAATAAAATTATAAGAACCGTAGGAGCTCCTGAAAAAAGATTTGAAGAGGACGCGCTCAGAATACTGCGCGGTCTTAGGTTTTCATCAAGGCTCGGGTTTTCGATAGATAGCGGTACCGCGGAGGCTGTCCATAATCTGCGCCTTTTGCTGAAAAACATTTCAGCCGAACGCATAAGGGATGAGTTTGTTCAGATTATACGCGGACAAAACGCAGGCGAGGTACTTAAATCCTACAGAGACGTTATATCAGTATTTATACCTGAAGTAATACCGTGCTTTGATTTTGAGCAGCACAGTCCCTACCATAAATATGATGTATGGGAGCATACCGTTAACGCTGTTTCAGAATGTATTGACAAGGAAAATGTAAAATTAGCGATGTTCTTTCATGACATCGCTAAACCGGAATGCTTTACTGTAGATTTCTCCGGAAGGGGGCATTTTAAAGGACATGCGCAAAAAAGCGCGCTTAAAGCTGAAGCTGTTATGAAGAGAATGAGGTTTCCGAAAAGCGTTATTCTTAATGTAAAAGCCATTATATATCATCATAGCGATGAGCTGAATACAGAATTTGAGTTAAAAAAAATTCTTAATCAGATAGGCGTCAGGAACGCATTTGATTTGATTGACGCCCAACGCGCCGATTCCTTGTCTAAACAGGATTTTTGCAAGGAGAGGCTGAAAAAATCCGATATGCAAGAGCAGTCTTTAAGGGATATATTAAAAAGGGGAGAATGCTTTAGTATAAAAATGCTTGATATAAATGGATACGATTTAATTGAGCTTGGATTTAAGGGTATTGAAATAAAAAATGCTCTTAGCTTATTGCTTGATAATGTTATGCGCGGAATTGTTGAAAATAGTCGTGATTCTTTGATGCATCGTGCAAAAAGTATAAAAAACGGCTTATAAATTGTGCGATTTGACGAATCAAATTATTTCTATTGACATTCTGAAAAAAATAGTGTATAATAATTAAGCTGATTAAAGCATTGGAGAGGTGTCCGAGTGGTTTAAGGAGCTGGTCTTGAAAACCAGTGATCCCGCAAGGGACCGTGGGTTCGAATCCCACCCTCTCCGCCATTTTTATATTTTGATTTGTTATCATGGAGAAGTACTCAAGTGGTGACGAGGCGCCCCTGCTAAGGGCGTAGGGTGGGAAACTGCTGCGAGGGTTCAAATCCCTCCTTCTCCGCCAATGGTAAATCGAATTCCGTTTATAAAAATGGAATTCGATTTTTTGTTGTCTGAATATTTAATGTTTATTTCTGTTGTTAGTCAATCTGTATAATTACTAATTATTTAAATTATACAGATTGACTATTTTCTTAAATGGTTTCTCCTTGTTTGTATGTTTTAATGCAATAAACTCTCTTTATCTTGCTATTTATAGAGAGGTATGTTCTTTACTATACATAAAGGGGAAATTTGAATGACATTGGAAAAATTTAACTATCGTACTAATCCATTGTTTTTGAGAAATGAATTTGATTCTGCAAATTCATTTGGTATTCCGGATGTTCCGAAAGCAAAATTCACAGAAGATGAGCTGAGAAATCTTCTTATGCTCGGATTTAATCAACTAAAAAAAGATGATGGAAAACATTCTGAGAGAATTGTTCATTTCTTTTTGTATGACTACAATTTTGAAAAAGTATGGAATAAACCGGAGTTGTATTTGAAACCTTTATCTCAATATAAAGGAATTCTCACGCCGGACTTCAGTATGTATATAGAAATGCCGTATACAATTCAGCTTTACAACACATTCAGAAACAGATGGTGCGGGGCTTTTTTTGCGTCAAAAGGAATCCGAGTCATACCTACGGTAAGCTGGGGTGATGAAAAATCCTTTGATTTTTGTTTTAAGGGAATTGAAAAAGGCTCGGTTATAGCAGTTTCCACATATATGTTTCATGAAAGCAATCATCATAAAGACCAGAAAGAATTGTTTATGAAAGGATACAACAAAATGCTTTCTGAAATTGAACCTGAAAAAATCATTTGTTACAGCGAACCGTTTTCTGAAATGAAAGGAGATATTATTTATGTTAATTATGAACTAAGCTCGTGGAAATATCTCAATGACATCAAGGTCAATTCATTGACACGGCAGAATAAATCTGATATAATAATTAAAAAGTACGGTTATGTTTGCAAAGGCGGCGGAAGTGCATATGGTGGTGAATGGAAACCAAAAGATAAAAATTCTGCAAGGTTTTTAGGAAAACCTAACGCTATAAAGGAAAATACCGTGAAAACAACTAAAGGAAGCTATAAAGTTCTTGATTATTATGATGAAGAAGGGAAAATTGCTGCTGAAAGACATTTGACAGATCACAATAAAGCTCATCAGCATTCTAACCCTCACGACCACTTAATAAATTGGGATAATAATTTTCCCAACATGAGTCAGCCAATAAATTATAAAGAAGGAGTGATACCTACTTTTGAAGAATTTATTAATAGTAGTCATTCTGGTAAAGTATTTGAATATATTGAAGGAGATGAAAAATCAATGAAAAATTATGAGTATAACCCTGCCGATCACAAATTTGAAACACTTGGAGAATTTAAGTTTTATCTTTCATGTGGGGCAAACGTCGGGTTTAAATATAATGGTATCTACTATGGTATTGAAGGTCATAATAATAATTTTGAGATATGGATTTACGATAAAGAAGATATAGCGGTCGGATTAACCCTTGAGCAAACTCTTGATTTTGAATTTGACGGCGTCAAACTGCGTGATTTCATTACTACAGACGATGTGGAAATTACCGAGAGAATAATGTAAATTTTATTAATCTATTTCATAGTCATAAGACAATGGTAAATCGAATTCCGTTTATAAAATGGAATTCGATTTTTTTGTTGTCTGAATTTTTAATGTTTATTTTCGTTGTTAGTATATCTTACCAGAAAGAATTGTTTATGAAGGATACAACAAAATGATTTCTGAAATTGAACCTGAAAAAATCATTTGTTACAGTTAAACGTTTTCTGAAATAAAATGAGATATTATTTATGTTAATTACGAAATAAGCTCGTGGAAATATCTCAATAACATCAAGGCCAATTCATTGACACGGCAGAACAAATCTGATATAATAATTAAAAAGTACGTTATGTTTGCAAAGGCGGCGGAAGTGCATATGGTGGTGAGTGGAAACCAAAAGATGAAAATTCTGCAAGACTTTTAGGAGAGCCTAACACTTGAAGAATTTATTAATAGTAGTCATTCTGGTAAAGTATTTGAATGTATTGAAGGAGATGAAAAATCAATGAAAAATTATGAGTATAACCCTGCCGACCACAAATTTGAAACACTTGCAGAGTTTAAGATATATCTTTCATGTGGGGCAAACGTTGGGTTTAAATATAATGGTATCTACTATGGTATTGAAGGTCATAATAATAATTTTGAGATATGGATTTACGATAAAGAAGATATAGCGGTCGGATTAACCCTTGAGCAAACTCTTGATTTTGAATTTGACGGCGTCAAACTGCGTGATTTCATTACCACAGACGATGTGGAAATTACCGAGAGAATAATGTAAATTTCATTCATCTATTTTATAATCAAAGATATACATAAACTCCGTATTTACGCTAAACGCCGTAGATACGGAGTTTTTAATATTTATAAAATCATTATAATAATATTTCTTGATAAAAATAGCCTTAAAATGATAGAAACGCAACACGGTTTATTATTATAAATTCAATAAAAAGGGGCCGGAATTACCGACCTCTTTTTATTTCATAAGCACATATTAAACGGAATTCTGAATATCCTAATAGCGTTTATCTGAGGAGGTATACTCATAGTCATTATTCCGTTATAGAATATCTTTACCCTGTTATTGACGCGAAAATTGCAGGCAAAGCGCGTATTTACCGCAACTATCTGAGACGTTGAGTTATCCCGTACCAGCAGTCTGTCTCGTTGTACTTCCAAAATAGTAGCGCACATGATCATAATGAAATCACTCCTTAAACATGATCATAATATTATATGAATTTATCTTTTAAAAGGTGAAACGGATTTATGCTTCAATATCGGTTACTCAGACTAATAATTAAGAAATTTCTGTAATAATATATAATAAGAAGGAGAGAACGATATGTGTACGAGTATAGCGATTAAAACGCAGGATTTTTATTTCGGACGAAATATGGATTTGGATTATGAGTTTGGAAACGGAATAGTAATTACTCCCCGTAATTATCCCTTTGAATTTAAAAAAGCCGGTTCCTTGAGGCGTCATTACGCATTGATAGGAATGGCGGAAATTTATGAGGGATACCCGTTTTATGCAGAGGCGGCCAATGAAAAGGGACTTTGTATAGCTTGTCTTAATTTTCCGGGCTATGCCTTTTATTCAGCCGTTGAGGAGGCCCATAGCGTAAATATTTCTCCGTTTGAGCTTGTTTCATGGCTGCTGGGCCGGTGCGGCTCCGTTAAAGAAGCCAGAGAGCTTTTATCAGATATAAATATTATTGATATTCCTTTTAGCGGCCGGCTGCCGCTGTCGCCTCTTCACTGGCATATTGCCGACAGTGAAAGCTCTATTGTACTTGAATCCACTAAGGGCGGAATTAGAATTTATGATAATCCTGCCGGAGTTCTTACTAATAATCCGCCCTTTGATTTTCAGATGACAAATCTCTGCCAGTATCTGAATCTTATAACTGAAAATCCTTCAAACGGATTAAGCATCCGTATGGGACTTAAACCGTTCGGTCACGGTCTGGGGAGCCGCGGGCTTCCCGGAGACTATTCGCCGGCGTCAAGATTTGTAAAGGCGTCTTATCTAAGCATGAATTCAGTATGCCGGGATACCGAGCAGGGCAGTGTGGCTCAGTTTTTTCATTTGCTTGATTCGGTGGCAATGGTACGAGGCAGCGTAAAAACTACCGGAGGCAATGATTATATTACAACTTATTCCTGCTGTATTAACGCCGATAAAGGAATTTATTACTATAAAACCTACGGTAATAATCAGCTTACGGCAGTTGATATGAACCGTGAAGATTTGAATGCAGACGCGCTTATTAAGATTCCGCTTGTATTGTCGCAGCAGATTTTAAGAGCAAATTAAGATTTATATATAAAATAACCGGAGCCGCGATTAAAGGCGGCTCCGGTATTAAAAAGCTTTATTAGCCCATATTGCCGTTTGAATTGGGAAGAATGTTGAAATTTTGATTGGGACGCTGACCCGGGAGATAGAAGTATACAAATTTAATTGAGAAAATATCGCAGACTATATAATTATTGTTGGCATCATCATAAAGAGTAACGAAGCTTGTTCCCACAAAATACAGAATCCCCTGTTTTCGTGTGATTATATTAGTGCCTATCAGGAATTCTATCACAACGTATTCTCCTATGTTTTCGGCAAGTATCTTTTGCATGGAGCCTATCATTTCAGGGGTATCGAACGCCTGCTGCTGCGGAGTCGTGAAATTATGCTCATTTGGAATAGACGCGTTCTTATTGTCGTTGTTGTTTCGCGGTCTTACCGACGGGTTTCTCGATTGATTTACAATCTGTCTGAAGCTTTCGTCAAAATTGTTATTCATAAAACAATTCCTTTCATAGAAATTTACGTATCGGCATATGCGGCGGTGGGGTTATAGAAGCAGTGATCTCCGATACGGATTACAAATTCGCCGACGTTTGACGGGAAAAACTGCCGGCATGTCGGCTGAAATGGATTAAAATACCATAGCGCGAAGCCAAGGTTAGTGAGTCTGTTGCCTGCTATCGCCCAGTTTGCAATATCATAATGCTCCTGATCGGGACGCATATTATAAATATTCTGCATATTATAATTTCCCCGTATTGTTTCGCGGACGCAGTCAAATTGCCCGGGTTGATAAATAATTGCCCTTATTGTCTTTTCAAGCCTGCCGTATTCGCCGTAGGTTATATTGACGCGGTTCATTACAACGCATGCGACAGCCTTCATTCCGTTTTCTCCTTCACCTCCGGCTTCGCACTTTAAGATCCGGGCTAATATTTCCAAATCAGAAAATGCCATATTGTACTCTCCTTTCAGGATAAATTACTTTAATAATAATATTCCTAATAATATAAAAATATTCATATGAAACCGCTGCCGCGCCAAAAAGCCGTTTCCCTTTATTAAAAGGAAACGGCTTATATTTTATATAAAGAAGCTTTTCTTAACTTTTTCATTGAGCTTATGGTTTTTATCAATTATAATAAGAATAATTCCCAAAACAACAAATGTAATAAGAGGATAGTAAGACCAGATAAAATGCTCCTGCTCTGTAAAATTTCTGCTGATAAGAAATTCAAGCAGCACGCATTCGAATCCGATTAGTATAAGTGAAATAGCCGAAATCATAAGATTTGTAAAACGAGTAAAGCGCTTTAAGAGAAGTCCGGCTGATACAATTATCATAATTGAAATCATAACGGGAAATGCAAACGTTATAAACCAGCTTCCGAGGGTTTTATATTCAATGTATTTCAGGTAGCCGAGAATTACCGCAAAATCGACAAATAAATAAAAAAATACGTTTTTATTTGAAATTAGCAATGGGATAAAAACGGCGCAGAAGATTAACAGAGCTGCTCCTAACGCAAAGCCCGACCAAACTATACGCCGGCTTATGCTATAATCACAGACGAGACATAATAAAGCCGGAAGCAGCAGAGCCAGGACCGCAATAATCGTTTTGTATTTAGGATTCATTTTAGGCTGATTCAATTCTGCTGCGGGAAACGGAGGCTTTCCGTCTGTCCTGAGCTGTAGACCGGGATGATAAACCGCCGTCTGGCACAGCGGACATTTGTCGTCGGAATCGCTTAGCTTTACTCCGCAATTAACGCAATAAGGCATTTATGTCACCTTTCCTTTCTGATTGCTTTCAACAGTAACGCCTATTCCCATTTTAACTAAATTTGTGAAAAACAGTCTTTCAAGCTGCGATTCCTCAATATTTCTTATCAGGTTTATATACAGCTTATCCTTATAGGATAATATTCCGCAGTTGTTGCAGCCTGTAGACTGTACTCCCAGTGTAAAATCAAATCTGCTTACAAACGGCTCCATTTCTTGGGGTACTGTAACGACGCCGAGATTAGACATAGTAATACAGGATTTTTTTTCTCCGACCAGGGAAAACATTATTTTCATTCCGATATTTTTTAGAAAAAGAGGAAGAACCTTCAGAAGCTTGTTTTTTTCAGCTCTTACATTTGCGGTTATTCTTGTTCTCATCTGTTTTTCGGTTAGCTGGAGCTTCATCTGGTGGTGTATAGCTTCTACTATTTCATCAAAAGTAAATTCGCCCAGATTTGCTTCTATTCCCGGCGTAATGTAAAGTACAAAATTACGCATGGAAATGCTGTCAAAATATTTCCTCAGATTAACCGGAATAAGAATTTTTATCGGCTTTTGTTTTCTCTTATCCGGTATGTCATGATCCTGCATCTGCATTATTGAAAATATCATAACCGAAACTATGAACGCTGTAAGGCTTACATGGCGTTTTTTTGATTCGGCAAGGACGTCGTTTAAGCTGATTATTCCGGTGGTCAGATAATGAAAACCGTTTGTTTTTGTACCGCGTATTTTATAGGCGGTTTTTTCACGTCTGGATCCCGAGGCGGCTCCATGATGCTTTAAAAAGCTGTCTTCAAGCTCGCGTTGGTCGGGCTTTTCCAAGCGGTTGAAAACACCGTTTACGGACGGAATTTCAACGCCGCTTTTTTGCTTGATGTATTCTGCCGCAAGCGTCTTTATGAATACCAGTCCGCCGTTTCCGTCGGTCAGTGAATGGAAAAACTCGACCGCTATACGGTTTTCATAATAAAGAACGCGGAAAGCGCAGGTCTTTATATCTTTTCGGGACATTTTACTGCACGGATACGGACGTTCGTAAATAACCTGGGGCGCCTTAGGAATTTCTTCAAGATAATACCAGAAGAAGCCGTGCCTGAGTCTCATGGCGACAGAGGGAAAGCGCTTTATAGTCGACTCAAGTGCGGATTGCAGAAACGCGGGATCTATTAGTTCCGTAAGCGTCGCCGACAATCTGAATACGTTGCTCCAGTTTTTGGTTCTTACCGCCGGATACAGCTTTGCCGCATTATCCAGCCGCATCCATAATCGCTTTTTATCAGTCATTGAGCACCTCTTTCAGAAACTCGTTGATTCTTTTATAGTCTTCTTCAAATTCCTTTAAATTATAAAGCAGATATACATGCCACATTTCCGGAGCAATATGCAACTGCGATCGGCAGCCGCAGGAAACGAGCCGTTCATGAAGTTCTTCAGAATCGCTCAACAGAATTTCGTCTCCTCCTGCAAAAATCAAGGAGGGAGGCAGATTTGCAAGATCTCCGAAAAGCGGCGATACAAGAGGAAGCTCCGGCTGATCCGTATAGCAGTCCGCATAGAATTTCAGGCGTTTTTTTGTCATAGACGGATCGTTTTCAAGATTTTTGTCATAGGATACGCCGGATAAGGTCAAATCGCTCCATGGCGAAACGGCTATAATCCCGCAGGGCATTTCAAGCTTTTCCTCCTTGAGTTTCAGCGCCAGCGCATAGGCAAGACCGCCTCCGGCAGATTCGCCGCAGAGTATAATATTTTCCGGAGAATATCCCTCCAGAATAAGAAAGCGGTAGGCGTTTAACGCGTCGGTCAATGCGGCGGGAAACGCGTTTTCCGGCGCCAGGCGATAAGCTACGCAGCATACGGGAATTTTATTCTGGCAGGCTAATATTGTTCCGAAGCCCTTTGCGTAATTCATTCCTCCCGATACATAGCCCCCGCCGTGAAGATATAAAATAATACCGTTTAATTTCTTTTCATCAGGTATAATATATTCAGCCTGAAATTCGCCGGACCGTATCTTTTCGTATGAAACTCCCTGCTTGTATTTACGCGCCATCAGCTCGCCTATCTTATCCTGTGCAAATCTTGATTTTTCAACGGAACATCCGTCGGCAAGCTTACTGACAATTGATATCTGCGTTTTCAATACTTTTGTAAAAAATTCCATAATACTTCCGATCTTTGTAAAAAAACACACCGCCGTCCCTTATAAGACGGCGGTGTCTTACTGTAATTACTTGTTAGAATTTGGATTTATATTATAACAGTATAAGCAAAAATTGTCAAGAAAATTTTGTCGTTTAAATTACTTCCCATTTATAAATTCTGAATTTATCTTACGGCGTTTTCACTTTCTTGTATTTTGCTGAGATGTTCATTTTCGAAATCATTCCAAGGCTGAGGTTTGCCGAAGTAATAGCCCTGTATGCTGTCGCAGCCGCAGGTTTTTAAAAATTCTAACTGTTTTTTTGTTTCTATTCCCTCGGCTATAACCTTATAGCCGAGTCCCTTTACAAGAGATATAACGGTTTTAACAATATATTTTCCCTTGACGGAATCAAACGCTCTGTCAAAGAATCCCTTATCAATTTTAATTATATCGGCTTCAATATCCTTGAGCATATTAAGCGAGGAGAATCCGCTTCCGAAATCGTCCATGCTTGTCAGGAATCCGTGATTTCTGAGTTGCCTGAAGTGTTCCCTTACCTGTCCTATATCGTCCATAACCGCGCTTTCGGTTATCTCAAATTCAAGCAGCTCATGCGGTATTTCATATTTGTCGATTATTTCAAGGAGAGTTGTGAGATATGCTGAATTGAAAACGTTCGCTCTGGATTGGTTTACGGAAATAGGTACGCATTTTTTGCCCTCGTCCAGCCATTTTCTTAATATCTTGCAGGTGTGTTCAAGCATGTAAAGATCAAGCTTGGTAATAAAGCCGTTTTGCTCGAATGTCGGTATAAAAATGTTCGGGAACATAAATTTCTCATTTTTATATCTCCATCTTACAAGACTTTCTGCGCCGTTGAGAGTCGGTTCACTGTCGACTATTGAATATTTTGGCTGAAGATAGACTAAAAATTCATTATTTTCAAGAGCTGTTTGCATATGGGATTCTATTTTAGCCTTTTGGCTATTTACTGTATATTCGTTGAAATCAAAGTAGTTATATGTGTTTTCGGATATATCCGTTATCATTATGCGCGCTTGATTTGCATAGTCTATTATAGTATCCGGCGTAAGTTCTGTATCGACTTCGTTTATCAGATACACGCCGCACCTGGCAATAAGAGTATATTGGGATTCGTTACTTTCGTTTAAGACTTTGCCGATTTCCTTGAAAATATAATTTATTCTGTTATTAAGACGTTCTTTTGTCGAATAATCTACGAGTAGAATAAACCTTTCGGCATAAATTCTTGAGACTAGTTCATCGCTTTTTATATTTGATGAAAAAATTCTGCCGAGTTTTATTATAAGCTCGTCGCCGCTTTGGTAACCGAATATATTGTTATAAGCCTTGAAATTTTTAATATCATACATCAAAACCGCGTGATGATCGTCATATAAATTACGGTGATTCTGAAGTTCAATAATAAATTTTGTTTTATTATAGCAGCCCGTGAGGGAATCCTTGAATGCAAGCGCGTATTTTTCGCGAAGATTCTTTTTGTGAATATTTATCACTGAGAAAATTAACATACATAAGGTAATCGACAGAATTACCATTAAGGCAACCGTATACAAAATGATGTTTATAACTTGGTTTTTAATAGAGTCAACCGGTATAACTGACGTTAAATACCAGTCGTTGATGTTAATTGGGGTATATGTCGAGTATCGTTCTTCTATACCCTTTAATTTGAATTTTGTGATTCCGCTTTTTCCGCTGCTGTAATTGCTTTTAAGCTTTTCCATATCGTCGATATATTCATAATCGCCTTCGAATATATTTTTTGCAACTCCGTTTTTATTGATGGTAGAACGGAAAACTATATTTCCGTCGGAAGATACTATATGAAAAAAAGCTTCGGTATTTTCATGATTTTTTTCATAATCATTTTCAAGCGATTTTATAAAATGGGATGTATTGTTCACTCCTGCTAAAATACCTATTATTTTATTGTTTGCGTCGTAAATCGGGACGCTTATAATTACCACGCTTTCATTTGACCATTGATCTTTGGAAGGCGCAGATACATAGCGTTCGCCTTTTATCGCTTTCCGATAGTATTCTCGTTCCCGCAAATTAACGTTGCTGTAATAAAGAACGCCCAGCTTATTGTCTTCTATATAAGATGAGCCGTCGGAAAGAACGAATCCTATACGCTTAAAAGCATTATTGTCCAGCGCATTTTTTATGAGATCGCTTTTAAAATCATCGTCTCCGGTATGGCTTGTTATAGCCGATGAAAGAGTCACAAGAGAATCTATATATCCGTTTATTTTATTATTTATAATTATTGCGTTTTTCTTATTGGTATCTACTTCATATTTCAGCAAATTATCATTTTCGTTATTCCAAATGAATGAAACATATCTGATACAAAAAGCTATAAGAAAAATAATCAACAAAGCGCCTATGATTATATAACGGGGAATATTATTTTTACTTTTTTCCATAATCAACTCCATTATTTAAATTTAACTCGTAATATTATATCACATTATCTTCCATAAATCAACAATAAAGCTATATATTTAAATTGGCAAAGTAAGCCATTGTAAACTGAAATGATTATAACAGAAAATTTTATAAAAGGTTCTTGACAAACATTAGGTAATGTGATATTATATGTTTAGTCAGCGTAAGCTAACCACGTGAAAGGAGTGCGGAATGAGTATTGTTGTGGTAGGCGGTAACGACCGTATGGCAACCAGATATAAAGATATATGCAGATCTTATAACTGCAAGGCAAAGGTATTTACACAGATGCCGTCGGATTTTGAAAACAAGCTGGGAACGCCTGATTTAATGGTAGTATTTACGAACACGTGCTCTCATAAAATGGTGAAAAGAGTAAATCAGAAATCCGCAAAGCATGATATTCCGGTGGCGCGAATTCATAGCGCAAGCGTCAGTGCGCTTAAATCCATTCTTGATAAATATTGCGGGTGAAGGCGCGGAAGCGCGTTATTTTACAGCAATCAGTAAGCCTTCACTAACAAATAGAACGCTTTTTATGATAATATTTCCGATAATGGCAGACGATAAATAATATTTGCCGATCAATAGTCGGGATAACGGCGGCAAGGCAATACGCTTATCAGATTAAAAACGTGGGAGGAGGAGTGTAATGATGCCTTTGACATTAGCTAATATCGGCGAGGAGAATATGATTAAAAAGGTCGGCGGAAAGCCGGAAACGAGAAAATTCCTTGAAAATCTGGGATTTGTCGCAGGCGGCTCGGTCACTGTTATTTCTGAAATCGGCGGTAATGTAATTGTCAATGTAAAGGATTCAAGAGTTGCCGTTTCCAAGGAAATGGCTTCAAAAATAATGGTATGATATTGGAGGCAGGCATATGTCAACACTAAGAGAAGCAAAAATCGGTCAGACGGTTAAGGTCAGCAGGCTTAACGGAGACGGAGCCGTAAAGCGCAGAATTATGGATATGGGCATAACCAAGGGGACGGAGATATACGTCAGAAAAGTAGCGCCTCTGGGGGATCCTATAGAGATAACGGTCAGAGGCTATGAGCTTACTCTGCGAAAAGCAGACGCAGACCTGATAGAAACCAATTAATTTGCACATAAGTTAGCAAACGCTAATTAGAAAAGAGGTAGATTTATGGAAATTAAAATCGCGCTGGCAGGCAATCCTAACTGCGGCAAAACAACGCTTTTTAACTCGCTTACAGGCTCTAACCAGTTTGTCGGTAACTGGCCCGGGGTAACGGTTGAGAAAAAGGAGGGCAGGCTTAAGGGACGCAAGGACGTTATTGTTACTGATCTTCCGGGTATTTACTCGCTTTCTCCTTATACTCTTGAGGAGGTAGTCGCAAGAAATTATCTTATAGACGAGCGTCCCGACGCTATACTTAATATTATCGACGGTACGAACCTTGAAAGAAATCTTTATCTTACAACTCAGCTTACAGAGCTTGGGATACCTGTTGTCGTGGCTGTCAATATGATTGACATAGTGCGCAAAAACGGAGATAAGATTAATATTTCTCAGCTTTCTAAGGAACTGGGCTGCGAGGTCTGTGAAATTTCAGCTTTAAAGGGCGTCGGTGTGAAGGAAGCTGCCGAGAGGGCTGTGGCGGCCGCGGAAAGCAGAGAATGTACTGTGCCTCAGCATAGCTTCTGCGGGTGCGTCGAGCATGCCATCGCTCATATAGAGGAAGCTTTCCTGCATAATATTCCTGAGGAGCAGCAGAGATGGTATGCCATAAAAATATTTGAGCGCGATGAAAAGGTGCTGAGCCGTCTTTCAATACCAAAGGAAATAATGCAGCATATAGAATCTGATATTGCCGCCGCAGAAAGGGAAATGGACGACGATTCTGAAAGTATTATAACAAACGAGCGTTACATTTACATAGCGTCTATAATCAAGGGCTGCTGCAAAAAGAAAAATAAGGGAGGTCTTACCTTATCGGATAAAATTGATAAGGTCGTTACCAACCGTTTTCTTGCGCTGCCGATTTTTGCAGTCGTTATGTTTATCGTATATTATGTATCTGTAACTACGGTAGGCGACTGGGTGACGGGCTGGACTAACGACACTCTTTTCGGCGATTGGATAACAAACGGCGCAAACAAGCTACTTGAAAGCATAAACTGTGCGGCGTGGTTACAGGGACTGATTGTTGACGGTATAATTGCCGGAGTAGGGGCTGTGCTGGGATTTGTTCCCCAGATGCTTGTTCTGTTTATATTCCTCGGTTTTCTTGAGGCATGCGGATATATGGCGAGAATAGCGTTCGTTATGGACAGGATATTCCGCAAATTCGGACTTTCGGGAAAATCCTTTATACCTATGCTTATAGGAACGGGCTGCGGCGTTCCCGGAGTTATGGCTTCTCGTACTATAGAAAACGAGCGTGACCGCAGAATGACTATTATGACTACCACGTTTATTCCATGCGGCGCGAAGCTGCCGATAATAGGTCTTATTGCCGGAGCGCTTTTCAATAATGCCGGCTGGGTTTCAGCTTCCGCATATTTTATCGGAGTCGGCGCCATTATAGTTTCAGGTATAATGCTCAAGAAAACCAAATTGTTTTCCGGTGATCCGGCGCCCTTTGTAATGGAGCTGCCGGCATATCATCTGCCTACAGTAGGCAACGTTCTGCGCTCAATGTGGGAAAGAGGCTGGTCGTTTATAAAGAAAGCAGGTACCATAATTCTTTTGTCGTCAATTATTCTTTGGTTTCTTCAGGCGTTTGGCTGGGAAAACGGTTTTGGAATGGTCGACGATCTGGATAATTCTGTTCTTGCAAAAATCGGAAACGCGTTTGCGTGGATATTCGCTCCGCTTGGCTGGGGCGACTGGAAATCCGCCGTCGCGACTGTTACCGGACTTATTGCAAAGGAAAACGTTGTTGCAACGTTCGGACAACTATTTCACTTTGCAGGGGAGGAGCTTTCTGAAAACGGAGACGAGATATGGCCGGAGGTCGCCGCTGCGTTTACACGGCTTTCAGCATATTCTTTCCTTGTTTTCAATCTTCTGTGCGCGCCGTGCTTTGCGGCAATGGGAGCTATCAAGCGTGAAATGAACAATGCGAAATGGACCTTGTTTGCAATAGGCTATCAGTGCGTTTTTGCATATGCGGTTTCGCTTATAATTTATCAGGTAGGCTCGGTATTTACAGGAAATGTAAATGTTATCGGTCTTATCGCGGCGCTGATTCTGATTGCGTTTATTGTTTATATGCTTGTAAGGCCGTATAATGAAAGCAGTGCGCTTAAAACAAAAGTCAGGGTAAAAGCGTAAGCCGGTAAAATTTCTTTTAGAGCTGCGGGCGATCTTCCTGACGGAGAGAAAGGCGGAATAAAAGCGATGATGGATTATCTGATTTCAAATATCGGAACAATAGTGGTATTTCTTATAATTGCAGCTGTTGTGACGCTTATTGTAATAAAGCTCAGAAAAGACAAGGCGGGCGGTAAATCCTCATGCGGCTGCAACTGCGGCTGCTGTCCGAATTCTTCTTTATGCCGCAGCGGTCAGAAAAACAAAGAAATTAACAAATAATAATCAAATAAAAAAATCAGGCTTTTTAAAGCCTGATTTTTTTATTCTTCTCTATCGGAATTAGAGTGAAGCCCGTAAGCTAACGTCATAAGGCTGTCGGCCAGATGTACGTTTTCAACAATTATACTGTCGTTATGGTCCATTTTAAGATCGTAATGACTGAAATTCCAGAAGCCCTTTATTCCCAGCGTTACCAGCCTGTTTGCTATTTCCTGTGCTGAGGATTTAGGAATACACAGTACTGCGCATACAGGGTTATTATCCTTGCAGAATTTTTCAATAACGTCTGTGTGGGAAACTTTAATTCCGGAAATTATCTGTCCGGTTTTTTCAGGATTACTGTCAAAAATCCCTATAAGCCTGAAGCCCCGCTTAGTAAAATCAATGTGAGAGGCGATAGCTCTGCCAAGATTTCCTGCGCCTATAAGTATCGTCCTGTTACCGGCGTTGATTCCGAGTATTTCTCCGATGGCTTTATGCAGTTCTTTTACATTGTAGCCGTATCCCTGCTGACCGAAGCCTCCGAAGCAGTTTAGATCTTGTCTTATCTGCGACGCCGTAAGTCCCATTTTTTCAGAAAGCTCACGGCTTGATATTCTTGTAAAGCCTTGGTTTTCAAGCTCGCCTAAAAACCGGTAATACCTTGGCAGACGCTTTATTACCGGAGCTGAAATTAAGGGTTTTGACATGAAATCCGATCCTTCCTAAAATATATTAAACCATCTGAGAAAGTCTGCTGTTGATTTCCTCCAAAAACGTTCTTGAATCTACCTTTTTCTTATTTTCAAGCTTTGAAAGCATATAGAGATCGCCGGTCATAACGCCGTCCTCAATCGTTTGTATGGTTGCTCTTTCAAGCTTATCCGCAAATTCAGTAAGTTCGCTGCTACCGTCAAGCTCGCCTCTTTTTCTTAAAGCGCCGCTCCATGCAAAAATAGTAGCGACCGAGTTAGTCGACGTTTCCTCGCCCTTGAGATATTTATAATAGTGACGCTGGACTGTTCCGTGCGCCGCTTCGTATTCATAAACTCCGTCAGGTGAAACAAGAACGGAGGTCATCATTGCGAGACTTCCGAAAGCTGTTGAAACCATATCCGACATAACGTCTCCGTCATAGTTTTTGCATGCCCAGATATAGCCGCCGTTTGAACGAATAACTCTTGCAACGGCGTCGTCTATGAGAGTATAGAAATATTCAATTCCTGCTGCTTCAAATTTTTCCTTATATTCGGCGTCAAAGATTTCCTGAAATATATCCTTGAATCTGTGGTCATATTTTTTTGAAATAGTATCCTTGGTTGCAAACCATACGTCCTGCTTTGTATCAAGGGCGTAATTAAAGCATGATTTTGCAAAGCCTGCGATACTTTTATCAATATTGTGCAAACCCTGGATTATTCCGTCGCCGTCGAATTCATGGATAAGCTGTCTGGTTTCGTTTCCGTCCTTGTCGGTGTAGACAAGTTCCGCCTTACCGCCGCCGCTGACCTGCATTTCAGTATTCTTATATACGTCTCCGTAGGCGTGACGAGCGATTGTTATAGGATTTGTCCATGACGGAATATACGGCGTAATTCCTTTGACAAGAATAGGAGTTCTGAAAACGGTGCCGTCCAGTATAGCCCTTATGGTTCCGTTAGGGGATTTCCACATTTCTGTAAGATTGTATTCGGGCATTCTGGCTGCATTCGGAGTGATCGTTGCGCATTTTACAGCTACTCCGTATTTTTTGGTGGCCTCGGCGCTGTCGAAGGTAACTCTGTCCTTTGTTTTTTCTCTGTATTCGAGACCGAGGTCGTAATACTCTGTGTTCAGGTCGATATAGGGCTCAAGAAGAATCTCCTTTATCCATTTCCAGAGTATTCTTGTCATTTCGTCGCCGTCCATTTCGACCAGCGGTGTTTTCATCTGAATTTTTGCCATTGGTTTCCTCCCGTTAATTATAATTCGTCTATTTTGTGACCGTTGCTTTCTGCAGCGTCCGAAATTATATTGTAAACATCAGCCGAAACGATAATAAGCTCATAGCTGTCGCTGTCAACATCAACTGTGCATATCAGAGCTTTCCCGTTTAAAGCGGCGTTGATTTTCCTGCCCCATGACGTTACGTCGCCGTTTTCGTCCAAATCAAGAGACGACAGGTCGATATCGATAAGACTGTAGGTTTTTATCTGTTCAAGCGCCCAGAGAAAATCTTCAAGCTCGCATTTAAAGTCAACGCTGAACAGATACCCGCTTTCTTCAAGCTCAGATATCAGATTAATCCAGCCGAAATCCTTGCTGCCGTAATCAATGCCATTCGTTGCCCATTGTATTTCATATTCTTCCGGATTGCTGATACAATAGTTTATTTTCTCCATAACTTCAGCATTATCCGAGGTTATAAGAGCCGCTATTTCAGCGATATATGAAAAATCCTGTTTCTTATCCTCCTTTTCGGGGGACTTAAAAATCTTACTAAATAAACCCATATTTTAACCTCGCTTAATCACATATATCTTAAAACCGCAAGCAGCGCAAGGTGCGCGGGATAGTAAACGTAAAAAAGCCATTTATAAGCTTTTCCGCCTTTTCTTACACCGTTATAGCTCATAAGCAGCGGTACCGCAAGAAATACGCCAAGCTGAAAGAGGTCGTGATACCATTGTCCCATAGCGGCGCAGTAGATAAAGTCCAGCAGGATATATAGCGCGCTGACCGCGCAGAAATTTTTCATCTGCCTTTTGCGGTCAAACCGGCAAGCGGAAAATATCAGTATCCAGATTACCGCGACGGCTCCCCAGTCGCCGACCATAGAAATGAGGCATATAACAAGAATAATCATGTTTTTTACGGTCGGCTCATATTTGGGACTGTCCCTTACGACAAGGGCGGCAAGTCCTAGAAGCAAGGGAAACATCACGCTTGTCTGGTGGATAAGATAGAATCTGCCGGAAGAAAAGAATACATACGGAAAATGAGAAATCAATGCGAATATGCCCAGTCTTATAGCATATTTTTTTACATTACGCGTTTTATAATAGCCTTCGGCAACCATAAAACACATTATCGGGGCGGTAAGCCGCCCTATAACGTGCATAAGCTGTCCGGCAATGCTGCCGAAGGGAACAAACGCCCATGCAATATGATCAACGGTCATTGCGATGATCGCGATAAGCTTTAAAAGGTCGGACGTTATCCCTGGTTTCCGTTTCTGCGGTATAGTGAATTTCCTTATAGGTCCGTCCGGACGTTTTGATATATCGATTGCCATTATTTCATAGATTCTCTTGTGTAGTCAAGCAGACCTCCAGCAAGGATTATATCCTTTGTGCGTCCGCTGAGCTCGCAGAGCGCCTTGATTTCCTTGCCTGTCGTTTTGTTTTTTACTGTAAGCTCGCTCTTTCCGGCTTCAATTTCCGCCCTTACGTTTGCAAGCTCGAGCTCGTCGCTCTGCGATATAGAATCGTAATCAGCTTCGTTTACAAAAGTAAGAGGAAGAATACCCGCGTTAATAAGATTAGCTCTGTGAATTCTTGCAAAGGATTTAACCAATACGGCCTTGATTCCGAGATAAAGGGGAGCCAGAGCCGCATGTTCTCTCGACGAGCCTTGTCCGTAGTTTGAGCCGCCGACAATAATGCTTTTACCCATTTCCTTTGCTCTTGCCGGAAATTTTTCGTCGCATATTGTAAAGCAATGCTGGGAGATAGCCGGAATATTTGACCTGAGCGGCAATATCTTTGCTCCCGCCGGCATTATATGGTCGGTGGTTATGTTATCTCCAACCTTGAGAGAAACCGGAGCGGATATGCTGTCGTCAAGAGGAGAGGTTTCCGGGAAAGGCTTGATATTCGGTCCTCTAAGAATTTCTACGCTGTCCATTTCCGATTCATGTACGGGCGGAACAACCATGTTGTCGTTGATTTTGAATACCTCCGGCAGTTTGAACTCAGGCATTTCGCCGAGCTCTCTCGGATCCGTGAAAACTCCGGCAACCGCCGACGCAGCGGCAACCTCCGGAGAGACCAGATAAATCTGACCGTCCTTGGTGCCTGACCGTCCCTCGAAGTTTCTGTTGAAGGTTCTCAGAGAAATGCCCTTGGAATTAGGCGACTGTCCCATACCTATACAAGGCCCGCAGGCGCTTTCAAGGATTCTTGCTCCCGCGTCTATCATTACGGAAAGCGCGCCGTTTTCAGCAAGCATATTAAGAACCTGCTTTGAACCGGGAGCTATAGAAAGCGATACGTCCGGATGAACGGTTCTTCCCTTAAGTATATGAGCGACCTTAAGCATATCCATAAGTGATGAATTCGTGCAGGAACCGATACAGACCTGATCTATCTTGATTTTGCCTATTTCACTTACCGATTTTACATTGTCCGGAGAATGAGGGCAGGCGGCAAGCGGCTCAAGCTCGCCTAAATCTATGGTAAGCTCCTCGTCGTATACAGCGTCGGGATCCGCTGAAAGCTCTGTCCATACGTTTTCCCTCTGCTGCGCTTTCAGGAATTCTCTTGTAATTTCATCGGACGGGAATATGGAGGTCGTAGCGCCAAGCTCCGCGCCCATATTTGTTATAGTAGCTCTTTCCGGAACCGACAGAGTTTTTACGCCTTCTCCGCAGTATTCGATTACTTTGCCAACTCCGCCTTTTACGGAAAGTCTTTTTAAAACTTCAAGTATAACGTCCTTTGCGGCAACCCAAGGCGAGAGCTTTCCCTTAAGCTCAACCTTTACTACCTTTGGACATGTTATATAATAAGCGCCGCCCCCCATTGCTACCGCAACGTCAAGACCGCCGGCGCCGATTGCAATCATACCGATTCCGCCGCCGGTGGGAGTATGGCTGTCGGAGCCGATAAGGGTTTTTCCGGGAATTCCGAAGCGCTCAAGATGTACCTGATGGCAAATGCCGTTTCCGGGACGTGAAAAATAAATACCGTGCTTTTTTGCAACGCTTCCGATAAAGCGGTGGTCGTCGGCGTTTTCAAAGCCGTTCTGGAGAGTGTTGTGATCTATATAAGCTACGCTTTTTTCAGTTTTAACTCTGGGTACTCCCATAGCCTCAAATTCCAGATAAGCCATTGTGCCGGTGGCGTCCTGCGTCAGAGTCTGGTCTATTCTGATACCGATTTCCTTTCCCTTGACCATTTCACCGTCTACAAGATGAGCTTTTAATATTTTTTCTGTTAATGTTAAACCCATTGCAATCAGTCCTTTCATGATTTTCTCTTTTATTGTACATCAAAATCATACTGTTTGTCAAGAATTTCACATATAATAGCGGAATTTACATTTTATCTTTTATTAATAATTCCTCCTTGCGCTTTACACATTGAAAAATAAATGGTATAATTTATATATGCAATTCTTGAAATCAAAAAATTTGAACGTAAAGCCGTAATGGCTGCAAAACGGAGAAAAAGTTAATGTCAATTTCAGCTATAATAGTATGCGGAGGAAGCTCGTCCAGAATGAACGGAGTCAACAAGCTTCTGCTTCCGCTGGGAAATACAAATGTTGCGGGGAGATCGATGCTTGCGTTCGAGCAGTGTCCGGAGGTCGGCGATATCGTAGTAGTCTGCCGGGAACGCGACAGGAAGGAACTTGAAAATACTGCCGAAAAGCTTGGAATAGCAAAGCTACGAGGCTTTGCAGAGGGCGGCGGGACAAGGCAGGAAAGCGTTTTCAGCGGATTGAAAAAAATAAGCCCGGAAACGAGTCTTATAGCGGTGCATGACGGAGCGAGACCTCTTGTAAAGCCTGAGCAAATAGTAAGGACCGCCCGCGACGCCGAGGTTTTCGGCGGGGCTGTTCTCGGAGTTCCGGTTAAGGATACGATAAAGGTGGTAAACGACGGACTTATAACTGATACGCCTTACAGACCGTCCCTTTATATTACGCAGACGCCTCAGATATTTAAACGCAGGATATATTTCGAGGCTGTGGACTTCGCCCTTGAGCACGGTCTTGATTTTACCGACGACTGTCAGCTTGCAGAGGCGATAGGCGTAAAGGTCTGCATGACTGAGGGAGGATATGAAAATATAAAAATAACCACTCCTGAGGATATTAAGATCGCCAATCTTCTTTTGGAGGAACAGATATGAGGATAGGACACGGATACGACGTACACCGGCTTGCTGAAAACAGGAGACTGGTTCTGGGCGGAGTTGAGATACCATATGAAAAAGGTCTTTTGGGACATTCCGACGCCGATGTTCTGACGCACGCCGTAATGGATTCTTTATTGGGCGCGCTTGCCCTTGGAGATATTGGCAAGCATTTTCCGGATACGGATCCTGACTTTAAGGGGGCGGACAGTATCGGCCTTCTTAAAAGAGTATGCGGCTTGGTGCGGGAAAAGGGCTACGCCTTAGGAAATCTCGACGCTACGGTTATAGCTCAGTTGCCTAAGCTTTCGCCCTATATAGAGCGGATGAGACAAAACATTGCCGATGCATGCGGATGCCATGTTTCCTTTGTAAGTATTAAGGCTACGACTGAGGAAGGACTTGGCTTTACGGGAGACGGCTCCGGGATTTCCGCGCATTGCGTCGCTCTTTTGACAAAATGTAACAACAGTGAAGCGGTCTTCATATAATGGTATAAGCGGAGGGATAACTCTCTTTCGCTGAAACTATAACGGGTGACAGCGTGAATTTTCACGCCGGATTGGAGACTGATATGAACAGAACAACAGTTACTATGCCCTCTGTCACTCATGCAATCAAAGCGCAGAGAAAGCTTGCTTCAATGGGCTATAAAAGCGAGATAAAAAGAGCCTCCAGAATTTCTGAGAGAGGCTGTACCCATGTTTTGATTGTAAACGGTGATCCCGGGGATGTTATCGCATTACTGAATAATAACAAAATAGAATACGGAAAGCTATTAAGCGGCGCGGGGGATTAAATGATCGTTAATTTTGATAATGCCGCTACGACCTTTCCGAAGCCCCCGGAGGTTAGGCGGGCATTAAACGAAGCGATCCTGCGGTACGGCGGAAACGCCGGCAGAGGAGGACACCGGCTGACCTTGGCCACGTCGGAAAAGGTGTATGACACAAGACAGTCGGCGGCTGATTTTTTCGGAGCTTCACCGGAAAACGTCGTTTTTACCCTGAACTGCACATATGCGCTGAACCTTGCTATTCAGGGAATTATGTCGGACGGCGGCCATATAATTATAAGCAGTATAGAGCATAATTCGGTTGCAAGACCGGTTTATGCGCTTTCAAAAAATAAGAACGTTTATTACAGCATCGCTCCTGCCTACGACGACGAAGGCAGGTTTCTGGAATCCTTGAAGAGTCTTATAAGGCACGATACCAAGCTGGTTGTATGTACAATTGCGGGAAATGTAACCGGCAGAATAATGCCTGTCCGGGAAATAGCGGAAATCTGCCGAAAAAATAATATCTGCTTTATTGCCGACGGAGCGCAGGCATGCGGTATTCTTGACGTCGGTCTGTCAGACGGAATGAATATACTTTGCACTTCCGGTCACAAGGGGCTTTACGGGCCTTCCGGAACCGGACTCCTTATAAGCGACGGGAAGTTCAGGATAAATCCTGTTATTCAGGGAGGAACGGGCAGCTCGTCAATGAATCTTATACAGCCCGATTTTCTGCCGGATAGTCTTGAAAGCGGTACGCTTAACACGGCCGGAGTAATAGCGCTTAAGGCGGGCATTGATTTTGTCAGGTCCAAGGGAACAGAAAATATTTACGCTCATGAAAACAGATTATGTGAGAAATTTATAAGTCTGCTGGACAGGGAAAAAGTAGACGTATACAGAACCGAGGGAGTTAAATATGCTCCCGTGGTATCTTTTAATATAAAGGGTATGGCTCCCGAGGCTGCGGCGGAGGCTCTGAGCGACAGAGGCTATTGTCTGCGCGCGGGCTTTCATTGTTCTCCGATTGCCCATAAAACGCTCGGTACGGACGAGGGAACGGTAAGATTTGCCCCGTCTGTTTTCAACAATGAAAAGCAGGTATACGGTCTTGCGAACGAAATTAAAAAATTGTGTGAAAATTTATAAAAAACATTGAAATTATCTGTATTTATGATAAAATTATAATATGCGGAAATTTAAGAGGGGGATAACCCCTCATTACATAAAACCTGAAAGGAAGTGAATTATGTACGCTATTAAAAATGCTCTTAATATGGTGTGGAATGTAATACAATCCATTACGTTTATGGATATAATTGATATTCTTCTGATGTCATATCTGGTTTATCTTTTAATAAAGCTGGTCAGGGAAACGAGAGCCGGTCAGCTTATAAAGGGCATACTTTTTATTATCGCGGCTTACATAATCAGCAGTCAGCTCGGTCTTAAAGCAATATCATATATAATAAAAAGCACTCTTGACGTGGGGCTTCTCGCTATACTGATCATGTTTCAGCCTGAGATACGACGCGCGCTTGAAAAGGCCGGCCGCACTAAGGTAGGCATTAACTTTCTTTCATTCGGTGAAAATTCCGACGAAACTTCGAGATGGAACACGGCCATTGAGGCTATATGCGACGCCTGCGTGGATCTTTCCGCTACAAAAACGGGCGCGCTGATAGTTATTGAAAGACAAACCAAGCTTGGAGAGCAGGTTGAAAACGGAACTGTATTGAACGCTGTTCCTAGCAAAGAGCTTTTCGGAAATATATTTTTTAAAAATACTCCGCTGCATGACGGAGCCGTTATAATCAGGGACGGAATGGTATTGGCGGCAGCCTGCTTTCTTCCTAAACCTCAAAAGGAGGAGCTTATTAATAAAAAGCTCGGCTCCCGTCACAGAGCGGCAATCGGAATGAGTGAGAATTCAGACGCTATTGTTATAGTTGTTTCAGAGGAAACCGGACATATTTCTATTGCAGAAAACGGAGGACTTACAAGCGATTATACAAGATTCAGGCTTAATGAATATCTCCGCGAGGCGCTCATACCCAAGCCTGCCGAGTCTAAGAAAAAACTCCCTATTAAAAGGAAACGGAATAAGAGGGATAAAAAATGAGGTATATAAAAAATTTTAAAAATTATATTTTAAATTCATTAAATAATAATACGGCAATGATTATTTATTCAATTATACTTGCGATAATGGTGTGGTTTATAATATCAATCACAATTTATCCTACTACGCCCAAAACGTTCAGCAATATACCTTTGGAAATCGATATAACCGGAACCTCCGCCGAGGAAAATGATCTGAGCGTTATAAGCTGCTCTACCAAAAGCGTTACCGTGACCATTAAGGGAAACCGATCCAGCATAGGAAGCCTCACGGCAGACGATCTTGTGGCAAGAGCCGTCGTGGAGAATGTAAATTCCGCCGGTGAAAAATCTTTAGAAGTAAGCGTTAAAAGCAAGGATTCCAAGGTTAATTTTGAGGTGACTGAAATCAAGCCTTCGAAGATAGACGTAATGTTTGATAAAATAGATACGAGGGAATACGAGCTTTCTGTGAACGCTCCTAATATAACCGCGGCAGAGGGTCTTTACATGGACAGCAGCGAATTCAAGGCTACTCCCTCGGTAATAGAAATAACCGGACCGTCTACGCAGCTTGACAGCATTGACAAAGCGGAAATATATGTGGAGAACAAGCAGGAAATAAACACAGCCTATACCTTCCACAGCTCCGACGTCGTTCTTTATGATAAAAACGAATCCAAGATCAATACCGATAATCTGACGTTCGGTACTAAGGATTTTACCATTGATATACCCGTCTATATGCAGAAGGAGCTTGATCTAACGTATGATATACGATATGCTCCGGCAAACTTTGACATAAGCTCCCTGAATCTTGATCTGAGCGTTGATAAAATAAGCATTGCTTCGCCGAATACCGAGCTTGAAAAGATTGATAAATGGAATATCGGTTCTATACCGCTTTATGATCTTGACTGGGATTTTAACAAAGCGTTTACAATTAAAATACCTGAAAATTATAAGGACATTTCAAACGTATCAATGGTTACGGCAAAGCTGAATCAGGACGGACTCGCTAAAAAAACGGTAACTGTAGACGAGATATCTGTTCTGAACGCACCGTCCGACTATAATTGCACTGTAAATACATATGGCCTTACCTTTGATATAATCGGTCCGGAGGAGGATATATCGGAGATTACCAATCAGGAAATACTGGTAACGGTTGATCTCCTGAAATATACTGTACAAAGCAGCACGTTTACTGCCGACGCTACCATAAGCTTTCCGGATTATGACAAGGTATGGGCGGTCGGATTGCAAAAGGTATCTATTACCGCTTCTCCGGTTACAAAATCGTCCGCCGAGTAATAAATAAAAAACTGCGCAAATAATAAGCGCAGTTTTTTATTTATTTATATATCAAGATCGGCGACGCTTTTGCTGTGAGATTTGACCTGATTTATAAGCGATCGGAAAATACCGTATACTCCAAGACCTGCGAACAGCAGTCCTATTATTATATTTTTTACAACTGTTGTCTGATATTCCGGTTCTTCTGTAAGCAGTATTTTTATATATTCGGGAATATCCGACAAAGAGCCGTAGAGCTCGCCGTTATTTATGTAATAGCCTAATTGAATTGCGTCTCCGAGAAACTGTGCGAATACAACGCAAACTATAATAATCAGAGCAAAAACCGGAATAATCGGCTTCTTGATTTTACCCCCGAATTTTTCATATCCTTTAACAACACCGAAGCCGATAAGCGCGCCGAGCCATCCTACAAACCATCCGAGAGCGTACACTATGGCCCACGGTATAGACGCCGCGAGACCGAATAAAATAGCTCCCGCAATTCCTTTTCCGGCGCCGGATTCGGCGGACGACGTCAGCTCCTCCGATTCTCTCATGCCGTTTATTATTTCTTCCGCACAGCCGCTGTGAAGTCTGACGGCACGTCCGCGAATAAGCTTTGCTGTGGCTGTCGGATCAAGACTGTTCTTGCAGTGAGGACAGACGTCCGCTTTTACGCCCCAGACCGAGAGCTCAGGAAAAAATTCATTGATAAAGCCGTCAATACGCTTTATAGTTCCGATACCGTCAAAAAATCTGATATAGATATATTCCGGCTTGATTTCAAAGGCGTTCAGCTTATATTTTTTTCTGAGGCTATCGGCGGCGGCAGAAATACATTCAAACGCCTCTCCGTCCGTATAAGCGGAAATATAAATATCCTTGTATCCGCCTCCGTCGCTGAGCGTTACGGTATATCCGCAAATTTTACCGCAGCATACTCCGTTTATTGCCTTCAGACCTTTTGCTGCGCCTAACTTCTTATAGGCTTTGCTTATCATGTAAAATTCCCCCATTTTTTAAAAATTTACAGACCTATAATAACATATTCTGATATATTTGTCAATAATTATATCTTAACTGCCAAATCGACGTTATTTTGAAAAATTTACGGAAATGTGCTATAATAGTTTTATTATAAAAAAACGGAGGTAGTCCATATGAAAAAATTAATTGCCGTATTGGGAAGCTCCCGTCCGGGATCAATATCAATGAAAGCGGCCGAGGCTTTTATAAAGGGCGCCGAGGAGGCCGGTTACAGTACGGTCGTTTTTAACGTGAACGATATGAATTTAAAGGGCTGCACAGGCTGTAAAAGCTGTCGCAGTAACGGCGTCGACTGTGTTATCAACGATGATATGCGTAATTATTTAAATGAGCTTCATTCGACGGACGCTCTGCTTTTAACTTCGCCGAATTATTATGCTCAGATTGCCGGCCCGATGATAACCTTTATGAACAGGCATTATTGCCTGAGCAATCCGGATAAAACCTCAAGGATTAGAAACGGTATTAAGCTTTCGGCCATCTTTTCACAGGGCGCGCCGAAGGATTATCCTAAATATACGCCGGTATACGATTGGTATACGGGAACGTTTATATCCAAGGGAATGAACCAGTATTTTAAGCGGGTAATTGGAGGCGACAGCGACCTGGACGCCGTCTGTCTTGAGGCCTATAATGCCGGAAGGCTGCTGTAATGCTTGATCCTGAAATAAGGGAAGCCCTTTTTCTTTATCTTGATTATAATTTTGGAAAGCACAGAACGTTTGAGGAAATTCCCATTAACAATTCCCGCGCAGATATTTTTGCCGTAACCGACAGGGGGCTTATCGGATTTGAAATAAAAAGCGACGCAGATACATATGCAAGGCTGAAGTCTCAGGTAAAAAACTATGATATATTTTTTGACTGCAATTATCTTGTAGTCGGCAAGAGCCATAGAAGGGGAGCTGAAAAGCATGTTCCGGATTATTGGGGGATAATATGCATTTCTGATGAATCAGGCGGAAATGTGGAAATTATAAGACATCATGGAAGCAATCCTAAATGCAGACTGAAAAAGCAGCTTGAATTTCTATGGAAGAGAGAGCTGAGCCATATTCTTAAAAGGTTCGGTATGCCGGCTTATTTACAGAAAAGCAAAGCCTTTGTCCGTGCCAAGCTGACGGAGAGGATTCCTGAGGAATTTTTAAGGGAGCAGCTTTACGAGGAGCTTTTTGAAAGAGACTATACGCTGCTGTAGTAAACAGGACTGTTACTATGGGGAAGCATAACTGAGGATTTGAGAACAAGTGTAACGGGCAATCGGTATGGCGGATTAATAGTATCTTGTCTTTTAGCTTTTATTATTACTCAAAGATATATATGACCAAAATGTCTGCGGACTTAGCATGATTAATATAAGCGAAAAGATTTTGAAACAATTTACCTTTTTACAGTATTTCACTCAATTTGTTTTTTCAAATTTGGTACGACGCATATTAAATTTAAAAGCCGACGCATAAGTTTTATCGGAATCATCAAACGAAGGCTTCCGATTTCTTGTTTTACTGCGTATCGGCTTTTTTGTTATTAAATTCTAATAAAGGGACGGAAAAATATTATAAGCGGCGGTACAGCATTTCAACTGCACCGCCGCCTGTAATAACAATTTATTATAATACCTCGGCTGAAATTTACCTTTTTTACACCTTTCTGACCGATACGATTATTGCCGTCAGCGCAGTGCATATAAGGTTATAGATAAGGAGCCATGAGGGAGAAAGATCGGCAAACGCTCCGAGCAGGCAGTGAAGAGAAACAAGTCCGAGTCCCAGCAGAGCGGAAACAGACTGTAGAATCACTCCCGCCGACACGGTTTTTCTAATGGACTTTGTTCCCAGCAGCAGCTGTACAAACGAAGTGAATTTACCGGAGCATGCCATAGAAGTACTGATCTTTTTTGTCCTTCTTGTTTCAGCGTCAAAATCCTTCATCATTCGTGTAGGAATTATTTTAAGAAGTTCGTCGGTAAAGCCGAACAGTTCAGAAATTCTGTTAATTGTTATAAAGGGATCGATTGTTTTTATAATAACCGCCATGTCATGCTTTTCAAGCTGTTTCATGGATTTTTTTATAGAGTCTCCGGCCGTTATTTCTATAATAAACATTGCCGCTAAATTTCCGGAAACGGAAAGATAAAGCGCGTCCTTGCCGTTTTCGGTAAACTCCGATTCCTTGGTCTTAGTCGGAATGCCCTCGATATTGTGACTGTTCATAAGCTCGCGGTTTCCGAAAAGTATCCGCTTGTTATTTATCCAGCCGCAGAGTCCCATAGAATCTTCGTAAACAAAGTTTTCCACGCGGCTTAGTATATTTTCCTTTCCTGATATGACGTCGGAGAAAAGCTCCTTGAGAATACTGCCCGCATGAGCTGTAAGACTTGCCGCGTCAAGCAGAGCCTCGTCTATTTTTGTATCGGAGAAAAGCTTTATCGAACAAAGGCGTATCGAGCCGGCAGGAAACAGCGTATCTGCGTCGATCATTACTGAGTTTGCGTCGTAAAAATCCTCGACGCTTTGGTAGCCGAGCATAATGCCGTGGTTTCTCATATATTTTTTTGACGCCTTGCCGAGAGGAATGTTGGCTATAAGCGGCATCGCCATACAAGAGCATGCGCTCAGATAAAGAGTGAAAATAGAAAGCGCAAAGACTGCTGCGGCAGAGTCGGCGGTTTGCACCTTTATAAACGTAACGGCAAGGGAAGCCAGCGCAGAAATGACGATTATTATGGGTACCAGCGCCCTGCAAAGCTTATCCCCGCTGTCAGTGGAAAAGGTGTATTTTGAAAAATCCTTAATAAAGTTAGTTCTTTTCATTGTGACTAAAACGGGAAAATCTCCTATCGTACCTCTGGTAAAGCTTTCCGCCTTGGCGTCGTCCTCGACGCATACGATAGCATGTTTGTTTTTATCCTTTGTTACAAAATCAAAATTAAGCTCGGCTCTTTGGAGAATAAGTCTTTTCCCCATAGCGTTAAAGAACATCAGCATTACCGCAATCGGAGTGTATATGTAGACGGCGCCGTCAAAAATAAGCTTTGGATTTATAACGCATGCAAGGGACGCCGCGGCGCAGGAGAGCGATGAGAACGCGGCAAGGCTGTCGGTATCCGCTTTGAATTTTATAAGATTCAGAAGTCCGCTTTTTACCGTATCCATAGAAACCATCATAGAAAGCAGTGCGATAATAAGCTGTACACAGGAAAAAACCGCGGGATTTTTTCTTGTAAGAAGCTCCGGCACAGGCAGGCTTATCAGCTCTCCCACTGAAATAAAGGTTACGAATACCAGAAGGACTGCAAGCACCGCTAATCTGAATGAAAGGCTTACCTTAAGATCGGTAATTGAGCGCCGGATTTCTCCTGCGTCTTCAAAGCTGTCATAATCCTTGATGGCGCCGTTGTCCGTCTTGGTCTCGTTTTTCCTTTCATCCGTATTGACGGTGCGAAGGTTTGAAACGTCGATCTCCACGTCAAGAGCCTCGGGATCGGAATCGGCGGAAAGATTTACCGCTTTCTTTTTTTCGGGAGAATTTTTCCGTTCAGTATCTTCCGGGGCTACTACAAACTTAGCCTTTTTTTTCTGCGGTTTTGTATAAATGCCGTCCGGCGATTCCTTTTCATAGGTAAACTCGGGCTGTTTCTTTTTTCTGCGCTTGACGCGCATTTCCTTGGCGCGGGTTGAATCGCTCATCTTCCTTACCTTCGGAGCGTATTCCTCGTCGGAAGCGTTTTGCGTAACGACCGCGCCGTCGTAATATTTTATTTCATCAGTCGGCCTCGGCGGCAGATCGGCAGGATTTTTTTTCACTTCTTTAACGGAATTTATGTAGGATACGTTCGGTCTGCTGATATCCGCAACCTGAAATTTCCCCGATCTGTGACTGGGCGACGGTCTTTTTGCCGGAGCGTTTATCTGTTCAAGCTCTTTTACGCTGTATGTAATGGTTTCATCCGGAATACCTCCGGAGGGTATTTTAATATAACCCGTGTCCTCGATTTTTCCCGTCTGTCCATTGCTTTTAATTTCAGTTTTAACGGCGGTTTTATTCTTAACGGCGGATTTATGTTTCTCTTCGCCGGAATATTCGTTCAGTATATCGTCAAGCGTGTAATTTTTTGGCATCTTTATCAATCTCCAGTTATAATTTATTCCTTTGTCTTACAGCCTCGTACATAAAGATACCTGCCGCTACCGACGCATTAAGCGACGTGATTTTGCCGTGCATAGGCAGTCTGAGCAGGAAATCGCATTTTTCTTTTAAAAGTCTTCCCATACCGGAGCCTTCCGAGCCGATAATCAGAGCAATGCCGCCGCTGAGATCGACGCCGTCGTAGCTTTCGCCTGAGGCGTCGGTGCCGTAGATCCATACTCCGTTTTTCTTGAGGGTATCGACGGCGGCCGAGAGATTGGAAACCCGCGCGACAGGCAGCCAGCTTGCCGCTCCGGCCGAGGTTTTGAATACGGTGGCGTTCAGGGAAGCGCTTCTGCGCTTAGGGATGATAACGCCGTCCGCTCCGGCGGCTTCTGCGGTTCTTATTATGGCTCCGAGATTGTGTGGATCTTCTATTTCATCGCATATTATAATAAAAGGGCTTGTTCCCTTTTTAACGGATATTTGAAGGATATCCTCGACAGTTACATATTCAGCGCATGCGCCTGAGGCGGCTACGCCCTGATGGGATTTGCCGCCTGTAAGCTGGTCGAGCTTACGGCTGTCGACGTCTTTTACCACGGCTCCGGAATTCCTTGCCATCGCGCGTATTTTACCCAGTATTCCACCGTTTCCGCAGATGTACACGGCGTCCAGAGGAGCTCCTGACCTAAGAGCTTCTAAAACCGGATTTCTTCCGCATATAATATTATTATCGTTGAAATTATCGTTGTTCATCAAATCAGTCTTTCATGTTATAATTTATTTGTCCGTCCGTAAAAACGGGCGGATATCCGAAAATATTTCAAATATCTATAATTATAACATTATTACAAAAAAATTACAAGTGCATAATTAAGGAGATTTAAGCATTATTTCACGAAAACCGAAAAAACAAGCCAGACTCCCGCGCCTGCGGCAAGAACGGCGGCGGTTATTAGCGACGCCTTCAGAAATACCGCGTATTTCGGCGGCTTGGGGCTTAAGCTTCTTATAAGCTCCTGAGCCTCATGCTTCATAAGCTTATACGGTATATTGGTCATATTCGGTTTTAAATATAAAACTGCCTTTTCGAAATACAAGCTCTGCGGATTATTGATTTCAAGCACTTTTTTGTTAACGCCCTTTATCATTTCTGCCTCCTGAAAGTTTTCTCGGTCTTATTGTTGCCTGAAATTACCTTTATATACAGATTGTAAAAGTTTTTTGTTCAATTAATTGTTGAAAACCTTGTGGAAAGGGTGGAAAACTGCCCGAAATCATGTTGAAAACTCTGTGGAGAAAGTGGAAAAGTCCGTAGTTTCCAAATTCTTAGGTTGTTGAAAACAAATATTACTTCCAGTAAATACAAAATGTAACTTTAATTTTACCGATTTGTAACATTTTTAAGCGGTAACAGTATCTTTTTTTGATTTTTCAAGGTTTCTTATATAATGGAATAGATATTGCTGGGCTATGCCTTCTATTCCCTTGGCCTCGTCGGGAAGTCCTTCAGGATAATAGTTATCCATTACCCGCTTTATCCAGACGTCGATCGGAAAGGCTTCCGTTTTATACATTCCGAACAGCAGAACGCATTCCGCAACCTTCGGTCCTACTCCTTTGATCGTCATAAGACGCTTTCTTGCGTTTTCTATAGTCATATCAGGTATCGCCTCAAGCTCAAGGGAGCCGTCCGCCGTTTTTTCCGCCGCGTCGATAAGGTATTTAGCACGAAATCCTGACCGCAGGAAGCCGAGGCTTTCAACCGTTTCTGACGCAAGCTCGGAGGGCGACGGGAAATGACCGTAATGCAGGCACAGCCGGGATATTATTCCCTTGATGCGCGGTATATTATTATTCTGGGAAATTATAAACGAGCATAGGCATTCCCATTTATCCTGCTTTAGCAATCTTATTCCTCCGGCAAATTCGCAGGCCTTACGCAGTGTTTCGTCGGCGGACAAGCGAATTTTTACCGCGCCGTAATCTGTTGAGAGATCGAAATAATCGGCCCAGACGTTTAGAAAATCTTCTTCGCTTGTATTATGAAGTATGAATCGATCTCCGTCGTGGGAAATAGTCAGCGGACGGTCGAGAAAATAGCCGGAATATGTACAGTCATACTCGCTCTGCACTTTTTCCCATCGAAATGCCTGACCGCAGTCGAGAGTTTCGTCAAGATCAAAATCTGGCTGATATAAAATTATGTCGTTATCATGTACTTTATAATTCATGGCTTTGCACCTCCGTTTATAAATTATACATTATTTGCTTTAAATTTACAATATTTATATTTCGGAAAAATTATCATTCTGATTTTTTCTTATACTTTGTTACGCCGCGGTTGACAAACGGCGCTTAAACCGATATAATCTTAATAAAAAAAGGAGAGGGCTATGAAAAAACTGGTTATAATGATTTCGGCAATTATTTCAGTACAACTGCTGTTTTCGGCCTGCGATAAAATAAACGACAAGGAAGTTATAAACGGCGGAGCTGATATATCCGAATATTCCTCTGAAGGAGATGAAACACGGGAGCCTACGCTTGCACAGCGCGACAGGTCGGCGGACGCGGAAACGGATTTTGTTTTTGACGATGCCGGACTGCTGTCCGAATCGGATTATTCTAAGCTTAACGAATATACCGCGTGGCTTTCTGAAACCTTTAAAATAAACGCCGCAGTTGTAACAGCGTCTGATATAGGAGAGAAAACTCCGGAGGAATATGCGTCGGATTATTACAATGAGCTTTACGGCGGTTCAAACGGCGTCGTGTTTCTCGTGAACGACGATACCGGAGAAGATTATCTGCTGAGAAAAGGCGCGCCGTCGCTGTTCATATCAGAGAGCGGTATTGAAATGCTGTTTTCTGAAATATCGCCTCTGCTGGTTACCGGTCAATATTCCGACGCTGTACAAAGGACTCTTGAATATATCGAGCTTTCCCTTCCGGAATTTGCTATTGACCGTACCAATAAGCTTTCCAAGGAGGATATTCTCGACATAAACGATATATTGTCTTCAGCCTGCGGCGACGACGAAAGCCTTTCAATGATATTTATCGGCGATATAGGCGACAGGAAGATTGAGGATTACGCCGAGGAGCAGGCGGACAAATATTTCAAGGACGGTTCTGACTGCGCTTTAATGATAGTGAATACTGAAAAGGGAGAGTATGATATCTGTGGTCAGGGAAGCTTCAGCTCATTAGAGGAGGGCTTAGACAGTATCGGCGATTCCGTAGCCGAGTGTATGACCGAAGCGGACGGTAAAAAAAGCTTTGACTGTTTAAAATCTGCTGAAATTTTTGCGAATTTTGCCGGTCAATGATATTTTTTTCACATTTTCCATTGCATTTTTTAATGATATGAGTTATAATAATTTTGTTAGTATTTAACGGGTCCGTTTAAAAGAATTTAAGTCTTTAATACTTAATCAGAGGACTGGCTCGAAATTTTAGGAGGACGAAAAATGTTAGTTTCAGCTAAAGAAATGCTTAATAAGGCGAGAGACGGAAAATATGCGGTTGGACAGTTCAACATCAACAATCTTGAATGGACAAAGGCTATTCTTCTGACAGCTCAGGAATGCAGTTCACCGGTTATTCTCGGCGTTTCAGAGGGCGCCGGAAAATATATGTGCGGCTATAAGACGGTCGTTGGAATGGTAGAGGGCATGATTAAGGAGCTTAATATAACGGTTCCTGTGGCTCTTCATCTTGATCATGGTTCCTTTGAGGGCGCGAAAGCATGTATCAACGCAGGCTTTTCATCAATTATGTTCGACGGCTCCCATTATCCTATCGAGGAAAATATCGCTAAAACCACAGAGCTTGTTAACGCATGCAACGTTCTCGGTCTTTCTATAGAGGCTGAGGTAGGCTCTATAGGCGGCGAAGAGGACGGAGTTATAGGCGCCGGAGAATGCGCTGATCCGGACGAATGCAAGGCAATTGCCGATCTCGGAGTTACAATGCTTGCGGCAGGTATAGGCAACATTCACGGAAAATATCCGGAAAACTGGGCAGGTCTTTCGTTCGAAACGCTTGCGGCGGTTAAGGAAAAGGTGGGAGATATGCCGCTTGTACTTCACGGCGGAACAGGAATCCCGTCAGATATGATAAAGAAGGCTATTTCACTTGGCGTTGCTAAAATCAATGTAAATACGGAATGCCAGCTTGCATTCCAGGAAGCGACAAGAAAATATATTGAAGAGGGCAAGGATCTCCAGGGCAAGGGATTCGACCCGAGAAAGCTGCTTGCGCCCGGATTCGAAGCTATCAAGGCTACAGTTAAGGAAAAGATGGAGCTGTTCGGTTCTATCGGCAAGGCATAATTACAAGCGGATATAAATAAATTACCCGTCAGCGTAAGCTGACGGGTTGAATTTTTATAAAGACGTGAAAAAACGCTGTTTTACTTCGAACGTTTCTTCAGGCTTGATCTCACGATAGCCGGTAACATTGTCAGGAAGAGAAAGATTAGGAGCGTCGATCATAGCTGTCATAGGCTCGGGACAGAAATAACCGTTGAAGCCCCTGTCATTCCAGATTATCCAGAACCCGTATTCGTCGGAAACCTCATAGCAGATTTTCTTTCCGCTTTCTATATCCTCGGCTATAACGCCGTGGAATTCCTGTCCCTTAAGACGGGCGGAGCCTGTAACGTACATTTCATTGTCAATATTCTGGAGAACCGGCATTCTCCTGCCTTCCACATATTCCTTATCCGTTTCCGAAAGCTCCGTCAGATTTTCTGTCGGCAGACAGCGGCTGTTAAGCTCGCATCTTTTTAAAGCGGGAACGGTCAGACGGATATTTTCTTCTTTTCCTCCATCGACAAACGGCGAATTGATCGTCGTATGAGTCGCGAGGGAAATCGGAAGCATTTTATCAGAAAGATTTGTTATATTGAGCTTGTATTCCAGTCCGCGGTCGGAAAGCGCAAATTTGAAATCTGCTCTGAATTTCAGCGGAAAATATTTAAAAAATTCATCGTTTTCATCATATAAGTAGCTTGTTTCCGCGCAAGCGCAGTTATCGTCCGTGCTGTGACTGACAAGCGTGTGCGCGCGTTTTTGCAGAAAACCGTGTATGTGGTTGTTAAACGGCGCTTTCTCATTTATAGGCAAATGATAAACGGCGTCGGAGGTTTTTAATACTCCGTCGGCAAATCTGTTGGGAAGATACAGTGTTGGAAGTCCCCAGACCTCTGCTGACTGCTTTATGGCTTCGGCAGGGTTATCCTTCTTGAAGCGAAAAAATTCGACTCCGTTTTTATCGTCGTGCAGACGAATTACATTTGAACCGATTTCATAAGCGATCACGGCGGTATAGCCTCCGGCGGAAAGCTCGGCAACCGGCGTTCCGTTGAATTCGGTAAGCCTTGTATAATTCATAAGTTTAATTCCCCTTTTCAAAATATTTATAAACCTGCTGGACGTTGCCTTAATTTTATCATATGGCGCGTTTAATTTCAAGTAGATACCGATAATTTATTTTTATCCTTTTTTCTTAATGCCATAAATCATAAAAAAATGTTGTAAATTTACGGAATATATTATATAATGTAAAAAATAATTAAAATAAGGAGCCGGATATATGGAAAAAATGAATCCGCCGCAGATAAGCGGTACGTTAAGAAAATTTGCGTTAAGAGTTCCCGCTGTAATAAGCGAATGCAGCGGAATCATTATATTCGGGAAAAAAATTAAATCTCTCGTTTTTACTACGGACGTCTGTATCATCAGAAACGTAAACGCAGACGCTGTGATCGCCGTTTATCCATTTACTCCTCAGCCGATAATTACTCAGGCTCTTATGATGGCTGCGGATATACCTGTTTTTGCGGGAGTAGGCGGCGGACTTACAAGCGGAAACAGAGTCGTTAATCTTGCTCTTTTTGCGGAGATGCAGGGAGCCGCGGGCGTTGTTGTGAACGCTCCGACGTCAAACGACATAATATCCAAGCTCAACGCGCAGATTGATATACCCGTAATTGTGACGGTTGTTAATGAAAGCGTTGATTTTAAAGAACGCGTAAAGTCCGGCGCTACTATTTTTAATGTATCCGCCGCTAAAAACACAGCTTCAATTGTAAGAGATATACGCCGTGAATTTCCGGAATTTCCGATAATAGCGACCGGGGGCCCGACAGACGAGTCGATACTTGAAACAATAGAAGCCGGCGCGAACGCTATTACATGGACGCCGCCCACAAGCGGAGACGTTTTTAAGGGAATCATGGAGGCATACCGCGAAAATAAACCTCATCCCTGACGAATGAATATGAATATATAATTATTTATGCATAATTTATGCATAAAATTATAAATATTTGCATAATTATGCAATTTTGTACTTGACATTTGCTTTCAAAGGTGTATAATGTAAGTAACGACTGAAAGAATTTTAAATATGGAGGAAGCTCAAATGAATAAATCTGCATCAAAAAAAGATATAAAAAAGGTGGTTTTAGCTTATTCAGGCGGTCTTGATACGTCTATTATTATTCCGTGGCTTAAGGAAAACTATAATAACTGCGAGGTTATCGCCGTTTCAGGGGACGTAGGTCAGGACAGCGAGCTGGAAGGACTTGAGGAAAAGGCGTTAAAGACAGGCGCTTCAAAGCTTTATATAGAGCATCTTACAGAGGAATTTATTACAGACTATGTTTTCCCGACTGTTCAGGCGGGAGCAGTGTATGAAAACAGGTATTTGCTCGGAACCTCTTTCGCGCGTCCTATAATTGCGAAAAGGATTGCGGAAATTGCTGTTGCCGAGGGCGCGGACGCTATTTGTCACGGCTGTACGGGAAAGGGCAACGATCAGGTGCGTTTTGAGCTTGCAATCAAGGCCTTTGCTCCGGACATGGAGATTATAGCTCCGTGGAGAATCTGGGATCTTAAATCAAGAGACGAGGAAATTGATTATGCAGAAGCTCACAATATTCCGCTGAAGATTAACCGTGAAACAAATTATTCTAAGGACAAAAACATCTGGCATCTTTCACATGAAGGCCTTGACCTTGAGGATCCGGCAAACGAGCCTATGTATGAAAAGGAAGGCTTTCTTGAGATGGGAGTTTCTCCTATACAGGCTCCGGATAAGCCGACATACGTTACTATCCACTTTGAAAAAGGCGTTCCTACGGCAATCGACGGCAAGGAGATGGGCGCTGTTGAAATCGTGAAAACACTGAACAAGCTCGGCGGTGAAAACGGAATAGGTCTTGCGGATCTTGTTGAGAATCGTCTTGTGGGAATGAAATCAAGAGGCGTTTATGAAACTCCGGGCGGCGCTATTCTTTATCATGCTCACGAGGTTCTTGAAACTATTACCATTGACAAGGAAACTGCCAGAATGAAGCAGTATATCGGAATTAAATTTGCGGACATCGTTTATAACGGTCAGTGGTATACTCCTTTGCGCGAGGCTCTCAGCGCATTTGTTACCGAAACTCAGAAAACAGTTACAGGCGACGTTAAGCTCAAGCTTTACAAGGGAAATATAATAAATGCCGGCGTTACGTCTCCTTATACTTTATACGATGAAGAGGTTGCGACGTTTGACGCCGACGAGGTTTATAATCAGGCTGACAGCGCAGGCTTTATCAACCTGTTCGGACTTCCGATCAAAGTAAAGGCAAAGCTTGACCAGAAGAGAAATAATAAGCAATAATTTAATTCGAATATTTGATAAGCTAATATAATATCAATAACGGGCGGACATATTCTGTTCGCCCGTACTCGCTTTAAATCATAAACCGAAAGGACTTAAACCATGGCAGACAAAATGTGGGCGGGAAGATTCTCTAAGGAGGTTGACGAAACGGTCAACGCGTTTAATTCTTCCATATCCTTTGACGGAAGAATGTACCGCCATGATATAAAGGGAAGCGTCGCTCATGCGGAAATGCTGGGTGAATGCGGAATAATTTCCAGGGAGGACAGCGACGAAATAATTAAGGGATTAGAGGGAATACTTTCCGATATTGACAGCGGCAGGCTTGAAATGGATATGACTGCCGAGGATATTCACATGTTTATTGAGGCCGAGCTTACAAAACGGCTTGGAGACGTGGGAAAAAGACTTCATACTTCCCGTTCAAGAAACGATCAGGTTGCGTTGGATACCCGTTTATATCTGAGAGATGAAATTGAAGAGATAAAAGGGCTTTTGCTGAAGCTGGAGGAAGTATTGTGCGAATTGGCCGGTAAGCATACCGATACAGTTATGCCGGGGTATACCCATCTTCAGAGGGCGCAGCCGGTAACGCTGGGACATCATCTTATGGCATATGCCCAGATGTTTTCAAGAGATCTCGGACGTCTTGACGATACCCGTAAAAGAATGAACGAAAGTCCGCTTGGCTGCTGCGCCCTTGCCGGTACGACTTATTCCATTGACAGATATATGACGTCGGACGCTCTCGGCTTTGACAGACCTATGATTAACAGCCTTGACGGCGTTTCGGACAGGGATTTCTGCGTCGAGTTAAACTGCGCTATATCTCTTATTATGACGCATCTGTCGAGATTTTCCGAGGAAATTATTATGTGGTGCTCATGGGAGTTCAAATTTATTGAGCTTGACGACGCATACGCCACAGGATCGTCGATTATGCCGCAGAAGAAAAATCCAGATATAACCGAGCTTATCAGAGGAAAGGCAGGCAGAGTAAACGGAAATTTAATGACGCTTTTGTCATTGCTTAAGGGTCTTCCGCTTGCATATAACAAGGATATGCAGGAGGATAAAGAGGCTGTGTTTGATTCCGTTGACAACGTAAAGCTTTGCCTTAAAACCTTTATTCCTATGCTTGAAACAATGAGAGTCAATAAGGATAAAATGCGGGCGGCCGCGGCGGGCGGTTTTATAAATGCTACCGACTGCGCGGACTATCTTGTCAAGAAGGGCATGCCTTTCCGGGACGCTTATAAGATTTCGGGAAGACTTGTTGCGGAGTGTATAGATAAAGGACTGACGCTTGAAACTCTTCCGCTTGAAAGCTACAGGGAGCTATCAGGGCTTTTCAGCGAGGATATTTACGACGCTATCAGCCTTGAAACCTGCGTTAAGGAGAGAAGCTCCTTTGGAGGCCCGTCGCCGGAGTCGGTTATCAGACAGATTGAGATAACCCGTGAACGGCTTGGTGTGTATTATGAATAAAAAACATGTCGGATTTATAATAGCGCTGACGATTGCCGCTATGCTGATTTGGATTATCGGCGAGGTTCTGATAGTAGCGGTGTTCAAGCTGAGCGGAAAGTTCTCTGTCGGCTGGACTATCATCATGATAGTCGTTACTCTTGCTGTCAGTCTCTGGAAGGGCTTAAAGGATGAAAGCGATAAAAACAGCAGAAAATGGTAGATGAATTGGAGAATTAAGATGGCTGTAAAGGTTTATATAGACGGTCAGGAGGGTACGACCGGACTGAAAATACTTGAAAGATTTGAAGGCAGAAACGATATAGAGCTTTTGAAAATTGACAGCGAAAAGAGAAAGGATCCGGCTGAGAGAAAAAGGCTTATCAATTCAGCAGATTTTGTTTTTCTCTGTCTGCCGGACGCGGCTGCAAGAGAGGCGGTTTCGTTTGTTGAAAACAATCATGTGAGGATTATTGACGCTTCAACGGCTCATAGAACCGATCCCGGCTGGGCCTACGGCTTTCCGGAGCTTTCTCCGGAGCACAGGGAAAAAATTCGTAATTCAAAGAGGGTTGCCAATCCCGGCTGCTATGCCAGCGGATTTATATCCATTTGTTATCCGCTTGTTAAGGCCGGAGTTTTGCCTCAGTTTTACCCTGTTTTCGCGTATGCGACGTCAGGATACAGCGGAGCCGGCAAAAAGGCTATCGCCGCCTATGAAAGCGAAGATAAGCCGGAGGAGCTTTTAAGTCCGAGACAATACGCTCTTGATATGAACCACAAGCATCTGCCTGAAATGCAGAAAATTTCAGGTCTTGCATATAAGCCGATGTTTAATCCGATTGTTGACAATTATTACAGCGGTATGGTTGTTTCGATTCCTTTGCAGGGCAGACTTCTCCAGAAAAGGTTCACTCCGGAACAGATCAGGGACGTTTTGTACGATAACTATAAGAATTCGAATTTTGTCGAGGTCAAGCCGGCGGGAAGCGAATGTGTGCCTGACGGATTTCTTACATCTAACGGTCTCAGCGGAACAAACAGGATGGAGATTTATGTGTTCGGAGACAACGACCAGATGCTTTTGTGCTCAAGGCTTGACAATCTCGGAAAAGGCGCGTCGGGCGCCGCGGTTCAGTGCCTTAATATTATGATGGGTATTGATGAAACTACGGGGCTTATATAATTAAAAACTAAATTCTTTAAGGAAGATACTATGATTGAAAAGGTTAAATTTGACGGCTTTAAATATATTGACGGAGGAGTTTGCGCCGCGCAGGGATTTAAGGCTAACGGAATACAGTGTGGATTGGCGCATGAGGGAGCGACTGTGGGAAAAAAGAAAAACGATCTTGCCGTTATTATAGCCGACAGGGAATGCTCGGCCGCAGCCGTATATACTACAAATAAGGTGAAGGGCGCTCCGATAGCCGTTACTAAGAAAAATATTTCCGACGGCAGGGCAATGGGCGTAATCGTAAATTCAGTGAATGCAAATACCTGCAATGCGGACGGCCCGGAGAAGGCGCGGAAAATGTGTGAGCTTGCGGCCGGTGAATTCGGATTGAAGCCCGCTGATTTCATAGTTGCGTCAACGGGGGTAATCGGTCAGCCTCTTCCGATAGAGCCGATTGAAAAGGGGATTTCGGAGCTTTGCAGAGGCGTTAGCTATGAAGGCAACGCCGCGGCTGTCGAGGCCATAATGACCACCGATACTCAGCCGAAGGAGGTTGCCGCAGTATTTGAAATCGGAGGAAAAAAATGCGTTATAGGCGGAATGCTTAAAGGCAGCGGAATGATACATCCGAATATGGCTACGACGCTTACGTTTATAACTACAGACGTTTCAATTGCTCCTGAATATCTTCAGAGGGCGCTGAACGACGTTGTAAAAGATACTCTTAATATGGTGAGCGTGGACGGAGATCAGTCTACTAACGATATGTGCTGCGTTATGGCGGACGGTATGGCGGGCAATAGTGAAATAAAAAGTGAAAATGAAGATTTTGAAAAATTTGAAAACGCTCTTTACGTCGTTATGATGAACCTTGCAAGAATGATGGCAAGGGACGGAGAGGGCGCAACAAAGCTTATCGAGTGTATATGCGCCGGAGCGGACGACCTTAATACGGCCCGTATTGTTGCCAAATCAGTTATTACTTCGAGCCTATTTAAAGCCGCAGTTTTCGGAGAGGACGCTAACTGGGGAAGGATACTTTGCGCAGTAGGATACGCCGACGCAGAGTTTGATATAGATAAGGTCGACGTAGATTTGGCGTCGAATGCCGGAAAAATTGCCGTATGCAGAAACGGCTCGGGAGTTCCGTTTTCTGAGGAGGCAGCTAAAGAAATACTTTCGGAGGAAGAGATCAAGGTTATCGTTTCTATCGGCGAAGGGGAATATTCCGCCGCGGCGTGGGGCTGTGACCTTACCTATGATTATGTCAAAATCAACGGGGATTACCGTTCTTAAAAACGCGGGAGAATTTAGAATTATGGAAATATCAAATAATATAAGGGCAAAGGTTCTGATGGACGCGCTGCCTTATATACAAAATTATAATAATAAGATAATTGTAGTGAAATACGGCGGTAACGCCATGACTAACGATGATCTCAAGCAGGCCGTTATGAGCGACATTGTGCTGCTGTCTTTGGTAGGAATCAAGGTTGTGCTGGTTCACGGCGGCGGTCCGGAAATAAGCGACATGCTCAAAAGGCTCAATATTGAAAGCAGATTTATAAACGGACTCAGATATACGGATAAGGACACCATAGATATAGTAAAAATGGTTCTTGCAGGCAAGGTGAACAAGGAGCTTGTGGCTTTGCTTGCCGAGCATAAGGGAAATGCCGTAGGACTTTGCGGTATTGACGGAAAAATGCTTATCGCTGAGAAAGCGGAGGGTGAAAACGGGGAGGATCTCGGCTTTGTGGGAAATATAAAAAGGGTGAACACAAAGCCTATAAGAGACGCTCTCAGCAACGGCTGCATTCCCGTTATAGCTACCGTCGCATGCGGAACGGACGGTCAGACCTATAATGTAAACGCCGATACTGCCGCCTCCAGAATAGCCGCGGAGATTGGAGCGGAAAATCTTATACTTATGACGGATATTGCCGGATTGCTGAGAAACAAGGAGGATCCGAATACTCTTATACCCTTTGTCAATGTCAGCGAGGTACCGTTTATGAAAAGGCAGGGAATTATTTCCGGAGGAATGATTCCGAAAATTGACTGCTGCGTAGAGGCCGTAAGACGCGGCGTGAAAAAAACGTCTATAATAGACGGAAGGGTTCCGCATTCTATTCTTATAGAGATACTTTCAAGCGAGGGTATCGGCACACAGTTCAGATAATATGGAAATGCTTTTTAAAATACTGCCGTTTGCGCTGGGGTTAATATTGACGCTGACGGGAGCGGTTATCGCTCTGTACCGCAAAAAGGTCGCAATTCATACAGACGGAATAATAACGGATATTGCAAAAAGGCGGAAAAGATATTCAAAGGTGACGGTTACTCTTGAGGCCCCGGTAGTCAAATACTCTGTTGACGGAAGGGATTACAGCGGAATATCTTCAAGGTTTTTTACCGAGGGAGTCATGGACTTTAAAAAGGGCGGCAGAATAAAAATAAGAATCAGCCGCCGTGACCGCCGCCGTTTTGTTCCGGCCGAAAGCGGTAAGACTGCGGAAAAGCTTATTATAGCCTGTGGAATATTTATGATTCTTGCCAATGCGGTTATCCTTTGGAGATACGGCGGCTGAAAGGAATGATTTTTAATGAATACTATTGAAAAATTCGACAATTATGTTATGAATACATACGGCAGATTCGGAGTAGCGCTTGAAAAAGGAAATGAAAGAAGCTGTGTTGATGAAAACGGGAAAGAATATATCGATTTCGGCAGCGGTATCGGTACAAATTCCCTCGGCTTCTGCGACAGTAGATGGGCGGACGCGGTCTGCGCTCAGGTAAGGTCAATTCAGCACACGTCCAATTACTATTATACAAAGGTTCAGGCTGATTTTGCTGAAAAGCTGTGTAAGACAGCCGGATATTCGAAGGTGTTTTTCGGAAATTCGGGCGCTGAGGCGAACGAATGCGCTATTAAGCTTGCAAGAAAATACAGCTTTGACAAATACGGCAGGGGACGGCACAATATAGTTACGCTGGTGAATTCCTTTCACGGGAGAACTCTGTGCACTCTCGCCGCTACGGGACAGGAGATTTTTCACAATTACTTTTTCCCATTTCCGGAGGGCTTTATTTATGCCAAGGCAAACGATATGACCGATCTTGAATCAAAGCTTGACGGCGCCTGCGCCGTTATGCTGGAATTTGTTCAGGGGGAGGGCGGCGTTATACCTCTTGAAAGGGAATTCGTTAATTTTGTATTCGATATATGCGCAAAAAAAGATATTCTTGTTATCGCCGATGAGGTTCAGACCGGAACAGGCAGAACTGGCAGCTTTTTAGCCTCGGAAAATTACGGAGTAAAGCCTGATATAACAACTCTTGCAAAGGGACTTGCGGGAGGAATACCTATAGGCGCGTGCCTTGCGTCCGAAAGACTCTCTCGGGTTCTCACGAAAGGAACTCACGGCTCTACCTTCGGAGGAAATCCGATTGCCTGTGCCGGCGGCAGTGCGGTTATTGACAGGATAACTTCTCCGGGATTTCTTGACGAGGTAAGAGCTAAGGGAAAATACTTTAAGGAAAAGCTGGAGGGGCTTGACGAGGTGGAAAGCGTTACCGGAACGGGACTGATGATCGGTATCAGCCTTAAAACCAAGTCCGCTTCCGATATTGCGGCAGAAGCCCTTGAAAACGGTCTGCTTGTACTGACCGCCAAGGATAAGATCAGACTTCTTCCTCCGCTTAATATAACCTACGGAGAAATTGATAAGGGAATGGAGATACTCAAAAATATTCTGGAGGGCTGAGCTTTTTATGGTTAAACTGAACATAATCCCGAAGGGCGGCAAATTTGACGTTATAGACTCAAAGGAGCGTGTAATTTATCGCATAAAACAAGGTATGAACGGAAAAATACATCTTCTTGATTCCAGCGGATATAAGCTTTATTATATGACTTATGATAAAAAGCAGAAAAAGCCGTCGTTTAAAATGTTTCTCAATGATAAGGAGATCTTGACTGCGGAATGTACGGCAATGTTTTTGGAGCCGGGATTTGAATTAAGAGGGGATAATATATTTCTGGACGTGCGAAGTAACGACAGGCGGGAATTCAAGATTATGGACGGTGAAAACCAGATTGGAGCAGTGTTCTCTGAAACAGAAAAAAAGGATTTCAGATATATAATTGAAATATCGGAAAATTCTTTTGACGATTATATTCCTCTGATTGCCGTTTGCATTGATATTGCTTTCGGTAAAATGAACAGGGGTTAAACTTAGTATAAAACCGGAAAGGAATGAATTAAATGAAACATTTATTAAAAATGCTTGACCTCTCTAAGGAGGAGATAACAGACATACTTAATCTTGCAGACCAGCTTAAATATGAGCTGAAGCACGGTATACCCCACCCGCATCTTAAAGGAAAATCCTTGGGAATGATTTTTCAGAAGGCTTCTACGCGTACGCGAGTGTCGTTTGAAACCGGAATGTATCAGCTTGGCGGATATCCGCTGTTTTTATCGTCAAGCGAGCTTCAGATAGGCAGGGGAGAGCCTGTTCAGGATACGGCGCGTGTGCTTTCGCGTTATATAGACGGAATTATGATCCGTACCTTTGATCAGAAGGAGGTAGAGGATCTGGCGCAATACGGCGATATTCCGATAATAAACGGACTAACGGATTTTTCTCATCCCTGTCAGGTTCTTGCCGATCTTATGACTATCAGAGAATATAAGGGCAGCTTTGACGGCCTGAAAATGTGCTATATCGGCGACGGAAACAATATGGCAAATTCTCTTATTGTAGGGGGACTTAAGGTGGGAATGAGCGTTTCTGCCGCGACTCCTGCGGACTATCGTCCTGCAAAGGAAGTTATGGATTTTGCAGAGGGATTCGACTGCTTTAAGATTACAGACGATCCGAAGGAGGCGGCAAAGGACGCGGATATTTTATTAACCGACGTATGGGCGTCGATGGGACAGGAGGCTGAAGCCGAGGCGCGCCGCAAAGCGTTTGCCGGATATCAGATTAACGACAGCATCATGGCTCTCGCAAAGTCGGACGCTCTTGTTATGCACTGCCTGCCTGCGCACCGCGAGGAGGAAATCACCTCAAAGGTATTTGAGGAACATGCGAACGAGATTTTTGAAGAGGCTGAAAACCGTCTGCATGCACAGAAGGCGGTTATGGTTAAGCTGATGGGATAATCATGGTCATAAGAGAATACAATACGGGAGATCTTTCGGAAATATACCGGCTATTTTATGAAACGGTTCATTCAGTTAATCTAAAGGATTATACAAGGGCTCAGGCGGACGCTTGGGCCCCGTTTGACTACGACCGCGAGAAATGGAATAATTCTTTGATTGAGAATTATTGCGTTGTCGCGTCAGAAAATAATACCATAACTGGATTCGGAGATATTGATGAAAGCGGTTATTTGGACAGGCTCTATGTGCATAGGGATTTTCAAAATAGGGGAATTGCGACCGCAATATGCGATGAACTGGAAAGCCATTCGGAAGGCAATATTATACGGGTTCATGCTTCGGTAACAGCAAAGCCTTTCTTTGAAAAAAGGAATTACATTGTTATAAAAGAACAATTTGTTAAAAGAAACGAAATTTTATTAAAAAATTTCATTATGATAAAGACTAAGATAAATAATTTTAAGGATATGCGTTAAGCAGCAGTTATTTTGTATAATACGCTATAAATAGAGATAAAAAAGCTGAAAAAATTGTTATAAAAATGGAAACCTTTCCAAACCCATTGACAAAAGAGTAAGGAGGTGATATAATAATAAAGCTGTCGAACGAGAGAGAG
>ERZ894251.102-NODE-102-length-72341-cov-13.655521_pt1 | contig 72341 bp, 59 predicted proteins | sample MGYA00380301_ERZ894251 | MGnify/ENA primary metagenome ERZ894251 (study PRJEB32331, sample SAMN06328418) | human gut metagenome | biome: human gut microbiome; feature: stool | host: Homo sapiens | collected 2014-02-13 ... | reverse complement strand
GAGCCGGCGCATTTCTTTGTTTCGTTTCTTTGTGCGAGCAAAGAAATGAAAAATAACTTTTACTATGCTTTTTTCAAAAGCTAAATCTTGCGTGCAAAGAAATGAAAAATACTTTTCTTTGCTTTTCATAAAGCAAAAATATTTTGCTTTGCTTTTTCTAAAAGCTAAAAATAAAAGCCTTTCTATCAGAAAGGCTTTTATTTTATCTGTTGAAGTCTGAAAGCTCCAGTCCCTCGTTTTTATCCAAAGCCCATTTAATGTTCCATTCGCTTGAAAACAGCAGCAGGAAATTATCCTTGAAATCCTGAACAAGCTTGGTATCTGAGCTTATTATAAGCTCCTTAGGCTCGACGGGACTTTTATCAATCCATCTGATATATGAATACGGCAGAGGCTCGCGGATTATCTCAACGTTATATTCGTTTTTCATGCGGTATTCGAATACCTCGAACTGCAAAACGCCGACAACTCCGACAATAACCTCCTCCATACCGGTATAAGGCTCCTTGAATATCTGAATTGCGCCCTCCTGCGCAATCTGTTCCGTGCCCTTGACAAACTGCTTTCTCTTCAGGGTATCCTTATGCCTAATCCTTGCAAAATGCTCGGGAGCGAAGGTAGGTATGCCCTCAAAGGTAACCTTTTTTTTCGGAGAGCAAACAGTGTCGCCGATAGAGAAAATACCGGGATCAAAAACGCCGATTATATCTCCAGCATACGCGCTTTCAATTATTTCACGCTCCTGCGCCATCATCTGCTGGGGCTGCGAAAGACGCATTTTCTTGCCGCTCTGGACATGCACAACCTCCATATCCCTTTCGAACTTACCCGAGCATATTCTCATAAACGTCAGTCTGTCACGATGAGCCTTATTCATGTTCGCCTGTATTTTGAACACGAAGGCTGAAAATTCCTCGTCAAACGGATCCGCGCTTCCCTCGGCGCAGATTCTCGGAAGCGGAGATGTGGTCATATCAAGAAAGCTTTCCAAAAACGGCTGTACTCCGAAATTGGTAAGCGCTGAGCCAAAAAATACCGGAGAAAGCTTTCCGTTTCTTACCTGTTCCATATCAAATTCCTCGCTTGCACCGTCGAGCAATTCAATATCCTCCACGAGAGCTTCGCGACGCTCTGCGCCGATAAGACTGTCAAGAGAACTGTCGGAAAGACTTGCCTCTACCGCGTCCGCCTGACGGCTTCCGCCGTTCGCCTCAAAGCTGATTATACGACCTGTTCCGCGGTCGTAAACGCCCTTGAATTCCCTGCCCGATCCGATAGGCCAGTTTACGGGATAGGTTTTTATGCCAAGCTCATCTTCTATCTGTTCAAGAAGATCGAAGGGATTACGCGATTCTCTGTCCATTTTATTTATAAACGTAAATATCGGTATATTCCTCATTACGCAAACCTTAAAAAGCTTTCTGGTCTGGTTTTCAACCCCCTTCGACGCGTCGATAACCATTACCGCGGAATCCGCAGCCATCAGCGTTCGGTAGGTGTCCTCGGAAAAGTCCTGATGTCCCGGCGTATCCAGAATATTTATGCAGAAATCCCTGTAACGGAACTGAAGCACAGATGACGTAACCGAGATTCCTCTCTGTTTTTCTATCTCCATCCAGTCCGAAACCGCGTGTCTGTCTGATTTTTTTCCTTTAACGCTGCCCGCCTGATTTATTGCGCCTCCGTAAAGCAGAAGCTTTTCGGTAAGAGTGGTTTTTCCGGCGTCAGGATGCGATATAATGGCGAACGTGCGCCTTTTGTTTATTTCCCTTTGTAATTCAGTCAAATCATATTCCTCCAAATATCGTTAGTCCACATATATTCTGGGCACTCTTTTAGATATGCCGCATACGACCTCATAGCCGATAGTTCCGTAAAGCGACGCTAACTCGTCGGCGGTTATTTCCTCGTTTCCGTCTCTTCCTATAAGCGTAACAATATCGCCCTCCCTGACGTTTCCGGCATGCGAAACGTCCAGCACAAGCTGATCCATGCATATTCTGCCTATAACAGGACATCGCTTCCCGTTTACCAGTACCTCCGCCTTTTCAGAAAGAAGCCTTGAATAGCCGTCCGCATAACCGACCGTTACCGTCGCGGCCCTTATATTATCCTCAGGCGCCCGGTATATTCTGCCGTAGCTTACACTGTCTCCCTTCCCAAGCTCCTTGACCTGAGAAACGACAGCCTTGAGCGTCATTACCGGCTCTACCTCTATCGGCAGCTTCAACGGGTAATTAGGGTGAAGCCCATACATTATAATTCCCGCCCGGGCAAGAGTGCTTCTTTTATTGTTGTGATAGCAAAGCCCTGCGCTGTTGAGGAAATGCAGGTGCGGAAGAACGATTCCTTCTGATTTAAGAAGATCGTAGGTTCTGATAATAAAATCCGCCTGACGTTCGGTATATTCACAGCTTTCCTCATCATCTGCGTCGGCTGCCGCAAAATGAGTGTATAATCCTTCTACGCTCAGTTTATCAAGCGAGAGAATATTTCTTATTTCGACGGCGCATTCCTCCGGAGCGCGATATTTAAGTCCTATTCTGCCCATTCCGGTGTCTATCTTTATATGACAGCGAACCGCCGCCTTGGCGTTTTTGCATAGCTCTCCGGCGTAGTCAAGCGAAAGCACTCCCTGTATTATGTTATTTTCTACAAGCTCATCCGCAAACTCAGGGGGAGTGTAGCCGAGAATAAGTATTTCTCCCTCGGGACAATGACTTCTGACGCTCACCGCCTCGTCAAGATTAGATACGGCAAAATATTTTACTCCGCATTCGCAAAGCTTTTTCAGTATGCCGTCCTCGCCGTGACCGTAAGCGTTAGCCTTAATTACGGCCATCAGAGACGTTTCCCTGAAAAGCGTTGATTTAATCGCTCTTATGTTTTTTTCAAGTGCGCTCAGACTTATTTCCGCCCACGCTCTTTTAAGATATGGTTTCATGTTAAGTACGTATTTCCCGAAAAGGAAAAACCTCCAATCTTAATAGTCTTTTGCTTAATCTTTATTATTATACTACTTTTCCATAAAAAATGGAAGTGTTAAATAAAAAAATTCCTTTCATTAATATACCTGATAGACAAAAGAAAAAATTTAATATACCCCCTTGAAATATATCTTATTAAATGGTATCATATTATTAGCTTTATGCCGGAAGGCGAAGCGAATCTTTTACTATTCAGCTAAAAGGAGATCTGACGATGAACTATGGTTATTTTGACCTTAAAAACAAGGAATATGTCATAACTAAGCCTGATACGCCGGCGCCGTGGGTGAATTACCTCGGCTCGCCTGAATACGGCGCTATCATTTCAAACAATGCCGCCGGCTACAGCTTTGTAAAATCCGGCGCCAACGGCAGAATCAGCCGTTTCCGCTTCAATTCCATGATGGCTCTGCCCGGCCGTTATATCTATATAAGAGATAACGATACGGCTGATTACTGGTCTGCTTCATGGCAGCCTGTGGGAAAGCCTCTGGACAAGTATAAAAGCGAATGCCGCCACGGTACCGCTTATACGGTTATAAGCTCGGAATATGAGAATATAGCCGCTGAAACCGCTTATTATGTGCCGAACGGAAAAACCTACGAGGTATGGCGCAGCAAAATAACAAATAACGATTCAAAGCCAAGAAAGCTTTCTGTTTTCGGCTTTGTGGAATTTACCAATGACAACAACTATGAACAGGATCAGGTAAATCTGCAGTATACGCTTTTTATTACCAGAACAAGCTTTGAGGGCAACAAGATTCTTCAGCACATCAACGAAAATTCAGGCAGGGACGAAACAGGCTCAAACCACCGCGAAAGATTTTTCGGTATGGTAGGCGCCGACGTGACGGCAGCCTGCGGAAATCCCGACAGCTTTATCGGCTCTTACAGAACCTATTCAAATCCCGAGGCAGTTGAAAAGGGCAGGCTTGACGGCTCTATGAATTATAACTCCAACTCCTGCGGAGCGCTGCAATCGGATATTACTCTTGAGCCGGGACAGACTGCCGAGCTTATATATATTTTAGGTCAGAAGGATAACAGGGAAGCAAGCGCTATCCTTGAGGAATACAAGGAAAAAGGCAGGGCGGACAGGGAAATAGCAGAGCTTAAGAGCTACTGGCATTCTACTCTCAACCGTTTTCAGGTTGAAACTCCGTCAGAAGAATTTAATAATATGATAAACGTATGGAACGCTTTCCAGTGCTTTATAACCTTTATATGGTCAAGAGCGGCTTCATTCGTTTACTGCGGACTCAGAAACGGCTACGGCTACCGCGACACCGTTCAAGACATACAGGGCATTATTCACCTTGATCCGGAGACGGCGGCGGATAAAATCCGCTTTATGCTTTCGGCGCAGGTTGATAACGGCGGCGGTCTGCCTCTTGTAAAATTCAATCATAACGCCGGTCATGAAAATACGCCGGACGATCCGGAATACGTTAAGGAAACAGGACACCCTTCATACCGTGCAGACGACGCATTATGGCTGTTTCCGACTATCGTTAAATATATCGGAGAAAGCGGCAACAAGAGCTTTCTTGACGAGGTAATCGTATATGCCAACGGCGGCGAGGCTTCAGTTTACGATCATCTTAAAAACGCCATACGCTTTTCAATGGAAAGACTCGGCGCTCACGCTATGCCGGCCGGACTTCACGCCGATTGGAACGACTGCCTGAGAATGGGCGCAAAGGGCGAATCCACCTTTGTAGCATTCCAGCTTTATTATGCAATGTCTGTAATAAAGGATATGGCGGCTGAAAGAAACGATATAGAATATGTTTCTTATATTGAAAAGGTTCAGTCCGAATTAGGCGCGTCGCTTGAAAAGTGCTGGGACGAGGACAGATTTATAAGAGGAATACGCGAAGACGGCGTAATCGTAGGAGCAAAGAACGATCCTGAAGCAAGCATGTGGCTTAATCCTCAGAGCTGGAGCGTAATCTCAAAATTCGCTTCGAACAAGCAGGCGGAGGACGCTTTGAACAGCGTTCACGATATACTCAATACTCCATACGGCGCTAAGCTTTTAGATCCTCCCTATAAGGATCATTACTTTGACGGCGCTTTAATGCATATTTTCAACGCCGATACAAAGGAAAACGGGGGAATATTCTCTCAGTCGCAGGGCTGGCTCATTCTTGCCGAATCCCTGATAGGTCACGGCGACAGAGCGTTTAAATACTTTATGGAAAGCTCTCCGGCGGCAATGAACGACAAGGCGGAAATAAGAGTTATCGAGCCTTATGCTCACGGACAGTTTACTGAAAGCAAGGCTTCTCCTTATGAGGGACGCTCTCATGTTCATTGGCTTACCGGAACAGCCTCAACTGTTATGGTTGGCTGTGTGGAGGGTATCTGCGGAATGCGTCCCGACGCCGACGGACTGACTGTTTCTCCTGCAATTCCATCTGAATGGGACGGTTTCAGAATCGAGAAATCATTCAGAGGAAAACAGCTTTCTATTGAAGTTCAGAATGCGGAACATGTTCAGAGCGGAGTAAGGGAAATCGTACTCAACGGAGAAAAACTGGAGGGTAATTACATTCCGGCTGATAAGCTCGCGACAGAAAACAAAATCACAGTTATAATGGGTTAATATATTATATATGAAAAGTACCGGAATAATATCCGGTACTTTTTTATTATTTTAAAGTCTCCATATTTCTCCAAGCAGTGAGGCCGCTTCTCTTATCGCTTCGCCGTCCATTCCCGAATAGCCTATGACGATTCGGCTTTCGGGCGCCGACTCTTTATCCGTCCAGTAATATTCGGACAATCCGTGAAGTCCTATTCCGTGTGCCGCCGCCGACTCCAAAAGCCCGCTTTCAGTCATTGAATTTCTGACGCGCATAAGAAAATGAAGTCCCGAATCCTCACCGCTTATAATAACCGTCCCTTTTCTTTTCCATTCCTCCGCCGCTGTCAGAAAAATGTCCCGCTTCTTTCTGTAAAGCTTTCTCATACGGCTGATATGCCTCTCAAAGAAACCCTGCTTTAAAAATTCCGATAAAGTAATTTGCTCGAAAACCGGAACAGTGCAGGCGTAAAATCCAAGCCTTTTACGGTAGGCCGTTACAAGATGAGGCGGAAGAACCATATAGCTTATTCTCATTGACGGAGCAAGCGTCTTTGTGAAAGTATTAATATATATAACGCGTTCGCCGGTATCCATGCTTTGAAGAGTCGGTATCGGTTTACCGGAAAATCTGAATTCACTGTCGTAATCGTCCTCAATTATATATTTTCCGTTTTCAGAATAAACCATGCCTAAAATTTCCTGACGGCGGCTGACGGGCATTATTGTTCCGAGGGGAAAGTGATGGGAGGGCGTAATATGAAAAATATCAGTATTATCAAATACATTTCTTATATCCGCGCCGTAATCGTCCATAGCTATCGGCACAGTTTTCATGCAGTTTTGCTTGAATATTCGATATATTTTCCCATATCCGGGATTTTCTATTCCATAGGAACGCTCCCTCCCCAATAACTGTATAATAAGTCCCGTAAGATATTCTGAGCCCGCTCCCACAACGATTTGTTTTGGGTTTACATTCATACCGCGGAAGCTTTTAAGATATGCCGCTATCTGCACTCTCAGCTCCGCCGTACCATAAGGACCGCAGGAATTAAGCAGATCTTCGCTTTGACTGTTCAGCACCTCCCTTGAAAGCTTTGCCCATGATGAAAACGGAAAGAAGGCCGTGTCAGCGCGGTTAGTACCAAAATCATATTTATAATTGTCTTCCGGCGGCTCCTTGTCTATATGCGGAATATCCATATTTTCAGAAGCAAGCCTTGATTGTATTTTTTCAGCATAAAAACCGCTGCCCGGCTTCGAATGAATATAGCCCTCCGCGCAAAGCTGAGAATAAGCGCTTTCAACTGTAACAACGCTTATTTTCAGATGCGAGGCAAGCTCTCTTTTCGACGGCAGCCGCTCTCCTGCGGCTATTTCACCTTTTTCTATAGAGCTTCTGACAGCGCTGTAAAGCTGACTGTATAACGGAATATGAGATTGAGGATCTAAATTAAAAGTTAGCATATAAAATCGGCCTTATAAAAAATATTAAAATTGGTTATTGAAATAATGTCAATTCAGTATTAATATTATATCGTACTTTATAAAAACAGTCAAGCGGCAATCAGCGTAAAAAATATTAATATTATACTGATAAATCGTTAGTACGACAGATCAAATGAAAATACATAAAGCCGCAGAGATATTTTCATTACTATATTCGCTGATTCCGAAAGCGGCAGAATGGAGATTAATATGGCAAATAACCGTTATGAACTGAATAAGGAGCTTGCACAGATGCTCAAGGGCGGAGTTATTATGGACGTTACAACTCCCGAACAGGCGGAAATAGCTGAAAAGGCCGGCGCATGCGCGGTAATGGCGCTTGAAAGGATACCTGCCGATATAAGGGCGGCAGGAGGCGTCGCCAGAATGAGCGATCCTAAAATGATAAAGGGAATACAGGAGGCGGTGTCAATACCGGTTATGGCAAAATGCAGGATAGGACATTTTGCCGAGGCTCAGATTTTGCAGGCTATAGAAATTGACTATATAGATGAAAGCGAAGTGCTCTCGCCGGCCGATGATAAATATCATATCGACAAGACAAAATTCGAGGTTCCGTTCGTATGCGGCGCCAAGGATTTAGGGGAAGCTCTCAGAAGAATCAGCGAGGGCGCGTCTATGATAAGAACAAAGGGCGAGCCTGGTACCGGAGATGTCGTTCAGGCTGTCAGACATATGAGAATGACGCAGGGAGAAATCCGCAGAATTTCGTCAATGTCCGAAGACGAGCTTTATCAGGCGGCAAAGGACTTGCAGGTTGATTATGACCTTGTAAGATATGTTGCAGAAAACAAAAGACTGCCTGTTGTAAACTTTGCGGCGGGAGGCGTTGCGACTCCGGCGGACGCCGCTCTTATGATGCAGCTTGGCGCAGAGGGAGTATTCGTCGGTTCGGGAATCTTCAAATCGGGAAATCCCTCCAAACGTGCGGCTGCAATAGTAAAAGCCGTAACCAATTTTAACGATTACAAAATGCTCGCAGAGCTTTCCGAGGATCTCGGAGAAGCAATGGTCGGAATAAACGAGCAGGAAATAGCTTTGCTTATGGCAGAAAGAGGGAAATAATGAAGGTCGGCGTACTGGCTTTACAGGGAGCGTTTACTGAACATGAAAAAATGCTTGCGTCTTTAGGCGCCGATGTCTTTGAAATAAGGCAGAAAAAGGATATAGAGCAGGGCATGGACGCGGCAGTGCTGCCGGGCGGAGAAAGCACGGTCATGGGAAAGCTCTTAAACGAGCTTGAATTAATGAATCCGCTGAGAAAGCTTATACAGGACGGTATGCCCGTATTCGGCACATGCGCCGGTCTTATTCTGCTTGCGGAAAAAATCCTCGGCGACGAATCCGTTCACTTAGGCACAATGCGGATTACCGCCAAAAGAAACGCCTACGGACGTCAGCTCGGAAGCTTCAACGCGGAAGAAAGCTTTGACGAAATAGGAAAAATCCCAATGACTTTTATAAGAGCGCCGTATATCGAAGAGGCAGGCGAAGGGGTTAAGCCTCTTGCTGTCTGCGGAGGCAAAATAGTCGCGGCAAGACAGGATAAGCAGCTTGTTACCACATTCCATCCGGAGCTTACAAACGACGTTTCAGTGCACAGATATTTTTTAGAAAAAATATGCGGAAATAGTTAATGATTAAAATACCAAAAGCCTTTGAAATTAAAGTATCAAAGGCTTTAAGTATTTTTATTGTATTGACTCATATCGTTTACTTTGCTATAATTAAAAGCAATAAACAGAAATTTGAGGTAAAAAAATGATTAATATACGTCAAGCAAGACAAGATGATACATCAAGACTTGCTGAAATAGAAATCTTCAATTACAGGCTGAATTTTAACTATAGCTTTTAGTTTAACAGTAATTAAATTTATCAACCCTCAGGATTTTTATTTCCTGAGGGTTTGTTTCTGTATATCGTCGTCACATAACAAATGTTTTGGGCACGTTTGACCGGTCTATCATAATAAAGTTCTTAACAATAAACTCACTTTTTCTTTCCGTTATACCTTTCAAACGCTTCGCAGACGTCCCCGTCAAAAACAATCTTTCCGCCGTTCAAATAAATAGCCCTGCTGCATGTGTCGCTCATGCTCGCCATAGAATGACTTACAAATAAAACGGTTATGCCCGAATCTCTCAGTTTTCTTATTCTGGCCTCGCATTTTTTTCTGAATTCGGCGTCCCCCACGCTGAGAGCCTCGTCTATAACAAGTATATCCGGACGTATATTTATATTTATAGCAAAGCCCAGACGCATTTTCATACCGCTTGAATAGGTTCTTACCGGCTGATCAATATATTCTCCCAGCGCTGCAAATTCAATTATACTATTCTCTATTTCACTTATCTCGGACTTTTCAAGACCGAGCAGATAGCACTTAAGATAAATATTTTCCCTGCCCGTCATATCCCCGGAAAAACCGGCCGTAAGCTCTAAAAGCGCCGCCACCTTGCCGTTTACGTATATATCTCCGGAGGTTGCGAAGGACACGCCGGTTATCATTTTCAGCAGAGTCGATTTTCCCGCGCCGTTTTTACCTATTATTCCGACTGATTCTCCTTCTTTTATCTCGAATGAAATGCCGTCCAATACCTTATGGCGCTTGACGCCCTTATTATTGTTGAAAATAGCCTTGAATCTTGCTTTTTCATTTTTATAAAGAAAATATTCTTTACTGACATTTTCAAACTTTATTACGGTTTTGCTCATGACTGCCGCTCCTTTGCTGTTATTTTAAAGAACATCGGGTAGGATTTTTCTAAGCTTTCTGTAATAATGCGAGCCTAAGAAGATAATAAGCAGAAACTCCGCAAAGAATACAAGGGTTTCCGTAGTGTAATTGCTGTCGAAAATAAATTCATGGTAAAGAAAGCATTTCCTGTAACCGTTTATAAAATAATTCAGCGGATTAAAATACATAACCGTTTTTAAAATTCTGCTCTGCACCTCATATGTGTTCCAGAATATGCCTGAAAGCCAGAAAAGGCCGGTCATAATTGAGTTAATAAGATTTTCAAAATCCCTGCTGAACGCGCTCAGAGGCGCCGTCGCCCAAGAAAGAGCCAGCAGAAACAGGAACATCATCGGCATATAGTAGAAAAACTGAAGATTGTAAACGGACGGTCCGTATCCCATAAATATAAGCATAATATACATTATAACGCACATGCCTATGTGGACAATCAGCAAACCAAGCGCATTAAAGGTCATTATATTAGATACTGGAAAGGAAAGCTTCGTCACAAACTGACTGTTGTTTCTGATAGAACGGGATCCGCCTACGATTTCCTCATTTATAAAAAACCACGGAATATATCCTGAAAGCATAAAGACAAACCTCGGATAGCCGCTTACCATCCCGCTGTTTCTTATTCCCACAGTAAAGGCAAACCATAATATAAACAGCGTAAACGACGGTTTAATCAGCGCCCATAAAGGCCCCATAACGGAACCCTTGTATTTTTTTATAAGATCGTTTACCGCAAGCATCCATATTTTTTTCCACTGTCCTCTGTGTTCGGAAACTATCTCAGTCAATCCGAAACGCGTTTTTCTCTTTACCATTTTATCATCTCCGGTTTATTTGAATATTTCGATTACAGCCTTCTTAGCGCAGCTTCCGCAGTCATATGGATTGAATTTCTTTCTAAAGGCCTTCAGAACCGATTCATATTTTAATAGCCCGTTTCCTCCGGCTCTCAGATCGTTCAAAACCATTTTCAGACATTCCTCAAGCTTTGACTGCGTCTGAGCCGTAAAGCCCGGAAGCATTGCGGTACCGAAATAAAAGTCTCTCATTCTCGTCATGTATTCGCTTACGTCATATAAATAAAACAGCATCGGTCTGTTCAGGTTAGCATAATCAAAAAAAACGCTTGAATAATCGGTTATCAGAACATCGCTTATAATATACAGATCGTTTATGTCTCCATAATCGGACGCGTCCAGCACATAGCCTCCGAACCTTTCAAAATCAAAATTATCCGCCACAAAATAATGCGCCCTGAAAAGTATAACAAAATCATCGCCGCATTTGAGACGCAGGCTTTCAAAATCCATTGAAAGCTTTAAGGTGTAGCCCGCGCCGCCGAACTGATTATCGCGGAACGTAGGGCAATAAAGAATCACAAGCTTATCTTCCGGTATATTAAAGCTTTCCTTTATTCTTTCAACTTTTTCTCCGCTGTAATTAAAAAGCTCGTCGTTTCTCGGATATCCGGTTTCCAATATAATATTTTCTTTGCCGAGCCTGTCAAGATTAAAAGCCGATATAAGCTTCTGAGTGCAAAATGGCGACTGTGAGATCATAGCGGTTATTTTTTCCGCCTCTTTTGTATATTCCCTGCGGATTTCGTCAACCGTAGAGGTTGCGTTTCCCGCCGCTTCAATGTCGCAGCCTATTTTTTTAAACGGAGTACCGTGCCAGCACTGTATATAACGCTGATCCGCTCTGGGGAAGATAAAATCCCTGAGCCTTGAATTAACTATCCATGTGCCCGCCCGGGCATACGCCCTGTACGCTTTATCAGAATCAAATTTTACAAGACTTGTGTTTTCAGCAAAGCTTCCATGAGACTTAATATCACGGAAAACCCAAACGTAGCGGTAATCCGCAAATTCAGGAGCCTTCTGCATATACTCGTATATAGCCTTTGGACTGCACGAATAGCTTCTGCCCTGAAAGGATTCGAAAACCACGAGCTTGGCGTCAGTCTTTTCCCTTTGAGAAAGCTTAACGAATATATCCGACCTGATTTTAAGATAAAGTCGTTTTAAAAGCTTCTTTAAGAACGCAACTTCCTTTATTTTTTCCTTTATACTCATCTCGTTTACCTTATTCCGACAGCCTCGACAGCTCTGCGGCAGTTTTGACCGTCCTGATATTTATTGAAAATATCGTTCATTTCCCTTCGCTTTGCCCCGTAAAGATCTATGCCGCTGAAAACAGAACGTACAAACTCCAGCATTCCCTCGCCGTCTGAAAACTTTTCGCCAGGCATATAGTCATACGGATTATCCACTGTAAAGCCGCGCTCTCCTTCATAATCTTTCATATCGCCTACCGCGAAACCGATAGGACGGTCAAGAAGCAGATAATCAAAATAAACCGACGAATAATCGGTTATCAGAGCGTCCGCCCTTCCGAGCAGGGAATAAAGTCCCACGCCGTTTTTTTCAAAGGTTTCCTGATCTATTACGCTTATATTATTGAATTTTCTTAACCTGTCCGGCGAGGACTCCGACAGCGGATGAAGCTTGATCGTCACTTTCCAGCCGTATTTGCCGCAGAGGGAATCAAGGCGTTTAAACTGTTCTGGATTAAGAATATCAAGCTCGTCCGCATGCCCCTGACGGAAGGTGGGAAGCCAGAGCAGAAGTCTGTCGCCGTCTGAATGTTTTACAGACGCGCTTTTTATCATTTCGTCAGTTCTGGGCTGCCCGCAGATTATGATCTGACCGTCGTCGCAGCTAAAGCTTTTTTTCATTATATCTCGGAAAAACTCGGAGGTGCACAATATTCCGGTAAAATAATTATAATCGGTTTTTTCATATCCCGGAAGCATATTTCCTATTCTTTTAAGCGGCATGCCGTGCCAGAGATTAAAAACCTTCTGCCCTCTTTTCGGCTTTACGGGATATTTCCCGAAGCAGTAGAAAACATATTTACAGGTAAAAAAGCTGAAAAGCCCCCTGAGGTTGTTTATAAGCTTAACGTTTTTTTCCCGTTTTACAACGGCTCTGTCGTCAAGGCTGCATATTATCTTAAAACGACTGTTATAGCCGTTTTCAATAAGATAATCGTAAACCGCCCTGATATTGTCGCGGAAGCCCATGTTAGAATATAAAAATATTTTTCTTTCATTTTTGGGAACAACGCTGTTGACGATATTCAAAAAGGACCATATCCTTCTCGGAGCCATTCTTAAAAAGCTCATTTATCCCTCCGCTTTCTCAGAAATTTCGAATAAAGAAATATGCGAAGCCTGTTGGGAACAAGTCCGACCGCTATATGTGCGGCGCAGGCCGCTAAAAAATCACCGAATCCGCAAAATCCCTCTCTGTATATTCTCCTGCGGAATTTCAAAGCCGCTATCGTATAATCAAGACCGCCTCTCCTGCCGTACATACCTCTTCCCGCTCTCATGTAAAGCAGCGGCTGACGTATATTATACGCCTTGCAGCCGCGGCGGAGCATTCTAAGCCAAAGATAATAATCCTCGAACCAGCGGCACTCCATATATCCTCCGGACACATAAACCTGCTGCTTTCGGAACGCTGTGCAGGGATGATTAAACGGATTTCTCCTGCCGGCATATTTTTTTATTTCCTCCGGTGTTTCGGGAAGCTCCTTGACAGCAAGAGCGTTGCTTATATCCCCTTCAAATTCCGTCACAGTACCGCTTACTATATCCGCGCCCTGTTCCCTGAAAGCGTCAAGCTGAAGCCTCATTCTGTCGGGAAAGGCTATATCGTCGCTGTCCATTCTTGCTACTATATCATTTTTGCAGTAATTCAGACCATTGCTTAAAGCCGCGGCCAGTCCTCTGTTTTTTTCAGAGTAGATTACGTTGATATAAGGATATCTTTCCTTAAATTCGTCTATAACAAGATAAAGAGCAGAGGTAAGCTGACCGTCGCAGACAATAACGAAATCGTTCGGCGCGACAGTCTGTTCTACCATGCTTTTTATACTTTCACGCAGGTTTTCCGGTTTTTCCTTGGCATAAACCGCCATAAGAACCGAATAGTCAGCGGGCATAATATCCTCCCCTTATGTCTTTGAACAATTCATTAATAGTATACCCGTTTGTAAAGATAATGTCAAGGTTGAAAATACCAGTTTGTTTTTGTTATGTAAATCTTTTTTATACCTTTTTTCTTCCGGTATATTGAAATAATATCTGAATTGTGGTATAATTTTAATGATTTGAATCTTCCGCGGCTGAATTTTTCCGTTCGATTATTGTTAAACCGTTAACCGACGGCATGATTTCCCGTGATTTATATGTTCAAATTCTACAAAAATAAAATTATCTATTGAAACTTTTATTTAATCGTGATATATTTAATAGTATTCAAAATAGGATTAAAGGAGGTTTTCCCGGATGATTAAAATAAATGTGAATAGATTTGCCGAAGTGTTTTCCGCTTCAAGCTTGATTATTATGCCGGGAGAGCCGGCGATTTACCGAGTCTGAGTTTCACCTGCTATATTTATTTTTATTTTAGATATACTCAGCAGTCCTGCGGTAAAGATTTCCGCAGGCTTTTTAACATATTTTTATCGAAAGGATTTTACTTATGAAATTATCAGGTTCACAGATTATAATCGAGGTTCTGTTAGAACAGGGCTGCGACTGTATCTTCGGCTATCCCGGAGGTCAGGTTATAAATATATACGACGCTCTTTACGAAAATCAGGACCGCATAAAGCATATAATAACGGCCCATGAGCAGGGCGCGGCTCACGCCGCGGACGGCTATGCAAGATCAACCGGAAAAACAGGCGTCGTTCTTGCAACGTCCGGTCCGGGAGCCACAAACCTTGTAACCGGAATAGCGACCGCTTATCTGGATTCTGTTCCGGTAGTCGCAATAACCGGCAACGTTCCGTGCAGTCTGCTGGGCAGAGACAGCTTTCAGGAGGTTGATATCTGCGGAGTTACCCTGCCGGTAACAAAGCACAATTATATTGTAAAGGACGTAGACGAGCTTGCGGATACGCTGAGAGAAGCTTTCAGGATAGCAAAATCGGGACGTCCCGGACCTGTTCTGGTAGACGTTCCCAAGGACGTTCAGATAGCCACGACAGAGTTTGAAAATAAAAAGCCGTTCGAGCCTTATAAAAATCCCCAAGCAAGCGACGAGCAGCTTAAAATTGCCGCGGAAATGATAGCCAAAGCACGCAAGCCCTATATCTACTGCGGCGGCGGTATAATCTCAGGAAACGCGGGAAGCGAGGTCATGGAATTTGCCGAGCTTATCGACGCTCCGATCGGATGCAGTATGATGGGCGTTTCCGCCGTTCCATGTTCAAATCCGAGATTCCTCGGAATGCAGGGAATGCACGGACATTACGCGTCATCTATGGCTCAGGCCGAAGCGGATCTGGTTATTGCCGCGGGCGCCAGATTCAGCGACAGAGCGACGGGAAACAAAGACGTTTACGTTAGAAACTGCAATATAATACATATTGACGTAGACGACGCGGAAATAGATAAGAACGTAACCAGCCATCTCGGATTAAACGGGGATGTTAAGGAAATACTTTCAAAACTTAATTCTATGCTTAAAAAGCAGCAGCGTCCTGAATGGAATGCCGAAATAGAAAAATTCAAGGCTGAGGAAGCCGGAATGACTGCAAAGTCAAGCGCTATGACTCCCTATGATATTATAGACACAGTCAATAAAAAAATGCCTGACGACGCTATTATAGTAACCGACGTAGGACAGCATCAGATGTGGGTTGCGCAGAGATACAAATTCGAAAAGCCGAGAACATTCATCTCAAGCGGCGGCTTAGGCACTATGGGCTTTGGTTTGGGAGCCGCTGTCGGCGCGTATACGGCTTCGCGGAAACCGACCGTTCTTTTCACAGGCGACGGAAGCTTCGGAATGAATCTAAACGAGCTGGCAACCGCGGTTTCATGCAACATTCCGGTAATCATCGTAATTATGAACAACGGGGTTCTGGGAATGGTAAGGCAATGGCAGACGCTGTTTTTCAACAAGCACTATTCAAATACGACGCTCTGCCGTCAGACCGATTTTGTAAAGCTTGCGGAGGCCTTCGGCGCTCTGGGCTTTAGAGCGTCAGACACAGCGGAGCTTTCAGCGGCTTTGGATAAGGCCGCTGAGGCAAAGCGTCCGGCGGTTATAGACTGTAAAATAGATAAGGATGAATTTGTTCTTCCTATGCTTCCTCCGGGCGGCTCTATCGACGATATTATAACAGAAATCCGCGGAGGTGAAATCTGATGGAAAAATATGTTTTCAGTATACTTGTTTCAAACAGATTCGGAGTTTTAACAAGAGTTTCAAGCATGTTCACAAGAAGAGGCTTTAACATTGATACGCTGACCGTCGGCGAGACAGAATCGCCTGAATTTTCAAGGATAACCATTTCCATGAGAGGCGACGAATATTCAAAAACTCAGATTATCAAACAGCTCAGTAAGCTTCACGACGTAAAGCAGGTTCAGATTATGGAGCGCGACGAAACTGTCACCCGAGAGCTTCTTCTTATCAAAATCAAGAACGATTCCAGGACAAGACAGGATATACTCGCCGCGGTAGACGTTTTCCGTTCCAAGATCGTAGATTATTCTCCGGACGCTCTCTGCATTGAAATAACCGGAGAAAGCTCAAAAATCAACGCTTTTATTGAGCTTGTAAAGCCCTTCGGCATAATGGAGATATGCCGTACGGGTATAGTAGCTCTTGAAAGAGGCAGCAATTGTCTGAGAAAAAATTAATCTCGTCGGCTGTCCAATAAATTATTATATTGTAAAAGGAGTCTTTATAATGTCAAATTCAGCAAAGGTATTTTATCAGGAAGACTGCGATTTAACCTTACTTTACGGCAAGACGATAGCGGTTATCGGCTACGGAAGCCAAGGACACGCTCATGCTCTTAACGCCAAGGAATCTCTCGGAGACAATGCAAGAGTTATTATCGGTCTTTACGAAGGCAGCAGGTCATGGGCAAAGGCCGAGGCACAGGGCTTTGAAGTGTTTACGGCCGCAGAGGCTGCAAAGCAGGCCGATATCATCATGATACTTATCAATGACGAGAAGCAGGCCGCTATGTATAAGCAGGATATAGAGCCTAATCTCAAGGAAGGCGATATGCTCATGTTTGCTCACGGCTTCGCTATCCATTTCGGTCAGATCGTTCCTCCGTCATTCGTTGACGTTACAATGATCGCTCCTAAGGGACCCGGTCATACGGTAAGAAGCGAATATCAGGCCGGAAAGGGCGTTCCGTGTCTTGTGGCAGTTGCTCAGGACGCGTCAGGAAAGGCTCAGGATATGGCTCTCGCATACGGTCTTGCAATCGGCGGCGCAAGAGCGGGCGTTCTTGAGACAACTTTCAGAACAGAAACAGAAACAGATCTTTTCGGCGAACAGGCAGTTCTTTGCGGCGGCGTATGCGCTCTTATGCAGGCGGGCTTTGAAACTCTTGTTGAAGCGGGATATGATCCGAGAAACGCTTATTTCGAGTGTATTCATGAAATGAAGCTTATTGTCGACCTCATTTATCAGAGCGGCTTCGCCGGCATGAGATATTCTATTTCAAACACCGCTGAATACGGCGATTACATAACAGGTCCTAAGATCATCACTGACGATACCAAGAAGGCTATGAAGCAGATACTCAAAAATATTCAGGACGGCTCCTTTGCAAAGGAATTCCTCCTCGATATGTCTGCCGCAGGCGGTCAGGCTCACTTCAGAGCTATGAGAAAGCTTGCCGCCGAGCATCCGTCAGAAAAGGTCGGCGAAGAAATCCGCAAGCTTTATAGCTGGAACAACGAAGAAGATAAGTTTATCAATAACTGATAAAACTGACGCTGTTATATCCGGTATTGGATTAAACGAGAAATCGCTGTAATCGGACTGGCCGGCATTTATAATCAATAACTGCTGCTTTCCTGATTTACAAAGTCGGGAAAGCAGTTTGCTTTTTAATAAATGAGGTAATAATTATATGGGATTATTTGATTCTTTGAAAAAGGTTATCAACAATGCAGACAATTTGAAATCGCAGTTAGATAACGTTAAAAATAAGATTGACAGTGCGTCTCGGCCAAATGTGCAGAATACTGTCAGACCATTTCAGAAAACCGCTCCTGCTTCTTCTGTAATAAAGACTCCTGCTTGTGTAATTCAAAGCGGTCATAAGTCGGCAAAACCGTCAGTTTTAAGAGAACATACTTTTTTTGACGGTGACAGCGAAATTAAAATGACATTTAAGCTTTCGGGCGATTTTATTGAGTTTAACAGTCATGCAGACCCTGAAGCAACATACCGGTATGAACCGGACAGCAGCGCCGATTTTACTGAATATAACGTAAATTCCCCCTATTTTATGCTTAACTTTGAAAATGTAGTTTATAATACGGTTAAGGCGTACAAGAAAAACGGTACCGCCGGAACTGAGTTTAGAAAAATAGAAAACGGTAAAATGCTTTTCAGAGCAAAAATTGATTATTTTGATCAGGTTATGGTAATGTATGGCTTTGACAGAGGAAACTCGTGGGAAAATAATGGACTCTGCGTAGTTTATAATCATGACGCAGAAGGAACTCCTCTTGAAGCAAAGCTTATTGCCGCACTCGATGAGGCAGCTATGACTTATACTGAAACTGAGATTTAAAAATGCTATGGAAAAATTGTTCATAAACTTTTTTCCTAATATGATTGGGTGTATATCTGATCTACGAAAATACTAATAAAACGAGGTAATAAAAATGGCTGAAAACTTTTTCTGCGACGGAGTTGAAATGGCTCCACAGCGTTCGCTGTTCAACGCTCTCGGAATGACTCACGAGGAAATGAAGCGTCCGCTGGTCGGTATTGTTTCGTCATACAATGAAATTGTACCGGGACATATGAACATAGATAAAATCGTCGAGGCGGTTAAGCTCGGCGTCGCAATGGGCGGCGGCGCCCCCGTAGTATTTCCGGCAATCGCGGTGTGCGACGGTATTGCAATGGGACACAAGGGAATGAAATATTCTCTGGTAACCCGCGATCTTATTGCCGATTCAACTGAATGCATGGCGCTTGCTCACCACTTTGACGCTCTCGTTATGGTTCCCAACTGCGATAAAAACGTTCCTGGACTTCTTATGGCGGCGGCAAGAGTAAACGTTCCTACCATATTCGTAAGCGGCGGCCCTATGCTTGCAGGGCACGTAAACGGCGGCAAGACCAGTCTTTCAAGCATGTTTGAAGCCGTCGGCGCTTATTCTGCCGGCAAAATTAGCCTTGAGGACGTTGAGGAATATGAAAACAAGGCCTGTCCTACCTGCGGCTCATGCTCCGGAATGTATACCGCTAACTCCATGAACTGCCTGACCGAGGTTCTGGGTATGGGACTCCGCGGCAACGGTACGATTCCGGCAGTTTATTCGGAGAGAATAAAGCTTGCGAAAAAAGCGGGTATGGCTGTAATGGAGCTTTACAGAAAGAATATCCGTCCTCTTGACATCATGACGGAAAAAGCGTTCCATAACGCATTAACCGCCGATATGGCGCTGGGATGCTCAACAAACAGCATGCTTCATCTTCCCGCAATCGCAAATGAATGCTCAATTACAATAAATCTTGACATGGCAAATGAAATCAGCGCCAAAACGCCTAACCTTTGTCATCTCGCTCCCGCCGGCCATACATATATGGAGGATCTTAACGAAGCGGGCGGCGTTTACGCGGTTCTCAGCGAGCTTAACAAAAAAGGACTTATCAATACCGATGTTATGACCGTTACCGGCCGGACTTTAGGTGAAAATATAAAGGGCGTTGTCAACAGAAATCCTGAAATTATAAGAACAATTGATAATCCTTACAGCGAAACCGGCGGAATCGCCGTATTAAGAGGCAACCTCGCTCCCGACGGCTGCGTTGTAAAGAGAAGCGCGGTTGCTCCTGAAATGTTAAAGCATACCGGTCCTGCAAGGGTATTCAACAGCGAAGAGGAAGCCATAGAAGTTATCAGAGGCGGCGGAATTAAGGCCGGCGACGTTGTAGTGATTCGTTACGAAGGTCCTGCCGGAGGTCCGGGTATGAGAGAAATGCTTTCTCCTACGTCGGCGATTGCCGGAATGGGGCTTGACAAGGACGTTGCTCTTATTACAGACGGACGTTTCAGCGGAGCTACAAGAGGCGCCGCTATCGGTCATGTTTCTCCGGAGGCTGTCAGCGGCGGAAATATCGCATACGTTAAGGACGGAGATATTATTTCAATAGATATTCCAAACTATAAAATCACTCTTGAGGTTTCCGACGAGGAGCTTGAGACAAGAAAGAAAAATACAAAGCTGCTTGTAAAAGAGGGCATAACGGGCTATGCTAAAAGATACGCGGCTATGGTTTCCTCCGCTGATAAGGGAGCTATTATTAATAAATAACTAATTTGAATGGAAATCTAATTTTTATGAAAAGTTACAAAATACCTGCATTATTGATGATCATACACGGTGGATTCATGGAACTTGGAGGGGTTTTTTGTATGATACCGGCATTGATATTCGGAACTGACAAATTTGATATTGGTAAATATTTTGCATTTAAACTTTCATATTTACAAGACAATCTTTATATGATGATGATCATAGGAGCAATTTATGGAATATTTAGGCTTATCGGTGCAATAGGATTGTTAAAAAATAGAATGTGGGGACTGGTATTATCAGTCATAAATTGCGTTATCACAATAACATTAATGATGTTTTTGCTTCCTGCCGGAATAATGGATGGCATACTCGCTGGCAGCGCTTTGATATTAATTTTAATCAAATATTTTGGAAATAAAAGTATAGTAGAAAAAAATTAAGAATATCTAAACCACAATGGCAAACAAATTAAAAATCTGAAAGGAATGATATATTATGGGCATGACAATGACGCAGAAAATTCTTGCGGCTCATGCGGGACTGGAAAAGGTCGAGGCCGGACAGCTTATTTTAGTAAACCTTGATTTAGTTCTCGGCAACGACATTACCTCTCCTGTAGCCATCAAGGAATTCCACAAGCTCGGCGCCGAAAATGTCTTTGACAAGAATAAGGTGACTATGGTTATGGATCACTTTGCTCCGAACAAGGATATAAAGGCGGCGCAGCAGTGCAAAATGTGCCGCGACTTCTGCGGTGAAAAGGAAATCACAAACTTTTACGACGTGGGCGAAATGGGTATTGAACACGCTCTCCTTCCCGAAAAGGGACTGGTTGTTTCAGGCGACGCCGTAATAGGCGCCGATTCACATACCTGCACATACGGCGCGCTGGGCGCATTTTCTACAGGCGTAGGTTCAACAGATATGGCGTGCGGAATGGCGACGGGAAAGGCATGGTTCAAGGTACCGTCAGCTATAAAATTCGAGCTCAAGGGAAAGCTCAATAAATATGTGACGGGTAAGGACGTTATTCTCCATATAATCGGAATGATCGGCGTTGACGGCGCGTTATACCGTTCAATGGAATTTACCGGAGAAGGTCTTCACAGTCTTTCTGTAAGCGACAGGCTCTGTATGGCTAACATGGCTATTGAAGCGGGCGCTAAGAACGGTATATTCGAAGTCGACGATAAAACCATAGAATATGTCAGGGAACACAGCTCAAGAGAGCCAAAGGTTTACAAGGCTGACGAGGACGCGGCTTATGACGAAACCTACATAATTGACCTGAGCGAAATCAAACCTACCGTTTCTTTCCCTCATCTTCCGGAGAATACTCGCACCGTCGACGAAATCGACGATATAAAAATAGATCAGGTAGTTATAGGCTCATGTACAAACGGCCGTCTTGAGGATCTTCAGCTTGCCGCTGAAATCATGAAAGGCAAAAAGGTTGCTAAGAATGTCAGGACAATTATAATTCCGGCAACTCAGAAAATCTATCTTGAAGCTATGGAGCAAGGACTCCTGAAAACCTTTATCGAGTGCGGAGCAGTCGTTTCAACTCCTACCTGCGGTCCTTGTCTGGGCGGATATATGGGCATTCTCGCCGAGGGCGAAAGAGCTGTCGCCACTACAAACAGAAACTTTGTCGGCAGAATGGGACATGTCGATTCAGAGGTATATCTGGCAAGTCCGGCTGTTGCGGCGGCGTCGGCTATTGCCGGAAAAATTGCAGAGCCTAAGGAGGTAATGTAAAATGGTTTTTGAAGGTAAGGTCATAAAATACGGCGATAATGTAGACACAGACGTTATAATTCCCGCAAGATACCTTAACACAAGCGACAAAAAGGAGCTTGCGTCACACTGTATGGAGGATCTTGACAAAAGCTTTGCCGGACGGGTTCAAAAGGGCGACATTATGGCGGCCGGCTTCAATTTCGGCTGCGGTTCTTCCCGTGAACACGCTCCGATTGCAATAAAGGAAAGCGGAATTTCTCTTGTTATAGCTAAAAGCTTTGCAAGAATATTTTACAGAAACGCTATAAATATCGGTCTTGCAATACTGGAGTGTCCGGAGGCCGCCGAGGCTGTTGAAGAAGGACATATTGTTGAAGCCGATCTGGATAAGGGCGTTATAACGGATAAAAATACCGGCAGACAGTTCAAAACCGAGCCGTTTCCGGAATTTATACAATCAATTATTAAAAACGGCGGACTTATAGAGTCGATAAAAAACGGCAGCTTTAAATAAGGAGATATATAACATGGAATTTAACATAGCATTGCTGAGAGGCGACGGAATCGGTCCGGAAATCGTGGACAGCGCCGTCCTTATACTAAAAAAAACCGCTGAAAAATTCGGACATAAATTTAATTTTACGCCTTATCTTATCGGCGGCGCGGCTATTGACGCAACAGGAAATCCGCTTCCCAAGGAAACCGTAGAGGGCTGTCTTGCAAGCGACAGCGTCCTGTTGGGCGCGGTCGGCGGTCCGAAGTGGGATAACCTTCCCGGCGACCGCCGTCCGGAAAAGGCTCTCCTCGGTATACGCTCCGCACTGGGTCTTTTTACAAATCTGCGTCCCGCCAAGCTTTACAAAGCGCTTAGGGACGAGTGCCCGCTCCGCCCCGATATTGCCGCTAACGGATTCGATCTTATGATGGTCAGGGAGCTTACCGGAGGAATTTATTTCGGCGAAAGAGGCAGAAGAGTGGGCAAATACGGCGAGGAAGCCTACGATACGGAATGCTACAGTAAAATGGAAATAGAACGTATCGCCAGAGTGGCCTTTGAAACGGCTGAAAAAAGAAATAAAAGGGTTATAAGCATAGACAAGGCAAACGTCCTTGAAAGCTCGCGTCTTTGGAGAGCTACGGTCCATGAAATCGCAAAGGATTATCCGGACGTCGTATGCACAGATATGCTGGTTGATAACGCGGCGATGCAGCTTGTAAAAAATCCGGCGCAGTTCGACGTGGTGGTAACAACCAATATGTTCGGCGATATACTTTCAGACGAATCCTCCCAGATTACAGGCTCGATCGGCATGCTTCCGTCCGCGTCGCTGGGCTCGTCAAAAAGAGGAATGTACGAGCCTATTCACGGCTCCGCCCCCGACATCGCCGGACAGAACAAGGCTAACCCCATCGCGACGATCCTTTCAGCCGCAATGATGCTCAGATACTCCTTTGATCTTGATAAAGAAGCTGACGCTATTGAATCCGCGGTAGATGATTTTCTGGAAAAGGGCTTCAGAACCGCCGATCTTGTGGGAAATACGGGAATCAAGCCTCTGTCCACAACAGAAGTAACTGATAAAATCTTAGAGCTTCTCTAAAGAGCGGAGGCGTTTTGATTGAACAGCAAGCTAACGGAGCTTTATTTTAAATTAAGCTCACTGGTCATTTTCAGAGATATATTAAACTGCCGAACTATGCGGAGTCTTGAACGTTTGCTGAAAAGCTTAGAGGACGACGATACGGTAAAGCAGATTCAGGCGTATTCGGATTTCGTATCTAACCTTTACCGCCACCACAACGACCTAAGCTCCTATATCCTCACGCTTATGCTTGAGGACGAAAATATCTATATGATAAGAAAGGCCCACGGGCTTGAAATAAGCGGTAAAATGCAGGACTGTCTTATGAACGAGCTTGAAGCCCTGCAATGTATAGCCGACATGACCTCTGAAACGGTTAAAAGTAATATAGCCTATTCAGGCTTTCTGCCCGAATGGGACAATACACGCTATGAATTCAAATCGGAATATCGGGACAGAATCGAAAATATTGATCGCTTTGGCTATGGAATTTATGCAAAGTATTATATGTTTATAGTAAAAGAGGGCAATATTGTTCCCGTCAAATATCCTGATGAAATCAAGCTTTCACAGCTTATCGGCTATCAGCGGCAGCGGCAGATGATAATTGACAACACCCTCGCCCTTCTCAGCGGCAAGCCGGCCTCCAACGTACTGCTGACCGGCGACGCAGGAACAGGCAAATCCTCGTCGGTTAAAGCCATTGCTAATGAATTCAGGGGAAAAGGACTGCGTATAATAGAAGTGCGCAAGGATCAGCTTAGAGATATACCGGTAATAATCGACAATCTCAGCAAAAATCCCCTTAAATTTATCCTTTTCATCGACGATCTTTCCTTTGCCTCGGACGATGATAATTTCGGCGCTCTCAAGGCCATACTGGAAGGCTCCGTATCAGCCAGAGCAGACAATATCGTTATCTATGCCACAAGCAACAGACGTCATCTTGTCAAGGAAAGCTTTTCAGACAGAGACGGCGACGATATGCACAGAAACGATACCGTTCAGGAGTTGATATCCCTTTCAGAACGGTTCGGAATAAAAATCTCCTTTTCAAGACCAAACAAGGAGGAATATCTTGATATTGTATACGGTCTTGCCGAGCAATGCAAGCTTGACATGACCAGAGAAGAGCTTGAGAAAGAGGCTGAACGTTTCGCTGTTGGCAGAAGCGGACGGTCGGCAAGAGCCGCAAAGCAGTTTATAGACAAAATGCTTACCTGCCATAACACTCTGAACTGATTGTAAGAGTTAAAATGCCGTGAAGGGAACTTATCCGGATTACGAATTTACAGAGAGCCGAGTCTGCTGAGAAAACGGCGTTTACGGATCCGGAATATTATCCTCCCAGAGCAGACGGCCGAATCCCTTAAAGGGTATTAAGTCGCTCCGGCTTTCCCCCGTTAAAAAGGAACCGTATTGTCAGATACGATAAAAATTACTGCTTTAAGGTGGTTTAAGCGGATGAAATCCGTCCTTAAAGCAAAATCTAACTGAAATGAGTGTATAAAAAAATGCTTACTCTTGATAAAATCTATCATGCAGGCTATGTGCTGAAAAACGTAATCAGAAAAACAGATTTAATTCACGCCCCGAAAATAAATCCCGAGAGCGATATCTACCTGAAAACCGAAAACCTTCAGATAACGGGCTCTTTTAAAGTAAGGGGCGCATACTATAAAATTTCCCAGCTAAGCGACGATGAAAAGGCAAAAGGCGTTATAGCATGCTCCGCCGGAAATCACGCTCAGGGCGTTGCCCTTGCCGCCTCGAAAAACGGTATCAAATCATTGATATGTCTGCCGGACGGCGCGCCTATCTCCAAGGTTGAGGCAACAAAGAGCTACGGAGCCGATGTTTGTTTAGTAAACGGAGTCTATGACGACGCCTATAATAAAGCGATACAGCTAAGAGATGAAAAGGGCTACACGTTTATTCATCCGTTCGACGATGAAAACGTTATTGCAGGGCAGGGAACTATCGGACTTGAGCTGCTTGACCAGCTTCCCGATATTGACGCAATAATCGTCCCCATCGGCGGCGGCGGACTTATTTCCGGCGTTGCCTTTGCCGCTAAAATGCTAAAGCCCGAAATCAAGATTTACGGCGTTCAGGCAAGCGGCGCGCCAAGTATGCTCGTGTCTATGGAAAGCGGAAAGATAGAATGCCTTGATTCCGTTTCAACTATAGCTGACGGTATCAAGGTTAAAGAGCCGGGCGTAAATACGTTTGATTGCTGTCAGAAATATGTAGATGAAATCGTAACTGTAACCGACGACGAAATTTCGTCGGCAATTCTCGCGCTTATCGAACAGCATAAGCTAATAGCCGAAGGCGCCGGAGCAGTTTCTGTAGCCGCCGCAATGTTCAACAAAGTTCCTATAAAAGGAAAGAAAACGGTCTGCTTAGTATCCGGAGGCAACATAGACGTAACTATTCTTTCAAGGGTTATCAAAAGAGGCCTTCTTAAATCAGGCCGTTCAGATTCCATAAATATCGAGCTGATGGATAAGCCCGGACAGCTAAGGGACGTTTCCCGTATAATTGCCGAGCTTGGCGGAAACGTTGTGGCTATTCATCACGAAAGAGCCAGCGAAGGCTCGGATATAAACGGCTGCTACCTGAGAATCGTACTGGAAACAAGGAATTTTGAGCATAAAATGTCAATCAGAAAAGCCTTGGCAGACGCAGGATTTAAAATAGTCGAATAAAAAATATTCAGGAGGAAATAAAATGTCTAAGATCATCTATACTCCGGACGCACCGGAAGCATTAGGTCCTTATTCGCAGGCAGTTATAACGGGAGGACTTGTTTTTACGTCAGGACAGATTGCCGTTAATCCGGCGACAAACGCTATTGAAGCGCAGGATATCGAAGGCCAGACTATTCAGGTTATGAAAAATCTCGGAACCGTATTAAAGGAAGCGGGCTCGTCGTTTGACAAGGCGGTTAAAACAACCTGCTTTTTAAGAAATATGTCCGATTTTGCCGCGTTCAATAAAATTTACGGAGAATATTTCACTTCTAAACCGGCAAGAAGCTGTGTTTCAGTCAGAGAGCTTCCTAAGAACGTTCTGGTTGAAGTTGAAGTTATTGCGGAAATCTAATATAAAAACAAAAGGACGTTCCTTAAAACAGGACGTCCTTTATTTTATCATATATTAGTCTGTACCCATAATCGCGTCGCCGGCGCCCTCGATTACAGATCCGGCGTCGTCAACTATGTCTTCGCCTGTTGATACAAGGTCGTCCACAAGTCCTTCCGCATCTGTAACAAGATTATTGCCTATGCCGCCGTTCCCGTTATTTCTGTCATTACCGTTATTGTTATCGGTATTACCGGTGTTTCCGTTATTGCCTTGCGCACCGTTTTCTCCGGCAGCGTCCATAGAAGCGTCGGTCGCTGAATTAAGACCGGAGGTTTCATCAACCGCCATAGTAGGAGCTTCTGTAGTCCTGTTTGCACCTGAGTTCTTATCCTTATCTCCGCAGGCTGTAAACGAACAGCTTATAAGAGCAAGTGAAAATATAATAGGAAGCGTTTTTTTCATTATCTTCAATCCTTTCGTTTTTCTATTGCATTTACTGCAATACATTTTTATTTTTTCCGGTATATTGCAATTTATCCGTATTTAAAGGGGATTTGTTTTGTCAATGGTAATTTTCAATAAAATTTCAGCAAAAAATCACATAGTTTCGCTCTTGAAAGTTTTTCAACAATTTAACAGTCGCTTAACACACATATTCATGGGAAAAACACGACTTTTGAAGGCATATTCCAAATTTGATTCAACACGTCTTTCAACATAGTGTTGAAAGAGCTGTTTAAAACATAATTGTTTCAACATCCTCAAAGCTTAGCTCGGGATGAAGAGCAAGATTTATTCCCATTGAAATAAGCGCCGAAGAACGCTCTATGAGCCTGTCCACATCTCTGGGAGTAACCATCATGTTAGGAACCTCCGTAACCGCTCTCCTGCCCGTCATTCCCTCAACAATCGTGTACATATCCACAACCGTCGGAACTCCCGCGGCTATGACGGGTATTCCAAGCGTGGCTTCAGAAAGCTCCTTACGCTTGTTGGCGACGCCGCTGCCGGGAGATATGCCAGAATCGGAAAGCTGTATAGTCGTTCCCAGACGGCTGATATCCGAGCAGGCGAGAGCGTCCACCGCTATAACGCAGGAGGGCTTTAGCTTTTCCAGCAGGCCCTCGATTATTTCAGCGGTTTCAATTCCAGTCTGTCCAAGTACACCGCTTGCCATAACGCTTACCTGCCTGAGCCCTGACAAAAACTCGTCCTCCGAGCCTAATTCCTCCCGCAGATGCCTTGTGGCAAGCACCCTTGAAGCCGCCTGAGGTCCTAACGCGTCCGGCGTTATATCGTTGTTTCCCAGCCCTATAACTAACGCAGGTCCCTTTGGGACAAGCTGTGAAAGCTCCTCAGAAAGCTCGCAGGCCATATCCTTGAAGCTTTCGGAGAAACGTCCCAAAGGCGCGCCCTCAAGCGTTATATAGCGTCCCTTTTTCTTTCCTATGGGAACTCCGTGCCGGTCCTCGGCAATTTTAATTTCCGTTACCTTAAAGGCTTTTCCCCTTGAAATTTTCGTTATACCGTCTCTGACCTTAGTGGCGTTGACGCTTTCAAGAGCAAGGTCTGTTCTAATATTCATGTAAATTCGGCTCCCGTATCTATAAACTTGTGCATTATGCTTTAAATCAACGCCTTAATTTTGTTGTTTTATTTGTATTTTACCTATTGCATTTTAACGCTTAAAATGGTAAAATAATTATTAGCGTTGGTGCAGCTTGACTGCGCCGTCCGGATGATCATTACGTCCGGATCTGAAAAGCGGCGGTCGTGTCCTGCTTTTAATAGCATGCGCTGCTTTTATATTATGCTGAATTTTTTGAATTATTACGATAAAATTTGTAAATAATAATTCAGGATATTTCAAATTTAAGGAGGTGCAGAGAATATGCCAAATATTAAATCCGCAATGAAGAGAGTAAAGGTTAATAAGACTAAAGCGGCAGCAAACAAGTCAAGAAAATCAAATCTTAAAACTATTCTCAAGAATGCAGACGCAGCTTGCACAGCAAATTCAGCTGACAAGGCGGACGCAATCAGAGTTGCAATAAAGAAGGTTGACCAAGCGGCAGCTAAGGGAATTATGCACAAAAACTGTGCGGCAAGAAAAAAATCTCAGCTTGCTAAGAAGCTTAACGCGGCCGGCTGATAGCTTAAGAAATCAGATTAAATACATGACAGCATATCAATAGGATATGCTGTTTTTGTTTTATTCAAACTTTATGTAAATTAATTAACGTAATGCAGAATCCGCAATTCTATCGGCAACAATTTTTAGAATATTACACTTTTTTTCAATTTCTCCATCAAAGTCATATTCATAACCCTTCATATTTTCCTTGCGGTAGTTATGGCTTTCAAGCGAAGTTATAATAGCCCAGTAAACAGCTTCAATTTCTGGCAGCCTAAATTCAATATTATATGTAGCTTGTCCGTTTTGGATAAGGGTTGGGTTTATATAGGTCATAATTTTTTTACCGTTTCTTGTTTTTACTGATTTAGAAGTAACATAAAGTGAAAATCTGCTTCCTATTCTCAAATCCTTAGCTGCTCCCTCATATATTAAAAGATCATACCCATCCTCTTTTCTATCTTCCCTTATAATTTTAAGATAATTTCCGGTTTTACCGATAACGATTCCGTTTATTAATTTTATGCCCATTTTAAAATTACACTCCAATATTTCTTAAAATTTGTTTTAAAAGCATAATTTATACACTATAATACAATATATATTGATTTACATCTAATACACTTTTCTTCTTTTCTATGTTAAAATAATAATAGGAAGTGAAGTGTAGTATGAAATTACAACATTTAGATAAATATAAAAGATTAGGCTTAAAAATAAGTTATTATAGAAAAGTAAAGGGAATGACACAAGAGCAATTAGCCGAAGAACTTGGTAAAAGTCTATCTTTTATAGGCGCTGTCGAAGCGCCGAATATTGATAGAACAATATCATTAGATACCCTTTTTGATATTTCTGATGTTTTAGAAATACCGGCATCAAAATTATTAGATACTGAATAACACTAACGTTAAATATTACGTTAGTGTTTTATTTTTTCTCAATGCATAAATTATTGCTTTTTATACAATAATTATTGTACCACCCACAATTTAAATTGTCAAGATATTTTGGTAAAATTAAATACAGAAAGTGGGCGAGGATATGAAACAGGAGCATTTAGATAAATATAAGAAATTAGGTTTAAAAATAAGCTATTATAGAAAAATAAACGGCTTAACACAATTACAATTTGCGGAAAAAATTGATAAAAGTCTATCATTTGTTGGGGCAGTTGAAGCTCCTAATATAAACAGAACAATATCGTTAGATACTCTTTTTGATATTGCAGATGTTTTGAAAATTCCACCTTATCTTTTGTTGAAAAATGATTAATATTCTTATAAAGCATAGGAGCATTTCCCATCCGAGATATGTAAGCTTTTAATGGGAGTCAATTTAGTTAGATTTATAATTTAATGTATAAAATTTGCCGCTTTATGCGGCATAAGCGGTCCGGCGGCGTTTGAGCCGGCGCATTTCTTTGTTTCGTTTCTTTGTGCGAGCAAAGAAATGAAAAATAACTTTTACTATACTTTTCATAAAAGCAATTACTTAGCTTTTTAAAAAGCTAAATAAAGGAACGCCCTCTATCGCAGGGCGTTCCCTCTTTTCAAACAGTCCGTAAGGACTATTTGAAAATTCACCCTTTGCGGAGCTCCTCTAAGGCAAGGCTTTCCGCCCTCTGCGGAGGGCGTCCAAGGCTCCGCCTTTGGAATCCGCAAGCTTTGAAAAGCTTGACCAAACTTTTATTTTGCTTTTTAAAAAAGCTAAAATGCTTACCCGTATTGACTTTTTTTACAGTTTAGAGTAAAATAAAATAGAATGATTTTAAACTGTGAAAGGATGCGCTTAAATGTTATCTAATAAAGAGAAATCAATGGACAAAATCGTCGACCTATGCAAATCCAAGGGATTTGTTTACCCGGGCTCAGAAATTTACGGCGGTCTTGCTAATACCTGGGATTACGGTCCGCTTGGCGTTGAGCTGAAAAATAATATAAAAAAGGCTTGGCTTAAAAAATTCGTTCAGGAAAATAAATATAACGTGGGCCTCGACAGCGCTATTCTGATGAATCCTCAGACATGGGTTGCGTCGGGTCATATAGGCGGCTTTTCAGATCCTTTGATGGACTGCAAGGAATGCAAAACCCGCCACAGAGCTGACAATCTTATTGAGGATTTCGACGGTACAAACGTCGTCGGCTGGTCAAACGAACAGATGACCGACTATATCAGAGATCACGAAATCTGCTGTCCTAACTGCGGAAAATCCAATTTTACTGATATAAGACAGTTTAATCTTATGTTCAAGACGTTTCAGGGAGTTACAGAGGATACAAAATCCGAGCTTTATCTCCGTCCTGAAACCGCTCAGGGTATATTCGTAAACTTTTCAAATATCCAGCGTACTACCAGAAAAAAAATCCCCTTCGGCGTTGCTCAGGTAGGCAAATCCTTCCGTAATGAGATTACTCCGGGAAACTTTATTTTCCGCGTCCGTGAATTTGAACAGATGGAGCTTGAATTTTTCTGTAAGCCCGGTACAGACCTTGAATGGTTTGAATATTGGAGAAGCTTCTGCCGAAACTTCCTAATCAGCCTTGGACTGAAAGAAGAAAACCTCCGCCTTAGAGATCATTCTCCCGAGGAGCTTTGTTTCTATTCAAAGGCAACGACTGACTTCGAATATCTTTTCCCGTTCGGCTGGGGAGAACTTTGGGGCGTTGCCGACAGAACGGACTACGACCTTACCCAGCATATCAAAACAAGCGGAAAATCGCTTGAATACTTTGATCCTGAAACTAATGAAAAATACATACCTTACGTTATCGAGCCTTCCCTCGGTGTTGAAAGATTGTTCCTTTCTATTGTTACAGAAGCCTACGACGAGGAGGAGCTTATCTCAACGGACAAAAACGGCAACGAAAAGAAGGAAGTCAGAACAGTTATGCGTCTTCACCCGGCTCTTGCGCCTTACAAGGCAGCAGTCCTTCCGTTGGTTAAAAAGCTCACTCCTAAGGCTGAAGAGGTATTTGAAATGCTTTCAAAGAAGTTTATGGTTACCTTCGATGAAACGGGTACAATAGGAAAGAGATACCGCCGTCAGGACGAAATAGGAACGCCCTTCTGCATTACCTACGACTTCGACACACTTGAAAACGACGGCTGTGTAACAGTACGCGACAGAGATACGATGGAACAGGAAAGAATCAGGATAGAAGAGCTTGAAAACTATTTAAACAAAAAAACAGAATTCTGATGTTAATTAAAAAGGACGGTTAAGCCGTCCTTTTTTACTTCCATAAAACAAAAAAACGGCGGTTAAAGACGGATGGTCATATAGAAGTAAATCCCAAAAAGAAAAATCTTTTTGGGATTTTTTATGTAACACTGTTTGATAAACTGAGATTTATATGGCGTTCCAGATAAAACAAAAAGCAAAGACACACCCCCACGCGTTGCCTGTTTGCTTTCTTACCATCAGCATTCCATATATTGCAATAAATGTGGTTATTATCTCAACAATTCCCAAAAAAGAAGTGCTAAATGGATGAAAAAGGATACAAATTATCGCACAAGTGATAGCACCGTAATCTAACCATTTCTTTTTTGAAGTATATCGTCTGTTAATCTTCTCACAAATAACAGCATAGTTAAATCCCTCAAAAAATCCCCATACAACAATAATCAGTGCCATACCAATTATTGAAAATGGGATGCCGCTTGCAATTACATCATCAGTAATTAAAATACTGAACGGCTGATAACCATTGAACTGACCTGATAAAAAAACATAGAGAATGGACGGGACAAAGCATATAATTGTCCAAATGATTGCTTTGAAAACATTTTTCCGTGTCAGTCCAAAGTGCGTAAATTTTTCCTTACGCAGAATACAAACGATTGTAATTCCCAAACCGGCTACGCCAAATTGTACCCCTGCATTTAGTAATAATCTTGGAACAACTGAAATATTGCTGTTTGCAACGAAACTCATTAGTTGTTTCCCTGTTGTAGCGTAAAACAGGAAAACTCCCAATGTTACCAAAGCTATAATCCAAATATCTGTATCTAATCGTTTTTGCTCTGCCGAAAGCTGTTGTTTTGCCATACGTTATTTCTCCTCAAATTCTGATTTATCGCTTAGCTTATTATAGCGGAAATCTGCTGAAAAATCAATAGCGTAACAAACGCAAAGGCACTTCTGACATGAATATCAAAAGTGCCTTTATTATACTTCTTTATCGACCGCCCGCTAAACCGCCGTTTTATTTATCTTTGCTCACAAATAAGCTTAATAGCCGTTCTTTCCTCGCCGTCTATCTGAATATTAGCAAACGCAGGAATACAGATTAAGTCTACTCCGATAGGAGCTAAGTAACCCCTTGCAATAGCTATAGACTTAATTGCCTGATTTGCAGCGCCCGCGCCCACTGCCTGAACCTCAACTGCTCTTTGTTCACGAATTACTCCTGCGATCGCTCCTGCAACTGAATTGGGAGAGGAGTGTGATGAAACCTTTAAAATTTCCATTGTTTTGACCTCCATGAAAATAGCTGATCTGTTTAATACTGATAATAATAACCATATATTAAGCTGTTTTTAATACACATTCATTATACAACATTCGGATTTGTTTTTCAATAGCCAGCTTTAAAAATTGTGAATTATCTCTCAATTATTCTTGTAATTTTAGTACATTTGCCCACTTTTTCATCAAACGTTACTACCACTCCGTTAATAAAACAAGGAGTTTCAGCCTCTTTGAACCTGACAGGAAACTTAAACCGCAGCTTATCCACAGCCGGTTTTACATCTACGCCAAGCACCGATATTTCAGGGCCTGTCATGCCGGCGTCGGTTATATAGCCCGTATGTCCGTCAATTATAGCTTCATCAGACGTCTGGACATGAGTATGCGTCCCCATAACGGCGGTCGCCTTTCCGGAAAGAAAATAGCCCATCGCTTTTTTTTCAGCAGTTGCTTCGGCATGAAAATCCACAAAAATATTGGGCGTTCCTATATCCTTTAAAATATTTTCTGCCACAGTAAAAGGATTATCAAGCGGCTCCATATAAACGGTACCCATAAGATTTACCACAGCCGCCTTATAAGAGCCCATATCTATAATGCACAGTCCTCTTCCTGCACAGCCCTCCGGATAATTGGCAGGTCTTATTATATACTCCTCATCGTATATAGCCAAGGAATCACGTCGTTTATAACAGTGATTGCCGGTTGTTATAACGTCGGCTCCGCAGTTGTTTTTTATAAGTCCCGCTGAATAAGCGGTTATTCCGTTCCCCTGCGCAGAGTTTTCTCCGTTAATTACGGTTATATCCACTGAGTATTTTTTTTTCATACTGTATATTCGTGACGCCAGAAAATCGCAGCCGCTTTTTCCGACAACATCGCCTATAAATAATAAATTTTTCATAATAGCCTTTCAATATTAAATAACAGCTCCCGCGTGACGAGTTACATGACAGCCTATATTTACCGCTACAGGAAGCCCTGCAATATGAGTCGGCGCTTCCTCAATATTAACGCAAAGAGCAGTGATTAATCCTCCGAAGCCTTGAGGACCTATACCCAAACGGTTTATATTTTCAAGCATAGCCTTTTCCAAATCCGCGTAAAGCTTTTTTGAATTTCTGACAGAAACGTCCCGGCATAAGGCCTTTTTAGCGAGATAAGCGCAGTATTCAAAATTTCCGCCGATACCTACGCCTACAACCATAGGGGGACATGGATTGCTTCCGGCTCCGGACACGGTTTCGGTAACAAAATTCACTATATCATCCGTCGTGGCAGACGGCGTAAACATCTTAAGCGCCGACATATTTTCGCTTCCGAAGCCCTTTGGACACACATCTATTTTAACCCTGTCTCCCGAAACTATTCTCGTATGTATAACTGCCGGCGTATTATCTCCCGTATTTACCCTCTCCAGCGGATCGCCTACGACAGAGCAGCGCAGAAACCCCTCTGTATAGCCTCTGGAAACTCCCGCGTTTACCGCCTGCTCGAATTCCCCGCCTGTAAAATGCACGTCCTGTCCGATTTCTGCAAATATAACCGCCATTCCGGTATCCTGACATATCGGTATATTTTCCTCGTCAGCCGCCCTGAGATTGGCTTTCAGATCGTCAAAAACATTAATTCCGGCCGGAGATATTTCTTCCTCAGCAGCCTCTTTAATTCTTTTTTCCAGACTTGACGGAAGATGTATATTTGCCTTAATACACAGATCCCTTACGGTATTTTCTATAGCCTTGATATTTATTTCCCGCATGCTTTTAAGTCATTCCCTTCGGTAAAAATAATTAAAGCGCCGGTTCTGCGGCGCAGCCCTTTATTATATCAGATATTTCAGGGACGCCCCGTCTGTGAAGCGTCCCTTTATAAATCAGTGAATAGCGTTAATAAGATCGCCTATTAGCGGCAGCTTCTTAGCCTTGCCCTGTGCGGCGTTTACAATACCGATTATCATTAACGCCAGGACGGCTATGCTGAGAACCATCCAGACAAGCCACGAAATAACATCGCCTATAAATGGTATCCAGCCTATTACAAAGCCTATAAACTTATTTACGATTGCCGCAGCAGCAGCAAATATAGTAAGAATCAGTCCCTGATTCGCATTAAATTTGGCATACGGCGAATGGCCGGCCGCAAGCCACGTAATCAGAAACAGCACCGGTATGTAAGCTACGATAGAAAGCGCCTTATTCTGATTTATGTCATTTGTGTCATACATTCCGGTCAGATCGTCCGAATCAAAATTATTTGACATTATATATCAACCTCTTTCATAGTGATGTTTTTATCATATCATATCGCGGCGTATTTTTCTATAAGAAATAAGCAATTCTACATAACAGACAATTTTCACCGTAGAATTTTGTGTATTATTTATGTTTTCTATCAAGCTCGCTGATCGCAGTGATAAATCCCTCCACGCTTGTAAAGGCCTTATAGACTGAAGCGAACCGAATATAAGCTACGTCGTCGACATCCTTCAAAAGCTCCAGAGTCATGTTTCCAATCTCCTCGGAGGTAGTCTGGCTTATCATAGCGTTAGCAAAATGATTCTCAACGTCCTCAGCTATCTTATTTACCCTTTCAATATTAACCGGTCGCTTTTTTATAGCGTTGAAAATTCCTCTCATAAGCTTATTGCGGTCAAAGGGTTCAAACGTTCCGTCTTTTTTTATCACCATAAGCATAGGACGCTCTATTATTTCAAAGGTAGTAAAACGTCTCCCGCATTTTCCGCACTCGCGCCGCCTGCGTTTTTTACGCTCCATCGAGCGTGAATCTATGATCTTTGTATCCTCGTTTCCGCAGTAAGGACATTGCATAGCTTGTTTCCTTCCTTTATTCAGAGTTTTCCTATCATACTCACCAGAGTATTATAATTGTTAACCAGATCTGAAATACCCTCAAAATTACTCCTATAAAGCTCAAGCATAACCGAACAGTCGGGAGAATTTTCATTTAGCATAGATAAAAACTTTCTTATATTAAATCTCCCCCTGCCTATTTGCAGGCAATCTCCCAGTTCGCCGTGATCGCTGATATGAACATGAACGATATGACTTCCCAGTGTACGAAGAATATCGAAGTTACTTTCGCCGGCTCTTACAGACTGCTTTGTATCCAGTACAAATTTTGCGTCGCCGCCCAAGTTTCTTACCATATCCTTCATAAACGACAGAGAACCGCTGACGCATCGCGCAACATTTTCCTGCGCGACTGTTATGCCGAATTTCCTGCCTGTTTCAGCTAAACGACTAAAGCTTTCATAGTAAAGCTCCTTGGATATATCCGGTATTTTCTTGTTTCCGTGAAAAACAAAAATTTCAGCACCGAGTATATTCATCGCTTCAAAATACTTTTTGTAAAATTCCAGCATATCGTCTACCCGTCGTTTATAACCTGAAAAAAACATCATTGGCTCCATAGCGCAGGTAAACGGATGAAGCGAACGGCAGGTTACTTCAAACTGCTTCAGCGTAGACGCAAGACCGTTTATATAATTCCTTTCAAGCTCACTGCCGGTATTCACGAAAATTTCGGTATGAGCAATGCCGTTAAGCGCCAGGTCATAAACCGATTCCTCGAGCAGCTTAGGATAAAGGCACGCAGTTGAAACTCCCGCCCTCATTGCTCTGATCACCTCAATTCATACTATATATTATAACAAAAAAAGGACATAATTTCAATCCCCGCAGTAAATTTTTTAGACCGAAAATATATTTAAAGATAAAAATACTGTTCATATAATAAAATGAACAGTATTTATAGCTAATAATTCAAATTTTGTAAAATTCGTCGCGTTTTTTCTTATTTCTGATCAGAATAACGGAAATAACCGAAATTGCCGCCACAGCGATTACGCCGACAACGATCAAGGTTATAATGTAAGGCAGATCCTTGTTTCCGTCCAGATATTCAATGGAAATTCTGTTGCTTTTCGCATATTTCCTTGCGGCGGTTTCATAATTTGCCTTTATCTCAAAACCGTCAAGCCTGTGAAATTCACCGTCGTCATCGTCGGTAAATCCTAAAGCATATTCCCCTATAGCTTCAACTCCGTCAGGTATAGTTACGCTTTTAAGAGACGTACATTCCAAAAAAGCATAGTCGCCGATCGTGGTTACGTTCTGAGGAATTTCTATGCTTTTAAGCGACGAGCAGTCACAGAATATGCTTCCCGGCAGTTCTGTAAGCTTACTTGAAAGAGTTATACTCTTTAGGGCGGTGCAATTTGAAAAAGCGGCTTCTCCTACCGCCTCGACGCTGTCCGGCATAACTATATTTTCTAAAAATGGATTGTCAAAAAATGCGCCTGACGGTATGTATTGCACCGAATCGGGTATAGTAAAATCAGTAAGATTTTTTCCCATCGGAAATATCTCAAGAATAGTTTCGTCCTTTGAATAAAGTATGCCGTCAGTTTCCTTAAAATAAAGACTGTCGGGAGATACTTCAAAACGTTCCAAATCCTCGCAGCCCAAAAACGACAAGGAGCCTATCGAGGTCAGAGAAGCAGGAATACTCACATTCTTGATTCCTCTGCAATAATAAAACGACATTGAACCGAGAGTTTCAAGACCTTCCCACAGCTTTAACGAATCTCCCAGATTGGAATATGCAAAAGCGTAATCTTCTACCGAACGTACTGATTCAGGAATTTCAAGACCGCTGAGATTGTCACAGTAGCTGAATGCATAAGCGCCTATCGACTCTACCGTATCCGGTATTTCCAAATCCTTTAAGCTGGAACAAGCGGCAAAGCACTGAGCCGGTATCTCCGTAATACCGGAGGGAAGCTTGACAGACTCAAGCAATTCGCAGGACGCAAAGGCGGAAGTACCTATATAAGAAACCTCATCTGAAATTTCCACCGACCTAAGCTTGTCCCTTTCAGCAAAAGCGCCGTCGTATATACCCAATATTCTATATCCGTCTATTTCTCCGCCTATGCTTACAGACGTTGCGTTTATGCTGCACGCGGTTATATATACTCCGCCCTCAGCCTTATTATAGGTAAGTATTTCATCGGTAAACGTTTCTCCCTCAACAAGCTCAGGAGCGGCAGAAGAAACTGCAGACGATTCATCGCTTGCATCCTCGGCATAAGCTGCGGGTAAAAGGGTTAACGCTGCCGCGGCAACCGAGAGCAGAGCAAAAAGACTTTTTTTCGGGGCAATTTTCATTATTCATCCTCCGTATAGTTATTTTCTTCGGATTCCTCTTCCCCGTCCTCTTTATCTTTTAACGATTTTCTTTTCTTTATAATTATAACTGCTGCAATTACAGCAGCAACCGCCAAAACGCCGCCTATGCAAATCAGAACTATAGCTCTTTTTGAAAAAGTCTGATTTTCAGCTTTTTCATCAGAACCGGCAGCTTCATCTTCGTCAAGCGCTAAAAACGTAACCTCGTTTTCCTGACAGTAGGTCTGAGCGTAGCTTCCCTCGTAGCCCATTACCACAAAATCCTCGTCAAGTATTATCTCGTCGTTTTCATTTGTATAAAATCCGAACGCACTGTATCCGATTGCCGTTATGGTCGGGGGGATTTTAATCGAAGTCATTCCGGTAGACGCGAAAGCAGCCTGTCCTATTTCAGTCAGCGTTATCGGAAAATCAATCAGTTCAAGGGATTCGCATTTATAAAACGCGGCGTCGCCTATTTTCTGAAGATTCGCAGGAAGCGTAACGTCTTTAAGAGAAGTACAGCCGGAAAAAACAAACTTACCCAGAGCTGAAACCGAATCGGGGAACGTTATGGATTCCAGAGACGTGCACTCGGAAAAAACAAAATTGCCGATATACTCCAGACTATCCGGAAAATTTATTTCCTTAAGCTCAGAGCACATTGCAAACGCGCTGGAGTTTATCGCTACTATGCCATCTGCAAGCGTATACTTCTCCGGATTTTTTCCCGTAGGATAAGCCATTATCGCAAGACCGTCTTTCCCCACAAGAGCGCCGTCGCTGTCGGAGGTATAAATAGGGTTATTTTCATTTACCTTGAATTCCATAAGAGAAGTGCAGCCGTAGAAGGGATAATAACCGAAATCCGCAAGATTTTCAGATATAGTTATCTCAGTTATTTTGTCATTCAGATAAAAGGTCTTATTACCCAGCCCCTTTACCTTATAGCCGTCTATTTCCTCAGGAATCTCCACCTTTTCGGCGTCCCCTGTATATTCCTCCAGAAAAGCAACGTCGCTTCCGTCGTCATAAACCTTAACGGAATATTTATAATCGCCGCTGGTGATATAATCACTATCCTCCGAAGCTTCGTCCTCCGTATCAATCACATCCGCGTCGCCGTCAATATCCTCTTCTGCAGCGGAGGAAAATGTATAACAGCTTAATGCTGCCGCACCGGAAATAATTACCGCCGCTATTCTTTTTATTAATTTCATATAAGCTCTCCATCATTTTTTCCGCTGCGGAAAAATCTTTTCCCGCAGCAGCATTACTTCATTATTCAACCGTTACGGATTTCGCGAGATTTCTCGGCTTATCAACATCATTGCCCTTCAGGACAGAGGTATAATAAGCGATAAGCTGTAACGGCACCACAGCCGCCATCGGCATAAGTATATCGTCTATATCCGGCAGACCGAACTTATAATCCGCCGCGTCAGCGTCCGGTTCATAACCGCTACGGCATATCATTATTACCTTTGCGCCTCTTGCCTTGACTTCTTTTATATTGCTTACAGTTTTTTCCAAAAGCGCTTTTTGAGTCGCTACAGCAATAACCGGCATTCCGTCGGATATCAAAGATATGGTTCCGTGCTTTAGCTCTCCTGCCGCATATGATTCTGAATGAATATAGGAGATTTCCTTTAGTTTAAGCGAGCCCTCCATGCTAAGCGCATAATCCAGGCCTCTGCCTATATAAAGAAGACTGTCGGCAGTTATAAGCGAGGAAGCTATATACTGCGTATCCTCCTTATTCTCAAGAATTTCAGCTATATATTCAGGCATTTCCTGAAGAAGGCGGGTAAGCCGGCGGCACTCCTTCTCGTCTATCGCGCCGACAGCAAGCGCAAGCTCAAACGCTATAAGGTACATGACTGCAATCTGCACCATATAAGCCTTTGTGGAGGCTACGGCAATTTCCGGACCCGCATGGGTATATATGAGCATATCCGCTTCCCTTGCTATAGAGCTTCCCTTTGCATTTACAATCGCAAGGGTTTCAGCCCCCAGCTTTTTAGACAGTCTCATCGCCGCAAGACTATCCGCCGTTTCTCCGGACTGGGAAATAATAATCACAAGATCCTTATTAGTAATCAAAGGATCGCGGTATCTGAATTCTGACGCAATATCGACAACAACGGGAACTCTTGCAAGCTTTTCGATAACATATTTTCCAACCATCCCCGCATGCATAGCCGTACCGCAGGCAACAATGTAAATCTGATTAAAGCTTTTAAGCTTTTGCGGAGTTATTCCGCATTCCTCAAGATTAGGCAGTCCGTCGGTTATTCTGGGAGTAATCGTAGTCTTGACAGCAGAGGGCTGCTCGTGAATTTCCTTGAGCATAAAATGCTCATAGCCGCCCTTTTCAGCCGCGTCCATATCCCAGTCGGCAGTTTTAAGCTCCTTCGCTATTTTCTGCTTGTGCTTGTCATATACGCTGACGCCGCTGTTATCAAGTACCGCTATCTCGTCGTGCTCAAGCAGATAATAATCCTTCGTATATTTAAGAATTGCGGGAACGTCCGACGCAATAAAGCTTTCGCCCTCGCCCACTCCGACTATCAGAGGGCTTTCACGTCTTACCGCATAGACCGTATCCTTAAAATCAGAAAATACAATTCCCAGTGCAAACGAGCCTTCAAGCTCATTCATGGTTTTTATAATCGTATCAAGGGGATTTCCCTCATAGTAATAATCAAGAAGCTGAGCCACTACCTCGGTGTCCGTTTCACTCTGAAACTCGCGTCCCGAAGCAATCAGAAAATCCTTCAGGGCTTTATAATTTTCTATTATTCCATTATGTACTATTGTAACTCTTTTTCCGCTGTGGGGATGAGAATTAACGTCCGAAGGCTCTCCGTGGGTAGCCCATCTTGTATGACCGATGCCCGCATGACCGCCCGGCTTTTCGGTATTATTCATCTTATCAACAAGATCCTTTAGTCTGCCCTTGGATTTTGCAACCTTTATTTCTCCGCCGTCAAAAACGGCGATTCCGGCCGAATCATAGCCTCTGTATTCAAGCTTGGAAAGCGCGTCGATCAAAACGTCGGTGCATTCCCTGGGTCCTACATATCCAACTATTCCGCACATATATATTGTTTGATCTGCCGTTAAAGCAAATCTACTCCTTTCGCCTGTTTATAAGTTTTCCGGCTTAATGTTCATTTAAAAAACGAACTTGTTTACAGTTTATTATATCACAGCGTCAAGAAAATTGCAATATATTTTGCTTTTCATATATGGTAAATGTGTGAAAAACTGCTAAAAAACAGCCGATAACCCCTGCTTCGTTTATATTTTTAATTACGTTTTCTAATATTCTAAGCTTTACCGTTATTAAAAAGTGTTGTAATAAACAAACAAATTTACCTCCATCTATTTCATTTTAAGGAAAAATCTGATATAATAATTGTATATGCTTAAACTCATCATAATAAAGCGGAGATTATAACATGAATAAATATAAAAGTCTTGCGTTTAATACTGTTATTTTTGCTATAGGCACTTTCGGCTCAAAAATCCTTACGCTTTTTCTTACCCGCCTTTACACTACCTATATGGGCGCGGATATACTTGGAAGCAAGGAACTGATCGAAGCCGCCGCAAATTTTCTGATACCTGTTTTTTCCTTTTCAATGTCCGAGGCTATAATAAGATTCGGACTTGACCGTGAATTCAACAAGCGTCAGATATTTTCAACAGCATGCATGGTTCAAATCGGAGGACTTATCATAATGCTGCTGTTTTCGCCGATTATTTCGCTTATACCTTTTATCAAAGGCTATACGCCTTGGCTGATGATTTATGTCTGCACCTCGGTTTTCAGACTTACATGCTCGAATTTTATACGTTCGAGGGGCTTCGTAAAGCTGTTCGCCTTTGACGGCATACTCGCTACGCTGACGCTTTTTATATTTAATATTATATTTATTTCCCATTTCCAGATGGGCATAAAGGGCTTTATGATAGCTATGATACTCTCAGATCTTTGTTCAGGAATTTTCCTTTGGAATATTGCCGGTCTGGGCAAGTTTTTCAGGCCCTATTGGGCGGATAGAGACACAATGCGTATGATGGTAAGATTTTCACTTCCGCTGATACCGACCGCTATAATGTGGATCATAACAGGCTTTTCAGACCGTCTGCTGATTAAATATATAGACGGACCCGCCGGAAAAACCGGAGATACCGCAGTGGGACTTTATACCGCCGCCTCTAAGGTGCCGAACCTTATTTCCATGGTGTCAACCGTGTTTTTCCAGGCGTGGAATATGTCGGCTATAACGGAACACGGAAACAAGGGTGAGGGAAGGTTTTTCGGCACCGTATTTTCAGCCTACCAGTCTATAATGTATATAGCCTCCGCTTTTCTTATTACCCTTGTACAGCCTGTTTCAAAACTACTGCTGAACTACAACAACCATCCTGAATATGCAAAAGCCTATTTATACACTCCCGTTCTGATTCTGGCTGTTCTTATGATGTGCTTTAACCTGTTTTTCAGCAGTATTTACACCGCCTCGCAGCATACGAAAAATTCCTTCTGGACCAGCATGGTTTCCATGGTGCTAAACGTAGTTCTGAACATTATATTAATAAAAAAATTCGGCGTCCACGGGGCGGTTGCGGCAAGCTTTATAAGCTATGTAGCATGCTATATTATACGCGTTATAGACGCAAGAAGATACATTTATTTTAAGGTGGATCATACAAAAACAGTTATGAACCTTTCAATTCTGCTGGGAATGGCTATTATAGCCGTACATCAGCCGGGATTCTATATTCCCCTGCAAATCGGTATAACAATATTTATAACCGCCGTAAATTTCCCGGAGCTTATGGCTACCGTCAGAAAAATATTAAAAAGGTAAAATGACATGCACCCCAAAAGCGTCTGACTTTTGGGGTGCATGTTTTTACTGCAACAACGAACGATTTTACTTGAAATTAAAAAGAATGAGTCCGATACAATATCAAACTCATTCTCAATATTTTATTTTGTCTAAATTTATAATTTGACTTTTAGAAACCTTTATTTCCAAAAAGCAAACGCCTGCTCAATAGAATACTGTATTTCCGGAAAGCTGTTGAAGGAATTGTTGAACATCTGGTCGGCTATCTGAAATCCTGAAACCGCGATAGCCCATACCATTGAAAACATGAAAAATTTCTTCATAAGCTTTTTTATAGTCTGATTTTTCATATTAAGATAAATACAGAAAAAAACCGCAAACGCGCCCATCGCCATTTCCCATGAAAAATCAACCGTGTATCTTATAGAATAGCCGCTCTCCCATACCGCCGCCATAATGATAACCGGCATTATAACGCACGGCAGACCTATATACAGTATTGATAATATTCTGCTTTTTTTGTCCGGCAGCATTTTTAATGCCTTTCCTGACAGGAAATAAGCAAAGGCAGGGAGAACAAGGAAAAATATTCCCGATGTATTTTTAGTTATCAGATCGGCGTACAAAAAGCCTTCAACGTCAAGACTCTGATATTCCGTATATACAAAAGGGTACCTCATAACAAAGGACGGAATACCGAAAAGATAATTGAAAACCGGTACCAGCGAAAGCTTTGAATGATACTGCGCATTAGTAAAATCATTTATAGTCAGGGAATACTGTATACCGAAGTCAAACGGCGAACCAAACCTTACATAATTATACCACATCTGAATCAAGGCAATTAGAAGCATCGGAACAGCGGCGCACAGAATGTAAACGATATATCTGCTCCTTCTTATATTCGAACCGGAAACTCCCGTAACGCTTGCCGACCGTGGAATCGCATAAATCATAAATATGGCAGCGCAGATACAATATACCGCAAGAGTCGGTCTGCATAAAACTGAAACTGCTAAAATCAGCGATGATAGAGCCGTTTTAACAAATGATATTTTCCCGGGTCCGATTATATTGCCGTCAAACAGAAGCCACGCTCCCCAGGTCAGGAACGCAAAGCCCGCCGATTCTGCAATTTCGTAAATATCCGGTCTGCCGATACAGAACCATATACCGCTTACAAGCTGAATTATAATGAGACCGGCTAAAGCCATACCTGTGGAAAGACCGCCGAACCATTTTCTTATAAAGGTCATGTATGCAAGGGACAAACCAACCATTCCTATAACCGCAAAGAGCAATACCGCAATCGTAGACGGAAAATAATACCCCGTCAGAGAATGATACGGCCAGAAAAGCAATAATACCGGAGCTATGCCGTAATATGAAAAATACGCGCCGTCATAGAGTAAATGATCCCATTCAAAATCGCACCCCACTACGTCTCTTTCCGTACGATCATACGGATTATCCATCCCCAGCAGCTCGGCAGACGGCTCCGCAAGAAGATTTACCTGACCATTTGAAAAGGCGTCGACAAGCTCCTGAGTTATCTGATTCCCCTTTGTCTGCTTCATTTCTTCAGCAAGGGGAGTCTCAAGCCTGTATGCAACGGTTCCAACCGCCATAGCGCAGAACGCCGCTGTTATTATAGCTGCCCCCCAATTACAAAAGCGTTTTCCTTTTTCATATTTTCGCTTCATAACGGCCGCGGCATAAAAGACATACGCCAAAATCGGAATAAGCACGGTCGCTGTCAGCCTCAGAACCGAAACTGTAAACGGAATAGGCTTGTTGAAAGTAATTCCTTTCAAATTAACGCTGTCTCCGGGATTCTCAAGTATGAATCTGAGATGGATTTCGTTCACATCTCCGGAAAAAAGCGTCTGAACAGTCTGTGAATTTATGCGTCCGTTTACCATATACCTGCTTATGTAATCAGTACGGAGCAAGGCCTTCTGCGCCTCATCTCCGGCGTCTATTTTAAACAGTACCCTTTGAGTGTCTTTTCCAAAATCCAAATCAGCATAAACGGAGCCTATTCTTCCGTTGAAATTTTCAATTGAAACTTTAAATTCACCGGCTCCGTTAGCCGCTATAAGATTATTCTGTTCGTCATAAAAGCTGTTTTCACTGCCGTAATATGCCTTTGAAATTTCAACGTTCTGTTCCTTAAAGTCAGAATTCCATAGGTAAAACGACGGATAATTAAAAACGGTAAGCTCCAGCAAAGAGGATATAAATATAACCTTGGCTGAAAACCGCAGGGTTTTAAACCCCAGCTTCATATAGAGCAGATAAATTACAGTCTCGACAGCGGACACAATACCTATAAATAAGAAGATATGAACAAACATATCTGGTTTCAATATACGTGCAATGTCTGCAATTCCCAATACCGCATTAACCGCCGAGGCCGTAAACGCCGCCGTTTTTAAACGCTTTTTCAATTTACCGGCGTTCTCCGCCAAGCTTATATCCCTGTTTTTCATGTCGCTTATATAAACGGCCGACATAAAAATAAATACCGCAACGGCAACAATATAAACTGCAATGTACATTCCTATCCCCCACTTTAACTTAAATAAACATTTTAAGTATAGCATATTACTACTTTTTTGTCAAATATATTCAACAACGTGAAAGAAAACAATGAAATATACCAAAAAAGCTTCCCCTTTTTTAACAAGGGGAAGCTTAAATGCTTTTTACTTAATTATTTTTTTCTTCTTAGAGCAACTGCAGTTATACCAATACCAGTTGTTATAACAAGACCTGCAACTGCTGCTGCAACGCCTGCGTCGCCTGTAGAAGCAGAAGTTGTCTGAGTTGAGTTGCCCAGAACAGCGCCGCCTGACGTACCGCCAGAAGTATTATTATTCTGAGCTTGCGTAGTCTGGTTATTTCCGTTATTTGCCTGCGTCGGCTGATTGTTATTTTCCGACGGAGCCTGTGTAGGCGTTGTATTATCGCCGCCGGCAGCCGCACCGCCTGTTGTTATCTTATCAATTTTAAATGTAATACCAGTATCGGCAGGCTTTCCGCTTTCCGCATAATTATAAGCATTTATGTTTGTTGTCAGAATAAGGCAAAGAACTGTATCAGCAGGAGATGAAAGCTTAAAAGAAGCAGTATACTGACCATTTCCTGTCAAAGCAACAGGATCGTTTGTTACTGTATTTTTAGAAGGATCTGATGAGCCCCAATAATTGTCAGAACCTATAGATCCAACAAGTTCAGCCTTATATGCATCGCCATCTGAACCGTCTTCATTTTTGTTAGTTGAACCGTTTAAGCCGGAAACCGTAAAGGTAACGTTGATAGATTCTTCAAATGATCCTTTGTTATTTATATCCTTTATAGCTGTCATAGGAGCCTGAACCCATTCGTTATAAATATTAAAACGAAGTGTCGAACCGTCATCGTTCATAGCTAACGCGTCAGCGCTAGGACCGGTATACGCAATCTCAGTTTCAACAGCACTTACAACTGTGGAAACAGTCATAGCCACTGCGGAAAGAGTTGCTACCGCACATGCAGCTGCAGCCGCAAAAATCTTTTTGAATTTCATATTTAACACCTCAAATAAATTATTTTCTCTTAACCTTTGTCAGCACAGCGGCACCTGCCGTAAGAGCAAGACCTGCAAAAGCAGCCGCAATACCGGCTCCCTTTGTCGTCGGTGATCCGGACGTACTGTTTGACACCTGATTTCCCCCGTTTGTATTACCGCCGTTATTGCTGTTATTGTTAGCGTTTGCGGCAACGGTCGTCACCTGCGTATTGGCAGAAGTGGCAGGAGCATTTGTAGTAGGCTCAGTTTCAGCTGCGTCTGTCGGATCCGTAGGAGTAGGCTCTACTCCGCCCGTTGCCGGCTCGGTCGTTTCCTCGGTAACTGGAATCGGTTCTGTAGTTTCTTCAGATTGCGACGAATCCTGTGTCACAATTTTATCAATATTAAATGTTATACCCGTTTTTTCCGGATTACCACCCGCATCGTAATTATACGCATTTATATTTGTAGAAAGTATAAGACAAAGAACAGTATCTGCAGGAGAAGAAAGGTTAAACGACACTGTATATTGTCCATTTCCTGTTATAAGTACTGAATCATTCGTTACAGTATTACCATTTTTTCCTGCTCCCCAAAATTGATCTGTTCCGACAGTTCCAACCAATTCCGCTGCATAAGGCTCGCCATCAGATCCATCATCATTCTTATTTACAGAACCCGTAAGTCCCGAAACAGTAAACGTAACATCAATCGCCTCTTCAAAGACTCCTGTGTTATTCATGTCCTTTATTACGGGGTTGACCCACTCGTTATAAATATTAAAACGCAGTGTAGAACCGTCATCATTTTTGGCGAAAGCTCCGCTGCTGGGCCCGGTATATGTAATTTCACGCACCGCAGCGCTTGCCGTTATTAAATTCATTCCAGCAGCCGCTGTCACAACGCAGGCAGAAACGACTGATAATATTTTTTTAAAATTCATAAATAAACCGTCCCGATATTATTTTTTAGGCAGAAGAGTCCTTGCAACCTCGATTGCATCGTAAAGATCAACTACACCGTCGTTGTTTATATCTCCGACTTCCATCTGCTCCTCGTCTATATCAATCATGTTCATCATATATTTAGCTATTTCAATAGCGTCGTAAAGGTCTACTACTCCGTCTCTTGTGATATCGCCCTTTTCATACTTAGCGACGTTTGAAGTACCGTCCTTGCCTGTACCGGAAACTGTGAACACAACCTTAAGACTCTGTGTAATCGCAGTATCAGCGGCAAGATCCTCAACGCCGGTACCCGCCCACTGATCGATCAGATAAATTCTCGTAGCAGCCGTGCCCTCTACATAATTAAGATCAATAGCGGCCGCGCTTGTCTCATAGTTTTCAACAGCCTTGCCGTCAATATAAACTCCGTCTACCTTTACGGCAAGATTCTCATATTTATCGTTCGAAAGACCGGGAATCTGAACGGCAAGGAATTCAAGCGTGTCAGTACCGCCGTCCGTTACGTTCCATACGACTTCGTACTGAGCGTCTCCGTCAATATTAGCTGTTTTTGAACCTTCTGTAATTTCATCAGCGCCCCATACGCCCGTTGCGCCGATATTACCGATTATTGTTGCGGTTCCGATAGTGCCGACCGGAACGTCCGGATCAGGCTCTGTTTCTTCAGCCATTGTTGTAACCTTATCAATGTTAAATGTAATTCCGGTAGCGGCTGCTCCCATCTCGTCTATTTCAGCCGAATCCGCATACTGATAAGCGTTGATATTAGTAGAAAGAATCAAGCAACTGATCGTATCGGCAGGACTGCTTAACAAAAATTCCGCCATATATGTTCCGTCGCCCTCGATTGCAACAGACTTATTGTCAACGGTATTTCCTTCAGCGGTCGAACCCCAATAGGAATCTGTTCCGACAGATCCTGAAAGAAACGCTTCGTAAGGCGTTTCAGTTCCGTCCTCGGCAATGTTTGCAGAATTTTCTCCAAGACCGGAAACTGTAAATGTTACAGAAATCTTTTCGGAAAAATCTCCTTTATTTTCGATATCCTTGATGTCGATTCCCCATTCGTTAAAAATGTTCATACGCAGCGATGAACCGTCGTTTTCAAAAGCCAAAGCTCCGTCAGACGGACCTGTATACGCAATTTCCTTTTCGACGCTTGCTGCGGATGCCGGAACAGCGGCAAGCAATGCGGAAGCCGCCATAGCTGCGGCAGAAGCGGAAGCGATTATTCTTTTTAATTTCTTCATTTTTAGCACCTCGTTATTTTATATTTTTTATTTTGCTGTCTTACCTAAAAAGCAAATTTTCACGTCTTAATTATAACATTACCGGCACTGATATGTCTATGTTAATGCTAACCAAAGATTGAACATTTAATTTGTATGTTCTGCTCATAATGCACAATAATTGTATTATTTCTCCATTTAATTCTGAATTATTTTTATTCAATTCATTATTTTTCCAGAGGATTTCATTTCATCTAACACATCTTTCATCAGAATTTCCGGTCTCTGGCCCTTTTCAAGCCTTACGCTGATATACGGCTTTGCAAGACTGTTGAAAAGTATTCTGCCCTTAAACGTCCTTGAAAGCCCGCTTATCTGCTCCGGCTTAGGATTTTCTATATAGAAAAACAGGTTTTCCTTTCTCTGCTGGATTTCGGTAATACCCAACGCGGCCGCCGTGTTTCTCAGAAGAGCCGCCTCTATAAGCCCCGTAACCGACTTCGGAGGCTCCCCGTAACGGTCTATCAGCTCGTCTATCATTTCAATTTTATCCTCAGGCGTTTCAATTGCCGCTATTTTTTTATAGGCGTCAATTCTCTGAGCGGAGCTTTCGATGTATTTTTCCGGAATATGAGCGTCTATGCGGATATCCACAGAGCAGTCCGCCGCCTTTTCAACCGGCTCGCCCTTTTCCTCTGCTATTGCCTCGGTAAGCAGGCGCAGGTACATATCGTAGCCCACCGCCTCCATATGACCATGCTGCTTTCCGCCTAAAATACTTCCGGCTCCCCTGATTTCAAGATCCCTGAGAGCAATCCTGAAGCCGCTGCCGAATTGGGTAAATTCTCTCATTGCATTTAGCCTTTTAGAGGCGATTTCCGAAAGCACCTTTTCCCGTCGGAATGTAAAATAAGCGTACGCCCTTTTGTTTGAACGGCCTACCCGTCCTCTGAGCTGATAAAGCTGTGAAAGACCGAATCGGTCGCTGTCCTCTATTATAAGAGTATTAACATTAGGAACGTCTACGCCGGTTTCTATTATAGTGGTGCAGACAAGTATATCAATTTCACGCTCCACAAGACTGTTCCATATTCCGGACATCTTCTCCTCGGTCATCTGACCGTGGGCATAGGCGATTCTCGCGTCAGGCAGCAGCTCCTGAAGCCTTGCGGCGCAGCCTGAAATGCTGTCCACCCGGTTATGGATATAATACACCTGACCGCCCCTTTTAAGCTCCTTTGTTATTGCCTGTAATATCATTCCCGCATTGTATTCCACCACATAGGTCTGCACGGGATATCTGTCCTGGGGCGGCTCTTCTATAACCGACATATCCCTTATTCCGCTCATCGCCATGTTAAGCGTCCTCGGAATAGGAGTAGCCGACAATGTAAGAACGTCCACCCCGGAAAAATATTCCTTGAATTTCTCCTTATGAGCCACCCCAAATCGCTGCTCCTCGTCTATGATTGCAAGTCCCAGGGATTTAAACTCTATATCCTTCTGAACAAGTCTGTGAGTGCCTATTATTATGTCTATAAGCCCTTTTTTAAGTCTTTTGACAATATCCTGCTGCTGTTTTGAAGTACGAAACCTCGATATCAGCTCTATATTTACCGGAAACTGCTCGAATCTTCTCAGAGCGGTCTGGTAATGCTGCATGGCAAGCACCGTCGTCGGAACAAGTATGGCGCACTGCTTTCCGCTTATAACGCACTTCATCGCCGCGCGAAAAGCAACCTCGGTCTTTCCGAAGCCTACGTCGCCGCAGAGAAGTCTGTCCATTGGACGCGGTCTTTCCATATCCTCCTTTATCTCGCTTATGGACTGAAGCTGATCGTCGGTTTCGGCATAAGGAAACCTCGCCTCAAAATCTCTCTGCGTCTCATCGTCAGGCAGAAAAGCGATTCCCTTGCTCTGCTCTCTTTTTGCGTAAAGCTTTATCAGCTCATGGGCCATATCCTTTACCGCCCGCTTTACGCTGCTGCGCGTTTTCTGCCATTCGGCGGAGGAAAGCTTATTGAGCTTTACTCCCGCGTCGTCCCTCGGACCGATATATTTTGAAACCATATCAAGCTGAGTCACCGGAACGTATAAAACGTCCTTTCCGGCATACTGAATAGTAATATAATCCTTTGTTACGCCTTCAAGCTCAAGCTTTCTTATTCCGGCGAAACGCCCGATTCCATGAAGAGAATGAACAACAAGATCCCCGGACGTTATATCGGAAAGACTTCTTATCTCCTCGCCCTTTTTATGCTTTTTCTTTCTCTTTTTTGAGCCTGCCGCCTTAGCCTGCGTTATAACGGCAGTTTTATTTTCAAGATATTCAAAGCCTCCGGAAAGACTTCCGGTCATCAGCAGTACCCTGCCCGGCTGACATACGCTTTCGGGATTAGCTATATCGCAGCCTATTCCGGCGTCCTCCAGATCCTGCTTTATGATAGGGAGAGTTTTTTCGCTTCCCGCGATAAGCATAGTGCGGAAGCCCCTCTCGCAGTAACCGGTCAGATCCTCGTTGAGCTGACGCATTTCGCCGCCCCACGGCGCGTTCTGAATTCCCTCGAAATTGACTATTTTCTTATATCCCACACGGTCAAGCCCCGATATAAAATTACTTATAAAAATCCGCTCGCCGCCGGACGCCCGCTCCGTTATTTCACCGAAGTCAAAATAATGCCCCTCAAGACCTCTGCAAAGCGATCCCTCCTCCAGAAGAATCCTGCAATCCTCGTTATATTGCGAAATAACTCCCTTGGCCCGCTCGACCGCGTTTGTATATTCGGAAAATACCGTAAGACCACTGAAATAATCAAAAACCGACGGCAGCCTGTCGTATATAACGGGTATATACTTATCTATGCATTCAAGCTCCGAACCGTCTCTCAGCTTTTGCGCGTCGCGAAAAAGCTTTTCCCTTACGGCTTCCGCCTTTTTGCCGCGCGCCGATTTCGCGAGTCCTTCAATTTTTTCCGCCAATCCGGCTCTGTCCGTAATAGTTTCGATTGCCGGAGCTATCCTGAATTCGCCGGCGCTTTCCGTCCTTCTCTGTGTTTCCGGATCAAAATAAGCTATACTGTCAACGTCGTCCCCCCATAGCTCTATCCTGACGGGAAATTCCGACTGCACCGGAAAAATATCGGCTATAGCGCCCCTTACTGAAAACTGCGAGGGGCCCTCTACCTTATCGCTTCGAACATAGCCCATATTGACCAGCCTTGTTTTAAACTCTTTGAGATCAAGCTGCGAACCGCTTTTTATCGTTAAAGTATGCCCGGACAAAACGTCGGGCGGTATAGCCGGCTGCATAACGGCCTCGGCAGACGCCGCCAGCACTCTGCACTCCCCGCTCAGCACAGCGGAAAGCGCCTCTATACGCTGATGCTCATAATCCCTGGACATGCCCTCGGCAGAGGTCAGAAAAATTTCTCTTGCCGGATAAAGCATGGCAAGCCTTGACGACTGAGCCATTGTATTTATATTATCGCATAGACGTTTTGCTTCCGCCTCGCTGTCTGTAACAACTAAAAAACCGGTCTTTCCGCTGAGCGTATAGAGAAGCTGCGCCTTGTGAATATGAGACAGTCCGGTTGCGCAGACCGGCGATATTCCGTCTGAAAGATATTTTTCAATATCTCTCCAGCCGGCAAGCTCCATAAAGCTATGTTTAAAGAAATCCATTCCGCCCTCCTTTTTATAACGCGCAAAACAGCATACCCCCATTTGTATAAAGGGGGAATGCCGCAATTATCTTAAATCCTTTTTACTTTTAATAACTTTTTGATAAGACCAAAGCCCGCCGAGACAACTATGAATTATATCTGTTCATAGCCTCGTCTATCCTTCCGCCGACGATCATCTCGATACATTCGCAGGCGTTGTCAGCCGCTTCTCCAAGCTTTTTTCTGTCATCAGGACTGAAACGGCTCAGCACCCAGTCCGCAAGATCATATTTAGGATGGGGCTTTTTTCCTACGCCCATCTTTATCCTCGGAAACGTATCCTCTCCTGTCAGGTATATTATACTTTTAATACCGTTATGACCGCCGTCGCTGCCCTTCCTTCGGATACGCAGCTTTCCCGGCTCAAGAGAAATATCGTCATAAACAATAACGACATGCTCGATATCCAGCTTATAATAATTCATTGCCTCGGAAATCGCCTGACCGCTGTTGTTCATAAAAGTGGAGGGCTTCATTACCAGACAATGCTTTCCGCTTACCGACACGTCCGCGCACAAAGATTTGAATTTCAGCTTTTTCATCTCAAATCCAAGCTTTTCCGCCAGAGCGTCCATAACAATAAAGCCCGCGTTATGACGGGTTCCCTCATATTTTTCTCCCGGATTTCCAAGTCCGGCGATAATATATTCAACAGGCCCCGCCGGCGTATCGTCCTGTTTTGATATTTGTCTGAATTTATCGAAAATACTCATTTATATCACGCTTTTTCCAGTCTTTTTTTCAGCTTTCTTAGGCTGTACCCCTCTTTTATCTGCATCGTTCCCCTGTCAATCGCCAGAGCGTAATCGGGAACGTCCTTTGTAATCGTTGTACCCGCCGCGGTGTAAACCGCCTTTCCAAGCTTAACAGGAGCGATCAGATTGGTATTGCAGCCTATAAAACAATTGTCTCCTATTTCGCAGCGGCTCTTGATTATTCCGTCGTAATTTACCGTTACAGTGCCGCAGCCGAAATTGACGTTTTTACCGACGTCGCTGTCTCCCACATAAGTAAGATGCGCAACGGCTGTTCCCTCGCCGACGGTAGAATTTTTGATCTCCACAAAATCGCCTATCTTTACGCCGGATTTTATATGGCTGCCGGGCCTTATATGCACCCACGGACCTATTTTAACTCCGGCGTCAATAGTGGATTTGAACGCCTGAACATAATTCAAGCTTACGTTATCTCTGATTTCGCAGTCGGATATTATACAGTTAGGCCCTATCAGGCAATTCTTTCCAATAACCGTGTTTCCTCTCAGATGGGTTCCCTCCATGATCTCGGTCCCCTCGCCGATCACGACGCCGCGCCCGATCACAACGCCGTCAATACAGTTGAATTCCACGCCGTTTTCAAGATGCTTTTCTATAACCGCCATTCTTGCAACCGTATTAAGCTCCAAAAGCCCCTTTCTGTCGTTGGCGCCCAGCACGACATCTGGATTTTCCGATATATAAGCGTCCACGCGTCTGCCCTTGTTAAGCGCAATGAATACGCTGTCTGTAAGATAATATTCTCCCTGAGAGTTATTTGTCGTCAGCTCTCCCAGATATTCCGTAAGATCCGCCGTTTTAAACCAGTAGGCTCCTGAATTTATTTCCTTTATTTCCTTCTGTCCGACTGTAGCGTCCTTTTCCTCGACAATAGAGGTTATGCCGTTTTCACCTCTGACTATTCTGCCGTAGCCCGTCGGATTTTCCGATACGGCGGTTATGACGGTTATGGAATTTCCGCCTCTCTCATGAGCTTCAAGAGATTTTCTGATGGTTTCGCTGTCTATGAAGGGCGCGTCGCCGCATAGAACAAGAGTATTTTTACCGCCGCTTTCCTCCATAAACGGCACAGCCTGCATAACGGCATGACCTGTTCCGAGCCTTTCCTCCTGCAATACAGTTTCATAACGTCCGTTAAGATATTCGTCTATCATTTCAGACATAAATCCCTTGACAATACAAAGTTTTTCTATACCCGCGCCCTCGCAGGCTCCTATAACCCATTCAAGCATAGGCTCGCCCAAAACCTTGAACATAGGCTTGGGAATCTCCGCTTTCATTCTTTTTCCCTGACCTCCGGCCAGTATAACAGCGTTATTCATAACTAAATTTCCTCTTTTCCTTGAAATCAAACTGTAAATTGATCTATAAAATTATTACCCGCTCTTTTAAAACGGATCGTCTTTTAAACGTCACACATTCAGGGTCTTCGTATACCGTATTAATATATTATGACAATAAAATGAAAATTTTTCAAGGGATTTTTCAAAAAAGTTGATAAATATAAAAAATTTGTGAATATTGCTACAAAATAAGTATTGAGATTTTTTTCAAAAATATATGGAATTTTTTTCGTATATATGGTATAATATTAATTAACCGGACCAAAAAGGATTTTTCTGCCCTTTTCCGGTCTTTAGTAAAAAAATATCTGGAGGTATAAAACCAATGGCAAAGAAATATTGCTACCTTTTCTCTGAAGGTAACGCAAGCATGAGAGAACTCCTCGGCGGCAAGGGCGCAAACCTTGCTGAAATGACAGGCATGGGTCTTCCCGTTCCTCAGGGCTTCACTATTTCAACCGAAGCCTGCACACAATACTATGAGGACGGCCGTCAGATCAACCCTGACATCATGGCTGAAATCAACGAATACATCGGCAAGATGGAGGAAATCACCGGAAAGAAGTTCGGCGATCACGAAAATCCTCTTCTCGTTTCCGTTCGTTCAGGCGCAAGAGCTTCAATGCCCGGCATGATGGACACCATTCTAAACCTTGGTCTTAACGAAGAGGTTGTAGAGGTTATCGCTGAAAAGTCAAATAATCCGAGATGGGCATGGGACTGCTACAGAAGATTTATTCAGATGTATTCCGACGTAGTTATGGAAGTCGGCAAGAAATATTTCGAAGAGCTTATTGACGAAATGAAGGCTAAGAAGGGCGTTACTCAGGACGTTGACCTGACTGCTGACGACCTCAAGGAGCTTGCTGGTCAGTTCAAGGCCGAATATAAGGAAAAGATTGGTTCAGACTTCCCTTCAGATCCTAAGGAACAGCTTATGGGAGCAGTTAAGGCTGTATTCCGTTCATGGGACAATCCGAGAGCTAACGTTTACAGAAGAGATAACGATATTCCTTATTCATGGGGTACCGCTGTCAACGTTCAGTCAATGGCTTTCGGAAACATGGGCGACGACTGCGGTACAGGCGTTGCGTTTACCCGTGATCCTGCAACAGGCGAAAAGAAGCTTATGGGCGAATTCCTTACAAACGCACAGGGCGAGGACGTTGTTGCCGGCGTAAGAACGCCTATGCCGATCGCGCAGATGGCTGAAAAGTTCCCGGCTGCGTTTGAAAAATTCCAGAACGTATGCAAGACTCTTGAAGATCACTACAGAGATATGCAGGATATGGAATTTACAGTTGAACACGGCGAACTCTTTATGCTTCAGACAAGAAACGGCAAGAGAACGGCTCAGGCTGCTCTGAAGATTGCCTGCGACCTCGTTGACGAAGGTATGAGAACTGAAGAAGAAGCGGTAGCTATGATCGACCCAAGAAACCTTGACACTCTGCTTCACCCTCAGTTTGACGCAAAGGCGCTTAAGGCTGCCGCTCCTGTCGGCAAAGGTCTGGGCGCGTCTCCCGGAGCTGCCTGCGGTAAAATCGTGTTTACAGCCGACGACGCTGTTGCATGGGCTGAAAAGGGCGAAAAGGTTGTTCTGGTTCGTCTTGAAACTTCGCCTGAAGACATCACAGGTATGAAGTCCGCTCAGGGTATCCTCACGGTAAGAGGCGGTATGACATCTCACGCTGCCGTTGTTGCCCGCGGTATGGGTACATGCTGCGTTTCAGGCTGCGGCGATATCAAGATGGACGAAGCAAACAAGAAGTTTGAACTCGCAGGAAAGACATATCATGAAGGCGACTTCATCTCAATCGACGGTTCAACAGGCAACATCTACGACGGAATTATTCCTACGGTAGACGCTACTATTGCCGGTGAATTCGGAAGAATCATGGCTTGGGCTGATAAATACAGAGCTCTCAAGGTAAGAACAAACGCGGACACTCCTGCCGACGCTAAAAAGGCAAGAGAGCTTGGAGCTGAAGGTATCGGTCTGTGCCGTACAGAGCACATGTTCTTTGAGCCGGACAGAATCGGCGCTTTCCGTGAAATGATCTGCTCCGATACTGTTGAAGAAAGAGAAGCCGCTCTTGCTAAGATCGAGCCTATGCAGCAGGCTGACTTTGAAGCCCTTTATGAAGCGCTTGAAGGCTGCCCTGTTACAATCAGATTCCTGGATCCTCCGCTTCACGAATTCGTTCCTACAGAAGAAGCTGACATTGAAGCTCTTGCTAAGACTCAGGGCAAGTCAGTTGAAACAATAAAGAATATCATAGCTTCGCTTCACGAATTCAATCCAATGATGGGCCACAGAGGCTGCCGTCTTGCCGTAACATATCCTGAAATCGCAGTAATGCAGACAAAGGCTGTTATAAAGGCTGCTATCGCAGTTTCAAAGAGACACCCCGATTGGACAATCGTTCCTGAAATCATGATCCCGCTGATCGGAGACATCAAGGAGCTTAAATACGTTAAGAAGTTTGTTGTTGAAACAGCAGACGCAGTAATAAAGGAAGCCGGCGCAGACCTCAAGTATGAGGTGGGTACAATGATCGAGATTCCAAGAGCCGCGCTGACAGCCGATGAAATCGCCAAGGAAGCTGAATTCTTCTGCTTCGGCACAAACGATCTTACTCAGATGACATTCGGATTCTCAAGAGACGACGCAGGCAAGTTCCTCGACGCTTACTACGACGCTAAAATTTTCGAGAACGATCCGTTCGCTAAGCTCGACCAGACAGGCGTAGGCAAGCTTATGGATATGGCTGTTAAGCTCGGTAAGGAAGTTCGTCCTGAAATGCACATCGGCATATGCGGCGAGCACGGCGGAGATCCTTCATCAGTTGAATTCTGCCACAAGCTTGGTCTGACATACGTTTCCTGCTCGCCTTTCCGCGTTCCGATCGCAAGACTTGCCGCTGCACAGGCTGCTATTGCAAGCAAGTAATCTTTGTATTTTTAATAATCATGTTTAGCAAAAGCCTTTGCTTTCGTTAAACACAAAAAGCCCCGTTCAGACGTTTAAAAGTCTGATACGGGACTTTTATTTCAAATTGAAACAAAATAAAAAGACGAGGAATTCGGCTATTCTGACAGGTCTATGAATTCTTGAAAATTCACCGGCTATAAAGTCAGGTATTCTATATGCTGACAGCCCTTTGCCCCTGTAAAACCACGAAAAGACCTGAACGTATCGTTTAATCTGATTGTGATTCAATTATTGACATATTAAAACCGGCGCCTGAATAAAATCAGGCGCCGGTTTGTATAAATAAAGAAGAAGGAAATCTATGTTAAAGACTCTCGTATTAGCTTATCCAAAATATCTCTTTAAAAGACCTTCAAACGCACAGCCGTGACGAGCCTCGTCCTTAGCCATTTCATGTACCGTATCATGGATTGCGTCAAGATTAAGCTCCTTAGCTCTTGAAGCCAACTTTTTCTTGCCCTCACACGCGCCGTTTTCAGCCATAACTCTAAGCTCAAGATTTTTCTTTGTGGAATCTGTTACTACTTCGCCGAGAAGCTCAGCAAATTTAGCCGCATGCTCTGCTTCCTCATAAGCTGCCTTTTCATAGTAAAGACCAATTTCAGGATAGCCTTCTCTGTGCGCTACTCTTGCCATAGCAAGATACATGCCAACCTCGGAACATTCGCCGTTGAAATTCTCCTTAAGACCTTCTATTATTTCAGGATCAACGCCCTTTGCAACGCCTACAACATGCTGATCAGCCCATGCAAGACCCGCTGTTTCCTTAACCTCATTAAACTTCGAAGCCGGCGCCTTGCACTGTGGACATGACTCCGGAGCAGCTTCTCCCTCATATACATAACCGCAAACTGAACAAATAAACTTCTTCATTCTAAAATCCTCCAAATATATTATGTTTTAAATCAAAATCGAACCGAAAAGAATAATGTCTCTTAAGTTCTGAATTTATTATAATACATCAAAATTCAGTTGTCAAGCCATTTTTATAAAAATTCACAAACTTTTCACAATCAAGCTGTTCAATATGCAATAACAGGTGATAATAGTTATCACTTAGAAATAAAAAAAGAAAGACGCGCCAGCGTCCTTCTTTGAAATTACAAATAACTCACTTGGAAATAATTTCACCCCAAGCATTTTCCTTATCTGCTGACATATTGTATCTGCATATACTGATAGCGTCATACAAATCAGTAGATTGGTCCTCATTAACGTTAGCAAAAAATTCTTGCTTTTTGTTAAGATTTTCCATACTCATCATTTTCTTTGTAACCATAATCGCATCATAAAGATCAACATTGCCGTCGCCGTTTACATCGCCTCTTAAAGCGACTTCAGCATTGGTATTGCCTTTTTCTTCAATATAAACCATGTGCCTGGTTACAGGCTTTGCAGCCTCTAAAACCGTAATAGCGCTGTCGTTGATTTCAACATTGTCAAATTCGCCGATATTGCCATTACATAGATTGCCGATTCTGGAAACCCTTACATCATAAACTGTTCCTTCTTCAGCGTTTTCCGGAACTTCGAAAGTTAAAGTAGACATTACCTTACCGTCTTGAAAATGCGTACCGGTAAAATTTACTAAGGTAACAACATTATCAACTACGCAAGAAGTAACAACGCCTTCTATTCTTTCAAGCTTAAGTTCGCTGTCGAATTCAATGTCAAGGTTATAGCCTGCGCATCTGTTTCCCGACTCAAGAGTTAAGTCAACGGTAACATATTTACCTGCAACCGCAACTGAATCGGATAAATTGATTACTGCGCTGGTTTCTTCCGCGGATAGACTCATCGTTCCGCAAGAAACAGCCATAGCGGCCGTTGCTAATAATGCGGACAATCTTTTAAATGTTTTTTTCATAATTACCCTTCTTTCAAAAAATCAAGGGCAATCTTACTGTTTGGGACGTATGACTTTTGATTACGATAACTGTTTTTAATCAGTTATCAAAAAACAATAATCATAAATTATTGTGCAACTGGCAATCATACCGTTTCAAATGAGAAACGGGTTAGACCCTTAGCTTTGCGTCCTTACTTTTCAATAAGTTTGCCAAAATATTTTTTCTCACTCTTCTTGCTTGCAATTTAGAATCGCTTAATAGCATCAATGCTTTCGCTTTTTCTATGTTCTAAGTATACCATGATTTTCCTTGGAAGTCAACTAATTTCGGCGTTTTCTCTATTTTGATAAAATAATTGTTAGCAGCCTTGTGCAGATTGTATAGTACATTGGCAGAAATATACTAAAACAACCTTTTTATTGACAAAATAGGATAATCATGTTCATATGGCTTTATTATTTCCGGGTGTTTTCCGGCATATTCATAAATAGTTTTTTCCAGTCCCCGGGAAAGAAAATCCATAAGCTGTGACAGAGGACGGCTGTAAATCTCAGGACACACAGGCGAAATCGTTATAGCAAGCAGTCCTTCATCAACGGACATAATTCTGAACGGCCATATAAAGCAGTCAAAGGGCTTATCAACGCCCAGCATACAGCCCTTTTCAGGATCAAGTGCGGGACAATAAAACAATTCGCCGTCAGGAAGATTTCCGGCGTCTACTACAAAGCCGCCGTCCTTTTCAATGAATCCTACGTTCGGTCTGAGTTCGGCAAGCCTTCGCCTGGTTTTTTCATTCATAACCGGCATTTCCCAAAGATCTGTATTGTCAAATCCGCAGCATATTTTGCAGGACGCGCATATTTTATTTTCCAGTAAACCCTTAAGCATTTTTAATTCTCCCTTACTGCTCCGAAACAATTCTGCTCAGCGCTTCAATATCCTTTATGTCGTAATATCCGTCTCCGTTTATATCCGCAAGATAAACTCTCTCAGAAGGGAATTCTCCCCTGCCCTCAAAAACAAACCTGTTAAGCAGGACAAGATCAAAAATATCCCTCACGCCGTCTCCGTTGAGATCTCCGGGCAGCTCGTACATATCCGGCTCGCTGACAGTTATTTCAAAGCTCTGATAAAAGCCGTTATAGCCGATAGTTATTGTCTGAACCCCCTCCACCTGCGGATTATACCCGTCGAAGGAATAGGCGGTTATCTGATTTTTACTATTATTATCAAAATAAGCGTAAACTATCATTCCGCTCAAATCAAGCTGCTGACCGATAACATACTCTGTTTTATCCGGCAGTCTTGTTATTTTAAGTTCCGTCATCTGCTTTTCGCTCACCGTCACCATAAAATAGTCTTTAAATCCATTATACTCCACCTCTATAGTTTTTGTTCCGGCGCTGCTGTCGAAACCGTTTATATTATAATCCGATATTTCCTCCATAACGTTATTGTCGTAAACTGCATTTACCCTTAAACCGGTAACGTCAAGTCTTTCGCCCTGCTTATACATGGTTTTTTCAGGCGCGCTGACAACTTCGATGCCTATTAGACTTTTCTCCGCTACCCTGACTTTAAATAACGCGGTTTTTTCCATATATGAAACGATTACGGTATGTTCTCCGGCAATCGGCTCAAATCCCGACACAGTAAAATCCGTTACAATTTTCTCGCTTCCGTCGCCGTACTTCGCCGTTACCTCAATACCCTCCAGCGAAAGCTTTTCTCCCTCCTTATATTCTTTCTTCGCCGGCTCGGAGGTTATCGCTATGCTTTCCAGGACAGCGGATTCAAATTCTTCTCCGCTGATACGTTCCGCAAATGTCAGAGCCACCCATCCTTCTTTATTATTATACTTTGTTTTGCCCCAGATATGCTCGTCAGCCTCAACCGTCTGCGATACGCTGAATTCGGTCCTGTTATCCAGAACCTCCAGCGACTTATAGCTAAGGCCCGGCCCCTCCCTGAGATTTAGACCGTTATCCGATGTCACCCTCCATTTTTCGGTTTTACCGCTGCCGTCCCCGCTTTCGCCGTATTCAAGCGGCCCCCCGACTATATATCTTGAATAATCAAGTATGCACCAGCTCTCCCTGCCGTCGGCAAAGATTTTTCCCCAGAGACTTCCATCGTTCGTTTTTTTCTCCGTCACCTCGTAAATGGTGTTCATGGGCAGAAAACCTGTTTTTGACGACGACGAATCCGCAGACTCGCGCAGATTTATACCGCTTTCCGTATTCACTCTCCATACCTCGGATTTATTTTCCGTTCTGTCGGAAAGGAAAAGCTTTGTTTCGTCCTCTCTGCGGTTTACAAGCCCCTGCAAAACGCTTCCTCCGGCTACGCGCCATTCTCCGAACGCCTTTGCAATCTCAAGAAAGCTATGCTTTTCAGCCCCGTCTATAAGATAGCTCTTCAGAGCAAATTCATCATATACAGACCATATATTACCCATATTATAAGAAAGTGAAACCAGCGCGTCAAACTGATTCTGTTTAAGGCTTATATTATATTTATCCGCAAATTTATTAACATAGCCCTCGTATGTACCCAACGCGTTTTTAAGGAGCTTTTCCGCTTCCTCCTCCGTTATTCCGTCCGGATATTCGTCCGCTCCCACTCCCGTTCCATAGCCGATAGTCCACTGGCTGTAATCCCAGTATTTATATTTACTGAATCCCTCGCACTTCTTGATAAGCTCTATGCAATCCTGCCCGGCCTTCATAGAATTGCCGGCTTCAACCGTGCAATACGGAAAAAGCATTACGGCCGAAAGTATAACCGAAACTATTTTCAGACAAATTCCCTTGGCGTTCATTTAAAAACCCCCTATCGTCATAGAGATATAGTTCATTATAGTTAGACTGTCGTTTGAATTAATAAGCTTATCGCCGTTTACGTCCGCATTTGCCTGCGACGTATTAGTTAAGACGTTTTTATCAGAATCCAGCAGATACATATTCAGGGCGACTATATCCGCCACATTAACAATTCCGTCCCTATTTACGTCGCCGTAAAATATTTCTCCGGAAATTTTCAGTTCACCGTCAGACGCTTCAAACGCTGCCGGCTGCAAATCGTCTCCCACCAACGTATGACCGATAGAAACAAGCGTATTCAAATCGGCTGTTCCGTCCGCCGCTTTAAAGCGAAGTACCGCCGCCGTTCCGTCTCCGCTTTTATTTCTGCTGTCTGACCAGACAAGCCTGACCGCGTCCTGAGCATAGCTTCCGTTGCAGTAAAACACTCCGCCGGAAAGCGCGTCCGACTGCGAAGCTTCAATAAAGGTAAGCATATCCGGATCGTAATTCACAATTACCGAATAGGCAGATATACCTTTGTTATTTTTTATTTTCAGTTCTACCTCGGCAACGCCGTTCTCTTCGCCGTAGCCGGCGTTTATATACAACAGCGGAACGTTTTCCGCATACGCGTTTATACAAAAAGTACACGTCGTTACGAATAATAAAAATAATGCTATTGCCGTTCTTAATTTTTTCAAGACGCCCTCCGTTCCTCCGACTGTACGGAAAAAGTAATAAGCGGTTTTTTATAACCTGTTTTCATTGTAATTCTAACATAATCCGACAGCTTTGTAAAGGCAAAACGCATGTTCATACTTTTCGGAAGCAAAAAAAGGACGCTTAGAAAGCGTCCCTTAAATTCTTTTTATTGCAGCGGCAGCTCGACCTTAAACGCGGCGAACCCATACGGCGGCAGAACCAGTCTTTCCTCAAACTTAACATCTCCGTAAAGAGTATGATAATACGAGCAATTTTTAACGTCCGTCTTTGAGCTGTCTATTACCTGCTCCTGAGCCGAACGGTTTATAAATATAATAACGGCTTTTCTCCTGTGATTTCTCGCCCTTGAAAAAGCAATAACGTTATCGTCTATATACAAAAACTTCAATGTTCCGTCCCTGAAAACCTTAGAGGATTTTCTTACCTTGGCAAGCAGACGGGTATAATTCAGCAGCTCCTGATCCTCTTTGCCCCACTGATAGCAACGGCGATTGAACGGATCCTTATATCCCTGCTGACCGGCCTCGTCGCCGTAATAAATACAGGGTACCCCCGGAAGAAAATACTGCAAAGCCATAGCCACCTTCATTCTGTTTCTGCCAAGCTCATATTCCTCCGCAGTCAGCATACGGCCGCTCATCCAGTCCTTGCTTTTTCCCTCGCAGCTTTCACCGCCAAGAACATTTATGGCTCTCTCAATATCGTGGGTTGAAATACTGTTCATAAGCACGTCTACCGACGGCTTCGGATAATTTTCGACAATCGTCATAACGCTGTTTCTGAAATCATAAGGACTGCCGCCCTTTACATAATTCATAATCGCTGAACGAAACGGATAATTCATAACCGAGTCAAGCTGATGTCCAAGCAGGTAACGCCTTTTAATTCCGTAGCTCTCCTTGTTAGAGGCGTCCTCCCAGACTTCTCCTATTATTAGCTTTTCCTTGCCGTGCTTCTTGACGCATTTATTAAGCTTATCCAGAAACTCGTCGGGCAGCTCGTCGGCAACGTCCAGACGATAACCGGCAGCTCCCATTTCAATCCAATAATCCAGTACGCCGCCGTCTCCGCAGATATACTCCGTATATTCCTTGTTGTTTTCCCGCACATTCGGCAGGGTATCTATCCCCCACCACGCCTCATATTTATCAGGATATTCATAAAAGGTATACCAGGGATAAAATTCGCTGTTCTTTGAATTATAAGCTCCCAGACTGTCGTAACGGTTAAACTTGTTAAAATAAACGCTGTCTGCTCCCGTATGGGAAAAAACTCCGTCAAGTATAATGGAAATACCGAATTCTTTCGCCTCTGCGCAAAGAGCTTTAAAATCCTCGTTAGTGCCTAAAAGCGGATCTACCTTTCGGTAATCAGCCGTATTGTATCTATGATTTTCATGGGACTCAAATATAGGATTCAGATATATGCAGGTCACGCCAAGCTCCTTGAGATAAGGCAGTTTCTCCCTTATACCCTCCAGATCTCCGCCGAAATAATCGTTATTCCAGACGTGACCGTTTTCGTCAGGACGGTAATAGGGAGTATCTTCCCAATTATCTCTCATTACCCTGCCGTAAGGAATATTTTCGTGAACCCTTCCGCTTTTATAAAAACGATCCGGAAAAATCTGATACATTATACCGCCCTTTAAAAATTCGGGAGTTTCAAAGGATTCGTCGTAAACCGTAAGCTGATATAAATCGCCGAAATTTATACTGCTTTCATGACACGCAGTCTTTTTTATATAATTTCTGGTACCGTTTAACGTATAGGAAAAATAATAATAATGTACTCCGGCGTATTTTGCAATAAACGTAGTCTGATATACGTTATTCGCCGAGTCCTCCGACTCCAGATTCATCTGAAGAAACCTTTCCTTGAAGCCGTTTCTGAAAAGCACAAGCACCGGCGGAAAATCAGGAACAACGTCTTTAGGAAGCCTTATCCTGAATTCGCACGGCTCGCCCTTTTTTATAGCCCCGAACGGCTTTTTATACATAACGTTCCAGCTATCGAAAATCTTTTTCATAGAGCCTCTCCTCTTTAATGTTATAAAAACCGGGCGTCCGGAAAAACCGGGCGCCCTTCTTTAAATCTATATAAGCTTATCAAAGTCCCCAGATGTCCTTTGCATATTCTGTTACAGCTCTGTCAGCGGAGAATATTCCTGCTCCGGCAATGTTATTCAATGACATTTTCGCCCATTTTTCAGAATTCTTATAGCATTCGGAAGAGTGAGCCTGAGCCTTTCTGTAGGAATCGAAATCCGCAAGAACCATATAGGGATCCGCGTCCTTAAGGGAATTTGCAACCTCGCTGAAGCTGCAGCCGTTTATGCCGTGATACATTCTGTCTATACAGCTTTTTATAACAGGGTTTGATTTATAATACGCGCCGGGATCGTAGCCTGATCTCTTGAGATCGTTGACCTCCTCGGTTTTCATTCCGAAGATTATTATATTTTCGTCCCCGACAGCCTCCTTTATCTCAATGTTAGCGCCGTCGAGCGTTCCAAGCGTAATAGCGCCGTTGAGCATAAGCTTCATATTTCCCGTACCCGAAGCCTCTGTGCCCGCCAGAGAAATCTGTTCGGATATGTCGCTTGCCGGCATAAGAAGCTCGGAAAGAGTAACCCTATAATCTTCAAGAAAATAAACTGAAAGCTTTTTGCTTATCTTTGGATTCTTTCTTATCTCCTCGGAGATCGCCCATATAAGCTTGATGATCTGCTTTGCCAGATAATATCCCGGCGCCGCCTTTGCGGCAAAGATATATGTCTTAGGAATAAAATCCGCGTCGGGATTGTTAAGCAGAAATTCATAATCCGCAAGAATGTTCATAACATTCAGATGCTGACGCTTGTATTCGTGCAGACGCTTTACCTGAACGTCGAAAATGCTGTCGGTATCTATAAGGATATTACTGTTTTGCTTTACATACTTTGCAAAACGCTCCTTATTATCCTTCTTTATTTTCATAATGTCCTCAAGGACTGATTTATCGTTTTCAAATACGCAGAGCTTTTTCAGCTCGCTGCCGTCATGAAGGAATTTGTCTCCGATCTTTTCCCTGAGAAGAGCGGTAAGTCCCGGATTGGACTGATAAAGCCATCTTCTGTAAGCGATACCGTTGGTAACGTTTTTGAATTTTCTCGGAGTATCGGTATATTCGTCGTTGAAAACATCGTGCTTGATAATTTCCGAGTGAAGCTTTGAAACTCCGTTTATGCTATGCGACGCCACAACGCAGAGCGTAGCCATATGAATCTGATTATCCTTGATAATAGACATTCTTGTCGTTTTTGCGCTGTCTCCGTTGTTTCTTTCCATAAGCTCGGCGCAGTAGCGGTTGTTTATTTCAACAATAATGGAGAAAATTCTCGGAATTATTCTCTTGACAAGATTAACGTCCCATTTTTCAAGGGCTTCAGCCATTACAGTGTGGTTAGTATACGCAAAGGTATTTGTAACGATATGCCACGCCTTTTCCCATGTATAGCCGCAGTCGTCAAGAAGTATGCGCATAAGCTCGGGAATAGCAAGAGTCGGATGCGTATCGTTTATATGAATAGCCGTTTTTTCATGAAGATTATCCAAGGTGCCGTATACCGACATATGATTGTTTACAATATCCCCCACAGAGGAGGCGCAGAGAAAATACTGCTGACGCAGACGCAGAGCCTTGCCCTCAAGGTGATTATCATTAGGATAAAGGACCTTTGAGATGGCGTTTGCAGCCGCGTTCTGGCCCAACGCCTTTTCATAGTCGCCGTGATTGAACATCGACATATCAAAGCTCGGAGCCTTAGCGGCCCAGAGTCTTAACACCGAAACTCCCTCGCTGTCGTGTCCGGAAACATACATATCATACGGAATAGCCTGAACCGTGGAGTAATTGACATGTGAAATATGGTGATACTGATTGTCCCAGTATTCCTGAAGCTCGCCCTCAAAATGAATGTCTATTGATAGCTCGGGGCGGGGATCAAGCCATACGGAGCCGCCGGGCAGCCAGTTATCAGGAAGTTCGGTCTGCCAGCCGTCTTCAAGCTTCTGCTTGAATATTCCGTATTCATAGCAGATAGAATAGCCCATCGCCGGATATGCCTGAGTTGCCAGCGCGTCAAGATAACACGCCGCAAGACGTCCGAGTCCGCCGTTTCCAAGTCCTGCGTCAGGCTCGTATTCATATACATTTTCAAGCTTTACGCCGTATTCCTTAAGCATTTTTTCAACTTCGCCGGCAATTTCAAGATTATAAAGACTTGTTTTCAGCGAACGTCCCATAAGAAATTCCATTGAAAGATAGTATACCTGCTTTTTGCCGTCCGAATGTACCTTGTTTATAAACTTCTGCCGCTTTTTTTTGAGAAATTCAACTATTATCGAGGACAAAACCTGATATATCTGTTTATCCGAAGCTTCATCCGGTGAAATATTATACCTGAGCTGAAGCTCTTTTATAAATGACTCTTTTATATCTGCGATTTCCGGCTTTATTGTCATTATTATCTCCTATCTCCCATATGAAATGGAATTGTTTTATATACTGTCTGTACTGTTAAGCGCAGACAAATAAAAATTTTCACAAAATCATTATACTATAAAAGCTGCCGTTTTTCAATACCCGATTCAGGTTTTTAACATATTGCCCGAACTTTTTTCATCAATAACATATAAATTTAATCATGATTTAAAATTATCCGCGCTTTTATTCCTTCAAATTACTGCTTCGCCCTGTTTTTTGCTCTTTGAGTATTACTTAAGATTCTTTTTCTTATACGGATATTTTCCGGAGTAACCTCCAGCAGCTCGTCGTCCGCCAAAAATTCCAGACTGTCCTCAAGACTAAGACGTCTCGGAGGAACAAGTCTGAGAGCGTCGTCCGAACCGCTTGCGCGCGTATTGGTAAGGTGCTTTTTCTTGCAGACATTTACAACCAGATCCTCGGTTTTAGGAGACGCCCCCACTATCATACCCTCGTAAACCGGAGTGCCGGCGTCGATAAAAAGCTGTCCGCGCTCCTGCGCGTTATACAAGCCGTAGGTAACCGCCTCGCCCGTTTCAAAGGAAATAAGCGAGCCGGTGTTTCTTCTGGGAATTTCGCCCTTATAAGGCTGATAGCTGTCAAAAACGCTGGACATTATTCCTTCGCCCTTAGTATCCGTCAGAAATTCGCTTTTATATCCGAAAAGTCCTCTTGCGGGAATAATAAATTCAAGCTTCATTCTTGAACCCTGCGGATGCATTTCAACAAGCTCGGCCTTTCTCGTTCCCATTTTTTCCATTACAGAGCCGACGCAGTCTTCAGGTACGTCTATAACAAGTCTTTCGACCGGCTCCAGCTTCCTGCCGTTTTCGTCCTCCTTGAAAAGCACCCTCGGAGTTGAAACCGAAAGCTCATAGCCCTCGCGGCGCATATTTTCAATAAGGATTGAAAGATGCATCTCTCCTCTTCCGGCGACCTTAAACGAATCGGTGTTTTCGGTCTCCTCAACGCGCAGGGAAACGTCCTTTAGAGTTTCCTTGAAAAGTCTTTCACGGAGCTGACGCGAGGTCACAAATTTTCCCTCTCTGCCTGCAAAAGGAGAATCGTTTACGGAAAAAGTCATTTCAACCGTAGGCTCGCTTATTTTTGTAAATTCAACAGGCTCCACGCAATCGGGAGCGCATATTGTGTCGCCGATGGTGATTCCCTCGATACCGCTGATCCAGACGATGTCGCCCGCTTTTGCCGTTTCGGCAGGCACTCTCTGAAGTCCCTCTATCTGAAGCAGAGAAACAAGCCTTGCGTTGGAAATCCTTTTTTCGGAATTCTGATGATTACAGACCGAAACGTTCTGATTGACTCTGACCGATCCTCTCTGTATGCGGCCTATTCCGATTCTTCCCACATACTCATTATAATCTATTGATGAAATGAGCATCTGAAACGGGCCTTCCTCGTCTGCCTCAGGCGGATTAATATAGCTTAAAATAGTATCGAACAGAGGAGCGAGGTCAGTTCCCGCCTCATACTGGCTCAGCGACGCCGTACCGGCTCTTCCGGAGCAGAAAAGTATAGGACTTTCAAGCTGTTCCTCGTTTGCGTCAAGATCAAGCAGAAGCTCGAGAACCTCGTCGCCGATTTCGTCAAGACGGGCGTCGGGACGATCAATCTTATTGACTACGATAATAATCTTATGGTTCATTTCTAAAGCCTTAGACAGTACAAACCTGGTCTGAGGCATTGCTCCCTCGGCTGCGTCCACAAGCAGAAGCACCCCGTCCACCATACTGAGCACGCGCTCGACCTCTCCGCCGAAATCCGCGTGTCCGGGCGTATCTATTATATTAATTTTAGTTCCGTTATAGCAAACGGACGTATTTTTTGCAAGAATGGTAATTCCTCTTTCACGTTCTATATCATTGTTGTCCATGACTCTTTCGGCAACCACCTGATTTTCCCTGAACGCGCCGCCCTGCTTGAGCATTTCGTCGACAAGGGTAGTTTTACCGTGATCGACGTGGGCTATAATGGCTATGTTTCTTAAATCTTCTCTGATCATTTTTCATTCCTCCAGAAATGTTTAGGGTATGAAATTTATATTAATATAACCTAAAGTCTAATTATAATTTTTCAGCAGTGCGCTTAACTTGCCTGAAAAAGCGAATATATATCGTTTTCATCATAACCGTTCATAATCGCTTTTACCATATAATTTCCCCTAAATGAATCAACATTAAACTGCACATTTTGTCTAAAGAGCGTTTTTTTTAATGCATAAAAAATGTCCTGCATAAAAATGCAGGACTTGTTATTGGTGGGAGAAGATGGATTCGAACCATCGAAGCTGAAAGCAACAGATTTACAGTCTGCCCCCTTTGGCCACTCGGGAATTCTCCCATAAAAATTCCGCCGGACTCTGCCGACAGAATATGGAGCTGGTGGACGGACTCGAACCCCCGACCTGCTGATTACAAATCAGCTGCTCTACCAACTGAGCTACACCAGCATCTTTTCAGGATGCTTAATTATTATATCACAAGTATCTAAGCTTGTCAACCTTTTTTTGAAAATTTTCAAGGAAAATGGTCGAGGCGACAGGACTTGAACCTGCGGCATCTTGGTCCCAAACCAAGCACTCTACCAAACTGAGTTACGCCTCGATTACACTATTTTTATTGTTTTTCATTCAAACAGCTTTATTATTATACACGTTTTTACTCAAAATGTCAACAAAAAAATCTATTTTTGTAATCAATTACAATTATTTTTTGCCGTCCTCTTCAGATTATCGTCACTATGCACTATTATCGCACGTCAGAAAACACATCATAATTCGTTGACAGCTCTTCCATGCGTTAATTTCAATTACAACAATTCATTAAAAATCTCTTTTATAATTCAGATACCTCGTTCCATTCGCACTTTTACTACATAATTTTTTGTATCGGACATACAGGATTTTTCATATTATAGCTATGATAAATCTTAATCGAGGAGGACAAAATGGGACTAACCTCACAATCAACGGGTAAAAATGCCTTTGAAGGAAATATGCCCGCCAAGCAGGAAGGAGAATTTCTGATAGCTCTCGCCGGAAATCCCAACGTCGGCAAGTCCACAGTATTCAACGCCCTGACCGGAATGCGGCAGCATACCGGCAACTGGGCCGGCAAAACGGTTTCAAACGCGGCAGGACGGTGTGAGCATAACGGAAAAAAATACATACTTGCAGACCTGCCCGGAACCTATTCGCTGATGGCTCATTCGGCGGAGGAGGAAGCGGCAAGAGATTTTATCTGCTTTGCGTCACCTGACGCAGTTATAGTGGTTTGCGACGCAACCTGTCTTGAACGAAATCTTAACCTTACTTTGCAGGCAATGGAAATCACGCCGAAAACAGTTTTATGCGTTAATCTGCTGGACGAAGCAAAGAAAAAAGGAATAAGCATAGATATTGATAAACTATCAGGGATACTCGGTATTCCGGTGGTGGGCGTAACGGCAAGAGACAATAAGGGACTTGACGAGCTCATGGACGCGGTAGAGAAGGTTATAGAAAGCCCGCCCGAAAGCTCGTTTATGCCGTCCTACAGCAGAGGTCTGGAGGAAGAAATATTAAAGGTTTCCCTTAGTCTTGAAAAGGAGATTAACGGAAAATTACCGGCAAGGTGGACGGCTGTCAGGCTTATCGACCGTAATGAACGTCTATCCCGCTCCATAAACAGCTATCTCGGCTTCGACGCAGAGGAAAGAATTTTCGGATGTCTTAACAGATGCAGAGAATCTCTCGCCCGAAAAAGCTTTACTGCGGAAACTATAAACGACGATATAATATCGAGCATAATAAATTCCGCGGAGGAAATCGCAGAAAAAACCGTAAGCTTCAAAAATTCCGACTATTATGAGCGCGACAGCAAAATAGACAGGATTTTAACAAGCAGAATATTCGGAATACCGATAATGCTGGGGATTCTTGGAATTATTTTCTGGATAACGATAGTCGGCGCAAATTACCCCTCTCAGCTTCTTTCAAACGGACTTTTCTATCTTGGAGACAAACTGGAGGCTTTGCTCGGATCCCTCAACTGCAATCCTACGGTAACGGATATAGCCGTAAACGGAATTTACCGCGTACTCGCCTGGGTTGTTTCCGTAATGCTTCCTCCGATGGCAATTTTCTTTCCGCTCTTCACTCTTCTGGAGGATCTCGGCTATCTGCCGAGAGCAGCGTTTAATCTTGATAAACACTTCAGACGTGCAAACGCATGCGGTAAGCAGGCTTTGACTATGTGGTTGGTGAAAAACCGGATGCTACTTTCGCAAACGCTTTCTTTCCATGTATAGTATGGAATTAAAGTGGATGCAATTATGGCAGTCGCATTTTTACTATGCATGGCATGTTGTAAAACCGTTTGCAAAAATAAAAATACCGACCTTGTAACTTATATTAAAATTTATACTCTTCAATAAAAATGCTATTATATCTTAAAGTTTATAATAGCATTTTTTTATTTTCACCTGTTCCACCAACCCATGACAAAAGTGTTCTAACCACATAAGACAGCGCATAAAAATAAATAAAAAGGCG